>Ga0066388_100002682_pt1 | contig 11057 bp, 5 predicted proteins | sample PanSoiMetaGPlot6_FD_64539 | JGI IMG/M metagenome (GOLD analysis project Ga0066388, IMG submission 64539) | Tropical forest soil microbial communities from Panama analyzed to predict greenhouse gas emissions - Panama Soil - Plot 6 (Hybrid Assembly) | ecosystem: Environmental > Terrestrial > Soil... | reverse complement strand
CCTTTTGCGCAAAGAGCTTGTTTGCGATGCTTAGTGTGATCGGTTCGCTCGGGCCGCCGAACTCTTTCGATTTCTTTACCAGGTCGACGGTTTTCGCACTCATTTCTTCCAACGAGTGCTCAAGCGAAGCGAAGGAGGCAGCTACCGCGCTCGCGTCGCTAGTGAAATGCAGCATGCGCGCCATCTCCGTGTGCGTCTCACCGTCCGCGCCGGCGAACGTCATGGCGAGAGCGATTTCGATCGAATACGGTGAAACGCAAAGGTTCTCGTTACCTGTGGCGAGCTGACGGTGAAGATCGACTGCGAGATTGTTCGTCGCCTTTGCCGCCAGGTCGAAGTTTGTTGCAGCGTGCGCCATAGCAGTGACTAACGCGCCGAATAACTGCAAGATCAAAAGCCGTTTCATGCCAGCCATCAAACACTGAAATTGCGAAGGTTGCGACGTCGATTTGTTCGTTCACTCCAGCTTTGATGGCGACGCGCGACGCTTTGCCCACTGCGAGCGATCGACTTGGCTCAAAATCATGCCAGGTTCGCCTCGTTGAAGACGGCGCGTTCCGTGTGACAATTTCCCCATGGATGAAGCGAAAATCGCGACTCGCGCTGATATTTCAGACTCTGACAAGTGGGACCTGACGCATCTTTTTGCCGATGTCGGTAAATGGCAGGAGGATTTTGCCTGGCTTCAGCAGACGTATCTGAAGCTTCAGGACTGGAAAGGCAGAATAGGGGAGTCGGCGCAGACGCTGGCAGAAGTGCTTGAGTTCGAAAAGTCGCTCGATTTGAAGATCGAACGCGTCTATCACTACGCGTCGCTGCAACTGGCAGAGGACAGCACCAACAACGAATACCTTGCCCGGATTGGGCAGGTTCAGAACCTGCTCACAAAGATCGGCGAAGCGGCGGCGTTTGTTGTTCCCGAAATTCTGGCGATCGACAACGAAACGTTTGCGAAATTCATCGCCGATCCCGCGCTCGCTGAGTGGCGAATCAAGTTGCACAAGATTCGACGGATGAAACCGCACGTGCTCTCGGTGCGCGAGGAACGCCTTCTCGCATTGGGGAGTGCCGCGCTGAGCGGTTATGACGACACCTTTTCACAGTTGACGGACGTGGACATGAAGTTCGGGGTCCTGGTCGATGAGACCGGACGCAAGAGACTGCTCACCCAAAGCTCGTTCAGCTCATTTTTGGTCAAGCGAGATCATGAGCTGCGCAAACGCGCGTTCGATCAATTCTATACAGAATTTCGCGACCATCAGTACACGCTTGCTGCGTCACTTGCTTACTCCGTCAAGACAGATGTCTTCCACGCGCGAGCAAGACACTACTCATCTGCGCTCCAGGCAGCGCTGTTTCCAGACGATGTGCCAATTGCGGTTTACGACGGATTGATCCAATCGGTTCGCGCGAATTTGAAACCGCTCTTTCGCTATTTCGATTTGCGCCGCCGCGCGCTTGGATTGCGCGAACTGCATCACTACGACACGTACGTCCCACTCGTTCCGGAGATCGAAACGCGCTTCACGTTTGATCAGGCTGCGGAGATGGTCTTAGGCGCACTGGCTCCACTGGGAAAGAAGTATGTCGATGTGCTGGCAGCAGGTCTGCACACTAGTCGCTGGTGCGATCGCTACGAAACGAAAGGCAAACGCAGTGGAGCGTTTTCATCCGGAAGCTACCAAGCGCCACCCTACATTCTGATGAATTATAAGGAGGACGTTTTCGCCGATGTCTATACGCTTGCCCACGAAGCTGGTCATTCCATGCACAGCTGGTTCTCGCAGAATTCGCAGCGGTTCCAAGATTACGAGTACCCGATTTTTCTGGCCGAGGTTGCATCGACGTTCAATGAGGAACTCCTCACCGATCATCTGCTCAAGACGACGATCGATCCGAAGATGCGCGCCTACATCATCAATCGGCAAATCGACGATCTGCGAGGGACGCTTTTCCGGCAGACCATGTTCGCTGAGTTCGAGAAAATTATTCACGCTGTCGAGGAAAGCGGAGACGCGCTGACGCTTGACCTTTTCAAGTCGGAATATCACAGGCTTCTCGAAGCTTATTTTGCCGAAAACTTCGTGCTCGATCCCGGGCTGGATTTGGAATGCCTGCGTATTCCGCATTTCTACCATCCATTTTACGTTTACAAATATGCGACGGGGATTTCTGCTGCGGTGGCGCTTTCGCAACGTGCGCTCTCCGGCGAGCCAGGGAGCGTCGAAGCATACCTTGATTTTCTGCGTTCTGGCGGTTCGAAGTTTCCGCTGGAAACATTGAAGACGGCCGGTGTCGACATGACTACACGAGCGCCGATAGAGAGCGCATTGCGGTTATTTGAACAGCGCCTCGACGACTTGGAAAAGCTGTTGTTGTGAATCAAGGAGCGGCGGTCTCTAGTCCGCCGTCTGTTGGTGTTCACTCGATACTCCGCGCGAGCTCGCTCTCGTACAAAATGTATTCCGAACTGCGCAGGCGCGCCTTTTCGGGATTTCTACGGACGTAGCGTATGCAATTTGCGAAATGCTTTTGATCACGAACTAGCCGATCGAAATAATCCCGTTGCCACAGACTTCCGTCGCGGCCAAGTAGCGAATTAATTTTCCGTGAAGTAAAGCTCTTCCAACTGCGCAGCAGCTTTTCCAGAGGCCAGTCGCTGTTTTGCACAAAAACTGCATGCACATGATTTGGCATCACAGCAGCTGAAATTATCGCTGCGCGATTACCATCGAAGTTGCGCAGCGCCATAGCCACAATCTGACCGCACTCACGTCGGCGAAGAATGCAAGAGCCATGGCCAGCATCGAGCCAGCGTTCGATTGCACCTGAAAATCGTTCATGATATTCGTGCTCGACTTCGGCGGTCCAGGGTTCCGGATGCAAACTTAACCACACCTCGCGTTCCGACTCCCATTGAGTGCGCAGCTTGTAAGGAATAGCGTCAGCGAGTCGAAACGTGACGAAATAGACCCCGCTTTCTTGTTGCCAGTGTGGCAAGCGGTTCGCAGTGAAACGAATGTCTGCGTATGGATTGAAGAAACGCAGATCGCCCACGGAAGACTCAGTATATTAGGCAAAAGAAACTCCCGGAAACTCCAAATATTTCGAATTGCGTCTCAAGGAGGGATATCTCCGGTTTGTAATACGGCGGACTAGAGACCGCCGCTCCTTGAGTTACCGTCCGCCAATATGCAGCTCGATCCGGAAAGACTTCGCCAAAGATTGGAGCCCCTGTTCCGGGAAAACTTCGAAAAGTTCGGAGAGTTGGGCGCCGCGGTTTCCATCTGGCAAGATGGAAAGCCGGTGATTGATCTTTACGGCGGATTTTGCGATGCCCGACGCGAAAGGCCTTGGGAATCCGACACGCTTGTTCTGGTGTGGTCTGCTACGAAAGGAATTGGCAGCGCCTGTGTCCTTCATGTTTTGCAACAACACAAGATTAATATCGACAGGACCGTGGCGGAGTTTTGGCCCGAGTTCGCTCAGGCTGGCAAAGAGAAAATCACGTTGAGGCAATTGCTTTCGCATCAGGCCGGGCTTTGCGCCCTAGATGCGCATGTTGATATACTGGATTACAGTGCCGTGATCAGAGCGCTCGAAGCGCAGACGCCATTGTGGCCGCCGGGAACCGCACACGGTTATCACGCCCGAACATTTGGATTCTTGCTCGACGAACTCGTGCGTCGCATCGCTGGGAAAACGCTCTCGCAATATTGGCGGGAAGTTTTTGCGCAGCCGCTCGGCCTCGATCTTTGGATCGGTTTGCCCGAAGAAGAAAACTCGCGGGTGGCGACGGTTTACGCTGCAAAGAGCGGCAGGCCGCCGGAGCCGAAGAACCGCCAGTCCGGCTCGGACTTTTACAGCGACCTTACTACGCCCGGCACGTTGGCGCGCAAAACATTCTCCTCACCGTACGGATTGCAATCCGTTAGCGGGATGAACGCTCCGGCTATCCGCGCGCGACCAATTGTTTCGTTTGGGGGGATCGGGAGTGCGTCGGCACTTGCGAAGTTCTATTCCATGCTTGCGAACGGCGGGAAACTCGATGGGCACACTTTTTTCTCGAATGAAACAATCGCGTGGATGACCACGGAGCTGGCCGATGGCGTGGACCGCGTTTTTCAAATACCGACAGCGTTTTCAGCCGGCTTCATGAAAGATCCTGCGAGAGCACAAGGAACGGCGGTCTCCAGTCCGCCGAACAAAAAGAACGGGCGGATTGGAAACCGCCCCTCGTTGGTTACGGGAAGGCTATTCGGCCCATCTACGAACGCTTTTGGGCACCCCGGCGCCGGTGGCAGCAACGCCTTTGCCGACCCTGAAAACAGGATTTCGTTCGCTTATGTCATGAATCAAATGGAGCAATCGGTTTTGCCAAACGAAAAATCGCTGCGCGTGGTGGACGCGATTTATCTGGACACCGATTGAATCTCAATCGCCAACGATCAAGATTGAAACTGAAGTGTCGGCGATCTGCGACCCATGCGAAGTTCCAGTCAGGCCGCCTAACTTCTGTCCGCCATTCACGGTTGCCTACCTCGAGTCACTTCAGAAATCCGCGCGTTGGTGAATCGCTTCTGGTTCGATGTTACGGTACATAAGACGCCGACGCCGGCGCGGATCTCACAAGAGAGGTAACGGCCGCAATGCTACGCGTGTCAGCCGACGCCTTACATAAGAATCAGGCGTCGCCCACTACACTAATTAGCCAGTTTTTGCCTACTGATCGTCAGGTGACCTCACTGAGCGCGACTCGCGGAGGCGTTCACCACGCTCCGGCGGCGTTTTCTACCACGCATTGGAGCGTAGTGCTGGAGGCACAAGGCGAATCGCCAGCGGCGCGAGAGGCGCTCGAAAAACTTTGTCGCACGTATTGGCGACCTATTTATAGCTTTGTGCGGCGACAAGGTGCTCGGATCGAAGACGCTGAAGATCTTACCCAAGGTTTCTTTGCTTTAGTGTTAGAGCGCAAAGACCTGAACACCGTCCGGAAAGAAAAGGGACGACTGCGTTCTTACCTGCTTACGTCGCTTAAAAATTTTCTGGCCGACGAGGCGCGTCATGCGATGGCGGTCAAACGCGGAAAAGGACAGCGGTTAATTCCGCTGGATGACATTCGTGAAGGCAAGCGCATCGACGTTGATACGTGGGATACGTTGACGGCCGATCAAATTTACGAACGTCGCTGGGCATTTACCGTCCTCGAGCAAGTCATAGCACGGCTTCGGGACGAGTATCGCTGCGCTGGCAATGTGCAGTTCTTTGAGCAGATGAAGAAAATGCTCATGGATGAACCGGATCGGCCTTCGCAAGCACGGATCGCCAGCGAGTTCGACATGACGGAGAACGCCGTGAAGCAAGCCTTTTACAGATTTCGCCAGCGCTACCAGGCGTTGTTGCGAGAGGAGATCGCCCATACGGTTGCTGTGCCCAGCGATATGGAAGATGAGTTGCGTTATCTCATTGCTGTGGTCCGAACGTAACCTGCGATACAAATTTACGCAGTAAAAGAGGGGAACGCGCGAGCAGACTCTCTAATCATGATCGCACTCAGACATTGCCCAAAGTGCGGCGCGGAAATCCCGGCCGACGCACCAGAAGGCGGCTGCCCAGGTTGTCTTCTTGAAAGTGGCCTTCGTTTACTCGACGAAGAAGCTGTAGCCTGGGACTTGTCCGGCGGAGCTTTTGCGACGGCGGATGGCCCCAGCCACCTCGATAAACCAACACGTAGGGACACCAAGAGTGAGCGTTTGGTGGAAATGTTGGGAGAACTGGGCGATTACGAATTGCTTGAAGAGGTCGGTCGTGGCGGTCAGGGCGTGGTGTTTCGCGCTAGACAAAAAAGTCTCAACCGCACGGTCGCGCTAAAAGTCATTAGCCTTGGTCAATGGGCGAGCAAGGAGCACCTAAGGCGCTTTCGCCGGGAAGCGGAAGCTGCCGCCAGTCTCGATCATCCGAGCATCGTTCCCATCTACGACGTGGGTGAGCGCGATGGCTCATGTTATTTCAGCATGAAGTTCGTCGAAGGTGGTCAACTGGACGAGGTAGTCCGGCGTAGCCCAATTTCGATTGGCCAGGCGGCGGAATTAATCGCGAAGGTGGCGCGCACCGTGCATTACGCGCACGAACACGGCATTCTGCACCGTGACATCAAGCCAGGGAACATTTTGCTTGATAAAAACGGTGAGCCGCATCTCACCGACTTCGGGCTAGCCCGCTTGCTGGATGCGCAAAGCAGCGTCACCCGAACGATCGACGTTCTTGGCACACCCAGCTACATGGCGCCGGAACAAGCTGCCGGTGAAGCCACAAAACTCAGTAAGGCGACAGATGTCTATGGGCTCGGGGCTGTGCTCTACCAACTGCTAACCGGTCAGCCGCCTTTTGCCGGAGGAACAACATACGAAACGATCCGGCTGCTGCGGGACACTGAGCCGCGACAGCCCCGTTCGTTGAATCCGAAAATCGATCGTGAGCTTTCCACGATTTGTTCGAAGTGCCTGGAGAAAGATCCACAGCGCCGTTACTCTTCCGCTCTCGCACTGGCCGAAGACCTCGAACACTGGCTAAAGCACGAGCCAATCCAGGCAAAGCCAAGTGGATTCTTCACACATGGCCGCAAATGGGTGCGCCGGAATCCAAGCACCGCTGTCCTAGTCGCGCTGTTGCTCGCCCTAGCCGCGGGTCTGACTGTGACTGTTTGGAACCGTAAACCAGCAGTCGTTATTCCAAAGAGCGTTGCGGTGCTTCCATTTGAAAATCTCAGCGACGATCCCAATAGCGCTTATTTCGGGGAAGGTATCCAGGAGGAGATCCTGACACGTCTGGCTAAGATCGCAGACCTAAAAGTAATTTCGCGCACGTCCACGCAGCGCTATCAGAGTAAGCCTGCCAATGTCGCCGAGATAGCGAAGCAGCTTGGCGTAGCAAATATTGTTGAGGGCAGCGTGCAAAAAGCGGCTGACCAAGTGCGGGTCAATGTGCAGTTGATTAACGCGCAAACCGATTCCCACCTATGGGCAGACACCTATGACAGGAAATTGACTGACATATTAGGTGTTGAGAGCGAGATTGCCAAACGAATCGCGGAGTCGTTGCAGGCGAAGCTTAGTGGGCGCGAGGAACAGATGTTGGCTGCTAAACCAACAAACAATCCAGAGGCTTACGATGCTTATCTGCGCGGCTTGTCTTTTGAGGCACGCAACTACTTCACCTCCTACTCTCCAGATCTCGAAGCGAAAGCCGCCGCTTCTTATGAGCGGGCAGTACAGCTTGACCCCAAATTTGCGATCGCTTGGGCACGGCTTTGTTACGCGGACGCCATGATCTATGTTAATCGCTTCGACGCCACTACCGGAGCCCGCGGCGACGCGGCGAAACGCGCTTTGGAGAATGCGCAGAAACTGGAACCGGACTCACCTGAAACCCTGTTCGCTTTGTATTCTTATCAAGCCATGGTCTTGGGTGATTGGGAGGCTGCCAAAGCCTCGATCGAGCGCGTCAGCAAAATGTTACCAGGCAGCAGCGAGGCGCGAAGGGCTCTAGCCACGGTTGCCAAACACGAGGGACACTGGGATGAAAGCATTGCTTATTACGAGCAGGCTCTCGCCCTGGACCCACGTAATGTGCAGATACTCACCCAGGCAGCATTGACCTACGGAAACCTTCGACAGTTCCCGGCCGCGCTGAAGCTGTATGATCGAATCCTGGACATTATGCCAAACGATCCGGATGTTATGGCGACAAAGGCTAGCATTTATCAGGCCCAGGGTAACCTGTCAGAGGCCGCCAAGTTGTTGTCAGGAATAAACGAGCAGACTCCTAATGATGCTACATTCGGAAGAAAGCTTAATCAGTTGCAATATGAACGAAATTACGGTGAGGCGATTCGATTGCTGCAAGCCCGACTAGCTCAATTCCATTATACCTCTCAGAGCGCCAAAGACGGTGACGTGGCCATGGTTGCTTACATCCAGCGCCTCACTGGTGATACGGCTGGCGCGAAGGTTACTGCCGAACAGGCGCGCAATACATACGAGCAGCAGGCTCAATCAGACAACCCATTCCCTGGGACAGGACTGGCTATTCTTTATGCTATGATCGGGGAGAAGGATTCGGCCCTAAAAGCAGCGGAGCGCGCATTGCTTTTACCCCGTGCTAAAGGATTTGAACGACCTGGCCTCGAAGAGCACCTGGCAGTAATTGAGACGATTTGTGGCGAGAATGGCCGTGCAATCTCCACTCTCACTAAGCTGTTACAGACGCCCTATTTTAGCCCTTGGTACCAACCAGCATCCATTACACCGGCGCTTCTTAGGCTTGATCCGGTTTGGGATCCCTTGCGCGGCGATCCCGCTTTCCAAAAGCTCTGCGAGGAAACGCAGTTGTGAAGACACGAATTACACCGGCCTGCACGGTGCTCCGACGCGGCTGGCGAATCGTCACGAACCTCAGGAGGCCCCAACCAATTGGTGGAAGTTCGTGAAATCGGTGTCCAGAGCTTGCCCTGCTGGCGTTGCTTTTGTGGCGAGCATTTGGGTTACGCTCTTGGCCGTATCGATCGTATCCGGCCAGAATCCTTCACCAGCACCGGGATCGACTGTGGCAGAAATGGAACGAGTGATCGTCACTGGCTCGAACATTCCAACCGCAGAAGAGACAGGACCGAATCCGGTGGATACGTATCGGCCAGCTGACATGGAGAAACTAGGCGTTCGCAATGCAACGGATCTGCTGACCAATCTGCCGCAGGAGATGGGCACGACCAGCAGTCAGACCAATCTCGGTTTCGGTGATGGCGCCGTCCAACCGAGCCTCCGTGGTTTGTTGCCGAGAGAAACTCTGGTTCTCATCGATGGGAAACGCGTTTCCATAATTGGGAGTGGCGGTAATACTGGTTTTGTTAGTAGCAGTGGCTCAATCTCGCCTAGCGTGGACATCAACCTCATTCCCTTCCCGATGATTGATCACATCGACATCCTGAAGGATGGCGCCTCGGCCGTCTATGGCAGCGACGCCGTGGCTGGCGTGATCAACATTTTTTTGATTCACAAGTTTCGTGGTCTGGAGATCGGTGGCAGCGTGGGTAACACGAACCTAGGCGCATCCAATGATGCGCGCGAGTTGGAAGGTTGGATCAAAGCGGGTACGGGAGATGACAAGACTGATATCCTGGTCATTGCGGATTTTTACAATCGCGCTGCTATGTACAGTAGCGACCGCGACATTACCAGTAACGCGTTCGCGATTCCGTGGGGAGGGATGGATAAACGCAGTGGGTTTTTTCCGGGCGCGATTGGAGGTTTTCGCTTAATTCCGAGATTGTTTTTTAGCACGAACTCTCCGCCGCAGCACTCCGCGCCTAATGTCTCGACTTCTCCATTTTACATTCGTCCTGGTTTCCCGCGCGATGTCTTAGCTGGATTACCAGTGGCTAACCCCAACGCGTATCCAGGTGCTCCCGGAATTATCGGACCGCATGCAACAAAATTCCTTCGACAGATCGGCACTGACTATAAGGGCGGTGGCAATTACTTTCTCTATAACCCCTTGGATTTTGTTCCAGTAATTCCGGCGGCGGACCGGCAAAGCTTCTATGGCTCTTTTACGCGCGATATTTGCGACAAATACTTAACCGTATTTGCCGACTTTAAATATACGCGCTCATTCTTTGACGCAGCGCTGAGGGGTGATGGGTTTTTTCATGATGCGTTCAACGGACCGAATGGCTTGCAATTTAGCCCCAGCGGTATCAGTGTGCCGATTCAGAATCCGTTTAATCCGTTTACCGTCGCGGATGCGACTTTAATTTACAACGGTGTCCCGGTTCCAGTGACCACCGGGGTCCGTTTTCGCGCCCTTAACGATGAACCCGTCAGAACGGACAAAACTACGTTTCACGACGTTTTGTTTGACACCGGACTTCGCGGTGAGATGGGCGAATTTGGGGATTATTTCAAAAGTTGGAATTGGGAATTGGGGTTTCGCTACTCACGAAATGAGGAAGACACTCTCATTGGCGGGCTGCCGAGCGACTCGGCCCTGCGCGCAGCGCTACTCGACACGAATCCAGCTACAGCGTTCAACCCTTTTCTGGGGTTCTTTGGTCATAACAGCCAAGCTGCCATAAGCAGGGTCTATGTTACTCTAGCTAACTCAGGCCAGTTTGAGTTGCCTTTAGGTTATTTCACTATCAACGGCGATCTATTCAATCTGCCGGCGGGCCCGGTCTCCTTCGCGGTCGGGGGCGAGTACCGTGGCGAGCGGTGGAGAAGCGATCCTTCCTCGGAGCAGACCACGTTTGACGCAGGAGTCGCTGGCGCAAACACCGAAGCTGCTCGGGTAAACCGGGACGTTTGGGCAACCTATCAGGAAGTACGATTGCCGGTGACCAGCCCGTTGTGGAATTTCCCCGGCGCGTACAGCCTCGAGTTCGATGTTGCCGAGCGCGAGGAATGGTACAGCCAAAACACCTCTTCGGTTCCGCCGATCTTGGCATTACCGTTTGTCCCGGCAGGACACAGTACATACGACGCGCAGAAGCCGAAATTTTCAGTGCGCTGGCAGCCGCTTGATCCGAAGTGGATCGGCGCGCTGACTTTGCGCGGGAGTTACAGCGAAGCGTTTCATGCGCCGACTTTACCAGACCTTTCGCCCGTGGGGGTAGAGGTCGCCTTCACGTTTGGCGAATTCGGCCTTCACGATCCACGAGGATTGACTCCTAACGGAACCGCGGTTCCGGTTGTGGCAAGTGGAAACTCTAACGCGAAACCAGAAGTCGCTTACGAGTGGACTTATGGAATGGTTTACAGTCCTAAATGGGTCAAGGGTCTTACACTGAGTGCTGACTTCTGGCATATCGACCTGCGTTCGCTTCTTGCGGGCGGTTCCCTCCAGTTCATCCTTGATTTCGAGAACAGCTTTCCGGGATTCGTTGTTCGTGATCCAACAACGGGCGCGGTCACCGCGATAATCGCTCCAAGCTTCAATCTTGCTCAAGCCATCGTAGAAGGCGCTGACTACGAGGCGATTTATGTCCTGGACTCTTCAATCTT
>Ga0066388_100002681_pt1 | contig 11061 bp, 10 predicted proteins | sample PanSoiMetaGPlot6_FD_64539 | JGI IMG/M metagenome (GOLD analysis project Ga0066388, IMG submission 64539) | Tropical forest soil microbial communities from Panama analyzed to predict greenhouse gas emissions - Panama Soil - Plot 6 (Hybrid Assembly) | ecosystem: Environmental > Terrestrial >... | reverse complement strand
CCTCTCCGGTGGTGCCGCAGGTGAGGGCCCCGTCCATCCCCCCCTCGGCGAGGAACCGGAGCAGGGGGGCGATGCTCGTCTCGTCCAGCGAGCGGCCGCCGTCACGCAGGGGCGTGACGGAGGCCGCGATCGCGCCGGGAAGCTTGGGCTGCACGGGGAGCGAGTGTAGATGGCCCTCCTCGGGTACGTGGCCGCCGCGGCGACCTTCGCTCGATGACGTTGGGCGCACCGGGGTGTTACAGATGGGGGACCGAGGCGGCCCCCCCGTGGCCGCCGGGAGGGAGAAGAGGATGAAAGGGAGGCGATACCTCATCGCCGCCGCCGCCGCGACGTTCACGGTCGCGACGCTGGCAGCGGCGATGCCCGTAGCGAGCGCGAGCGACCAGAAGGTGGTCCTCAAGCTCACCCGCAACACGATCCAAGCGCCGGAGACGCCCGCGCACGCCGCGGCCGGCTCCGACGCGTGCACCGCACCTTCGCCTGATCCCAGCGGGACGGTGAAGACGTACGCGTACTACCACTGCTACACGGCGCAGGACATCCGCGCCGCGTACGGTGTCGATGGCGTCTCCAACTACGGCGCCGGGCAGACGATCGTCCTGATGGACTCCTACGGCAGCCCGACGGCTGCCGAGGACCTCCAGCAGTTCCACGACGTCTTCTTCCCGAGCTGGCCGGACCCGGACTTCGATGCGGTCTACCCGAACGGGTACCAGCCGTTCAAGAACATCGGGAACGGGTGGTCCGGCTCGTCGGCCGCCGCGGGGTGGTCCGGTGAGGCCACGCTCGACATCGAGTGGTCCTACGCGATCGCGCCGCTCGCGCACATCGTCCTCGTGGGAGTGCCGCCCGCGGAGACGTACGGCGTCCAGGGCCTGCCGAACCTCTTCAAGGCGCTCCAGTGGGTGATCGGCACCTACCCGCCGGGCACGATCATCTCGCAGAGCTTCGGCCTGGCCGAGCAGACGTTCAACGGCGCGGCTCCGGTCAAGCTCTCGCAGTTCGACTCCGTCTACCAGTCGGCCGCCGAGAAGGGCGACACCGTGTTGGCGTCGTCGGGCGACAACGGGACGACCGGGACCAAGAAGGCCAAGAAAGGCGCGCTCAGCTACACGGTGCCCACGGCCGGCTGGCCCGCGTCGAGCCCGTGGGTCACCGCCGTCGGTGGGACCCAGCTGCAGTACGGCTGGACGTGGAACCCCACGTCGGACGTGCCGTTCCTCGCCGATGGGTCGAACAACCCCGCGTACTTCGCGTTCACGAGCGGGGGAAACACCGAGGCTGTGTGGAACGAGAGCTGGCTCCCCGCCGCGACCGGCGGCAACGCGAGCGCCTACTACTCGCGCCCGTCGTTCCAGGACGGTGTGGCATCCGTGATCGGGTCGAACCATCGCGGTGACCCGGATCTCTCGTGGAACGCCGCGGTCAACGGCGGCGTCCTCGTGTGGATCACCGCGTTCCCGACCTACCAGCGTCCGGGCTGGCACGTCTACGGCGGGACGAGCGCGTCCTCGCCGCAGGTGGCCGGACTGATCGCGCTGGCGAACGAGCAGCAGGCGAACGACGGCGACGCGCCGCTCGGGTACCTGAACCCGCTGCTCTACCAGGTGGGGAGCGGTGCCGCGTTCCGCGACATCGTGCCGGTGACCCAGGGCACCGCGGCCAGCGGCGTCATGGACGACAACCAGCTCTGGGAGTACGAGGCCGACGGCAGCGTCGCCCCCGGGCCGGTCGCCGGCAACCCGACCCTGACGGGCTACGACCTGACGACGGGCTTCGGTTCGCCGAAGGCGGTCGCGTTCATCGCCGCGGTCCGCGCGGCGGCGAACTCCTAGCTCGATCGGGTTCGCACACGGAAGAGGGGGCGCCTCGGCGCCCCCTCTTCCCTTCCCGCGCTGATCCGTCGTTCAGAACTGGGCGGCTTCGGTCGAGCCTTCGAGGGCGAGCGTCGACGAGGTCCCGCCGCTGATCGTCTCGGACACCAGGTCGAACCAGCCGGTGCCGACCTCGCGCTGGTGGCGGACCGCCGTGTAGCCGTCGGCCTCGAACTCGAATTCGCGCTCCTGCAGGCGAACGTAAGCGGACATCCCTTCGTCGCCGTAGCCCTTCGCGAGCTCGAACATCCCCGCGTTGAGCGCGTGGAACCCGGCCAGGGTGATGAACTGGAACCGGTACCCCAACCCGGCGAGCTCCTTCTGGAAGCTCGCGATGTCGGCGTCGTCCAGGTGCTTGCGCCAGTTGAACGAAGGCGAGCAGTTGTACGCCAAGAGCTTCCCGGGGTGCTCGGCATGGATGCCTTCCGCGAAGGCCCGCGCCTCGTCCAGATCCGGCGTGGCCGTCTCGCACCACAGCATGTCGGCGTAGGGTGCGTACGCGAGCCCGCGCGCGATCGCGGCCTCGATCCCCTGGCGCACGTGGAAGAAGCCTTCGTCCGTGCGCGTCCCGACGATGAACCGGTCGTCGCGCTCGTCGATGTCCGAGGTCAGCAGCGTGGCGCCGAGCGCGTCGGTCCGTGCGATGAGCACGGTGGGGACGTTCAGGACGTCGGCGGCCAGCCGCGCGGCGACCAGGGTGCGGATGAAGTGCTTCGTGGGGACCAGGACCTTCCCGCCGAGGTGTCCGCATTTCTTCTCCGACGAGAGCTGGTCCTCGAAGTGCACCCCCGCCGCGCCGGCCTCGACCATCGCGGTCATCAGTTCGAACGCGTTGAGGGGTCCGCCGAAGCCGGCCTCGGCGTCGGCCACGATCGGGAGCAGGAAATCGGCGTCCTCGCCCTCGGCCCACGCGATCTGGTCGGCGCGGCGCAGCGCGTTGTTCAGCCGCCCCACTACGGTGGGCACGGAGCTCACGGGGTAGAGCGACTGGTCGGGGTAGGTCTGCTGCGCGACGTTCGCGTCGGCGGCGACCTGCCACCCGGACAGGTAGATCGCGCGCAGACCCGCACGTGCGCACTCGACCGCCTGGCCGCCCGTGAGGCAGCCGAGCGCGGCCACGTAGTCCTCGGAGGTGACCATGTCCCAGAGCCGGGTCGCGGCCTCGGTGGCGGCCCGGCGCTCTTCGCGGATCCTCCCCCGCAGCCGAACGACCTCCCCGGCCTCGTACGGGCGGGCGACCCCGCGCCAACGGTCCTCACGCGCCCATCGGGCGCGAAGCGCCTCGGCCTCCTCGCTGATCCGTTCGGTGATCGTCATGTCGTGCCTCTCCGTCGATGTCGGTCCGGAAAACGAAGACCCCCCGGCGATGCCGAGAGGTCGGGTGCGCGCGGCGGCCCGTCGGGGGGCCCGGCGCGCGGGTCAGCTACCTACGAGTTTGAATGGCCGTTCAACCACCTGGTGCATCCTGACAGACCCGCCCCCTCCGGGTCAAATGGCGCGGGCGAGACCCGGCGGACCGCAGGTCAGCCGGCTCGCAGCCGCGCGACCAGGAAACGCGGTGTTCCCAACATCCAGGTCTCGCCCGCGAGCGCCACTTTCCCGTTGTCCTGGATCGCCACACCATGAGCCGCATCGGTCGTCCCGGCGGCATCGACCCGGGCGACCCCGCCAACGCCGAACGTGTCGTCGAGCCGGCCGGTGGCGCGCAGCCGGACCACCCCGGCGTCGTCGTCGGATCCCTTCGGGTGGATCCGCCCGGCCAGCACGATCTTCCGGCCCTCGAGCAGGACGTCGTAGGCAGACTCGGGCGCTGCGCTCCACCCGAGGATCTTCAGCCCGTCGCCCGAGAATCCGGTGTCCAGTGACCCGTCGCTCAGGTACCGGGCGATCCCCCAGTCGTTCCGCCCGCCGTTCGATCCGCTCCCCGCCAGGACGAAGCCGCCGGACCCAGTGACCGCGATCGCGTTCGCGCTGTCGGCCCCCGACGACACGTCCGTGGAGACCACCCCCCGGTGGCCGAACCCGAGGGCGAGCGCCCCGCCGTGCCGGAGCTTCGCGAGGACGAATCGAGGGACGGATGCGAACTCGGCGTACCCGGCCGCCACGATCGCGCCGTTCGGGAGGACGACGAGGTCGCTCAGCTCGTCGGCCCCTGGGGAGAGGTCGATGAGGCGTTTCCCGTTGCCCGAGAACGTCGGGTCGAGCCGCCCGTGGGGATCGAGCCGGGCGAGCGCCGAACGCACCGCGGTGCCGTCGCTCACGTAGCCGGCGATCACGATCCGACCCGATGGGGTGAAGGAGACCGCGTTCGCGGCCTCCTCCGTGCCGAAGTCGACGAGGGTGAACCCGTCGCCGCCGAAGGCGGCGACGGGCTCACCGTTCGCGTTGAGACGGAGCACGAACGAGTCTTCGGTGGTCCCGCGCATCCGGCGTCCCGTGATCGCGAGGCCGTCGCGGGCGGTGATCGCGACGTCGAACGCGGCGGCGTCGCCCCCGAGCCGCATCTTGACCCTCCCGTCCCCGCCACCGAATGACGGGTCCGGCGTTCCATCGGGCCGGAACCGTGCGACGCCGACCGCGACGTGGTCCCCGATCGTCTGACCGACGACAACGATGCGTCCGGCGTGGTCGATCGCGACGGCGTTCGCGACCGAACCGGTCGCGAACGCCGTCGCGACCCCGTCGTCAGAGAACGTGGGATCGAGGTCGCCCGCGGTCGCGAAGGCTCGGGGGAACGTCGCAGAGGTGAAGGCGAGGATCGAGAGGATCAGGATCGCGCGTCGCATGGGGATGGCGAGGGTATCGCGCACCGAGATCCCGGCCGGGACGCGCGCTCGGCCCCTTGGGTCGGGCTGGGTCTTTCGCAGACCCGTCCCACAGAGTGGACGACCCTCCACCATGTGGAACATCCTGGAGAGACCCCGTCGGGGGCTCGCCGCCGGACGATCAGGGGACGATCTTGGAGATCGGCAGCTCGAGGATGTCGGTTGCTCCCGCAGCTTTCAGCTGCGGGAGCAACCGGTTCACGCCGCGCTTGTCCACGACGGTTTCCACGGCGAACCCGCCTTCGGAGAGCGGCGAGACCGTCGGCGCCTTCATCGAGGGCACGACCTGCAGCACCCCGTCGAGCTGTTCGGCGGAGACGTTGAGCTTGATCAGCACGCGGCCTTCGGCCTCGAGGGCTCCGCGCAACAGCGTGACCAGATCCTCCATCGCCGCGCGTTTTGCCGGATCCGCGGCCGCCTCGCGGTTCGCGACCAGCACGGGGTCGGAGGTGAGCAGCGTTTCGATCACCTTCATCCCGTGCGCGCGGAGCGTGCTCCCCGTCTCGGTCACGTCGACGATCGCGTCGACGATCTCGGGGACCTTCGCCTCGGTCGCGCCGTAGGACCAGATCACCTTGACCGGGATGCCCAGGTCCGCGAAGTAGCGCTCGGTCAGACCGACGAACTCCGTCGAGATGCGCGTGCCGGGAGGGATCTCCGCCGCGGCGTTGGCGGGATGATCCTTGGGGACGGCCAGCACGATCCGGGTGCCGTGTCCCGTGCCGCTCTTCGCGTACGTCAGCGTCGTGAGGACCTCGACCTCGGCGCCCGTCTCCGCGACCCAATCCTGTCCGGTGATCCCCAGGTCGAACGATCCGTCCTGGACGTAGGACGGGATCTCCTGGGGACGCAGGATCGAGACCCGATCCACGCGCTCGTCGTCGATCGTGCCGTGGTAATCGCGATCGGAGCCGCGGCGGACGCGCAGGTCCGCCTCCTCGAACAGGCGGAGGGTCTGAGCTTCGAGGGATCCCTTGGGGAGGACGAGACGCAGCATGGCGCTGGAGTCTACGTGGGGGTCCCGCCGTCCCGTTCACCGAGCGCCCGGAAGAAGCAGGTTCGCTCGCCGGTGTGACAGGCCGCGCCGACCTGGTGGACACGGGCGAGCACGACGTCGGCGTCGCAGTCGATCCGCAGCTCGTCCAGGTGTTGCACGTGGCCCGAGGTGTCGCCCTTGCGCCAGAGCTCCTGACGCGATCGCGACCAATAGACCATCCGGCGTTCGGCGAGCGTCCGCGTGAGCGACTCGCGGTTTGCCCACGCGAGCATCAGGACCTCGCCGGTATCGACGTCCTGGGCGATCACCGGCACCAGTCCGCGGTCGTCGAAGGCCACCTGGTCGAGGCCGACGAGCTCCTCCGTACTCATCGACGCACCGGGAGCCCTTCCGCGGCAAGATGTTCTTTGACCTGGGCGATGGTCAGGTCCCCGTCGTGGAAGCGGCTCGCCGCCAGCACCGCGTCCGCGACCCGGAGCCCGGCGGCGAAGTGGGCGGGCGTTCCGGCGCCGCCGCTCGCGATCAACGGGACGGTCGTCGCGTCCGCGACCGCGCCGAGCAGCTCCAGGTCGTACCCCTCGCCGGTGCCGTCGCGGTCCATCGAGGTCAGGAGGATCTCGCCCGCGCCGTGACGCTGCGTGGCGTCGGCCGCCCAGGCGACCGCGTCGATCCCCGTCGGCGTCCGGCCGCCGTCGACGTACACCTCCCAACCACCGCCGCCGTTCCGACGTCGGGCGTCGATCGCGATCACCATGCATTGCGCGCCGTATCGATCGGCGCTCGCGGCGAGCGCGCCGGGATCGCGCACGGCCGCCGAGTTCATCGAGACCTTGTCGGCGCCGGCCCGCAGCAGCATCCGCACGTCGTCGGCGTCGCGCACGCCGCCGCCGACCGTCAGCGGGATGAAGACCTGGTCGGCCGTCCGCGAGATCACGTCGAGGGTCGCGTCGCGACCCTCGACGGTCGCCGTGATGTCCAGGAAGACGAGCTCGTCCGCGCCCGCCGCGTCGTAGCGGGATGCGAGCTCCACCGGATCGCCCGCGTCGCGGATGTCCAGGAACCGGGTCCCTTTCACGACCCGGCCGCCGTCGACGTCGAGACAGGGGATGATCCGCTTCGCGAGCACCGGCTACCCCCGCGTCACCTGGGAGAGCTTCAGCGTCTTCTCGTACAGCGCCTTGCCGGTGACCGTCGCCTCGCATCCGGCGTCCCGGAGCGCCCAGATGTCGTCGGCCGTGCGGACGCCGCCGCTCGCGATCACGGGCCGCTCGGTGAGCCCCAGCACGTGCTTGTAGAGCCGGAGGTCGGGCCCCTCGAGCGTGCCGTCGCGTGCGATCGCGGTCACCAGGTAGCGCGGGGTCCCGGCGTCGTTCAGCGCCGGCATCACCTCGTCGACCGGCGGGCCCTCTTCCTTCCAGCCCTTCACCATCGTGTGACCACCGCGCACGTCGACGGCCACGAGCACGCGTTCGGCGAACTCCTCGACCGCGCGCGCGACGAACGCGGGATCGAGCGCCGCCGACGTTCCGAGGATCGCGCGGCCCGCTCCGTTGTCGAGCACCGCTTTCACGTCCTCCAGCGTCCGGATCCCCCCACCGACCTGCACGGGGCAGACGACGGAACGGCAGATATCACGGATCGTGTCGCGGTTGTCCCCTTGTTCGAGCGCCGCGTCCAGGTCGATCACGTGGAGCCGCCGGGCGCCTTCGGTCTGGAACCGGACCGCGACGTTCACGGGGTCGTCGTCGTAGGTCGTTTCCGCCTCCGGGTCGCCGCGGAGCAGCCGCACGGCCCGGCCCCTGCGGAGATCGATCGCGGGGATCACGATCACGCGGCGCGGACCTCCCCGACGAAGCGCTCGTACAGCGCGAGCCCCGCGTCGCCCGACTTCTCGGGGTGGAACTGCGTCGCGAACACGTTGCGGTGCGCGACCGCCGCGGCGAAGGATCGCCCGTGATCGGTGACGCCGACCGCGGTCTCGGGATCGACCGCCGGGGCGTAGGAGTGGACGAAGTAGAACGACGTCCCGTCGTCGATCCCGGCCGTGTAGGGGTGCCGCCGCCCCGTCCAGGCGACCGTGTTCCACCCCGTGTGCGGTACGCGGACGCTCGACGGGAGACGCGCGACGTTGCCGGACAGGATGCCGAGGCCATCGGCCCGGTCCTCGTCGCTGCCGTCGAAGAGGATCTGCATCCCGACGCACACGCCGAAGACGGGCCGGTCGCTCGCGACGACCGACCGGAGCGCGGGCTCGAGCCCGGCGGCCCGGAGCGAGCGGACGCACGCGCCGAACCCGCCGACGCCGGGGATCAGCAGGGCGTCGGCCGCCTCGACCTCCGCGCCCTCGGACGTGATGCAGACGTCGGCGCCGACCCGCGCGAGCGCCCGGCCGACCGAGTGGAGGTTCCCCATCCCGTAGTCGAGGACGGCGATGTGGGGTGCCGTCACAGCGATCCCTTCGTGGAGGGGACGCCGCCGGCGCCGGTGAGAGCGCACGCGTCACCGAGTGCCGTCGCGAGCGCCTTGAACTCGGCCTCACAGACGTGGTGCGGCGATCGGCCACTCTTGAGCCGCACGTGCACCGTGCACTCCGCCGCTTGCGCGAAGGCCCGCACGAAGTCCTCGACGAGACCCGTGTCGAACGTGCCGATCGTCTCGGCCGGGACCGGGACCTCGTGGACCACGAACGTCCGGCCGGCCAGGTCGAGCGCCACCTCGACCGCCGCCTCGTCCAACGGGACGACGATCGAGGCGAACCGCCGGATCCCGCGCTTGTCCCCGAGCGCTTCCTTCAGCGCCTGCCCGAGCGCCAACCCGCAGTCCTCGACCGTGTGGTGCCCGTCGACGTCGAGGTCGCCGGTGCACCGGACCGACAGCGTCCAGCCCGCGTGCTTCCCGAGTTGCTGCAGCATGTGGTCGAAGAACGGCAGCCCGGTCTCGGCCGTCCCCTCGCCATCGCCGTCGAGCTCGAGCGTCACGGCGACGTCGGTCTCCTTCGTCGCCCGCTTCACGGTCGCCGTCCGGCTCACCCGAGCACCTCCTTCATCGCGCCGAGGAACAGATCGGTCTCCTGCTCGCTCCCGGCGGTCACCCGGAGCGCCCCCGGGACGACCGCGGTCATGTCGCGGATCAGCACGCCACGGTCGAGCAACCCCTGCCAGACGGCGACCGCGTCGCCGGGCGGGACGAACAGCACGAAGTTCGCGTCCGACGGGAACACCGTGACGCCGGGCATCACCGCGAGCTCGGTCGCGATCCGCTCGCGCTGACGACGCACCGCGTCGAGCAGATGCAGGGCCTCGCTCCGGTGATGGAGCGCGACGATCGCCGCCGTCTGGGCCAGGGCCGACAGGTGGTAGGGGAGCCGGACGCGCTCGAGGTCGCCGACGATCGAGGGGTCCGCGAGCACGTAGCCGACCCGCGCGCCGGCCATCGCGAACGCCTTGCTGAACGTCCGCACGACGGCGAGGTTGTCGTGCGTCTCCAGCAACGCCCGGGCCGACCGCTCGGGGACGAACTCCCCGTAGGCCTCGTCGACGATCACGAGCGTCGTCGGCAGCGCCGCCGCCAACGCCTGGACGACGGCGAGCGGCTGCGCGTTCCCGGTCGGGTTGTTCGGCGAGCAGACGAACACGACCTCCGGCGCGACCGCGAGCGCGGTATCGACGTCGGTGCCCGAGAGCACGAAGTCCTCCGGGAGCCGTCGCGCCTCGACCTCCGTGTGGGTGAGGAGCCCGATCCGTCGGTGCAGCAGGTAGGTCGGTTCGAACACGAGCGCCCGCCGTCCCGGGCCACCGTAGGCCTGGAGGAGCTGGGTGAGGACCTCGTTCGAGCCGTTCGCGGTCCACGTGCCCTCGGGGGTCCAGCCGTGGACATCCGCGAGCTCTTCGCGGAGCCGTCGCATCGAGCCGTCGGGGTACCGGTTGAGCGGGACGTCTCGGATCGCGTCGGCGAGCTCGTCGAAGAAGCCCTCCGGGAGCGGATGCGGGCACTCGTTCGTGTTGAGACGGGCGACGACCGGCAGCTGCGGCGACACGTACGGTTCGGTGTCGCGGAGCCCCTCGCGAGGCTCGGCGGTCATCGGTCGCCGGCCTCGTCGGCGCGGGCCTCCATCGCCCGCGCATGCCCCACCAGTCCCTCCGCCCGGGCGAGCGTCGCGGTCCCCGGCGTGAAGAGCGCCGCCGAGTCGGCGGACATCCGGGTCACCGCCATCACCGTGACGTAGTCCGCCGCGCGGAGCCCGCTCGAGAACCGTGCGGTGCCGGCGGTCGGCAGGACGTGGTTCGAGGCGACCCCGTAGTCGCCGTAGGGGACCGCCGACCAGGGGCCGAGGAAGACCGCACCCGCGTTGCGCACCCCGGTCAGGAACGCCTCGGGTTCGCGGACCAGCACGAGCAGGTGCTCGGCCGCCACGTCGTTCACCGCGGCGGCGGCGTGTTGCAGATCGCGGACGAGCACCAGCTTGGTGTGCCGGATCGCGAGATCGACGATCTCGCGCCGCCCGGCGAGCTCGAGCTCCTGCCCGACCGATGCGTCGACCTTCTCCGCGATCGACGCATCGGGCGTGATGAAGAAGGTTCGGGCCTCGGGATCGTGCTCGGCCTGCGCCAGCAGGTCGAGCGCGGCCAGGCGCGGGTCGACGTCGCCGTCGGCGACGATCGCGAGCTCCGACGGGCCGGCGAGCCCGTCGATCCCCACGAACCCGGCGACCTGGCGTTTCGCCTCCGTGACGTAGACGTTCCCGGGTCCGACGATCCGGTCGACCGAGGGGATCGACTCGGTCCCGTAGGCCATCGCGGCGACGGCCTGCGCGCCGCCGGTCTTCGCGACGTCGGTGGCGCCCGCGCGTTTGGCCGCGTACAGGACCGGCGGGTGGATCGTGCCGTCGCGCTGCGGCGGCGTGCAGACCACGATCTCCTCGACCCCCGCGACCGTCGCGGGGACGACCGTCATCGCGACCGTCGAGGGGTACCGTGCCCGCCCGCCGGGCACGTAACAGCCGACCGACGCGAGCGGCCGGACGATCTCGCCGAAGCGGATCCCCTCGCGTTCGTCCCACCACTCACGTGGGAGCTGGCGGTCGCAGACGCCGCGGAGCCGGTCGATCAGCTCGTCGATCGCGGTGCGGAGCTCCGGTGGCGTGTCGCGCTCCGCGCGGGCGAACTCCTGCTCGGTCACCAGGATCCCCGTCCGCGACAGGTCGGCCCCATCGAACTGCTTCGACAGCTCGATCAGGACCTCGTCGCCCTCGACGAAGACGCGCTGGAGGATCTCGCGGACCGTCTCGGTGGTCGCGGGATCGATCTCGAGCTTCGAGGGCTCGAGCCGCCCGCCCCGCTCGCGCAGGTCGAGGAGCTCGAGCATC
>Ga0066388_100002680_pt1 | contig 11061 bp, 9 predicted proteins | sample PanSoiMetaGPlot6_FD_64539 | JGI IMG/M metagenome (GOLD analysis project Ga0066388, IMG submission 64539) | Tropical forest soil microbial communities from Panama analyzed to predict greenhouse gas emissions - Panama Soil - Plot 6 (Hybrid Assembly) | ecosystem: Environmental > Terrestrial > Soil... | reverse complement strand
ACGCCCGCTCTGACCGACACGATCGCGGGCCACATCCAGATGATGATCGTGAGCATCGGGCTGGTGGCGCAGCCCTGGCAGGCCGGCCAGCTCAAGGTGCTGGGCTTCGGCAGCACCAGCCGGATCGCGCAGTATCCCGACGTGCCCACATTGGCCGAAAGCGGGCTGCCCGGCTACGAGGCGGGCTCCTGGTACGGGTTGTTCGCGCCCGCTGGTACGCCGCCCGCCATCGTGGAGAAGATCAACGCAGAGACGCAGCGCATCTTCACCGATCCGGCCTTCCGCGACCGCGTGCTCGCCCCCAGCTTCATCTACTCGATCGCCAGCTCGCCGGAAGAGTTCACTGCCCGCATCCGCAGCGACTCGGCGCAATGGGGCAAGGTGATCCGCGAGGCCAATATCAAGGCGGAGTGAGGCGTCCTCGAATGGCCCGATGTGGCCCCTTGACGCAGGTTTGCGACTACATGTACTTTGTATTGTAAAGTATAAACGCGGGCGGGCATGCGCGACCTCGACAAGGCTCTTGCCGACATCACGGCGATCCGTGCCCAGATGGCACGCGGGACCGAGTTTCAGGGCTATGGGCCGATCACGGTGGCGGCGACCGGTGTGCTCGCACTGTTAGCGGCCGGCGTCCAGGTGATCCTCATTCCGGAGCCCGCAGCCCACGTCTTCAGCTATCTCGCTTTGTGGGTCGCGACCGCCGCAGTCTCGGTGATCCTGATCGCGATCGAGATGGTGGCGCGCTCACAGCGCATCCACACTGGTCTGGCCGACGAGATGATCCATGGTGCGACCGAACAGTTCATTCCGGCCGGCGTTGCCGGCACGCTGCTGACAGTCGTGCTCTATCGCGTCGACCCCGACATTCTTTGGATGCTCCCCGGTCTCTGGCAGATCATCTTCAGTCTCGGCTTCCTCGCCTCCTGCCGCGTGCTGCCGCGCCCGATGTTCGCGGTCGGCGTCTGGTATCTCGCCGCCGGCCTCGCCAGCCTTGCGTTCGCCAATGGCGCACAGGCGTTCTCACCCTGGGCGATGGCGCTGCCGTTCGGGCTCGGGCAGCTCACAATGGCCGCCATCCTCTATCGCAGCGGAAAAAACCATGTCGAAAACTAGCACAGCCGGCGAACAGCCCGGCCGCTTCGCCTATGAAGGGCTCGATCGCGTGATCCACGAGAAAGCGCGGCTCTCCGTGCTCACCTCGCTCGCGGCGCATCCGAAGGGTCTCGTCTTCGGCACACTCAAGCAGATGTGCGGCCTGACCGACGGCAATCTCTCCCGCCACTTGCAAGTGCTCGAAGAGGCCGGCTTGATCGCAATCGAGAAGGGCTATGACGGCAACCGGCCGCAGACCATCTGCCGGATCACCGCGCAGGGCCGCCAGCGCTATCTCGAATATCTCAAGGTGCTGGAGCAGGTGGTGCGCGATGCCGCCAGCGCCGCCAAGGCTGCGGGCAAAGCCGCCGGCCCTGCGGCAGGCCCGCGCCGCCTGAAGCCCGCCTGAGCCAAAAATTTGCCAACTTACTTTGCAATGCAAAGTGTTCGGAGATGACAACCCATGGGCCACGACGACAATCACCGGCACGCTCCCCTGCATGTCGCCATCATCATGGACGGCAATGGCCGCTGGGCGGCGCGCCGCGGCTTGCCGCGCACGGCCGGACATCGCGCCGGCGCCGACGCGGTGCGTCGCGTGGTCGAAGCCGCGCCCGCGCTCGGCATCACGACGCTCACGCTGTTCGCATTTTCCTCCGACAACTGGCGCCGCCCGCGCGATGAGGTGAGCGCATTGATGAGCTTGCTGCGCCGCTATCTGCAGGCCGAGCTTGCGCGCCTCCTCGACAACGATGTGCGGCTCACCGTGTTTGGCCGCCGTGACCGCCTACCCGACGGCCTTGGCAATGCCATCGCGGACGCCGAGCGGCGCTCAGCCGCCGGCACACGTCTCCATCTGCGGATCGCCATCGACTATTCGGCGCGCGACGCGATCGCCAGCGCGGCAGCGGCATGGCGCCTTGAGCGGCCGCCCTCGCGCGAGGAGTTCGCCCGCCTGCTGGCAGGCGACGCTCACCATGACGTCGACCTCCTGATCCGCACCAGCGGCGAGAAGCGGCTGTCGGATTTCCTGCTCTGGGAGACGGCCTACGCGGAGCTTTGTTTTGTCGAGACGCTGTGGCCGGACTTCGGCGCCGACGATCTGCGCCTGGCGCTCGCTGATTTCCATCGTCGCGAGCGCCGCTTCGGCGGGCTCGGCAGTGCCCCGCAACTGACTGCCGCCGAGTAACCGTTAGTTCATAGTGGAGGACCCCAATGAGCAATCGGCAGATCAAGACGGCCAGCGTGACGTTCGAGCCGGTGGCCAAGCACAAGCCATCGCCGCCCAGCGGATGGCTGCTCCTGTTCGGGGTCTTCTTTCCGGCTGTGGTGATCGCCATCGAGCTTGTGACGAAGGTCTGCGCCCAGTCGCTGTTCGATCCGATGTCGACCTATGGGCATGTTGCAGCGGTCGCGTTCGTGCCCGCCTGCAATCTCCTGATCTGGACCGCGCTCGACCGCGAGTGGCGTTCGAGCATCCGATGGCTGGCATTCGCCAACGGCGCCGCCATCGCGATCGCGACGCTCTATGCGCTCTTGTTCCTGCCACTGTTGCCGTTCGCGATCGTTGCGGTCGTGGTCGGGATCGGCTTCCTGCCGTTCGCTCCGCTCACGGCGTTCGTGAGCGCGCTCAGCCTGCGCCGCGCGCTCACGCGCCGGCAACCCGACAAGAGCCTCACGCGCCCGCTCGTCGGCGGGCTCCTTGCGGGGCTCGCCGTCATGGTCGCGCTCGATGTGCCGCCGGTCGCAACGCGGATCGGCATCCAGATGGCCTCGAGCAGCGAGCCGGCGGAGCGCGAGCGCGGGCTATCGCTGCTGCGCGCGATCGGTGACGACGATCTGCTGCTGCGCCTTTGCTACGGCATGGCGGGACGGCCGTCTGGCCTCCTCAGCGCGTTCGTAACGCTGACCAGCAACAACTGGATTGGCGACCGTTCGCGGCCGGCCGCTTCGCCCGCGCAGGCACGTGAGATCTACTATCGGCTGCATGGCGTGGCGTTCAACGCCAAGCCCGCGCCGTTCAGCGGTCCTGCTCGCTTCGACACCCAGTTCGATGAGGATCACGGCGGAACGCAGATCGGGGGCCGCATCCAGGGGCTCAATCTCGCCTCCTCCCGCATCGATGGCTCGATCAGCGGCGACGATCTCGTCGCCTATCTGGAATGGACCATCGAGTTCAAGAACACGTCGGTGATCGATCGCGAGGCGCGTCTGCAGCTCGCACTGCCGCCAGGTGGCGTGGTGTCGCGCGCGACGCTCTGGGTCAACGACGAGGAGCGCGAGGCCGCGTATGGTGGACGCGGCGCGGTGCGCGCAGCCTATCAGCAGGTGGCGGTGCAACAGCGGCGCGACCCCCTGCTCGTCACCACCAAAGGCGCCGATCGCGTGCTGGCGCAAGCCTTCCCGGTCCCGCGCAACGGCGGCACCATCAAGTTCAAGCTCGGCATCAGCGCGCCGCTCGAGATCACCCAGTCCGGCAAGGCGCGCCTCACGCTGCCGGCTGTCGTCGATCGCAATTTCTCGATCGGCGCCGATGCCGGCCACAGCATCTGGATCGAGAGCCGGCAGGGCCTGAATGGCTCGCCGGGACTCACCGCGAGCGACGTCGATGGCCGCCTCCACCGCATCTCCAGCACGTTTGATGATCGCGCGCTGTCCGGGACGCGGCAGTCGATCACGGTTGATCGCAGCCCCGGTGCCAACAGCCGTGTGTCGCGCCTCGGCGATGGCGAAGCTATCGTGCAGGAGATCACGCGTGGCGAGCCGACACGGACCTTGATGCTGGTTATCGACGGCTCGGCGCGGCTCGCCGGAGCCGCCTCCAAGATCATCGCGGCGCTCGATGCGATTCCGACCGGCACCAGGGTCAGCGTCATGATCGCCGGCGAGCCAAGCGCGCGCATCCCGTTGGCACCGTGGTCCGACGCCCAGAAGGCCGCGGCGATCAAGCTCATCCGCTCGGCATCGTTCGCGGGCGGGCAGGACAACGCGCCCGCGCTCGCCGATGCACTGGTGGCGCTCGAGACCGAGCCGCAGGCGACGCTCTTGTGGATTCATGGCCCGCAGCCGATCAACTTTGCTGGCAGCACGGCGCGGCTCGAGCAGACCACCGCCCGGCTGACGCGGCTGCCGAAGGTCGTGCTCTACAGCGTCGAGCCCGGCCCGAATGAAGTGCTGCCCGACGCCCCCTGGGCCTGGGGCGCGCGCGCGCTGCCGCAGACCGGCGCCCCCGATGTCGATCTCGCGAGCTTCCTCGTCCGCAGCACGGGCGACAGCCAGACACAAACTATCCGCCGCCAGCAGGAACCGGCTGAAGGCATCGCTGCAGGCTCCGATCACATTGCGCGGCTGTGGGCGAACGAGCGCGTGCTCGAGCTCATGCGCAGCCCCAGTAATCGCGCCGATGCGGTCGCGCTGGCGACACGCTATCGTTTGGTGACGCCGGTGAGCGGAGCGGTGGTGCTGGAGACCCAGCAGCAATATGACGCGGCGCGCCTCACGCCGGTGGATCAAACAACCGTGCCGACACTCCCGGAGCCGCATGAATGGGCGCTGATCATCGTCGCCTGCGCAGCGCTCATGTGGCTGATGTGGCGTTATCGGCAACAACAGATGGCCATCGCTTGATGCACCCTTATCTCGTCACAGCGCTCGTGATGGCGGCGACCTGGGATGCCTGGCGCTGGTATCTGCAACGTGTCTGGGAGTCGCCCGAGGAGGTGGCCTCCCTTGCCTTGACGATTGCGTTTCTCGGCGTGCTTGGCGTGGCGCGCAGAAGCAAGGAAGGCGTGCGGCTGCCGCTCATTCCGGTCGCACTGCTGCTCGCCGCTTTCGCGGCATCCTACGGGATGCTGCCGCCGATCGCGCGCGCCGCCATCGCGATCGCGGCCACGCTGTTCTGCGGCCATGTCGCCGCCTTCAAGGAGCACCCGCCGATCGCCTTCTGGGGCCTCGTCGCGCTGGCGCTGCCGGTCGTGCCGTCACTGCAGTTCGTGCTCGGCTATCCGATGCGGCTCGTCTGTGCGGCGCTGTCGGTTGGCCTTCTCCAAGCGCACGGCCTCGCGGTCGAGAGGCAGGGCACGTTTCTCGTTTGGCGCGACGAGCTGATCCAGTTCGACGCGCCCTGCAGCGGCGTCAACATGCTGTGGGCCGGATTGCTGTTGACGCTGATGGGCTGCGTGCTGTTCCGCTTCAATGTCATCAAGGTCATGATCGCGGTCGCGCTGTCGCTCATGCTGGCGATCGCCTGCAATGTGCTGCGCGCCACCAGCCTGTTCTATGTCGAGGCTGGTTTGCTGCCGCACGCCCAGGCGTGGTGGCACGAAGGAATCGGCATCGCCGCCTTCACGGTGTCGGCCGCCGTCACGCTGTGGCTGCTGACGCGCCTGCGTGACCGGGAGGTTATGCCATGCGCCTCCTGAGCGTGCGTGGTCAGGTCGCAGTCTTGCTCTTCGCGGCTGCTGCCGCAGCGCTGGTTCCGCTCGCGACGCGCTCCGGCGGCGCCGTGGCGAGCGCGCCGTTCCCAGGCTGGTCCACCCACTATGAAGGTCGCGCGCTGGTCGAGCTGCCGCTCACGTCGCGCGAAGCCGCATTCACGCAGGACTTTCCCGGACGGGTCGGGCGTTTCTCCGACGGTCAGCGCGAGATCATCATCCGCTGGCTCGGCTCACCGACGCGCAAGCTGCATTCAGCCGCCGATTGCTTTCGCGGCAGCGGCTACGCCATCACGCCGATCGCCGCCCGCAAGGGCGGCGACGGCAGCACGATGGGTTGCTTCCGCGCGACACTGCACGGCGTGAGCATGACCATCTGCGAGGCAATCCGCGACGAGCACGGCGGCAGCTGGTCGGATGTCTCGGCCTGGTACTGGGACGGCATGCTGCGGTCGAGTCCGCCGCCATGGTGGTCATTTGTGGTCGCGCAATCCGAATGACGCTGCGCGTCACGTCACTTGGGTCGTCACTTGGGCCGTCACTTGGGACCGCCGGTTTCAGGATCGAGCCACGACGGCGCCCGCGCCAGCGTCTGCGCCAGGGCCTGACGCTCAGGCTCTGCAACTGTCATCCGGCGCAAGAGCAAATCGCCATTGTCCGCGAGCTCGCGGCGCACGCCCGACGCGGCCGACGCGAGCCGCGCCAGATAGCTCCGCGCAATCTCGCCAAAACCCTTTTCCTGCCAGGCGTCCGTCGCGACCATCAGGTGACGCGCAAAGCTCTCCACCAGCCGGCCGGAGCCGAGATCGTCAAAGCCCTCCGCTTCGAGCGCCGACGACAGCGGGCGCAGCCCAGGCTCGTCCTCACCCATCGCAACCGTACGGATCATCGCGCCGAATACCAGCCATTGCGGCGGCTCACTCTCGTCTGCGTTTTCCGGCCAGCCGAGGCGCCCGCCGCCAATGAGCCCGCCGTCCACTCTGATTGCGTCCGGCCAGTCGATGCTCATCGGTTTCTCGGGCGGCGCATGCACGGCGAGCGCATCAGCCAGCGCAACCATGCCGGCATAGAACGCCCGCCTGGCCAGGCGAAGCGGCTCATCGGGCTCCAGCACCACCGCGAACTCGGCGAGATCGAAACGGCCCACATAGACAAGCGTGCCGGCGCCCTGATCGGCCGCGATCGCGCATGCATGCGCGAAGGCGTCGCCCACCTCGCGCAGCGTCACCAGACGATACGGCGGCGGCAGATCGAGCGCAGGTGGGGTGCGCGCCCGTCGGCTGCGGTCAAGCGGCATAGCGACACCCGGACTCGCGATTTTGATTGAGAATACTTATAACCTCAGCGGCGCGCTGGCCAGGATAGGGGGCCAGCAATTTGCAGCTTTGCGCTGTCGAACAGGCTTGCACTCGCGAACAAGCCGCGACTTTCAAACCACGAAAGGACTTAACGAATGGCCGACGGGCCGCGCCACGTCCTGATCTGCTCGTGCGAGGACACGATGCCGCTCGACCTCGGCGCGCTCAAGCGCGCCTGCCGTGGCAGCGAGGTGACCGGCGCGCGCCAGCTCTGCCGCGCCGAGCTCGAGCGCTTCCGGGCGGCCGCCACGTCCGGCACGCCGCTCACCGTCGGCTGCACCCAGGAAACACCGTTGTTCGCCGAGGTCGCGTGGGAGAGCGGCGCCGACATCCGCTACGCCAACATTCGCGAGACCGCCGGCTGGTCGAAGGACGCCAAGGCGGCCACGCCCAAGATCGCGGCGCTGATCGCGATGGCGGCTGAGCCATCGCCTGAGATCCCGTTCGTCTCGTTCGAGAGCGAAGGGGTGATTTTGATCTACGGGTGCGACGAGCGCGCGATCGAGGCGGCAGATTTGCTCAAGGACCACCTTGATATCACCGTGCTGATCCGCCCGCCCGCCGCGGTGATGCCGCCGCGCGTGACCGAATATCCGGTGGTCAAGGGGCTCATCCGCGCCGCCAAGGGCCATCTCGGAGCATTCGAGCTCACCGTCGATGACTTCGCTCAACCCACGCCGTCCTCGCGCGCGGCGCTCAGCTTCGGAAAAAGCAAGAACGGCGCGGTGTCGCGCTGCGACATCGTGCTCGACCTTGCGGGCGGCACGCCGCTGTTTGCAGCCCACGATCTGCGCGAAGGCTATCTGCGCGCCGATCCAGGTGACGGAGCCGCGGTGATGCGCGCGGTCATGAAGGCACGTGATCTCGTCGGCACGTTTGACAAGCCACGCTACGTCAACTTCAGCGCCGACCTGTGCGCCCATTCGCGCTCGAAGCGCGTCGGCTGCAGCCGCTGTCTCGATCTCTGCCCGACCGGCGCAATCACGCCCGATGGCGACCACGTGGCGATCGATGCTCAGGTATGCGCCGGTTGCGGCCAATGCGCAGCCGTCTGCCCGACGGGTGCTGCGGCCTATGCGCTGCCGCCGGCCGCCACGCTGATGCGTCGGCTGCGCAGCTTGCTGGTCACCTATCGCGCCGCCGGCGGGACGCAGCCAGTGCTGCTCATGCATGACAATGCCCACGGCATGCCGCTGATTGATGCGCTGGCGCGCGGCGGCGACGGATTGCCGGCGAATGTGCTGCCGGTGGCCGTGAACGAGGTGACGCAGATCGGCCTCGACACCATCGCGGCGGCTTTTGCCTACGGCGCCTCGGCGATGCAGTTCCTGCTGCGGAGGAAGCCGCGCCATGATGTGACAGGCCTGCGCAGGACACTCACACTCGCGGAGCCAATTCTCTCCGGCCTCGGCTTCGGAACGGACCGGCTCTCGACCATCGAGACCGACGATCCCGACGCGCTCGGCGACGCATTGCGCTCGATCGCGCATCTCCAGGGCACGCCGCGGCCCGCAAGCTTCACGCCGCTTGGCACCAGCCGGGAGCTTTTGCGGCTTGCACTGCGTGAGCTGCAGCGCGCCGCGCCCGCGCCCGTCGACGTGATCGCGTTGCCGGCGGGGGCGCCCTTTGGCGCGATCGAGATCGATGTTGCGGGCTGCACGCTTTGCCTCGCCTGCGTCTCCGCCTGTCCGACCGGCGCGCTTGGCGACAATCCGGAGAAGCCGATGCTGCGGTTCTCCGAGGACGCCTGCGTGCAGTGCGGCCTCTGTCAGGCGACCTGTCCCGAGAAGGTGATCACGCTCAAACCGCAGATCGACTTCCGCGCCGCCACCTCGCTGGCGCGCGTGCTCAAGGAGGAGGAGCCGTTCGCCTGCATCCGCTGCGGCAAGCCGTTCGGCACGCGCAGCACCATCGCGCGGGTGACCGAAAAGCTCGCCGGCAAGCACTGGATGTTCCAGGGCGACGCCAGCCGGCTCGAGCTCCTGAAGATGTGCGAGGACTGCCGCGCCATTGCGGCCACCGAAGCAAGCTTCGACCCTCACGCCCCGCCGCGCCCGCCCGTGCGCACGACCGAGGACTATCTGCGCGAGCGGGAGGAGGAGGAGAAATAAGGCGGGCTACTTCTTCGTCGCCTTTTCGAGAAACCGGACCAGCGCGGCGCGATCGTCGGCGGAACCAATAGTCTGCTCGGGCATCTTGGTGCCGGGCGTGTAGGCCGCGGGACCGACCTCGAACAGCTTCGCGACCGTCTCCGGTGTCCAGGTGATGTCGAGCTTTTTCAGCGCCGCAGAGAAATTGTAGCCCGGCAGGCTGGCAATGCGACGGCCGAAAATGCCGGCCAGCGTCGGGCCGGCACGGTTGCCTTCGTCGGGCGACAGCGTGTGGCAGGCAACGCAGGCGCGAAAGACGTCCGCGCCCGGATCGCCCGCATAGGCGGTCAGCGGATCGGCCGGCGCGCCGATGACAGCAGCACCGATCGGCTCGCCGCTGAGCGCGTCCCAGCGGCGGATCACGCGATCGGCGCCGCCGGTGATGAGCGTGCGGCTGTCGGGGAGAAAAACGGCCGACCAGACCGGCAATCCGGGCCCGATCAACATCCGTTCCACGCGCCGGGTCGCCCGATCGATGATCGCCACCGAGCCGCGGATGCCGGCAGCCGCGATGCGCTTGCCATCGCCCGAAACGGCCAGCGCGATGACTGGCGCCTGCGCCGCCTCGATCTCGCCGCGCAGCTCGCCTGCGGGCGACAGCATGGTGACTTTGCCGTCGGCGCCGGCGACGACGATCTCGCCGTCAGGCGCGATCGCGACCGCGTTCAGCGGCGCCGGCAACGTGATGACGGCCGGCGCGCCGCCATCGCGCGAAAGGACTTGGCGCGGCCAGATGCGGAGCGTCGCGTCATATCCGACCGTGATGACGGTGTGGCCATCGCGCGCGAACGCTACGCCGTTGACGTTCTGCGCGTGGCCCTCGAGCACGCGCGGCGCGCCGCCGGCGAGCGGCCACAGCCGCGCGCTGTGATCCCATGAGGCCGAGGCCAGCATCTGGCCATCCGGCGACAGCGCGAGCGCTACGACGGGCGCGGTGTGCCCGGTGAGCACCGCCACCGGCTGCGGCTCGCCCGGCCGCCAGAGCGCGATGCGCCCGTCCTCACCCGCGGTCGCGACACGACCATCCGGGAGATAAGCGACCGCGTTGACCGCGCCCTCATGGAACCGCAGCACCTCAACCGCGGCATTGCGCTCGAGCGACCAGCGGATCGCGGATGTATCGAAGCTGCCGGAGATCGCGAGCGCTCCGTCGGGCGAGATCGCCAGCGCCCGTACCGGCCCGCCATGGCCACGCAATTGCGCCTGCGCGATCGTGACAATCGCGATCGCCAACATGCCGATCATGACGACAGCAAACGGACGCTTGATCATTGAGCAGAGATCATGGCCGCGTCTTCAGGGCTTTCATGAGGCCGGCCCATCTGGAAATCGCATACCAAGTGCGCGAATGCGCGCACGCGTCACCTCGTCGCGCAGTGCCGTCAGAAACGCCTGCACCGCCGGGCGTTCGCGGCGTTTCTCAACCAACAGGAAATCATACTCCTCGGGCGCAAGCGGCAGGAACCGGAGCCCGTAGAGCTTGGCCACCGGCTCGATCGCGACGCCCCAGTCGGCGCGGCCTTGCGCCACCGCGGCCGCGACGGCGTTGTGTGAGCGCGGCTGATTGCTGTAGCCGGGCGGCCGCGCTCCCGCGAGCAGCTTGTCGATCAGCACACGCGTGCCCGCGCCCGCATTGCGATTGACCATGAGGCACGCGGAATCGGCGAGCGCGGCCTTGACTGCGTCTTGCGCATTGCGGCCCTCGAAGCGCGCGTCGCCCGTGCGATAGACGACGCCCTGCAGACGCTGCCAGCCTTTCACCAGCGAGAGGCCCGGGCGGAGGAGATGCGCGTTGTAGATGCCGGTCTCCGGATCGACGAGATGCACCGGCGCGAGATCGCATTCGCCGCGCTCGGCCGCCGCAACGCCGCCGAGGCTGCCGACCGCAATGGTCCGTGCGCTGAAGCCCTGATCGGCGAGCGTGCCCAGCACGGCATCGAGCGCCACGCAATGGCTGCCGGTGATCACCAGATCGGGCATCGCGGCAGCTTCGCCAATGAGCGTGACACGCGCGCGCGTGCCGGC
>Ga0066388_100002679_pt1 | contig 11061 bp, 7 predicted proteins | sample PanSoiMetaGPlot6_FD_64539 | JGI IMG/M metagenome (GOLD analysis project Ga0066388, IMG submission 64539) | Tropical forest soil microbial communities from Panama analyzed to predict greenhouse gas emissions - Panama Soil - Plot 6 (Hybrid Assembly) | ecosystem: Environmental > Terrestrial > Soil... | reverse complement strand
TCTTCGGGCCGCCGCTCACCGCGGAGCAATCCGCGGGATCGATCCCACAGCACTATAGAGACGTCGCGGCCTCGCTACAGGCGCAGCTCGAAACGGTTGTCTTCAACCTCGTCCGCAATGCCATCGCGCAGACGGGCGTGCGGAACCTCTGTCTGGCCGGCGGCGTCGCGATGAATTGCGTCACCAACGGAAAGATTGTCGCCGAGAGGCTCGCCGACGCCATCTACGTGCCTCCCTGCGCGTCGGATGCCGGCGTTGCCTTGGGCGCTGCCTATCTCTCTGAGCAATTGGACACGGGCGTCGTCCCTCGCCATGTGGTGCAGTCTGCCTGCCTGGGACCGGAGTATGGGACGGCGAGCGTGGACAGCGCCCTCCGCTCGAACGGACTTCGGGCTGAGCGGCTCGACTGCCCTGCGCGCACAGCGGCAGAGCTCCTTGCCGCGGGCAAGGTGATCGGCTGGTTTCAGGGTCGGATGGAGTTCGGGCAGCGTGCGCTCGGCTCGCGCTCAATTCTGGCCGATCCGCGCCGGTCCGATATGAAGGAAATCATCAACGCCAAAGTCAAGTTTCGCGAACGCTTCCGCCCGTTTGCCCCTTCGGTACTGGAGGAGTACGTGCGTGAGTTCTTCGATTGCGAGACGCCCTCTCGCTTCATGACCGAAGTGTATCCAGTGCGCCCGGAGAAACGGCACGTGATTCCGGCGGTGACCCACGTCGATGGCACGGCGCGCATCCAGTCGGTTTCGCGGGCGACTCATCCGCAGTACTGGGAGCTGATCCGCCAGTTTCAAGAGCTTACGGGTGTTCCGGTTGTGCTGAACACTTCCTTCAACGTGAAGGGTCAACCGATCGTCAACACGCCGGAGGACGCCGTCGCGACATTCCTCGAGACCGATATCGACGCGCTCGTCTGCGGCAATTCCCTGGTCCTCAAGGGGGCGAGTTCAGCTCCCGGCACATGAGCTCGCCAATCTGCCGGTGTGCGATCTCGGACGGGTGAATGTAGTCGTTGAACCACCAGACGCCCGCTTCCTCTTCGACCTCGGCCAAGACGTCGACAAATTTCCCTCCGGCGCTACGAACCCGTGCGGCTCGCGCCGAGAACATCCGCTGCCGGGCTTCGGATCGGGGCTCGGCGAGATCCCAGACGAAGAAGTCGTGGAAGTACCGGAAGCTTGCTCGCTGGCGCGTGACGCAGGTGAGGGCTTCGTCGAGCGCTGCATCTTGCATTTCGAGGGCTTCCACCGAGCTGTCGACAGCCGATGCGGCGATGACGCGAAACTCCTCCGCGCTCGGCCGTGTATATGCGTAGCGTGCGAGCCGCACCGCCTGCGCGACCCAGCTCGTCGCCAATCGCCGCCACACGAAGTCGTCGTTGCTCCCGCCGAAGAAGAGCACCGTCCCGCCCGGCGCAATGCTGCGCTGGGTACTGCAGACCATGTCGCGAATCCAGGAGAAGCGGCCCGCGCCTTTGGCTCTCCGCTCGACCGAGCCCGCGCAGGCCTGGCAGCTATTGACCTCGTCCCAAGCGCCACCGTGCTCGTGCCAAGGTCCGCGCGGCGAGTCGCCGCGCAAACTGTCGCCGCGCATTGCTGAGTAGCCGAGGAGTAGGCAACGCGCCGGGGTTCCGCTGAACTGCTCACTCGGAAGAAATCGGAGGGGCACGAACAGCATCAGCGCAATCAAAAACGGCGCGACTACGAGCAGGCTGCCTACCGCGAGTCTCAGCTTGCTGGGCGAGCGGTCAACGGCGACGATCATTCGCATTCCCGCCGCGGCGGACCCGAAAAGCAGCAGCACCGTGAACCCGATGATGCCGGCTTCCGGCCGTACTGACGCAACGCCGAAGGCCGCCGCCGCCAAGAGCGCAGCCCCCGCAGCGCCAACGGCGACCGATAGGATTGCGAACTGAAGAGCTTCCGCGGCCGCCGTGAACAGCAAGGGGCCAATCTGAACGCGTTGCTCCACCCGCCAACCGGGGAGCCTCTCAACGCTCGTCCAGGCCGGACCCGCGAGCACGGCGAGGGTGTCTACCGCGTCGTGCAGCTGATAGGAGCATCGACCGTACTCGATCTCCGTGTGCCCGGCCCGTTGGCGGACGATCAGCGGCGCATTGTTTCTAGCAGCGCAGCCGTCGCGCAGCTGCTGCAGCGATTGCTGGTCGTCGCGCCAAGGGCGGACAACCACCCAATCCATTTCAGAAAGCCCGCCATCGCGGACCACCAGCGTGCGGCCGCGAGCGAGTCGGTACGCGTTGCGGGCGTTGTCCCCGCCCGGCATTGCCTCGCGGTCGCCAAACACGCAGAACGGCGCCCAAGAGCGGTCGTCGACGCGGATGCGATAGACGGCGCCTTCAACGAGCGGCAGGCCGATGCTGCGCCCGGGAGGCAGACTTAAAGCGCCGGTGACGGCGAGCCCGACATCGGGCACGACGCTCGTGTGCTGAGCGTCGTCGAGAACCAAACTCGCGACCCCCTTCGCCTCCTCGAAGTAGCCTATTTGGTACTGTTCGGGAGCCAGGTCGGTCCGCAGCCAGAGAAACCGTAGAGTGGCGCAAGCGAACGCGATCGCTAAACACGCCGCCGCAGCTGCGAACCAACGACCCTGGCCAAGGCGCAGCGCTCGCCGGAGACGAGAGCGCTGATCGGGATCGCTGTTTCTGACCATCGCCGTACGTGTCTCGTCGACTTGCGAATCCAGATCCGCTCACTGAGTCGATCGGGCCGCGTGTTTGGATTTGCCACTACCCTGGCATGGGCGAGCCGGCGCGATCACGGATCCCTCCGCGCTCTTTCATGGCGTCGATTTGCAATCAAACGCGAGAAGTGAACCGCGGTGTCAGGGCGTGTATGTGTCGCGAAGTCGATGGTGGGTGGCGCCCATCTGTCGGACGCGTGGTCTGCATAAAATCTTGACCATGGGTGCAGCGCCGGGATAGCTGGGAAAACTCGACTGGAGGGGATCATGGACCATACAGCGCGGCCGATACATCAGCCGCTGTTTCAAGCCGGCTATATCGTCCGCGGAGTCGATGCGGCGAGGCGGGTCGTCTACGCCGCGCACCGGGCTGTCATCTGCTCGATCATCGCTGGTGCATATCTCGTCCTACCGACATACGCCGAGCCTGCCGCGCCGGCGTCGCCGTCAACCGCTCCCACCATGGTGGGGACGCCACCCGGAGCGCCAACGCCTGGAACCGGCGCCACGCCTGCAGGCACGCCCGCGCCCCAGGTAGACGCTCAGGCCGCGGCCCGCGCAAAGCGAGCTGCCTGTGAGAGTCTGGCCGCGGCTCTGTCGGGGCGCCCAGCAGAACGCCAGCTGCTGAACGATCCCCGTGCCGCATCACTCGCCGAGCTCGTGCCCGATCTCGTCACGTGCGGCGCGGTCGCGACCGACTCGGACGAGCTCTGCAAACTGGCCGCAGGGAGTTCGGGATCGTGTCTCACGACGCGGTCCGTCTTTCACGAGTTACGCGCCAACCCGAAGGGTCGCGGGTTTGTTTTCTCGGAAGCGGAGTATCAGCACTGCCGCGCCGAGATGCCGCTGAAGGTCTGCGAAAAAATGCGCAATGCAGTCACGTCTGGTGATCCGAGCAAATGCGACGGGCAATGGCTGGACAAGACCGATGGGCGCGCTCCTGGAATGGAGAAGGCGCGGGTTGAGGACATGTCGACCCTATGCACCGCGTTCTGCCGCGCCTTGGTCAGCGCGGATAAGTCGCTTTGCCGTCAGCTCAAGGATCCGGAAATGATGCGTCGGTGCGAGTCGCAGATCGAAGACAAGGTGGTCTTTGCCAGGGGCCTCAAGGACATTGCCGCGACCGGAAAACCACCGGAACGGGATTTCGCCAGAGCGGCGCTCGGCGAAGCTGATGCCTGCAAAGCAATGATGCAAACTGCGGTCGACAAATGTCTCGAACGGTCCTTCACGCCGGCAGTGGAGAAATCAGCGCCTGTCACCGTCTCGCCGAACCCCGGCGGGCCGAAACCGCCGAGCCCAGCCGGCCCCACTCCAAAGGACGCGGGGAACCCTGCTCCGAGCAAGGGTTGAAGGTGCCGCTTTCTACGGCGCGTCGAGTGCGGCTTGCATGTGCGCGCCATCGGGTGCGCCTGCCGCTGTTCTTGAGCCGGCTCCGATGCCGACCACCCGCCGGCGGCGCCGGGGTGGGGGGTGGGGATGTCTATCCCTCTAGCGCCATATTGAACGTAGACTTGCGAGGATCGGCGTGTTAGCGACGTATCCTTCCTGTCAATGGCCATAGCGACCCTGATCCGAACGCCGAGCGTCGTCGGGCGCTTTGCCTTGACGCTGAATCGCACGCCGCCAATCTCGGTCGCCTATCTCGCCGCTAGCCTGACGGAAGCGGGTCATGAGGTGCAAGTAATCGACGCGGTCGGCGAGGCCCCGGGCGCTATCGGTCCCGCGTACCGACCGAGCATCCTGCTCAATGGGCTCTCCGTCTCCCAGATCGTCGATCGCGTTCGACCGGATACCGCCTTCGTCGGAATCTCGTGTCTCTTCTCGCACGAATGGCCCGTGGTCCGACAGCTGATTGCGGCGATCGCGACGCGTTTCCCTGCCGTGCCGATCGTCCTCGGCGGCGAGCACGCCACCGCTGTGCCGGAGCAATGCCTAGCCGATGCCCCGGCGTTGTGGGCGTGCGCGCTTGGGGAGGGTGAAGAAACCATCGTCGACTTGCTGGAAGCGTGCGTCGGACGAACACCACTTGCTGCGGTCGCCGGGATAGTCCGCCGCGCGCCTGACGGGCCCCGCCGTACCGCGCCGCGCGCCCGCATCCGCGACGTCGACCATATCCCCTTGCCGCGCTGGGATCTGACGCCGATCGAGGCCTACCTCGACGGAGGCTTGAGCTTCGGCGTCGATCGCGGCCGCACCATGCCGCTGCTCGCCACGCGCGGCTGTCCATATCGCTGCACGTTCTGCTCGAGCCCGCACATGTGGACCACGCGCTACACAGCGCGCGATCCGGCGCTGGTGGTGGATGAGATCGAAGGCTACGTGCGGCGCTATGGTGCGGAGAACGTCGACTTCTACGACCTCACCGCGATCGTCAAGCGCGACTGGATCCTCGAGTTCTGCCGCCAGATCGAGGCGCGCGGGCTGCGGATCGGCTGGCAACTTCCCAGCGGCACCCGGTCGGAAGCGCTCGACGAGACGGTCTTGCGTGCCATGTACCGTTCCGGCTGTCGCAATGTCTCCTACGCGCCGGAGAGCGGCTCGGAGCGTACGCTGGAGACGATCCAGAAGAAGGTGAAGCTCGATCGCATCGCGGAGTCGATGCACGCCGCGGTGCGTGCCGGGCTGAACGTGAAGGCGAACATCCTGATCGGCTTCCCGAACGAGCAGAAGGAAGACCTGCGCGATACGCTGCGCTTTCTCATCCGCATGGCCCGCATCGGCGTGCACGACGCGTCGGTGTGGACCTTCTCGCCGTATCCGGGCTCGGAGCTGTTCGAGCAGCTGCGCGCCGCCGGCCGCCTTCCGCAGCTCGACGACGACTACTACGCCTCGCTCTTGTCCTACTCGGACATCGGCGGCGCGGTCTCGTACGCCGACGCGTTCGATTCGGCGCAACTGCAGCGCTACCGGCTCGGCGGGCTCGTGCTCTTCTACGCCGCCAGCTATCTCACCCATCCCACGCGGCCGCTGCGCTCGCTCTACAACATCGCGACGCGGCGCTACGAATCACGGCTCGAGATGTCGTTCGGCAATCTGGTGCGCCGCCTCTCGACCGCGCGGGCGGAGGCGGCGTAGTGCGCGTCACGTTCGTCACCTGCGGCCTCGAACACCTGGGGATCGAAGCGCTGTCCGCCTGGGTGCGGCGCGCCGGCCACGACGTCGAGCTGGTCTACGAGGCGCGGCCGTTCTCGTCAGGCAGCGGCACCGATTCGCCGCTGCTGTCGCGGCTGCTCGATCCGCGCCCCGAGGAGACCGCCGAGCGCATCGTTGTGACGCGCCCGGACGTGGTGGCGTTCACCTCGTACAGCGTCACCCATCGCTGGGCGATCGACGTGGCGCGCGCGGTGAAGCGCCGACGCGCCGTGCCGGTGGTTTTCGGCGGGCCGCACGTCTCGGCCGCGCCGGAGCGGGCGATCCGCGAATGGTCGATCGACGCGGTGGTCGAAGGCGAAGGGGAGGGCGCGCTGCTCGATCTCGTCGAGTCCGCGGAGCCGGCGCGCTTCGGCCGTACCGACATCGCCAACTGCACGTTCAAGGGCGACGGCGGTCCGATCCGCAATCGAGTGCGCCCGCTGCTGACGGATCTCGATGCGCTGCCGTGGGCGGACAAGCGCGGCTTCTACGATACCGTGCCGGCGTTTGAGCACGAGTTCTACGTCGTGTCGCGACGCGGCTGTCCATTTCGCTGCAGCTTCTGCGAGTACAGCACGTTCCCCAAGCAGTACCCGGGCGAAAAGCCGGTACGGCGCCGCTCGGTCGAGCATCTGATCGCCGAGCTCGCCTTCTGGAAGGCGCGCGGCCGCGTGCGCAAGGTGTTCTTCTGGGACGCGATCTTCACGCTCGACCCCAAATGGGTGGCGGACTTCGCTGCCGCCTACCGGCGCGACATCGCGATACCGTTCGAATGCTACACGCATCCGCAGACGATGACGCGTGACATGGCGCGCTGGCTCGCCGAGGCCGGCTGCATCATGGTGCGCGTCGGCGTACAGAGTGTGAACTCGGACACGCTCGCGGCGGTCGACCGCAAGGGCGATCGTGAAAAGGTCGTGCAGACGCTGCAATCGCTCGCCGACTATGACGTGCCGTACTCGGTTGACCACATCATCGGGCTGCCCGGCGAAGGGGCTGCCGATCAGCTCGACGCGCTGCGCTTCTATGCCGCGGTGCAGCCGAAGCGAATCGTCACGCACTGGATGACGTATTTTCCCGGGACCACCGCGCTCGACCACGCGCGCGAGCGCGGACTGCTCGATGACGCCGAGCTCGAGCGCATCCTCGATGGCGAGGTCGGTCCTGGCTACATGTTCGACGGCAACAAATCGTATCGCGACCACGAGGAGCTCCGACACCTCTCGGGTGTCTTCGACTTGCTCCCGCTGCTGCCACGCGGCGCGATCGAATGGCTGCTCGATCGGCGTCGCTACCGCCATCTTCGCGGCGCCGGGCTTCTGCGTCAGCTCGGCACGCTGGCGCTCGCGATACGCGGCGAGCCGGCGACGCGCGAGCACGTCCGTCACATCATGGCGACCACCACCCAGGCAGCCCGCAACGCACTCTGGCGTAAGCTTGGACGTGCGGAGGTCAACCGACCGGCAATGCGCGCTTCGAGCTGACCATCGGCGCCCCGCGCGAGGTGAACGCGCCGCCTATCCCGGTTCACAACCCGCCGCGAACCGCGCGCACGTAGTGATCATCTAGCTTGGCGCCCGATTCCGCGCCGCCGTAGTCGAAGCCTACGCCCCACGCCTGACCCGGAAAGGCAACGGCCTCCACGCCCGACCAGTAGCCGTCGGACAGAGAAAAGCCGAGCTGGTTCGATACACGGGTGACCGGGCAGCGACAGCCCGGTCCCAATCCTACCCCTGAACAGTCGAAATCCACCGAAATCGTTTGCAACTCGGCGATCGTAGGCAAGCGCCAATCGCTCGCACCCGCAAATCCAGTCGTGTTCATGGTCAACAGGAGCTTGCGGTGCTCGCGCATGTGCAGGACGCGTTCGATGTCAGCCCGCGACATCTCCGCAGACGACGATGCGTGGGGACTCGTCCGCGGCCGTCCAGGAAGTCGCTGAGGTCGATCAACCGCGGTCTGCGCGGTCGTTCACGCCTCGCGTACCGCGGTCGTGTAAAGGAATCCGATCTGGTCGTCCGTTCCGACCTGGATGCTGCAAAAGCCGAAACGGTCGAGCGCGGCCACATATCGATTCGGTGGGCCAAACATCGTCGTGGCCGCAAAAAGATCCATCTTGTACTCGGGAAATCCCACACGCTCGATGTCGAATTCGTGGGTCTCCCATATGATTACCGAGCCGCCTGATTTCACGCTGTCATGGGCCTTGCGGATGAAGCGAGCGATGTCCTTTTCCCCGTGATCATGCAGGAAAGACGAAAAGACGACCGCATCGAATCCCCCCGGGAGCATGTCGACTCTGATGTCTCCCTTTACGAAGCTGATGCGATCGGACAAGTGCGCTGACCGCACCCGATCGGTGCCGATATCGCACACCACGGGAATGTCAAAGACGGTCACAGCCACGGCGGGAAACTTGCGGCAGATTTGAATCGCCAGCTCACCGTTGTTTCCGCCGACATCGAGGATTCGAGGATGGGTTGAGAAATCGTGGCGAGCGAGAAGTCCCGGGGCTGAGTAACGGGTATAGGTTGACATGAACCTTACCCATTGCTCGGTCGATGCACGGACGTCGGGTGGATAGTCATGTCGGGCATCGAACTTGATGGAATGGAGCTGACTGTGATGGCGGGACGGGTCGCGGACGCTAGGGGCGTAGTGGTCGTGCATCGCTCGCCGAACGTCGCGCCCGAATTCGAGCCGGACCTCGAGGAGATCGCGGTACGCGAGCGCGGCGCGGAAGCGATCGGTCAAGAAGACGCGTTCGACGTCTTTCCTGAGCACGCCGTGGTTGACGAGCAAAGCCGACAAAATGCCGGCATGTTTGACATCAAGCGCCAGCTGCTGAGCCAACTCTCCGATGCTCGCGGGGGCGCCTTGTGCGAGCCGGTCGATAAGACCAAGTTTGAAAGCCGCAGACAACGCTTCGGCGCGCAGAAAGCCGTCTAGGAATTCGCCTATGATGTTGAACGGATGAACGTTGGTCAAAGCCGCTCCCGTCTCGTGTCGCACTCTGCGGTCGGTCGTGATCGGCGTACGCTGTGCACGCGCAGGCTACACGACCGCAGGCCGTTCTTTGCCCTTGCGCGCCAGCTGCACAAGGCCCTTCCGGCTGTCGAGCGAGAGCGAGCCGTCGTCGTGCGCGATGATCCGCTCTGCCGCCGCGCGCAGAAGCCGTTCCATATCGGCGCGATCGTAGGAGCCCTTCAGCTGCGTGTAGAAGATGTTGAAGGACGCGCTGCGCGCCAGGGCGGGCGTTTCCTGGTCGCGCGCGGCGAGCACCAGCTCGACGGTCGCCCCCCCGCGCGGCAGCGCCAGCGTGTAGCGGGCTTGGTTGCGGTTGAGCTGCACGCGCACCAGATGTCCGGCTTCCTGCGGCACGCCGGCGATGAGCGCTTCCCACGCTGGATGTCCGTGCGGTGCAGCAGATTCGTCCGCCGTCTCGTCCGCCTTGCCATCGACGCCGCCAGCGCGCGGCCGCCAGGGGCGCGTGCGTGGGACGGGCTGCAGCGCCGCTTCCTCCCAGCCGAACTTGCGCACGTAGTCGTGCGAGAGACCGAGGCACTCGTCGCTGTGCTCGCACACGCCTTCGTAGAGACAAGCAAAGCGCGGGAACTCGTTCCAGAAGGTCTCGACGATGATCGTGTCCGGCTGGCTGTTGTCGAGTGTGGCGCCATGCTCACCGAGCAGGCAGCGCGGCACGTATTTCGTCACCGCGCGGATGCCGAGCGCCGCGCAACGCGCCAGCGCGGTCCGCAGCGACGGCATGGTCTCCGGCAGCGGAGCGATGAGGTTGCGCTCGTCGGCGTGATCCTCCATCGGCAGATAGTTCCAGAACTCCATCTCGCTCACGCCGTGCGCGTGCGCGATGCCGACGATGTTCTCGAAGGCGCCGATGTTCGTGCGGTGCACGACCGTGTTGGTGATGCGGCGCACCGCATGCGTGGCGAGATGCGCGAGCCCGCGTACGAGCTCGTCGAAGCTTCCGGCACGCTGGGTGATGCGGTCGTGCAAGTCCGCCGTGTCGCCGTGCAGCGAGACGAAGAACTCGTCGATCCCCGCCTCGACCAGCGCATGCGTGAAGGCCGGATCGGCGAGCTTGCGCCCGTTCGTCTGCAGGCGCACGTGGCGGAACGCGCCCGAGCTGCGGGCCAGCGCGACGAATTGGAAGAGCGATTTCTCGAGCGTGACCTCGCCGCCAGTGAAGATCACGCGGTCGTACTTCCGGCTGCGCAGGTTTTCGTCGACGATGGCGACAAAGCGCTCGAAGGGCACGCCGCGGTAGTTGTTCATGCCCTCCTGGACGATGCAGAACGTGCAGGCGCTGTGGCAGTGGAAGTCGACCGTCACCGCGAGGTCGCGGAAGCGGGTCGGGTGCACCTGATCGCGCATCGCCGATGGGGTCATAGCGTGCAGTAGTAGCTCGACTTGGTCGTCGACAGCGAGCCGTCGGGCAGCATGACGTAGTCGATGCCGACGTCGAAGCGCAGGTGATCGAGCGCAGCGCGCTGCGCCTCGACGAACGCGACGATCGGCTCCGGATAGCACAGCGTGCGCAAGAAGAAGAGCAACTGGCCGACGTCGATCCCGGAGTAGTACACGGCGTCGGCGAACCGCTTCTTGGCGACGCAGATGCGGTTGCAGTCGATGAGCTCGGGCAGCAGGATGCGCGACAACGGTACGCGCGTGAAGTCGACGAACACGCTCTGGCGGACGTCGTGCACGATCTCGCGAATCTCGGTCTTCGGGTGCAGGAAGCGGTAGACGTTGTCCATCTCGAGCCGGTCGGCAGAGAGCTTGTAAGAGCGACCGCCCTGGACCTCGTAGTACGGCAGGTAGAGGTTGACGACGTCGACGCGGCCCCCGTCGGCGGTGTCGGGATGTACGTCGAACGAGAACATGAAGTACGGCACCGTCTCACGCGGGCGCGGCACGACGTGAAACCACGGCGCGACCGCATCGATGATCGATGCCGCGCGCACGGCGGGGTCCTCCTTCAACCGGTCGTAGAAGTACAGCTCCCACCAGATGCGGCCGCCCTGGTGCTTCACGCCGACGACGGTCATGTCACGCCCCGCAGTGCGTTGGACCGCGCCGAGGGCTGCATCGAGCGACGGCGCGGCACGCGCGACGTCGAGGCTGTTCCACAACAGCGACTCGCTGCGCAGCTTGCCGCGCGGGTCGCGCAAGGGATCGTACGGCTGCAGGCAGTAGTCGAAGTACCGATCC
>Ga0066388_100002678_pt1 | contig 11063 bp, 13 predicted proteins | sample PanSoiMetaGPlot6_FD_64539 | JGI IMG/M metagenome (GOLD analysis project Ga0066388, IMG submission 64539) | Tropical forest soil microbial communities from Panama analyzed to predict greenhouse gas emissions - Panama Soil - Plot 6 (Hybrid Assembly) | ecosystem: Environmental > Terrestrial >... | reverse complement strand
AGCCTCGAGACTCCCGTCGGTGACGGCGAGAGCCTCTACGGCGACCTGATCGAGGACACGAACTCGGACCGCCCGGACGCAGCGACCGCCGAGGCGCTCCAGTCGGCCGAGCTCTCGGAGGCCCTGCTTCGTCTTTCACCGCGGATGCGGCACGTGCTCTCGCGCCGCTTCGGCCTCGACGGCGAGTCGCCCCAGACGCTCGAGGAGGTCGGGGCGGATCTCGGGATCACCCGCGAGCGCGTCCGTCAGCTGGAATCCCGCGCCCTGCGCGAGCTGCGAATGGTCGCGCCCGGGCTGCAGCTCTACCTGCGCGGCGAATAACCCCGCAGGTCGCGTTACAAGCCGGCTACTGCCTCCATCTCGCGCAGCCGTGCGAGACGCTTGAGCGCCTCGGTCTCGATCTGGCGCACACGCTCGCGCGTCAGGCCGAGCCGCCGGCCGATCTCCTCGAGGGTCTTCGGTTCGGCGTCGTCGAGGCCATAGCGGAGGATCAGGACCCTCCGCTCGCGCTCCGAGAGCGCCGCAAGGGCCTCGGCGAGGGCCTGGCAGCGCAGTGACACCTCGACCTCCTCGTCGGGCAACGGTCCGTCCCCGGCGACGAAATCGCCGAAGACGGCGTCCTCGGTGTCCCCGACGGGCTGGTCGAGGCTGGTCGAGGCTCTGGCCGCAGCCTTCACCTCGTGGGCCTGGGCAATGGGGAGATTGGCCTCCTCCGCGATCTCCTCGAGAGAAGGCTCGCGGCCGAGCTGCGTCCACAGCGTCCGCTCGGCCCGGTTCAGCTTCTGCATCCGCTCGACGATGTGCACCGGCATCCGGATCGTCCGCGCCTTGTCGGCGAGCGCGCGGGCGACGGCCTGCCGGATCCACCACGTCGCGTACGTCGAGAACTTGTAGCCCCGCCGCCAGTCGAACTTCTCGACGGCGCGGATCAGGCCGAGCGTCCCCTCCTGGATCAGATCGAGGAAGGGCAGGCCCTGGTTGCGGTAGTTCTTGGCGATCGAGACGACGAGGCGCAGGTTCGACTGGATCATCGTCTGCTTCGCCTCGGCGTCGCCGCGCTCGATCCGCTTGGCGAGCTCGACCTCTTGCGCCGCGGTCAGCAGGGGGTGCCGCCCGGCGTCGCGCAGGAAGAGCTGCAGCGCGTCGGTCGTCGTCTCCTGAACCATCGGCGGCGGAGGCGGGGGCGGCGGTTGCGATTCCTGGTGCTGCTCGATGATCTCGATGCCGCGCTGATCCAACGCCCGGTAGACCGCGTCGACCTCGAGATCGTCCAGGCGCAGGGTCTCGATCGCCTCCGCCAACTCGGCGTGGCGTAGCGACCCTGTCTGCTCGGCCGCCTCCACCAGCTCTTGCAACTCGGGGGTCGCCAGGACGTTGTCGATTTCGACTGTGGTCATCCCGACTGCAGCGGTCTTTTCACCAACCAGCATGGAATAAACCCCCTCCGGGCGACGACTCCAGCGTGTGCACGGTAACGGGTGTTATGTCAAGTGAGCAAAAATGGGTGCTCGACCCCGCCTTGGACCAAAAGTTCGCCGAGCCGGTTTCCCTTTCGTCCACCGCTCTCGTTGACTTTCCCCTTCCGGGTACAGTCCTCGAGCTCGGCTTCGTCCTACTTGGGTTCCGTGCTCGGCGCAAGGAGGAATCTAGGGGCTCGCAAGGGCCCTTTCAAGGGTTCCGGAGCACGCCGAATCCGCAATTTGCGGAAATTCAATTTTCCACATTTCCACAGCAGACCGTGCAGCTTGTGGAAAACCGACCCGCCCGGCGCGGTAGAGTCCGAGGCCGTGGCGCACCTCCGCTCCCCCTCGGTCTCGCGCGGCTTCTCGTCGTTCCTCTGGGGCCTCTTCCTGGGCGCCTTCATCTGGCTCGGCTTGCTCTCGGTCGGCGTCACCGGAGCGACGTCGTTCATCATCGGCGCGGTGTGCGGTGCCGCGATCTTCCTCTACGTGCTGGCCTACGGAGGCGACGAGCCCAGGGCTCAGACGGCTCGTCGTGAGCGGGCTCGCTGAGCTAGGCCGAAGAGCAGCAGGCGCGTCAGGTCAGCCCCGAGAAGCTCCCGTAGGCGCTCGAACACCGGCCGGCGCGCGGTCGGCTCCCACGCGGCGCTGAGGGCCGGGCAATGGGCAAGTAGGAGCTCGAGGGCCCGCGTGTCACGCCTGTCGTACGCCGCAGTCATCCTCGCTGGGATCGACGGCGCCTCGGAACCGCTCCATCCCTCCCCGGAGGGAAGGACGGAGCGGTTCCGGTGCTATGAGCGCTGCGCCGGCTCGCGGTCGCTGCGGGTCGGCGTCTGCGTGGCCGGAGCGCGGTCGGCCTCCGCCTGCTCGCGGGCGGTCGGAGCCGTCGCGTCGTCCTGCGAACGACGGGTCCCCGCACCAGCCGGGACCGCGGCTGCGCGCCGGCGCCGGCCGAAGGGCCCGTGCTGTTCCGGCGCGGCCGTGTCGAACGAGAACCCGAAGACGAGTCCGATTCCGAACGCGAGCACGGAGACGTATTCGACGAGGTCTCGGACGAGCCCAAGGATCCCGATGTCGCTCGACCAGCTCAGGACGTGGTTGCGGAACCAGTTGGGATGCGGCTGATGGGCGACGACCACCCACCCCGCCGCGATCAGCGTCGGGATGAAGGCGATCAGGAGCACGTTGACCGAAAGTCGCGGCATCCCCCACTTCGTCCAGCCACCGAGCAGCTGGGAGAGGGCCATGACGAGGCCTGCGGCCGCGATCAGTCCGTAGGCGGCCCAGTAGCCGCCCGTCGTCGCGTCGTTGACCTGGGTCGCGAGCCAGATCAGAAAGCCCGCGACGGCGGCTGCGAGAAGCGTCACGCCGCCACGTGTCAAGCCGTACATTGCACCACCTCCGGTGCGGGTTTACCCACCGTGGAGAAAGTGAATCCGCCGGAAACCGTTGATCTCAGAGGCTCAGGCGCCGGGCGTCGAAGCGTCCGGAGTAGAGCTCGCCGGCGAACTCGTCCACAACGCGCCCCGCGTCTCCGGCGAAGACGTGCTCGACGACGCCGATCTCCACGTCGTTGTGGAACGGCAAGTCGACGTGCTCCGGGGAGACGAGGTTCACCGAGACGCTGCCGCATACCGGGCAGCGGACCGCGATCCCGACGCTGCTGCGGTCGTCCGCCGGTGCGATGAGGAAGAACGACGACGGGAAGATCGGGCGCGGCCGCTCTTCCGGGTAGCAGAAGAAGCTCCACGGCCACTCCCCGGCCTGGATCCGGCGCGCGGCGAGATCGGCGAGCTCGTCCTCGAGCGGGTCGAGGGTCGCGGTCATCAGGTTGAGGAAGACGCCCTCGCCCAGGCCCAGCGGCGCCCAGTCGAGCTCGTTGTGCGTGACGAGGCCGGGGTGCCGGCCGCCGCAGCCGCAGTCGAACGAGACCTCGTACACGGCCGGGTGGGCGGCTCCGGGCAGCTGGGCGATGCGCCGGAACGACGAGAGGGCGATCCGCGCCGCCCCCCGCTCCGGGCATGCGAACTCGTACCGGGTGGTGAAGACGTCGTACATGTCCCCTTCTTAATCGGCCGGGCGGACGACCTCTAAACGGTCAGTACGTGATCAGCGAGTGCACGTCGTAGCGCTCGAGGTACTTCCGGCCCTCGAGGAACGTCAGCTCGATCACGAAGGCCACGCCCACGATCTCCGCGCCGAGCTGCTCGGCCAGGTCGCAGATCGCGGCCGCCGTCCCGCCGGTCGCGAGCACGTCGTCGTGCACCAGGATGCGCTGTCCGCTGGAGATTGCGTCAGCGTGGAGCTCCAGGGCGTTTTCGCCGTATTCGAGCGCGTACGTGGCGCTCACGGTCTTCCAGGGCAGCTTCCCGGGCCTTCTGGCCGCGATGAACCCGCAATCGAGCTTGTAGGCGAGCGCCGCGCCGAGGATGAACCCGCGTGCCTCGGCGCCGAGGATCAGGTCGGGCTTCCGCGGCTCGATCCACCCGGCGAGCCGGTCGACCGCCTCCTGCAGCGTGGCCGGGTCCGCGAGCAGCGGCATGATGTCCTTGAAGACGATCCCGGGCTCGGGGAAGTCCGGGACGTCGCGGATCTTGGCCTCGAGGCTCATCCGGCCGCGAGCTGCCTCAGGTCGCGCCAGAAGAGGAGCTGGGAAAGCTCCTGCGCCAGCTCGGCGAGGGTCTGGAGCTGCTGGATCGCGTGCTCCCGACGCTCCGGGTTCCGCGATCGGAGCGAGGGCGCGACGAGCTGCTGGAGCAGCCCCGCCTCGCGGTCCGCGGCCGTTCGAAACGCGCGCAGGTGGCGCGCCGAGATGCCGTAGCGCGAGAGCTTCGCGCACGCGACCGCCACGTCGACGTCGCCCGCGGGATAGCGCTTCTCGCTGCCCTCCCGCCGCGGCTGCAGCAGGCCGTACTCCTCGAGCTCCCGCGCGAGCTCGGGCGTGATCGCGGCCCGGTCGCACAGCTCGCCGAGGTCGAGCTCGTCGTCGGGCTCCGCGAGGCCGGCCGCTTTGCGCCGGCGGCGCTCCTTCCCCGCTCCTGACGGCGAGGCCAGCTCCTGCCGGATAACCCGCAGCGGCAGGAACTCGTCGCGCTGGAGCCGCAGGATCGTCTCGAGCCGCTCGACGTCGTCCTCGCCGAAGAGCCGGTAGCCGCTCTGCGTGCGACGCGGCGCGAGCAGGCCCTGGTCCTCGAGGTAGCGGATCTTCGAGATCGAGATGTCCGGGAACTCGGCCTGCAGCCGGCGGCAGACCGCTCCGATCGTAAGCAGCCGCGTGCGTTCCTGGCGTTCTGCCTGCGCCGCCGTGGTCATTTCTCCAGGTACGTCAGCTTGTACTTGCCGATCTGGAGCTCGTCGCCGTTCTCGAGCCGGTCGGCCGAGTCGATCCGCTTCCGGTTGAGGTACGTGCCGTTGAGGCTGCCCTGGTCCTCGATGTAGTAGCCGTTGTCACGCTCGAGCAACACGGCGTGCTTGCGCGAGACGGTGACGTCGTCGAGGAAGACGTCGCAGTCCGGGGAGCGCCCGATCGTCGTGCGTTCGCCCTGCGGCACGAAGAGCTCTCCCGCGCGGCCCCCACCGGAGCGGACGACGAGCGCGGGCCCCTCGGCACCGAGCTCCTCGAGCGTCAGAGACGCCTCCCCCTCCTCGCCTTCGTCGGGCACGTAGCTCATCGTCGTCTCCGAGCCAGGCTCGTCCTTGACGAGGAGCGCGCCGCAGCGGGAGCAGTAGTTCGCGGCCTCCGGGTTCTGGAAGCCGCACTCAGGGCAGTAGATGTGGCTCATCCCTCTGCGGGCGGGGCTGCCTTGCCGGCGAGGATTGCGGCGAGCCGGTCGACGTCCACCTGCTCGAGCACGCTCTTGCCCCCGGTCTCCCGCAGCCGCGCCTGGAGCTCCGCCCGCAGGAGGTCGATCTTCCCGTGCAGGATCCGCCGCCGGTACGAGACCTCGTTCTCCTCCTTCGTCAGCTCGTCGATGAGCCGCTTGAGGTCGTCGTCCGAGAGCGAGGCGAGGTCGGGGAAGGCTTCCACGGAGGTCCTTTCGTCAGAGGAGCGAGCGTTCCTATCTTACGCAGCCGCGGGCAGAAGGGTCAACCTGAGCTTGAGACTCCGGCCTCCGCCCCTTCTGTCTGCATGATCTCCTCGACCAGCGCGTGGAGCTCGGCCTCCAGCTCGGCCGACTCCTCGCGGGTCCTCCCCTCGGCGTAGATGTGAACGACCGGCTCGTTGGGGTCGGGCAGCACCTGCGCCCAACCGCGCTCGTCGATTACCTTGATCCCGTCGAGGAGGTCGAGCTTCCGGTCGCGCAGCCGCTCGGTGAGGACGCGCATCACCGTGCCCTTCAGCGACCACGGGCACGGCAGCTGCCGGTGGACGAGCGTGCTGGCCGGCAGCTCGGAGACGAGCTCCGAGAGCGGCCTGTCCATCGGCGCGAGCAGCTCGAGGAGCTTGCAGAGGCTCGCGACCGCGTCGTAGGCGGGCAGGAACTCCGGGAAGACGTAGCCGCCGCCGACGGCTCCCGCGAAGATCACGCCGTCCTCCGCCGCGGCCTTCGTCAGCTCGGCGAGCGAGGCCGGGGTCCGAATCACCTCGAGCTTGCTCCCCTTGACCATCTGCTCGACCTGGCTGGTGACCGTGACGGGGAACGCGAGCTTGCCGCGGCGGCCGTTTGTCCCCATCAGCCGCAGGAACAGGAGCAGCGCCTGCTCGACGGGGATCTCGCGGGCCTGCTCGTCGATTAGGAAGAGGCGCTCGCCCGCGCGGTCGAACGCGACCCCGAGGTCGGCGCCGATCGCGTTCACGAGCCGCTTCGCCTGGCCGACCGACTCGCGAAGCGACGACGCTCCCTGCGAGCCGTCCGGCGAGAAGCCGTGCGCGCTGACGGCCTCCACGCCGAGCGGCCCGAGAACGAGCGGCAGCACGAACGAGCTCGCGGAGTACCCGTAGTCGACGACGATCCGAAAGCGTCGCGCCCGGATCGCCTCCGCGTCGAGCGCGGAGAGCAGGTCATGGGCGTAGCTCTCGCTGACCCGCGCCGGGTACTCGACGCGCCCGACCGCGTTGAAGGCCGCACGCCGCAGCTCGTGGCGCGTGAAGTGCTTCTCGATCTCCTTCTGCAGACCGGAGGTGAGCTGGATCCCCGGCTGCTCGTAGAAGCGGATCTGGAGCATCTCCGGGTCGGCGTAGCTGACGCCGACGTGGAAGCCCGCGTCGTAGCCCTGGGTCTTGAGGAGATGCCGGCTGACCGCCGCCGGAAGCACACGCAGGTCGGCGACGTCGACGCCGGTCGAGTTGAGGCCGGAGATCATCGCGCGCTTGACGAGCCGGCAGGCGTCCGAGGACTCCCGGCTGGCGACCACGCGGGCGCCCCGCTTCAGCGCGGTGCCGAGCGCCGCGGCCAGGCGCACCGCGGTCTCGGGCGTCAGGTCGACGTTGACGAGGCCGGAGACGCCGTCCGCGCCGAAGAGCCGCGAGGAGGCGCGCGACTCCCAGATCAGGCTCTCGTGGATCTGGGCGCCGGTCTCGACCTCCTTGTACGGGTAGATCCGCACACCCGGGAGGACCGCGCTCTGGGCCCCGAGGGTGGCCTCGTCCCCGATCGCCGCACCCTCGTGGACGTGCACGTGGGCCCTGATGTCGCAGTTCCGGCCGACGACGGCACCCTCGATGCGCGCGCTGCGGCCGACGTGCGTGGAGGCATCGATCACGGAACGCTCCGTCCGCGCACGCTCGAGCAGCGTCACGCTCGCGGAAAGGACGGAGTAGGCCCCGACGGTCGCGTCGGGCGCGATCCGGCAATAGTTCCCGACGAAGGCCGGGCCCTCGATCGCGGCGAGGTCGTCCACCTCCACCCCCTCCCCCAGCCAGACGTTTCCGCGCAGACGAATCCCGGGGACGTTCAGCTGCACGGCCTCGTCGAGCGCGTCGAAGTTCGCCTGGCGGAACTGGTCGAGGTTTCCGATGTCCTGCCAGTAGCCCTCGAAGACGTGGCCGTAGAGCGGCCGGCCCATCTCGAGCAGGAGCGGGAAGAGCTCCTTGGAGAAGTCGTACGGCCGGTCTGACGGGACATGCTTCAGCACCTCCGGATCGAGCACGTAGATGCCGGTGTTGATCGTGTCCGAGAAGACCTGGCCCCAGGACGGCTTCTCGAGGAAGCGTTCGATCCGGCCTTCCTCGTCGGTGACAACGATCCCGAACTCGAGCGGGTTGTCGACCGATTTCAGCCCGATCGTCACCGCGGCCCGTTTCTCTTCGTGCGTGCGGACGATCGCGCTGAGGTCTACGTCGCAGAGCGCGTCGCCCGAGATGACGAGGAAGGGCTCGTCGAGCACGCTGCTCGCGAGCCGCACCGAGCCCGCGGTACCGAGCGGCGACTCCTCGACGGAGTACTCGACCTCGAGGCCCCAGGAGTCGCCGTTGCCGAAGTAGCTCCGGATCGCCTGGGGCATGAACGCCACCGTGACGACCACCTCGTCGATCCCGTGCTCCTTCAGCAGTTCGAGGATGTGCTCCATGCAGGGCTTCCCGACGATCGGGACCATCGGCTTCGGCTGGTTCGAGGTCAGCGGGCGCAGGCGCGTCCCCTCACCGCCGGCCATGACGACTGCCTTCATGCGGGTTTCACCTCCCGGCGGGCCTTCAGCAGGTAGCCGACGAGCGCGATGACCGCCACGACGAAGCCGGCCCAAAAGATCCAGAGCGGCCAGTCCGTGCCCTCGCGCGTCACCATCACGAATGCGAGCGACGCGTAGAGCAACCAGGTGGCGGCCTTGCCGGCGAGATTGACGGAGAAGTCGTAGCCGCGCTCGGCGACGAGCTTGTACCCCGCGACGAGCGCGACGTCACGCGCCGGGATCGCAAGCGCGACCCACGGGAGCCGGCCCGCGTTCCACAGCAGGATCACGGCCGCGTCGATCATCAGCCGGTCGGCGAGCGGGTCCGCGATCTTGCCGAAGTTCGACTCGACGTGCCAGCGGCGCGCGAGCCAGCCGTCGATCTGGTCGGTCACCCCCGCGACCGCGAAGACGATTGCGGCAGCCCAGCTGTGGCCGCCGTCCGAGACGAGCAGCAACGCGACGAAGACGGGGATCAGCGCGAGGCGGAAGATCGTCAACGCGTTGGGGACCCAGGCCATGCTGACAGGATACGGCGGTGGCGGAGACCCTCACGCTGCCGGGGTTCGTCAATGCCCACAGCCATGCGTTCCAGCGCGCCTTGCGCGGCCGGACGGAGGGCGGCGACTTCTGGGCCTGGCGGGAGTCCATGCTGGACATCGCCGCGGGACTGTCTCCCGAACAGGTCCGTTCGGGCTACGTCCAGGTCTACCGGGAGATGCTCGATGCCGGGTACACCGTCGTCGGTGAGTTCCACTACCTCGGGCTGCCCGAGGCGCACGCGGCAGTCGAGGCGGCCGCCGACGCCGGGATCGAGATCGTGCTCTTGCTCGCCGCGTACGGGCGCGGCGGACTGGAGCGGTCTCGACAGGAATCGCCGGCGGACTACCTCTCGCAGCTCGAGGCGGTGCGCGCGACGGGCGTCCGCGTGGGCGTCGCCCCCCACTCCGTGCGCGCCTGCCCACGCGACTGGCTCGAGGACCTGGCCCGCTACGCCGCCGCCGAGAGCCTGCCCCTGCACGTGCATGCCGACGAGCAGCCGCGGGAGATCGAGGAGTGTCTCGCCGAGTACGGCCTGCGGCCGATCGAGCTGCTCGCGGAGACGGGGTGCCTCGGGCCGCACACCACCGTTGTCCACGCGACCCATGCGGACCAGCGCGAGCTCGACCTGCTCGCCGAGACCGGCGCGCGGGTCTGCGTCTGCCCCACGACCGAGGCGAACCTCGGCGACGGCTTCTGCCCCGTCGAGGAGATCTGCGCGCGCGGGATCGGGATCTGCATCGGCTCGGACTCGAACGTCCGGATCGATTCGCTGGAGGAGCTCCGCGAGCTCGAAGGGATCGCACGGCAGCGGACGGGGAAGCGCAACGTCCTGTCAGTCTCGACGCTGCTCTGCTGCGGTGCCGACGAGGGCGCGGCTGCGCTGGGCTTCGAACGCTGGCCCGACGTCGAAGTCGACCTGGAGCACCCGTCGCTCGCCGGCGTCGACGACGGCGATGTCCACGCGGCGCTGGTCTTCGGCTGCGGCGCCGACGTGTTCGTGCGCGCGTAGCGAGAACGCCGCGCGCGCGAGCTCGCCCGGAAGCTCGCGCGCAGTCGGCGCTGCCCGATTGAGCCGGACGACCCTCTGGAGTTTTCGAAGGAGACCCCGACTCCAGCACAGGCGCGGGAGGCCCGGCTCACGAACTGAGACGCCGTGGCTGCGATTTCGCTCTGACCCAGGTTGGTCAAACCGAACGCGCGGTGGCGCCTTGTCGAGCATCTACCTGGAGGGAGAGCCGGGCGGCCGATCAACCAGGGACCGCGGCATGGTCAGCCTGGGGAGAGGGGCCACCCGACTCGTCCTTCCGCCTTACCCGTTGTCCGAACCGTTTACGCAACGGGGCCCCCTTTTGGGGGAGGGCTACATCAGCTGCGCTTCCGACGAAGAGATTGGCGGGCGGTTCTCGGCCGTCACTCTTCCTGCTGCTGAAAGGACCCTTCTGTGATCACGATTCGGTTGTCTCGCAAGCTGTTCTTCGTGGTGGTCGCAATCGCCGCGCTCGCCGTCTCCGGTGTCCTCTACGCCGCCTGGAGCACGACCGGCAGCGGCAACGGTTACGCAAAGGCCGGCACCGCCTCGGCTCTGACGATTGGCGACGCCTCGGCGTCGACCACCGCCGACCTCTATCCCGGCGGGACCGGAGCGGTCAAGCTCAAGGTGACCAACCCGAACCCCTTCCCGGTCCGCATCACCACCGTGGCGAAGCAGACCGGCGGCACGATCACCTCGGACAAGGGGGCGGCCTGCAACGCCTCCACGGGCGTGACGTTCACCGACCAGACGGGGCTCGCGCTCGACGTCGCCGCCGGCGCCACCTCGACGTTCACGCTTTCCGGTGCCGTGAGCATGACCAACGCCTCTGACAACACCTGTCAGGGCGCCATCTTCACGATCCCGGTCGACGTCACGGGCGCGAGCAACGCCTAGCCCGAGACGGTCCGAGACCGTGCCCGGCCGGAGGTCTCTCCCGCTGCTCCTCGTCGCCGCCGCCGTCGCCTTTCCGGGCGGCGCGGCGGCGGCGTGGGCGCTGCACGCCTCCGGCGCCGGAGCGGCCATGGCGAAGACGCTCGGCGCCGGCAACCGGCCGAGCGGCTCGGTCAGCGGACACAAGGTCGCCGTCACCTGGACCGCGACCTCCTACACGAACGGCGGGACCGCCGCCGGTTACATCGTCCGCCGGTACAACGCCACCACGGGCGTCCTGCAGACGATCGGCAGCAACTGCACGGGCACGATCACGGCGCTGACGTGCACCGAGAACAGCGTGCCTGCCGGCTCGTGGCAATACACCGTCACCCCGGCGACCGCTAACTGGCGCGGGCCCGAGAGCCCCAAGAGCGCGACGGTGACCCTGTGAACATCCGGCGGCTCCGCATGGCGATGGCCCTCGCGGCAGCGGCCGCGGCTCTTACGGCGGTGGCTGCAATCGGCGCGGTCGGGGCCGGCCCTGC
>Ga0066388_100002677_pt1 | contig 11063 bp, 17 predicted proteins | sample PanSoiMetaGPlot6_FD_64539 | JGI IMG/M metagenome (GOLD analysis project Ga0066388, IMG submission 64539) | Tropical forest soil microbial communities from Panama analyzed to predict greenhouse gas emissions - Panama Soil - Plot 6 (Hybrid Assembly) | ecosystem: Environmental > Terrestrial >... | reverse complement strand
GATTTCTTTGCATCGCCGCGTGCTTCGATCGTGCGGTATTTATTACCGGAACCAGCATTGCAGCCGCACAGACGCCCTGGTGGGCACGGAGCGGCCGAGCCGAGCGCGAGCAACCATGTCCGCTCATGACCTGTCGGCCCAGCGGACATGTCACAAGTCCCGCAATTGTCGACCTATACCGCGCCCGTCAGGTCAGACATTCGGTGACGAAGGCCGTTTTTTCCGTGTTCAAGGGCGCCCGCCCGCCATTGATGACGGTCCAGTGCATCAGCGCGGTGACCGCCAAAAACACCAGGCTGGCCCCGACCGGTGCCGGAAAATCGGGAGCAAGACATAACAGCATCGCGCCGGTTAGCGCGAAAGAATATGGGACGACATGCACGAACCGCCCATATTCTTCTGATTTTCCGCACAACAGGAACGTTGAATAGGCTCCTGTTAGTTGGAGAATGAGCCCTGCTGACATTAACTGCGACTGCCCGTAGCTGCTCAAAAAAAGCAGGCTAACGAATACAACCAGCCAGATGCCGATGGCTAAAATATTGCGGGTGGATTCCCGGAGTCCCATGATGTGGCTGATGGTGGCGGCCGCCTGCTTTTTGCTCATGACAACACTCCATATCAATTGGCCGAAATTCAATAGACATAAACTCTTTCGGGACCGGCACTATCGGCGGGGTAATCAGGGCCGTTTTGGTAATCAGATTTTAAGGTGGGTAGGTCGGGCCAAATTCTCCGCACGGCATCGCATTTGAAGTGTCTGAGGCCGCCAAAACCGCGAGGGAGCGCGACTGCAAGCCTTTTCGAAGAGCTTTTTTTGCCGGTACCACCCCTGTCCTTAGCGTTAAGGGGCGACAGTGAGACGCGCGAATTTATCAGCTGGGCCTGACGCACCGCCCGCTTTGCTGGCCCGCCGCGGACGAGGCGATCGAATGGCGAACGAACTTTGACCTGCGTCAATGCGAGCCAAACGCGGTGACGTTAGAAGCGTAGTCGCAGAACCCTACTGCATTTAAAGCCAGGGTGCAGAAATGAACAGCACCAACGGACTCCGGCATTTCTTCGCGGCTATCGGAAGCCACATGGCGCGACGGTCATTCTCCCGATTCCAGTGTGGCGATTGTGACCGCAATGCCCAGTGCGGACTTGCACCGCATGACGATTGCATCTTCAGGCTGATGCAAATCGCTCGCGACGGCGACCATCCGCCGCGGCGTCAGAATTCTCTGTACCCGGCGGTCTGGCCGCGTGCGGGGGTGCGTGATGGTCAGTACGGGTAGGTTGGCAATATTGATGCAAATCAATGTCATCCAACAGCGGAACTGCCTGCATGGATCAAGAGAGGAAATGGGCTATGAAGCAAGATCTTACGACGCATCCGGCTTATGAAAGCCTCTACTCGGTCGTGGATTCCATGGTGCAATGGATCAAAAGATACCGCAACGCGCGCGAGGCCTGGAACGAATTCGCGAATTGCGGGCCCGACGAACTGGCAAATATTACTCGTGACCTGAGGCTGCAGCCGGCCGAGCTGGCCGCCTTGATCAGGCAGGGACCGAACGCCGCCGATCTTTTGCAAAAACTCCTTCCTGCTGTCGGCATCGATGCAAAAGCCCTTGAGCAGAAGGATCCGGCGACTATGCACGATTTGCGAAGGCTATGCACAACCTGCGTCGACAAGCGGCGGTGCCAGCTTGATCTCGCCAACGGTAGAATCGTGGACAGCTTTCGGGATTACTGTCCAAATGCTTTTACAGTTGATGCTTTATTGGAGGCGAAGCAATAATCGGCCGCCAAGAGAATTGAAATCAAGGCGGCTTGTCGCTGTGCGAATGCGGGCCGCTCAACCCCTATGGTCCGATCGTTCCGCTTTTGGGAACGGAGGGGCTTTTACGAGTCAGCGACACTTGCTAGGTGTCTGAAATAGATATCACTGATAGTTTCCTCCCGAACGCCATCACGATAAAGGCCAACCTTCAGTAAACCGCCTGAAAGGGCTCCGTATGCGCATCGATGCCTATACACACTTCTTTCCTCAGAAATTCTTCGACAAAATGCTGGAGGTTGCGGGTCAGTATAAGGACATGGGCAAGCGCGTGCGGGCGATTCCGCCACTCTATGACCTTGATGCGCGTAAAAGGATCATCGACGGCCACAAGGATTATGCGCAGATCCTGGCTTACCCGCAGCCGCCGATCGAGAACTTCGCAAAGAGTCCCCAGCAGATCGACGAATTCATCCGCATCATAAATGATGGTTTCGCGGAGCTGTGTGCAAAGGAGCGCCATCATTTTCCAGGCTGGATCGCGCAAATATCGCTCGACGCGCCCGATGCCGGAGTTGCCGAAGCCGAACGTGCAATCAACCAGCTCGGCGCGCTCGGCGTGCAGATCTACACCAATGTTGCGGGCAAACCGATCGATCGGCCGCAATATCTTCCGTTCTGGAAGAAGTTGAACGATCTCGGCAAGCCGATATGGTTGCACCCCGCTCGCGGCGCCAACATGCCGGACTACTATGACGAGAAGAAATCCTTGTACGAAATCTGGTGGACGTTCGGCTGGTCATATGAAACCGCGACCGCGATGGCGCGCCTGGTATTCTCCCGCATTATGGATAATCATCCCGGCCTGAAGATCATCACGCATCATTTCGGAGGCATCGTGCCAATGCTCGAGGGCCGTATCGGTCCGGGCTGGGATGTGCTTGGCTCGCGCACGAGCGATGAAGACTACGTCGCACTTCGCAAGAGTTTGAAGAAGCGCCCGCTCGATTATTTCAAGCAGGACTTCTATGCCGATACCGCCGTATTTGGGGCGACACCGGCCACCAAATGCGGCCTTGAATTCTTTCCAATCGACAAAATCGTTTTTGCGTCCGATTGTCCTTTCGATCCGGAAAATGGATCGATGTATCCGCGCGAGACGCTGCGTATTCTCGATTCACTCAAGCTCGACAAAGAAACCCACGACAAAATATTCTTCAAGAACCTCGAGCGTGTCACCGGCCGCAAGCTGGTCAAGTGACTGTCTCAGCTTGAAACTCCGGGGAGAATTGAGATGAAGGGCAGCCTTCGTCCCGGCCTGCAGCGGGTCAGCAGCATTGAAGTCGATCGCGACCGCACGATCGGGTTTATGGGCGAGGAGCGCCGCGTTTACAGCACTCCCAGGTTGGTTCTCGATATCGAGATGACCTGCCGGCAACTCCTCCTTGAGCATCTCGATGCGGGCGAGGATTCGGTCGGCACCGAAATCGCGATCAAGCACCTTGCTCCGACGCTGCCGGGCATGTCGGTTGAGATCACCGCCACCGTGACCGCGGTGGATGGACGCAAGATCACGTTCGAGGTATCGGCCAAAGACGCGCTTGATCCTATCAGTACCGGCACGCACGGCCGTTTCGTGGTAGACGTCAACAAGACTATCGAGCGCCTGAAGGCCAAAGATGCAAGACGCTCCGGAAGTGGATGAGCAGGATGCTGATATGAGTACGCGGGCGGAAGCCAGGGCGTCGGAAATTTTCATGTTCGATCCGCATGCTGAAACGATGGCGCGTGAGGCGCTGACAGCGTTACAAACCGCCCGTCTCAAACACACACTTGAACTCGCCTATGCGAACTCTTCCCATTATCGGAGGAAATTTGACGCCGCCGACGTGGGTCCGGGCGACTTAAAGTCATTGTCGGACATTGTCCGCTTCCCATTCACGCTCAAGAGCGATCTCCGCGACAATTATCCGTTCGGTGGCATGTTTGTCGTACCGCGCGAACAGCTTCTGCGCATCCACGCGTCATCGGGAACAACTGGCAAGCCGACTGTTGTCGGTTATACGAAGGGCGATCTCGACACATGGGCGGATTTGATGGCCCGTTGCTTCGCCAGCGGGGGCATTCTGCCGGGCGATATCATCCACAACGCCTATGGCTATGGGCTATTCACGGGCGGCCTCGGCGCGCACTACGGAGGGGAACGTCTTGGCTGCACAGTCGTGCCCGCATCGGGCGGCGGCACGGAGCGCCAAATTAACTTGATCAATGATTTCAGGGCGAGCGTGCTGTGCGCGACGCCCTCGTATGCGCTCAACATCGCGGAGGTGGCGCAAAAAATGGGCTGCGACCTGAGACATTCGTCCTTGAAGGTTGGCATGTTCGGGGCCGAACCGTGGAGCGAAGCCATGCGCCACGATCTGCAGGACAGACTGGGTCTCAAGGCGATCGATCTCTATGGCTTGTCTGAAATCATGGGACCTGGAGTGGCTTGCGAGTGCGCTGCCAATCAGTCGGGGTTGCATGGCTGGGAAGATCATTTCCTGTTTGAGACGATCGATCCCGAAACGCTGCAGCCGTTGCCGGTCGGTGCCACGGGAGAATTGGTGATAACGACGTTAACCAAGGAAGCGCAGCCGATGGTTCGTTATCGGACGCGCGATATTACCCGTCTCAGCAACGAGCCGTGTAACTGTGGCCGTACGCATGTCCGGATCATGCGTGTAACCGGGCGCAGCGACGACATGCTTATTATCAGGGGTATCAACGTTTATCCCTCGCAGATCGAAGCGGTGCTCGTCGGGTTCCCAGGCCTCGCACCGTACTACCAGATCGTATTGTCGCGTGAAGGCGTGCTCGACGAGATGCGGGTCGAAGTCGAGCTTACTCCCGGAGTAATGCTCACCGACGCCGAACGCACACGCAAGGCAGAAGACGTCGTCCGTCACATCAAGTCGCTAATCGGCGTCACCTGCCAGGTCGCGGTCAAGGCCGAAGGCGAGGTGCCGCGTTCCCAGGGCAAGGCAGTGCGGGTGAGGGACGAGCGCAAAAAGGCGCGCTGATCAGAAGTTTGAAGGACTATGTGAACCGATGTCGGACGCACAAGCATGGCCGACCGAACTGCGCCTGCACAAAGATCGCAGGACTTTGACAGTCACGTTTGATGGTGGCGAGCGCTATGACCTGCCCGCCGAGTATCTGAGGGTGAAGAGCCCAAGCGCCGAAGTACAAGGGCATTCAGCGGAAGAGCGGAAAACAGTTCCCGGCAAACGCGACGTCGAGATCATCGAGGTGCTACCCGTCGGAAACTACGCGGTGCGGCTCGTCTTTGACGATCTGCACTCGACTGGAATTTTCGGATGGGAGTACCTGCGCGATCTTGGCCGAAACCATGCTGCGTATTGGCAGGACTATCTCGACGAACTCGCCGCCAAGAACCTCGCCCGCGATCCGCCGGCACGTCGCAAATAGTCGTGGCTTGGAAATGGTAAGGCGTCAGGGCATCCGCACGCACAATTGCGCCGACCAATGCCCGCCTTCGATGGCAAATGGAAATTGCCCTGGCGGGCAGTGTTTGCTTTGACCCAAGGCGGCCGCCCTACGGCTTGCGGCCCCAGAAAATCTCAATTCCATTCCAGATGAAGTCGTTTGGATCGATGACCAGGTCTTTGAAGGCTGCGGCGAGGTCCTGCGGGCTGTAATAGGGGAACTCTTCGAGCTTCCAGCCAACCCTGGAGAGTAGTTTGTCGAAGACGTACTCGATGTGCATGTCGAGCCCGATCTTCATTCGCGTCTCCGGGCTGTAAGCGATTTCCGCCAGGACGATATTTCGGCCCGGCTTCATGACCCGCAGCAATTCCGCGCCCGTCTCGCGCCAGTCGTCGGCGTGCTGCACCCCCTGCAGACAGGCGGTGCAGTCGAAACTGCCGTCCGGAATATCGCGGGTGTAGTTCCAGGCCCAGGTGGCGAGCTGGCCACCGCGGCCGCGCTTTTTGGCGATGTAATTGTCGCGCGCTTCATCGGTTATGTCGAAAACCTTGATCTCACCGCGAGATCCGATCCGGTTGCGAATGTCTTTGACGAAGCCACAGGATTCTATGCATTCGCCGATGACGAGTACCTTGTTGCCTTCGCACAGCTCGAGGCGGTCGTAGATCAGGTTGCGTGCGACCTCGGCTTTGCGCCACATGAAGGGCAGGCCACCGAGCAGTACCGCACGGCACCAACGCTCCTGCTCCTTAGGATCCATAATAATCTCGCCGAACCGGCGCACATCGTAGGGCTGCATCCAGGCCCAGGGATCCTCATTCTCCATGCTGCTCATGGTTCACCAGTACATCGTGCCGTCGTTCCCGCTGGTCGACGTCAACGGTCCGATCACTCTCGCTCAATTCACTGTCAGGCCAAGCGTGGTGACCATTTTTCCCCATTTCGCGACTTCGGCACTGAACATCGCTTGCGCCTCGCTCTGCGTTCCGGTGACTGGATCGAAGCCTAGAGACGCAAAGCGTAGCTGCATGTCGGTCTGCTGCACGGTATCATCGATCGCGCTGTGGAGCCTGGAGATTACGTCGGGCGGGGTCTTCGCCGGAACGAAGAAGCCGACCCAGGAGGCGGCAGTGAAGTCCGGGAAGCCGCCCTCGGCGAAAGTCGGGACGTCCGGAGTGACCGCAATCCGTTGCTCGCTCGCCATCGCGATACCTTTGAGTTTGCCCGCCTTTATCTGCGCCGCAACGCCACCGCCGACCGTTGCAGCGAGAAGATCGATGTGACCAGCGATCGCCGCGTTCATCGCCGGCGCCCCGCCCTGGAACGGCACGTGGGTGGCAGACACCTTGGCGATCTGCTTCAGGAAATACTCAGCCGCGATGTGCGAGCCGCTGCCGGCACCGGCGCTGCCAAAATTGATCGGCCGGCCCTGGATAGCCTTGATGAATTCGCCGATATTGTTGGCCTGTGTGGTGGGTGGCACGGAGAGCGATTCCGGGCTCGAAGCAACAATCGCGACCGTCGTGAAATCATCCGTGCTGAAGCCCTTATTCTTATGCAGCGTCTCATTGATCGCGAGTGCAGTCGTGGTCACCAGGATGGTGTAGCCGTCGGCCAGCGATCCGGCGACGCTCTTGGCGGCAATGTTGCCGCCAGCTCCGCCGCGATTTTCGACCACCACCGTCTGGCCGAACCGGTCGGAGAGCTTCTGGGCGACGAGCCGACCGATGCTGTCGGCAAACCCGCCGGCCGCGAAGCCGACGACGAAAGTAATGCTTCGGCTTGGATAGATCTGCGCGCTGGTCTGCACCGCCGGCAAAATCGTGAACGCAAGTGTCGCTACCGGAGCGGCCCCCAAGATGCGACATCGCAACATCGATCCCCCTCGGGCTTTGCCCGCTCCGCATTCGCGCATTCCTCGAGAATGTTCCATTCCCAAGCGGAATTAACAAGTGCGCGGCAGCGAGTAGCGAGCATTCGTGTGCCCGCTCAGTTCAAACTATTTGGCCGTCCAAGCGCTATTAGCAACGGAGCGCAATATGCGTAGGCTCGTTGTGACTAGCACTGTTGTAACAGTCACATCGCAAAGGGGCTTTTCGCAATTCCAAGCACCCGGGCGATGGCGGCGCCTATCGCAGCCATGCCGGGCTGGAGTCCGCAGGATGGAGTCCGCTAAACCGTATCGCGGTTACCAAAACTTTTTGAGGCCGCCTCGGTCGACGGCCTCTTTTTCTGTTGGCGTTTCTCGGTTTAGCCCGCGTACCACGAGCGGACCAAACCAGGGCTAAGCCGCTCGTTGCCAGTCGATCACAACGGCAAGCCACGCATGATTTTCCGGATCGAGACGCAGTCTGTAAGCAATCCAACCACGACTGCGAAGCGCCATCGAGACGTCCGCTGCGTCGGCGAGCTCGTCCACCGTGAAGCCAGCGCTGTGGAGCCCTTTTTGGGTCTCGATGAACACGCGGCGACGACGACGCGACATTCCCAACCTCGAAAGATGGTGATCCAGCCAGCGGGTCCCCATCGAAATTTTAGAAGGACCGGCGACGCATGGCGCCTGGTGCAGCGCACATGTAGGAGCGGCGCGCTCGTTTTCCAGAGGCATGAATCCCGAAGGAACGGGAACTGCGTGCACAACAGCTCCGACCGCGGTAGGGCAGTAACGAGCAGGTGGAACTTTGCTACTCGAAGATTTTCCTGTTCCCTCCGCCGCGCATGGAACTGGAACGAGATTTCGGCTTTGGCGTTCCCCGAAAACGATATGTCAAAAGACTTGCCGCTTCACTCTGAGCCTCATTGGTGCTGTCGCGGTGACGTCATTGGCTCGCCGCCGCATGGGATCTATGAAATGGATTGAAAAATGAATCGACGCGAGTGGGAACTCTTGGATAAACAATTGTGGGGAGTTGATCCTCGTCCTCCGGTAAATAGTGGTGCGTTGGGTCTAGCGTTTATTTCAGTATTCCTGGGTGGTCTTTTCTTCGGCGGCTGGTTGTTTGCCCACAAAGGCTACCAAATGCCCGTGGCGCCCGACGATCAGATGATTGCACTTTTCCATGCGAATGGTTCGCCGCCCACCATGCGTTAGATCTGATCTTAAACTTCAGATGGCCGAAAAGCGGACGTCGCGTTGAAGCGTAGGGGCACTGCCCACCGCGGCTACATGGCTGTTAGCGGGCGTCAAGGATTGCGATGCGGACGCGCACGAATTTTGCGCGTCGGAGAAAGAAGCCAACTGTGACCTTGTCTACGATCGCGACGAGCCGGCGCTCGTCGTCGATAGCGTGGGCAACCCAATGATGCCGCCTGGGCACGTAGCCGATGTGGACCCCGCGATGCCGAAACGCCACGGCATGCTTATCGCAGTGATCGGCAGACTCGCGAATGAGTTCAATCGAGTCGCCTGGTCCGATCTCCCTGTAGACATAGCGGCGGCGATCGACTCCTTCAGGCGATTTGCGTCCGAGTTCTGCTATCCAGGTTGGATAAGACCTCACGCTGCTTTCCGCAATGAGGGCCAGCGCGTCCGCCCGCCGTTGCCGTCGTCGGATCTCCGGCGACATGGTCCGCGGCCACAAAAGGAACGCATGGACTGTCGGTACTGTGATCAGGGGCCAAGCCAGGAGAGTGCAAGCGAACCCGTAAAAATACCAGCGCATCACTGGGCGGCGCTTGAAGTTGGCAATCATGGCAGGCGCCAACCCGGCCAACAGCGCCATCCATATTGTCGAGTGTTGCAGGAGCCACGGGACGACGACGTCTTCGTTCATATGACAACCGCTGCTTGGTGGCGCGCCATTTCATCGACAGAACGGCCCGGCAAAACGATGGTTCCACAAGCGTAGCGATACGCAGGAGAAGCGGATATTGCGATTGCACCGCAAAATGTCCGCGAATGACCCAAAAGCTGATGTTATGTTATTTCTTTTGGCGGCTGCAAACACTCAGTGGTACGAAATAAATGCTTCGTCACGAAGACGATCAATTTCTTCCTTGACATATAAGACTCGAGATTTGAGGTGGGCTATCATCGGATCATCGATCGGCGCATGAGAAAGCGCCTCGTCGATTTCCTTCTCAAGGATCTTCTGTCGCTGTTTGAGTATCGTTATGTCGGTTTGCAGCATAAGGCTCTCTCCGACTCGCCGAAATTGTCAGTTGAACAATTCAACGACCCAGTAACATAGCTTCGGGCGCTTGGATGTAGCGAATGGGCCACAATGCGAAGCAAAAAGGATACGTGATGGTAAAGGGATATTGGATTGTGTCAGTCGATATCAGTAACCCAGAGAGTTACAAAATGTACATTGCTGAAAACCGAAGTGCGTTCCGCAAGTATGAAGCCCGGTTTGTCATTCGCGGCGGTAAGTCCGAGGTTGTCGAAGGCCAAGGGCGATCGCGAATCGTGGTGATTGAGTTCAAGGATTACGCAACTGCGCTTGAATGCTACCGATCACCCGAATACGCCAAAGCAATTGAAATTCGCAAGGGGAGTGCTGTGGCTGACATCATTATCGCTGAGGGTTATCACGGCGCGCAGCCAACAGATGGGTAAATTGCAGGACTTGAACACGTCACGAAGCAACCTCGATAAGGTTGTTCAGTACGGCAAGCGCGCCGACGCGATCGTCAAGAACATGCTGTTGCATTCGCACGTGGAGATCAAGATCAGCGACGATGGCACCGGGATTCAACCGGACGTGAAGGAAAAGATGTTCAATTCCTTCTTCACGACCAAGCCGGCGGAGAAGGCACCGGCCTCGGCCTTTCGATCGGTCACGATATAGTCGTCAAGCAACATGGCGGCTCGATAGAGGTCTATACGCAGCCAGGCGAATTTACAGTAAATTCGACCGATGTCAGCTTTTGGCCCTTAGCGGACATGCCGCGCGTCGGGCCGAATGTCTGCTTTAGGCGGTAAAGGGGATATGAGACCGCTGTCGCGCCGGGGTGAGCACTTAGGCGGAAAAATTAACGCGGTACAAATTCTTGTGACTGTCTTGCGAGCTGATCGCGTAAATTGGCCAATTCACTGCGCCTGCAATCAACTCGGTTGAGTCGATTTAAATTGGACCAAGTCAGGTAAGCAGATTTTAGATCGCGACGGCCGACGATAGGTTAGCTGTCGTGGACCCAACAGTTTCAACATTAAGTAAATCACGGGAGACGCAGAATGCAAAAATCTGTCGATTTCCTTCGGCTTCAGCTGATCAAACGTCCGCAGTGTGCACAGTGCCATGCGTACATGTGGCTCATTCGAATTGAGCCCGATGAACCATCTTTCGACAGGCGCACTTTTGAATGTCCTCAGTGCCACTACCAGAAAACTGAGACGGTGAAATACCGTTGAGTAGGATGGGGCGCATGTCAACGATCACCACAGAACCTAGTCAGAAGCTCGAAAGCCGTAGCGGGGCTGACGAGAAGCTAATGAAGTCTCCGGTCATCAAGCGTTCCATCGTGATCGGCGGACATAAGACGAGCGTCAGTCTCGAAGATCGCTTTTGGATTTATCTGAAGGATATAGCGCACACGCGACGATTGACCCTGTCAAAATTGGTCGCTGAAATTGATCAAACGCGCCAACATGCCAATCTTTCTTCGGCACTCCGCGTGTTTGTACTTGAATACTTCCGCGAGAAACAAAAATAATGTCAATCCACTTGTCCGCTTTCCGAGGTAAAGCGGACATCGCGCGGGAGTACAGGGAGTACAGGGAGTACAGGGAGTACAGGGAGTACAGGGAGTACAGGGAGTACAGGGAGTACAGGGAGTACAGGGAGTACAGGGAGTACAGGGAGTACAG
>Ga0066388_100002676_pt1 | contig 11064 bp, 9 predicted proteins | sample PanSoiMetaGPlot6_FD_64539 | JGI IMG/M metagenome (GOLD analysis project Ga0066388, IMG submission 64539) | Tropical forest soil microbial communities from Panama analyzed to predict greenhouse gas emissions - Panama Soil - Plot 6 (Hybrid Assembly) | ecosystem: Environmental > Terrestrial > Soil... | reverse complement strand
TGCCCGCCACGGCGTGGAGCGGATCGTCGATGGGAGAGAGGTTCTCGGCCATTACGCTGAAGCGCAAGCGGCTCGAAGCCGGTCTTTTTTGAACCACAGGGACACAGAGTCACAGAGGGTGCGCCCGCTAACGATTCGGCGGCCGGCCTGCAAAGCCGCCCGCGCAGCGCCGCTGCGCGGCGCCCCGACGAATTTCGAGCGCGCCATTGCCGCCGCAACTATCGAAACGGCTCTGTGTCTCTGTGGCTCTGTGGTTAATTCACTCCGTGTTCTCTGCATCCTCTGTGGCCTTTACCCGAGATCGGGATTCACATTCCTCACCGCCGCCAGATACGTGGTCCTTGGCCGCGTGTTGAGCTGGCCGAGCAGAGCGTAGTTGCGCTCCTCGGCTTTCAGCTTCACGACGCGGCTGTTTGGATCGTTGAGATCGCCGAACACGATCGCCTCGGCAGGGCAGGTCTGCTGACACGCCGTCTGAATCTCGCCATCCTTGACGCGTCGTCCTTCCTTTTCCGCTTGGATCTTCGCGTGGCTGATTCGCTGCACGCAGTAGGTGCACTTCTCCATCACGCCGCGGCTCCGCACCGTCACGTCGGGATTGCGCCCGAGCTTGAGGCTCGGCGTTGTCCAGTCCGCGTACAGCAGGAAATTGAAACGGCGGACCTTGTACGGGCAGTTGTTCGAGCAGTAGCGCGTGCCGACGCAGCGGTTGTAGACCATGTCGTTCAACCCCTCGTGGCTGTGCACGGTTGCCCCGACGGGGCACACGGCCTCGCAGGGCGCGTTCTCGCAGTGCATGCACGGAACGGGTTGAAAGTACGTTTCGGGGTTGTCCGCGGGGCCGCGATAGTAGGTGTCCACGCGCAGCCAGTGCATTTCGCGGCCGCGCAGCACCTGCGCTTTGCCGACCACCGGGATGTTGTTTTCAGCCTGGCATCCGACCACGCACGCGTTGCATCCGATGCAGGCGTTGATGTCGATGGCCATGCCCCACTTGTAGCCCTCGAACGGCCACTCCGGGTAGAGCGTCAGCGTGCGCGGCGGCGTTTCGTCACCCTCGAGCACCGATTTCGGATCGCGCACGTACTCGTCGAGGGTGACCGAGCGCACCAGCTGGCGACCTTCCATCAGGTGGTGGTACTGCGTGCAGGCGAGCGATTGGACGCTGCCGGTCAGCGTGACCTCGCAATCTCGTCCGAACCACGGCGCGTCGGATGTGCGCAGCGCGTTCGCGTTGAACCCCGCGCCGCTGCCGACGCGTCCGGCCCGCGAGCGACCGTAGCCGGCGTGAACGGTGACGCAGTCGTCGGGATGACCGACAACAGGGAAGAGCGGCCCCTGCACGACCCGCCCCTTGTATCGAACGGCGACGACGTCGCTGATGATCTGCCCGTGGTCGCCGCCTTGAAGCGCCGGCCGGTTCGTGGCTCCCAGCCGCGCCACGGTTGCCGGGCTGGCGAGGACCGCGTTGTCCCATGTGAGCTTGGTAATTGGCTTTGGCAATTCCTGCAGCCAACCGTTGTTGGAGAAGCGGCCGTCGAGGATGGACGGGTCGTTGCGAAATGCGATTTCGAGCGAGGAAGTGGTCCGGCTAACGCCGACCGCCACTTCGGCGCCGGCCGCCGCATTGGGAGCAGTCGTGGCGTCCGCCTTCAGGCGGACCTCTCGAGGTGCGAATGCCGTGTCGGGAATGACGCCGTCGTGCAACCAGCGGCGCCACGCCGCATCGTCCGTGCCGATCTTCCAGTACTCGCGCACGATGTCGTAGGGCGAGCGCTCGGGCCGGTCGCTCATCGCCGCCAGCACTTCGTGAGCCGACTTACCGCCGTAGAGAGGGGCGATCAGCGGTTGCGTGATTGAAGCGGTCCCGTCGTAGCCGCGCGCGTCGCTCCATGACTCGAGGAAATGCGCCTCGGGCACGTGCCACTGGCAGAGCGCCGACGTCTCGTCGGCGTAGAGACTCAGGTGCGCGCGCAACGGCACCTTGTTCAGCGCCCCGGCGAAGTCGAGATCGATCGGGCAGGTGTAGACGGGATTGCCTGACACGATCACGAGAAGGTCGACCTTGCCTGCCTGCATGTCGCCGACGAGGTCGCGGATCGAATCGATCTGGTTGACCGGTTCAGCCTCGACCGCCTGCGTGTAGACCACCGTGTTCCCCGCGTTGCCGAGCGCGGCGTTCATCGCATGCGCGAGCGCGTGAACGACCGGCGGCTGCGCCTCGCCGGCGACGACCAGGGACCGAGTGCGGTGTGCGAGGAGATCCTTGGCAACGGCGTCGATGAACGCTCGGCTAGAGCCTCGCGCTCCAAGAGTTTCGCCAGCGCCACCGGCTCCACCCGGCTGAACGCGCCCAAGGATCTCTCGCGCGAGCCTCTCCACGTCGCTCGGTTTGGCGGGCAGACGATGATCGGCCCGCGAGCCGGTCGGCGTCGGCATGGTCTCGATCGCGTACAGGCGGTTCATGCGCTCGGCGTCTTCGGGCCGGCGCCGCGCGGCGAACTCGCGCGCGTAGCGGAGCGATCCAGGGCCGCACCCGAGCACGTCGGCATCGAGCGCCAGAATGACGTCGGCTCGATCGAGGCGGTACTGCGCGTCCACGAATTCGCCGAACGCGAGCCGCGACCCGACGCGGGCGTTGTCGCTGCTGGCGGGATCCCACTGGTGCCACTTCGCGGAGGGGAAGCGCGCGAGCAGATCGCGAATCTGCGACGCGAGCGTTGGCGAGTTGACCGACTCGGTCAGCACACGCAGGCCGGCGCCCTTGAGCGGCTGCTGCGCGGTGAGCGCCGCCCGGATCGCCGCCAGGAACGCGGACCACGGCGTGATGTCGCCGAGATGCGTGAGCGTCTGCGAGCGATCGGGATCGTACAGGCCGAGCATCGACGCCTGCCCGAACACATCGGACGCGCCCAGGCTGCCCGGGTGCAGCGGATTGCCTTCCACCTTCGTCGGGCGTCCCTCGTGGCTCTCGACCAGAATCCCCGTCGCCACGCCGCCGAGCGGCATGGCCGTCGCGAAGAAAAGAGGCACGCCCAGGACGATCTCTTCGGGTTGCCGGACGTAGGGGACGATCGTCTCGGGCGGCTGCCGCGTGCACGCGCCCACGCCCGCCAGCGCCAGCGACGCGCCCATCAGCCGCAGAAATGTGCGCCGCTCGACCGGGTCGGCGATCGATTCGATTTCCGACGGGAACTCGTTGTAGAGCCGTTCCAGGAACGCGGGGTCGTCCGCGCGCTCGTCGAGCGTGCGCCACCAGCGGCTTCGCTCCTGGGATTCGGGGTTCGGGGCCCGTCCGTGATCGCGTGTCAGCGATGACATGTCGAGCAGCTCGTGAGCTTCTGAATCTGATAGTCGGCGACGAGCCGCTTGCCCAGCTCGTCCTGATCCGCCGGCGGTTCGTAGTCCACCCGAAAGACGGCGTCGCGCGGGCGAACGTAGCGTTCAGGGTTCCTGTGGCAGTCGAGGCACCACTCCATCTGCAGTGACTGCGCCTGCCATATGAGCGGCATCCGCTCGACCTGTCCGTGACACGTCGTGCAGCCGATGCCCTTGTGCACGTGAATGCTGTGGTTGAAGTAGACGAAGTCCGGCAAGTCGTTGACACGCGTCCACAAGATCGATCGGCCGGTCCGGAAACTCTCGCGCACCAGTTCGAGGAACGGGCTGTTCGCGAAGATCTGCGAGTGGCAGTTCATGCACGTCCTCGTCGGAGGAATGCCCGCGAACGAGGAGTCCTCGACTGAGGTGTGGCAGTAGCGGCAATCGATGCCATTGCCTCCCACATGACGTTCGTGGCTGAACTGGATGGGCTGCTCGCGCGGCACCCGTGCTTGCGTCACCCACGGCGATCGGTTAATGGCGGCGGTCAGCCAGAGGAAGCCGGCGACGAAGAAAAGCGCGCCGAAGATGCTGACCCGAGCAATCGTGTTCGCACTACGATGGAAGATCTGCGACATCGATTCGACGAAGGCGCAAAGAGTGAGCTTACCGCGAGTTGTCGCGAACGTTCAAAGTCGTCGGCGACGCGGCAGAGTCGGATCAGCCACGCAGGTACGAAGACACAGTGGCCAATCCAAGAAGGCTTCGTGACGTCGTGTCGTCGTGGCGAATGGGAATCTATTGCGGGGCTTTCTCCCAGGTGTAGTCACGCTGTCGCGCGTATCGATCGAACCACTCCATCTCAGCGTTGGCCTTGAAGATCAGGTGGCGAAGCTCTGCCCATTGATGGCCGTCGCGCGGCGCTACGTAGAGATGCGTTGGCACCCCCTGGCTCTTCAGCGCGCGAAACATCTCCAGCGATTGCGCCAGCGGTACGCGCGGATCAGCTTCGCCAACGAAGAGCAGCGTGGGCGTCTTGATGTTCGCGGCGTCCTTGAGCGGCGAGTGATCCCAGAACGCAGCCAATGGCGTCGTTTTTTCCCACGGCGCGCCGCCGAACCAGGTGATCCGGAACGATCGCACGTCGGTCTGCGCGTAGAACGACATCCAGTTGGCGACGCTGGCTCCGGATGACGCAGCCTTGAAGCGGTCGGTCATCGTGATGAGCTTGTTCGCGAGATGGCCGCCGGCGCTCCATCCCATGACGACCACGCGATCGTTGTCGGCGATGCCGCGCTGGACGAGGTAGTCCACGCCCGACAGCACGTCGTGCTGCATGTTCTGGAAGAAGTGGCCGACGACGTCGCGGTAGAACGCATTGCCGTAGCCCGTGCTGCCTCTGTAGTTGGGCCGGAACACCGCATATCCCTTGCCGGCAAGAACCGGAAAATAGTGCTGCAGCAGGCCGCCGCCCGCGCCAAACTTGTCCGAATCCATCGGACCGCCGTGGAGCTGCACGACCAGCGGATATCGCGTGCCCGGCTGGTAGTCCACCGGATAGAACAGCAGCCCCTCGATCGCCGCGCCATCCGGGCTTTTCCACGTGACTTTTTCTTGCCGCGGCAGCGCGAACTCACGCTCCATGCGATCGAACAGATGCGTGACACGCGTGAATGCCCGCGTGTCGCCCGTCATGGGCAGCGTCCACACGTCGCCGAAGCGGCTCGGTTCGTCGCGCTGCACGACCATCTGCGCGGCAGTCGGCACGACGGACCACCCGGTGTACGGGATGAAGTGCTCGCCCTCTGTGATCTGCCGCACGCTGCGAGCGGCGACGTCGATCTGGAACACCTCGTTATGGACGCCCATGTTGACGACGGCAAAAATCGATTTGCCGTCAGGCGCCCAGGTCGCCTGATCGATGGCGTATTGGAAATCCGGGAAGAGCACGCGCGGTGTGCCGCCCGAGGCGGGCACGAGAAAGAGGTTCGTGTTGTAGTACGGCTCGAACCGTTCGTTCGTGTCGGCGAGGAACAGCAGCTGGCTGTTGTCGGGCGACAACTCGGCGTTGACCTCCTCGACGCCGTTGGTCGTGAGGGCGCGCATGTGGGCGCCGTCCGCGTCGGCGACATAGACCTCCCCGCGGTAGGCATCGCCCGCGAGCGGAGTCGGCGCGCGATGCAGCGCGACGCGCGTGCCGTCGCGCGAGAGGCGGTATTCGAGCACGGAGAAGTCGCCGGTTGTAATCTGCGTCTCGACGCCCGTTGCCACGGCCACCTTCCACAAGTGGCGCTGCTTGTAATCCTCCTCGTACGCGTACACGTCGTCTCTCACGCGGTCGCGTTCGCGCTCGGAGGCCGTAGGCGGATCGGCGGCGATGAAGTAGACGCTGGCACCGTCCGGCGACCAGGCCGGGGCTGTGGGGAGTGTCGAGTGACGAGTGAGCGCCTTCGGTTCGCCGCCGGCGGCGCCAAGCAGTTGCAGCTGGCCGTCGCGGACGAAGAGGATCGTCTTCCCGTCCGGCGACCAGCGCGGCTGGAATGGGATCACGCCCGCCGCGTTGGACGTGAGGCGCGTGGCACCGCCGCCAACCTCCTGGCGCCACAAGTGCCAGACCGGCCGGCCGATTTTCCAATCCGCCTGGCTTTGGAGATAGAGAAGCGTCCGGCCGTCGGGCGCGAGCTGCGGCAGAATGATGCGCGGCAGCTCGGCGATGTCGACGAGCGTCATCGGACGCTTCGCCTGGGCGCTGGGGATGGAGGCGGACGCGACGCAGGCAATCGCCGCGACGATGCCGATGAGGCACCGTCCTTGGTGTCGCCAGCCGTCCATGTGTGAGAATCTTGCCACAGCCGGAGACCGGCTACTATAGGAACCGCGAAGCGCAGGAGCCTCAATGACTACGATGAAATGTCTCGGGATTCAGGTCGCGCTCGCGGTGACCTGCGCGGTGTCGTTGGCGCACGCACAGGCGCAGCAGGGCAACTTTCCGGCGCCCGTCGAAGGCGATTTCACCATACGCGATTTCAGATTCGGCACGGGTGAGACGCTTCCAGAGCTGAAGCTGCACTACCGCACGATTGGCACGCCGCGCCGCGACGCATCCGGGACGGTGCGAAACGCGGTGCTGATTCTCCACGGGACCGGCGGCACGGGTGCGGGCTTCCTGTCGCGGACGTTCGGCGGCGAGCTGTTCGGCGCCGGTCAGCTGCTCGATGCGACCAAGTACTTCATCATCCTGGCCGACGGCATCGGCCACGGCAAATCGAGCAAGCCGAGCGATGGCCTTCGGACGAAGTTTCCGAAGTACACCTACGACGACATGGTCCGCGCGCAGCACGCGATGCTCACCGACGGCGTGAAGGTGAACCATCTGCGCCTGGTGATGGGCACGTCGATGGGCGCCATGCATTGCTGGGTGTGGGGCGAGATGTACCCGGACTTCGCCGACGGTCTCGTGCCGCTGGCGAGCGCGCCCACCGAAATCGCCGGTCGGAACCGCGTGATGCGCCAGATGATCATGGACAGCATCACGAAGGATCCCGCCTGGAAGAACGGCGACTATGCAGACCAGCCGCGTCAGGGGCTGACTGGGGCCATCAACCTCCTGATGATGATGACGAGCAGCCCGCTGCAATGGCACAAGACCGCGCCGACCCGCGAGGCCGCCGACAAATGGTACGAGGATCAGATCGCGTCGCGCCTGGCGTCGACCGACGCGAACGACATGCTGTATCAGTACAACGCGTCCCGCGCCTACAACCCCGCGCCCAATCTCGAGAAGATTACCGCCGCCGTTCTCGCCATCAATTCGGCCGACGATGTCGTGAATCCCCCGGAGCTGGGGTTGATGGAGAAGCTGATGCCGCGCGTGAAGCACGGGCGGTATGTTTTGATACCGACGAGCGATCAGACCCGCGGGCACGGCACGCATTCGCTGCCGGCGGTGTGGGGAAGCCATCTGCAGCAGTTCCTGAACGAGCTCACACCGGCCGGATCCCAGTAGCCGTCATCTCGAGTGCAGTACCTTGCCGGCGTCGGTCCGTTCTGATGTAATCCGATTACCGGATGAGCGACGATCGCAAGTACCGCCAGCGCGGGTATCAGGACGACTCGCGCGACCGCGGCCCGAAGGGGCCGCAGGGGCCGAAACAGCCGCCGCGGGAACGGGCGCCGGGCCGCGTGCTCCAGGACGAGCGCGGCCCGAAAACCCCCAACCTGATGGCGGCCCACGAGGTGTTCCGCTGCGCGCGGTGCGGCAACCTGCTGTCGGTGCCGGTCGGGCTGCTGGATCGCTGCTCGAAATGCGGGGTCGATCTGCACGCGTGTATCCAGTGCGTCTCGTTCGATACCAGCGCGCGATGGGAATGCACGGAGAACGCGAGGCTGCCGGCGCGCGTTGCGCCGAAGGACGAGCGCAATACCTGTAGTCTGATGACGCCGCGAACGACCGTCGAGCGTCAGACGAGCTCGCCTTCGAGCAAGGAGTCGGCGCCCAGCAGCAACAGCGCCCGCCGCGCGTTCGACGATCTGTTCAAGTAAGCGCAAAGGCCGCAAAGAGAGCAAAGACCGCAAGTCCACGGTACGTGGCGTTCGGCTTTAGCCGGACCGTATCGCGCGTGACATAATCGATTCGTGGCCCTCATCTCCGCGCCTGATCAGCAGCGGCTGCGCACTGCGTTTTCCGAGATGACGCGTTCGGTGCGGCTGCTCTTCTTCACGCAGACGCTCGGCTGCGAAACCTGCGCCGAAACGCGTCAGATCCTCGACGAGCTGCCGCCGCTCTCTGACCGCATCACGATCGAGGAGGTGAACTTCATCCTCGACGCCGACAAAGCGAAGCAGTACGGCATCGACCGCGTGCCCGCCATCGCGCTCGTCAGCCACGATGAGGCCGGCGACCACGACTCGCGGATCCGCTTCGCCGGCGCGCCGTCGGGCTACGAGTTCAGCTCGCTCGTGCACGCGGTGATGCTGGTCGGCGGCCGCCCATCCGGGTTGACCGATGGGCAGCGGCAGCAACTCGCGTCGATCGATCGGCCGATTACGCTGCAGGTGTTCACGACGCCAACGTGACCGCACTGTCCGCGGGCGGTCAGCCTCGCACACGAGATGGCGTTCGAAAATCCGAACATCACCGCAACCGCCGTTGAGGCGACGGAGTTCCCGGATCTCGCCCGGCGCTACCGGGTCAGCGCGGTGCCGAAAACGGTGGTGAACGACGAGGGAGAAATCCTCGGCGCGCTGCCGCCGGACGCGTTCATTCAGCAGGTCATCGAACAAGTCTCGAGTCTGAAGTCTCACGTCTCAGGCGGTTCCACGCCTGGCACGTGAGACCTCAGACTTGAGACTTGAGACTTGCGACCTGCCGACTCCTGAGACGCCAGAACAGCAGCCCCAGCCCCGACCACGCGGCGAATGAGATCCATTCGGTCCGCGTGAAGCTGCCCGGGACGCCCGGCACGATCTTCATGAGGATGATGGCGGCGGCGACGACGAGGCCCGCCCACGCCCAGACAGATCCGTCATGCGCGCGAGCTTGGCGCGCCGCCAGGTACGCCGCGCACGCCGACAGCCACCCGACGCCGACCGCCAGCGATCCGACTTCGCTGATCGGTACCAGGATCGCGTCGCCGAACATCGACGCGGCAATCGTCAACACGCCCATCAGCGTCACCGCGACGACAGGAGTGCCGTACGAGGGATGCACGCGTGCGAGCGACGGGTGGACGAGGTTGCGCCGGCCGATGGCGTAGAGCATGCGCGTCGCGGCAACGAAGTTGCCGTTGAAGATCTTCAGCAGCGACAGGAACGCGCCGAAGAGAATCAACTGCGCGATCGCGTGCGATCCGAACGTCCGCTCGAACGCCACCTCTGTCCGCACGTGACCCGACACGATCTCCGGCCAGGGGTACACGTAGGTGACGACGGCGATGATGACGACGTAGAACACGAAGCCGGCCACCAGGGCCGCGTAGATCGCCTTCGTGAAATTGCGCGGGTCGAACCCGCTGCGCGCCTCCTCGGATCCCTTCGCCACCGATTCCCAGCCCGTCATGTAGTAAGGAACGATCTGCATCACGAGGAAGATGGAGAGCCACACGCCGCCTGAGCCCGTCTGCGAGAAGAGCGGCTGCCAGTTCGTGCTCGATCCGCGCGCGAAGCCGAGCACGGTGAAGATCGCGAACGTCCCCAGCAGGCCGAAGGTCATCACGTCCTGGAACAGCCCGCTCAGGGTAATGCCGCGGTAGTTGACGACGATGATGAGAAGCGAAAGGGCAAAGCCGACAACCAGGCGCGGCGCGTAGATCGGGCTGCCGGCGATTTCGTAGACCGGGTAACTGTTCAGCGCCGGGAAGACGCGCGCGAGCAGGTTCCCGCCCGCCACCGCCTCCCACGGACACACGATCGCGTACGACAGGATCATCGTCCAGCCGGCCGCGAAACTGACGAAAGGCGGAAAGACTTTTTCCGTGTACGCGATTTCGGCGCCTGCGTCCTGGATGCGCTCGACGAGTCGGCCGTAGGTGTGCGCGATCGGAAAGAGGAGCAGGCCGCCGATGAGAAAACCGAGCATCCCGCCGGCCGGCCCGCCGCGCGACAGCCAGTCGTCCATCAGGACCACCCAGCCGACGCCGATCATCGTGCCGAAGCCGAACGTGAAGTACTCGAGCGTGCTCAGTCCACCTCGCAGCTTGGCCATAGCTCGCGCTATTTGTACGCAAAGAGCGCCAGGACCGCAAAGGCAAGTTAGGCTTTGCGCTCTTTGCGAGCTTTGCGTTCTAATCGAGGCTCGTGCCGCACCAGCCGCGCCGCTCATTCGAATCGCCCCGCTTCGCGCAGCCGGCGACCTTCATGCGCCTGCCGCACGTCGAGGACGTGCGCGGACTGGACGTCGCGATCGTCGGCGTGCCGTTCGACGGCGGAACGTCCTATCGTCCGGGCGCGCGTCTGGCGCCGCGCGAGATCCGCGCGCAGTCGTCGCTCATCCGCAGCTACAGCTACTTTCAGAAGGTTGCGCCGTTCGATCGGTTGAACGTCGCGGATGTCGGCGATATCGACGCGCCGCCGGTCAGCATCGAGAAGTGCTACGACGCCGTCGAAGGGCGCATCGGCGCCATTGCCGACGCGAGCGCCAAGCCGCTCGTGGTCGGAGGGGATCATTCGATCACGCTGCCGGTGCTGCGCGCGCTGGCGAGGCGGCACGGGCCGCTGGCGCTCGTGCAGTTCGACGCGCACATCGACACCTGGGACGAATACTTCGGCGGGAAGTACTTCCATGGCACGCCATTCCGCCGGGCGATCGAGGAAGGCATCGTCGACGGCAAGCGCTTCGTCCAGGTCGGCATCCGCGGGCCGATGTACGGAGAGGACGACTTCGCGTTCCAAAAGGAGCATGGCGTCCGGACGATCGACATCGATCAGGTGAAGGAGCGCGGAGTGGCATGGGTCGCCGATGAAGTCCGCAGGATCGTGAAAGGGCCGGCGTACATGACGTTCGACATCGACGCCGTCGATCCCGCGTTCGCGCCCGGGACCGGAACGCCCGAAGTCGGTGGCCTTACGAGCCACGAAGCGCAGCACCTGGTGCGAGGCCTTGCCGGCCTCGAGCTCGTCGGCGGCGACATCGTCGAGGTCGCGCCGTTGTTCGATGGTCCCGGTCAGATCACGTCGGTGCTCGCCGCCAACTTGATGTTCGAGTTTCTCTGCGTGCTTGCGAAGCCAAGGTAACCTTCCGGCCGG
>Ga0066388_100002675_pt1 | contig 11064 bp, 11 predicted proteins | sample PanSoiMetaGPlot6_FD_64539 | JGI IMG/M metagenome (GOLD analysis project Ga0066388, IMG submission 64539) | Tropical forest soil microbial communities from Panama analyzed to predict greenhouse gas emissions - Panama Soil - Plot 6 (Hybrid Assembly) | ecosystem: Environmental > Terrestrial >... | reverse complement strand
GCCTCGAGCTCGGCGACCGCCGTCCACTTGGAGTCGATCGGCAGGCGACGACCATCCGGCAACAGGAGCCCGAACTCGACGACCTTGCCATTCACCCTGAAGTCCGAGCAGAGCATGCTGGGCGGCAGCTCGGCGAGCTGCGTACGAAGGATGTGCTCGCCGGCGCGACCCTTGGAGGCTCCGCCGGCGAGCACCGTCGCGAGCCGCTTGACCACCTCCCGCTGGTCGGCGTCCTGCGCGCGGCGCTCCTGGTCGCGCGTCCGGAGTTCGTCGAGCGCGCGGCGTGCGCCATCCATCCCCTGCCGTAGCTGCTCGGCCGCGAGGTGACGCGCCGAGCCCTGGTCCGCCAGCCGCCGCAACTCCCCCGCCTGGATCTGGAGCTGGGCCTGGAGCGAAGCGTCCGCCTGAGGGCGGCGGCGGACGAGCGCAACACCCACGACGAACCCCACGACCAGGGCGGCGATCGCGGCCAGGACGACGAGCGACGGGGAAGGCATGCGCCGCACCGTAGCGGCCGCCTCCGACATCCGAGCGTCGCCCGGTACGCTCGGGGCCGTGAACGCCCTCGGCGACCTCGACCGCGACCGGATCCGGTCCCTGCACGACGCGGAGATCGGCCGGTTCCGCGACACCCGGTCCCGGACGTTCGCCCTGCTCGAGAGGGCGCGGGAACACATGCCGAACGGGACGCCGATGGCGTGGATGGCCCAGGACAACGAGGTGCCGGTCTACGTCGACCGAGGCGAAGGCGCCGGCTTCATCGATGTCGACGGGTACGACTACGTCGACTTCAACGCGAGCGACATGGCGATGTTCTGCGGCCACGCGAACCCCGCGATCGTCCGAGCGGTCCAGGAACGCGCCGCTCGCTCAACGATGTTCCTCCTGCCCACCGAGGAATCGATCGCCGTCGCGGAGGAGCTCGCGCGGCGGTACCCGTCGCAGACCCACTGGCAGTTCACCCTGTCGGCGACGCAAGCGAATACCGAGGCGATCCGGCTCGCACGCGCCGTCACCGGCCGCGAGGTGGTGCTGTTGTTCGAAGGCCACTACCACGGTCACTTCGAGGAGAACCTGATCGACCTGCAGGACGGCAGGGTCGCGCCGGTCCAGCGCGGCCTTTCGAAGGCGGTCACGGGCCGGGTGCGGATCGCGCAGTTCAACGACGCGGAGGGGCTCGCCGGAGCCCTGTCCGCGGACGACGTCGCGATCGTCCTGACGGAGCCGGCCCTGACGAACAACGTGCACTTCGTCGGGCCGGAGGACGGCTGGCACGAGGCGCTCCGACGGGCCACCCGTGCGCACGGGACGCTGCTCGCCTACGACGAGACGCATACGCATGTCGTCGGACCGGGGGGCGCGAGCGGCCTCTGGGGGCTCGAGCCCGATCTGATCACGATCGGGAAGGCGGTCGCCGGAGGGATCCCGATGGGTGCGTACGGCGTCACGCCCGAGCTGGCCGCCGAGCTCGACGGGGAGCGGAACGTCGCCACCGGCGGGACGCTGTTCGGCAATCCGCTCTCGGCCGCGGCCGCGGTCGCCGCCCTCACGCAGGTGTTGACGCCCGAGGCCTACGAGCACACGACGGCGCTCGGCGATCGCCTCGCCGACGGGATCGGCGAGGCGATCGCCGATGCCGGGCTCCCGTGGACCGTCTACCGGTTCGGGCCCCGGGCCGGTCAGTGGTACGGGCCGCGTCCCCGCACCGGCGCCGACGCCGCCGCGCTCACGGACATGGATCTCACCCGCCTCCTGCGGCTCTGGATGGCGAACCGCGGGGTGTGGGAAGCGCTCCCGGGCGCGGGGCCGACGGTGCCGATCCCCGCAACCGAGGGCGACGTGGACCGCTACCTCCAGGCGTACGTCGACCTTCTGGTCGCGCTCACATCCTGAGGCATATTTCGGGACATCGACGTCGAAGACCGTCTTCTGGTGCGTCGCCGACGTGACGGACGCCGCATCCGCTTCGGCCGCGGCAACCCGTGCGACTCGGTGGCCCAGGAGTACGTCTTCGCGGACGACCCGAACCGCGAAGCCGCGGCCTGACCGGCGAACCGCCGTCCCTCGGTCCTTGCGTGACCCGGCGATCGCACGGTACGATGTATTTGCTTAGGCTAAACAAGAACCTCTATGGCGGGACGGCAGACTTCCCCAGCGCGAGAGGTGGAGGCCGTCGCCGATCGGCTCCATTCGGCGGCACTCCACCTGTTGCGTCGCCTGCGCACGGAGGACGAGGCGCTCGGCGTCTCCTCTCCCCGCCTGTCGGCGCTCTCGGTCGTCGTCGCGGCCGGTCCGATCGGGATCGGGGCTCTGGCGGCGACCGAGGGCGTCTCGGCACCCACGATGACCCGGCTCGTCGACGGCCTCGAGCGAGAGGGGTACGTCCGGCGCGCCGTCGATCCGGCCGACGCACGCGGGGTGCTCGTGCGCCCGACGGCCCGGGGCCGGCGGCTCCTCACGGAGGGACGCGCCCGGCGCGTCCGGTTCCTGGCCGACGCCCTCCGGGATCTCTCCCCCGACGAGGTCTCGGCGGTCGGCCGCGGCGCCGACCTGATCGAGCGGCTCGGCCGCTGACCTCACCGGACGTCCGGGCGTTCGGGGAGCGTGGAGAGGACGCCCGGCGGGCCCGGGCGGCGGCGACCACGGAGGAACGCGAACGCGACCCCGACGCCGAACACGAAGCCCCCGACGTGCGCCCAGAACGCGACCCCGCTGTTCACGTCGGTCCCGAGCGCGGAGACGCCCTGGAACAGCTGCAACGCGAACCAGAGTCCCAGGACGACGACCGCGGGGAGCTCGACGAGCGTGATCAGGAAGAAGAAGACCGCCGTGAGGATCCGCGCGCGCGGATAGAGCACGATGTACACGCCGAGCACGGCCGCGATCGCGCCGGACGCCCCGACGTTGGGGATCGTCGAGTTCGGCCCGAGGACGAACTGCAGCGCGCCCGCCGCGACCCCGCCGAGGAGATAGAACGCGAGGTAGCCGATCTTGCCCAGCGCGTCCTCGACGTTGTCGCCGAAGATGAACAGGAAGAGCATGTTCCCGCCCAGGTGCAGCCACCCGGCGTGGAGGAACATCGAGCTCAGGATCGACAGCCAGATGTCCTTGCCCGGACACTCGACGCCCAGGTAGTCCTGGAGCGAGCCCGCCTCGCTCGGTGTCACGTCGTAGTCCTGCGCGATCCGGAGGCGGCCGCTCGCACCGCTCTCCGCGAGCGGCACCTGGTGCGCCAGCTCGTAGGGGATCTGTCCGTGGCACCAGAAGAAGGTCTGCTCGGCGAGCTCGCGATCGCGCTCGTGGCGCAGGGTCGGCTGCCAGAGCAGGAACGCGATCACGTTCGCGGCGATCAGCCCGAGCGTGACGATCGGGAGGTGTCGCCGTCGCGTCGAATCGCGGAGCGGAAGCATCGGTCCACCTTGATACCGCGACCGGCACACGAAAGCACCACCCGATCGACGCGGAAGAGACGTATCCTTGCCGATGTCAACGACATCCTTGACGGAGGCGAGCGATGGCGAAGGGTCCGCCGGTCCCGACGTCGGAGGCCCGGGTCGGGGCCGTCCGCCGCTTCAACCGCGTCTACACGAACGTGCTCGGACTGCTCCGCGACGGTCTGCTCGACACCGCGTACTCCCTCACCGAGGCGCGTGTCATCTTCGAGCTCGCCCAGCGGCCCGAGACGGAGGTCGCCGACCTCCGCGAGCGGCTGGACATCGACGCCGGCTACCTGAGCCGGATCCTCGGCGGCTTCGAAGCGCGTGGATCGATCGTGCGCACCCGTTCCCCCGCCGACGCCCGTCGGCAGGTGATCACACTGACGGCGAAGGGACGTGCCGCGTTCCGGACGCTGGACGCGCGATCTGCCGAACAGGTGGAAGGGCTGCTGTCGCGACTCGGCGAGGACGGCCAGCGCAGGCTGGTCGACGCGATGGCCACGATCGAAGAGCTCCTGGGTCCGTCGGGCACCCCGAGCGTGGTGGTGCTCCGTCCGCCCGGCCCGGGCGACTTCGGATGGGTCGTCGAGCGCCACGGCGCGCTCTACGCGCAGGAGTTCCGCTGGGACGAGACCTTCGAGGCGCTCGTCGCCCGGATCGTCGCGGACTTCGTCGACCACCGCGATCCGGCGAGGGAAGCCGCGTGGATAGCCGAGGTCGACGGCGACCGGGTCGGCTGCGTGTTCTGCGTGCAGGAGAGCGACGAGGCGGCGCGGCTCCGGATCCTACTCGTCGAACCGGGCGCGCGCGGGATGGGGATCGGCGGCCGTCTCGTCGACGAGTGCATCCGCTTCGCGCGTCGGGCGGGCTATACCAAGGTCGTCCTGTGGACGAACGACGTGCTCGTGGCCGCGCGGCGCATCTACGAACGCGCCGGGTTCCGGCTCGTGGAGGAGGAAACGCACCGGAGCTTCGGCCACGACCTCGTGGGCCAGACCTGGGTGCTGACGCTGTGACGTGATCCCGCGTCGGTCAGCTCACCCACGGTGGGACCGACTCGGAGCCGTCCTCGCGGACGAGCTTCGTTCCCCCGAGCATCGCCACGGTGATCGTCGCGCCTTCCGATCCCGCTTCCAGGTGATGCCACTCGCCGATCGGCACCACGACGGTGTCGCCGGGAGCGACCGCGAAGCGTTCCTCGCCGATCGAGAACGTGCCACCCCCTCGTTCGACCGTGAACACGTCGAGGTGGTCGTGGCGGTGTCGCGGCAACCCGCCGCCGGACGGAACCTCGGTTCGGAACAGCGCGACCTCCGTCGACCCGCGCGCGGGGGCGGCCAGGCTGGTGATCGTGTTCCCGCCGAGGTCGTGCCGGGGGTGCTCGTCGGCTCGTTCCAGGGGCATGGGCTCGAGGCTCCTTCGGGAGAGGTTGCGGCGCATCATCCCACCACCGCCCGCCGTCCGACGGCGTGTAGGCTGGCGGCCCCGGACCACGGAGGCGACACGATGTTGGTCGGCGACATCATGCGGACGGACGTCAAGACGGCGGAGAACGACGACACCTTCGCCGACGTCGCCAAGATCATGCGGGCGAACGGGATCTCCTCCGTGATCGTCCTGGAGAAGGGACAGAAGCTCGCCGGGATCGTCACCGAGCGCGACGTCGTGAACCTGGTCGCGGCGGGCGGGGATCCCCAGTCGGTGCGCGTGGCGCACGGGATGACGCGCCGGCACCTCGAGACGATCACCTCGAAGGCCGACATCGGGGAGGCCGCCGACCGGATGGTCTCGCTCAACATCCGCCACCTGCCCGTGGTCGACCGTGGCAAGGTCGTCGGGATCGTCTCGATCCGTGACCTCACCAAGTGGGCCGCCGAAGAGCTGTCGGGCGGGCACGAGATGCCCGACATCGCGCGCTCGCAGAAGGCGCTGAAGGCCGCGAGCGAGCTGCAGCGACAGCGTCAGCTCGGCTGACACGGCTCAGGTCTCGGCGGATCTCCGGAACGCGTCGCGCGGGTGCTCGAGCGACCCGAGCTGCGCGATGTCGCGAGGGAACAGCAAGGCCACGGTCCAGTCGAGCGCGATCCGTACCTTCCGGGCGAGCGTCGGCATGTACAGCAAGTGGTACGACCGGTGGAGGAACCACGCCGGGAACCCGCGGACCCGGACCCCGAGCGGATCGGCCACCCCTTGATAGTGCCCGAGCGAGCAGAGCATCCCCTTGTTCCGGTAGCGGAACGGCTCGGCACCCCTGCCGTCGAGCTCGGCCGCGATGTTCGCGGCGAGCCGCTTCGCCTGACGGAGCGCGTGTTGCGCCGTCGGCGGGGAAAGACCGATCGGCCCTTCGGGATCGGGAACCGCGGCGACGTCGCCCGCCGCCCAGATGCCCTCGAGCCCGACGACCCGGAGCGTCTGCTCCACGCGGAGCCGCCCCCGGTCGTCGACGGGCAGGCCGCTGTCGGCCGGGAGCGGTGAGGGCCGGACACCGGCCGTCCACACGACCGTGTCGGCGGGGACCGAGGTCCCGTCGGACAGCCGGACCACACCGTCCTCGATCGCGTCGAGCCGCGTCCCGGTCCGGACCTCGATCCCTCGCTCGCGGAGCCGATCGCCCGCGTAGCCCGCGAGCCGGAGATCGAGCTCGGGGAGGATCCTGTCGGCCGCCTCGACCATGACCCAGCGCATCTCGGCCGCCATCGGACGGCGGTAGGTGCGCAAGGCCGCTCGCGCGAAATCTTCCAGCTCCCCGATCGCCTCGATGCCCGCGAAGCCGGCGCCGACGAAGACGAAGCCGAGCGCCGCACGGCGCTCGGCGTCGTCGTCGGCGACGTCGGCGACGTCGAGTTGACCGAGCACCCGGTTGCGCAGCCAGATCGCCTCGGCGAGCGTCTTGAACCCGACCGCACGCTCGGGAAGACCGGGGATCGGGAGGGTCCGGGACCACGAGCCGGTCCCGATCACGGCGACGTCGAAGGGCTCCTCGAGCGAGCGTCCGTCGGCCAGCTTCACGTGCGCGATCCGTGTCTCCGCGTCGACCCGTTCGACCTCGCCGAGCACCAACCGGGTCCGGCGGAGCGCGCGCCGGAGCGGGACCACGACGGCTCGCGGGTCGATCAGGCCGCTCGCCACCTCGGGGAGGAACGGCTGGTACGTCATGTGGTTCTCCGGGCTGACGAGCGTGATCTCGTGCTCCGTCCGGCGGAGCCGTCGCTCGAGGCGGCGGGCCGTGTACAGACCGATGTAGCCACCGCCGACGACCAGGATCCGGCTCATGCGTTCATGTTCCCGCGAGTCCTGTTCGCCCGAGCCTGGCGATCACCGCATCTATCCCGCGCAGGTCGTGGACGGTCGCGTCAGGCTCGGCGAGTTGGGCCGCCGTCGGTTCGTCGGGCGCTTCGCCACGCAGGACCCACACGGTCCGCATCCCCGCCGCCTTCGCCGGACGGATGTCGTAGTCGAGCCGGTCCCCCACCATCGCGGTGGCCGACGGGTCGACGGCCGCGGTCCGCACCGCATGGACGAAGAGCGCCGGGTCGGGCTTCTGCAACCCGAGATCGTCGGAGACCCCCCAGACCTCGAAGGACGGCACGAGTCCGTCGCGCTCGAGCGCCGAGCGGACCGCAGTCGGCTGGTTCGCGATCACGCCGAGCCGATAGCCCGCGGCACGCAACGCGGCGAGCGCTTCGACGACGTCGTCGTGCAGGGCGCCCGGCGGGTAGTGCCAGTACCGCGACGCGATCCGTTCGAGCGCGTCCAGGTCGGCGTGCGGACCGACGAACCGGGTCGCGAGACGCGTCCGGAACGAACCGTTCTGCGCGGCGCGACAGGCCGCGTACTCCTCGTCGAACGCCGCATCGGTGAAGGAGCCGCCGGCCTCGCGGAGCGCGCGGCGCCAGGCCTCCGCATACACCCGGTCGTCGTACAACACCCCGCCGATGTCCAGGAAGACGAAGGCGATCGCGCCGGTCACGGTCCCGGGACCGGCGCTGTGGCGCGCCGGCGGAGCTCGGCGACGAGCTCCGCCGTGGTCGTCTCGGCACCCAGACGGAAGTCGTACCGCGCGCCGTGGCAGTCGGAGGCGCCGGTCGCGACCAGGCCGAGGCGAGACGCGATCCCCCGGTAGCGCGCCCGCTGTTCCCCGTCGTGGTCGGGATGATCGACCTCGAGGCCCGCCATCCCCCCTTCGGCCATCGCTCCGATCAGCTCCTCCGGGACGGCCTCCGAGCCGCGCCACATGCCCGGGTGCGCCAGCACGCACGCGCCGCCGGCGTCGCGGATCAGCGCGAGCGCATCGAGCGGAACGAGCGCGTGCTTGGGCACGTACGCGGGACCGTCGTCGGAGATGAACCGGTCGAACGCGTCCTTCTCGGTCGCGACGACGCCCGCCTCGACCATCGCCTGCGCGACATGAGGTCGCGCGATCAGGTCGTCACCGGCGATCGCACGAACGCGCTCGAACGTCACGTCGTACCCGAGTTCCTGGAGCTTCTCCACCATCAACTCGCCCCTTCGGAACCGCGTGTCGTGCAGGCGCCGCAGCTCGTCGACGAGAGGCGGGTGGGTCGGGTCGACCCAATAGGCGAGGACATGGAGCGAGGCACCGTCATGTTCGGCCGACAGCTCGAGACCCGGGACGATCTCCAGCTCGCCCGCCGCCGCGGCGATCGCCTCGCCGACGCCGTCGCTCGTGTCGTGGTCGGTCACCGCGAGCCCCTCCAGCCCGCGCTCGAGCGCGAGCCGGACGTTCTCGGACGGCGTCGCCGTCCCGTCGGAGAACGTCGAGTGGGTGTGCAGGTCGTAGCCGGTCACGATCGCGCCAGGGTGTCAGACGGGGCGCGACGCCGTCACCCGCCTTGCGGGGCGACGTGGTCGCGCGTGATGTCCGCAACGGTGGCGCACCCGCAGAGCGTCATCGCGTTCTCGACCTCCTCGCGGAGGATCCGCAGGACGTCCACGACACCACCCTCGCCGGCGGCGGCCAGACCCCACGCGGCCGGGCGACCCACCAGCACGGCAGAGGCGCCGAGCGCGAGCGCCTTCACGACGTCGGTGCCGCGGCGGACACCGCCGTCCACGAGCACCGGGACCCGGCCGGCCACGGCATCGACGACCTCCGGGAGCGCGTCGAGCGTCGCGGGGCTCGTATCGAGCTGCCGGCCGCCGTGGTTCGACACCACGATGCCGTCCGCTCCCGCCTGGACGGCGAGCTCCGCGTCCTCCTCCGTGAGGATCCCCTTCAGCAGGACGGGGAGCCCGGGTGTGTGCTCGCGGATCCACGGCAGATCGTCCCACGACAGCGTCACGTCGTAGGACAGAGCCTCCGTCGAAGGACCGATCGCCGGTTCGTAACCGCTGCGCGTCTCACGGTGCCGCAGCCCGTACGCGTTCAGGTCGACGGTCCACACGATCGCGCCGAACCCGGCGGTCACGACCCGCGCCAGCATCTCCTCCGTGGCGCTGCGGTCGCTGAACACGTAGAGCTGCCACCACTTCGGCGCCTCGGTGGCCGCCGCGACGTCCTCCAGGATCTCGAGGGCCGTCGACGAGACGCACATGATCGTCCCCGCCCGCGCCGCCGCACGGGCCGTCCCGACCTCGCCGTCGGGATGCGCCAGCCGTTGGTACGCCCACGGCGCCACCAGGACCGGCATCGACAACGGGGTGCCGAGCAGCGTGACGCTCGGGTCCGCCGACCCCACGCCGCGCAGGACGCGTGGGCGCAGGACCCAACGGCCGAACGCACGCCGGTTCTCCTGGTGGCTCCACTCGTCGCCGGCGCCGCCCGCGATGAAGCCGTAGAGGTCCTCGGGGAGCGCGGCCCGGGCGACCGGCTCGTAGTCGTCGACGATCACGAAACGGGGCGGCTCCGCCATGGCGAGCCGCAGGCTACTCGACGGGTGCCACGTCCACGGCTCGCGTCTCAGCGGCGATCGCCATGTAGACCCCTGCCAGCACGACTGCGCCCCCGAGCAACGTGGCGAGGCCGGGCGCCTCCCCCAGGATCGACCACGCGAGGATCGTCGCGCCCACCGGCTCGGCGAGTAGGGCCACGGCCACGATCGATGCCCGGACATGCCCCAGCAGGTAGTTGAACGTCGTGTGCCCCAGGAACTGCGGACCGACCGTGATCAGCACGAACATCAGCCAGGTCTTCGACGGATAGCCCACGAACGCGGTCCCGCTCGCCAGCATCACCACGCCGAGCGCGACCGCCGACGTCCCGTAGACGATGCTCGAGTAGGTCACGAGCGACAGCTGCTGACGGAGGCTCCGTCCGAGCAGCACGTAGACCGCCGCGAAGACGGCTCCCGCCAGCGCGAGGAGATCGCCGAGGAGCGCGCGGCTCCCGCCCTCGAACCCGCCGCCCGCGATGATCGCGGTCCCCGCGAGCGCGACCCCCATACCGGCGAGCGCCCGCCGGGGCGGCCGCTCCCCCACGAACCGCCCGAACGCCGCGACCCACAGCGGCAACGTCTGGACCAGGACGGCGCTCGCCGCCACCGTGGTGAACGAGAGCGACGAGATCCACGACGCGAAGTGCGCGGCGAGCACGACGCCCGAGGCGAGCGCGAGCCGCCACTGCGTCGGCGAGAGCCGCCGGTACTCCGCGCGGTGCCGGAGGAGCCCGAGCGGCACGAGGACCACCGACGCCATAGCGCAGCGGTAGAACGCGACCGCGATCGCGGGAGCGTCCGCCTCACGGACGAGGACGGCCGAGAACGAGACGGCGATGACGCCGACGACGAGCAGCGCGACGTCGCGACGGTCCACGTCCGCCTACCCGCGGGCGACGGAGGCGGGCGAGCGCGGGACCCCGCCACGCCGGCCGCGGCGCGCACCCATCTCCCACGACAGCCGCATCGCGGTGTCCCGGAGCGCGGTCACGAGCGCCTCCGAGGATCGGAGGCGCTCGGCGGGGCCGACGACGCCGATCGCCCCCACAGGGTGGCCGCGGTGATCGAAGATCGCCGCGGCCACCTCCCCCTCGCCGATCACGGCCTCCTGATCCTCGGTCGCGTATCCGGCGTCCACGACCCGGTCGAGCTCGATGGCGAGCTCGTGCGGCTCCACGATCGTCCGCCCGGTGAGCCGTGTGAACGAGCCGGCGAGCAGCGTCCGCCGTCGGTCGTTGGACAGGTACGCCGCGTGCGCCTTGCCCAACGCGGACGCGTGCCACGGCACGGTGGCGCCCACCTCCAGGATCTGCACCGAGTCGTCGGGGCGGAACACGTGATGCACGACGAGCACCGCGCGGCCGTACAGGACACCGACCCGGACCGCTTCGCCGACGCGGTTCGCCAGCGCGTCGGCCCAGACCAGGGAGCGGCCACGGAGCTCGTGGTGGTCGAGGAACGCGTTCCCCAGCTGCAGCATCTCCGGCCCGAGCCGGTACTTCCCCGTCTCGAGATCCTGCTCGACCAGGTCCTGCCGCTCCAGGGTCCGGAGCAGCCCGTGGACCGTCGTCTTCGCGAGCCCGAGCCGATCGGCGAGCTCGCTCACCCCGAGTCGCGGTGGCCCCGCGGCGAGCGCCTTGAGGATCCGCGCCGCGCGATCGACCGACTGGATCGTCGCGTTGCTCACCGCGGTGCCGACCCCGTCACCTCGCCGCCTCCTCCAACGCGGCGAA
>Ga0066388_100002674_pt1 | contig 11067 bp, 10 predicted proteins | sample PanSoiMetaGPlot6_FD_64539 | JGI IMG/M metagenome (GOLD analysis project Ga0066388, IMG submission 64539) | Tropical forest soil microbial communities from Panama analyzed to predict greenhouse gas emissions - Panama Soil - Plot 6 (Hybrid Assembly) | ecosystem: Environmental > Terrestrial >... | reverse complement strand
CGCCGCGATCCTCGCGGGCTCAGCGTTGCAGTTTGCGGTTGCGCCGCGCGCAGACCAACCGCTCATTGATGTTGCCGAATACGCTGTTCCGGCGCTTCGTACACTTTACCTTACTCGCGCCGAAGCGACGACTTTCGCCGACGCCGGCGAACATGCCGAGCGCTATCGCAAAGAGGCAGAGCAGCTCAATGAAAGGGAGCGCCGCAGCCGAACAGGAGGGCAGGTGCTCGACGACTACAGCGTCGCACGCATTTCCTCATTCCTGAAATCCTACGGAGAGATGCGCAAGGGCGAGCAATTCGTCATGGCTGAAGTGCGAATGCGAGCGCGCGAACGAATCCGCTGGGGCGCCAGCCTCGGTCTGTTGACAGCCGCCCTTCTGGTTGCGCCGATACCCTGGCGGCGACTTTCGCGACGGAGTTAGTCAGCCGCAATACGAATACCGGCATCGGCACACCGGCGAACGCAGGCCGCCGATTCCAAGGTGATCAGCTTGCCGGCGATGTCGGGCGCTGGCCTGACGCGTCCAGCGCCGCAATTGCTTTCTGCAAGACTGTGCGAATTCGCTCAGCAGAGCCGACGTTGACCATGCTGGGGTCAAGGTAGAAATCGAGCCCCGTCATGTGTTCGCTGAAGACCTCGACCTTCTTTCCCATCGCGTCGAGCATGCCTTCAACTGCATAAGGGACGATCTCGCGGCTAATCCCCTTCATCGTGATCGGCGGCAATGCGTGCGCCACGAGAATGCTGCGCACCAGCGCGTAGGTTTCATAACTGATGACAATGTGTCCCGGCTCGGCGATCGATTGCAGGCGTGCCGCCAGGTTCGCCTCCGCTCCAATGATCGTGTAGTCCATGCGGTCGGCGCTGCCGAAATTGCCAACGTTGCAGTACCCGGTATTGATCCCCATCCGGACGCGGAACGGATGCTCGACGCCCTCGTTGCGCCATTTGACGTTGAGCTCGGCAAGCCGGCGCTGCATGCCGGCGGCCATGTGCAGGCACGCCTGAGCATCTTCCGCTTCGCCCCTGGTTTCTGGATCGCCGAAAAAGATCAAAATGGCGTCGCCGACGAACTTGTCGATCGTGCCGCCGTGCTTGAGCGCGATATTCGACATTTCGGTGAAATACTCGTTAAGCAACGACGTCACCTGTTCCGGCTGCAGGCGCTCCGTCGTCGCCGTAAAATCCTTGATGTCGGAGAAGAAGATCGTGAGCTTCTTGCGCTCGGTGTGAATCGTGACGTCCTTCTGCCCGCTGAAGATGCTCTTGTATATTTGCGGCGACAGGTAGCGCGAAATCTTCATCGACAAAGTCGCGAGGAAGTCATTCGCGGTCTCGAGCTCACGGTTCATGCCTTGAATGGTCGCCGCCTGACGCCGCTGCACACCAATGAATGTGATTCCTGATGCCGCCATGAAGACGAAATAGGCCAGCAGGTATTTGAATGAAAATATATTCGCGGCGATCGGCTGGGTGATAGTGATTTCCTGGATGCCGCGGACATCGCCGACCTTCCAGTCCCGTTTCGGGCTTTCCGGATGCGAATTGTGACACGCGACGCAGGCCGCACCCATGATCACCGGTGCGACGAGGCGGACGCGATCGCTGAAGATCGATGCCGTTAAATCTGTCGATTGCTGGGCCACGTGATTGCGCAGGTCAGCGAGCGCGCCGGTCTCGAAGCTGTCGAGGACATGGGGGGCGCGGTTCTTGAACGGGTAATCAGAAACAAACCGGTAGGCGATGTTTTCCTGCTGCTCACTGATGACCCTCCCAAGCTCGAGCGAGAGCGTCGCCGGGATCGGTATGGCACCCGGCACGCTTTCGTAATTGTGCAAGACCTGGGTCGAGCCCGGCGAGCCAAGCACGCGGCCGACAACGTTGCTGGCGTAATAACCGCGCACGCTGCTGACCACCGAATTGAGGTCCTTCGCCTGACGCAGCAGCGAGGTCTCGGATAAATTGCGCAGATCGAGCCACACGGCGACCGGAAGGCCGGCGAGCAACACCAGAACAAGCAAGACAAACGCGAGGTCGTGCGAGCCCGAAGAACGGACCTGTCCCATCGCCTGCTCCTTTTTCAGACTGCCAAAAGACCGCGACTCAAGCCGCCGGCGGCGCGGATCATAAGGAAATTAGACAACATTTCGAGGTACGCCGGCCACAATTTCGCTTCTCCGGAACCTAGGCTAAGCTGATGTGCAACAGTCAGCGCGGCAAGGGGAATCATTATGGCGAGGCTAATCAACATTGCGAGTGTTTTTGCGGCCCTCATCATCGGCGCCGGATTTGCCGGTGTGTCGCATGCGCAAGATTGTCCGCGCGGCGATCTCGACAAAGCCTATTGCGACCGGGACGGTGATCTCGTGGCCGATACCCCTGCGCAGACTGTCAATCCATCGACTCTAATCTTCGCTTATACGCCGGTCGAAGACCCGGCGGTCTACACCAAGGTATGGGATGGGTTCATCAAGCACATGGAGAAGGCGACCGGCAAAAAGGTTGTCTTCTTTCCCGTTCAGTCGAACGCAGCTGAGATCGAAGCGATGCGTTCCGGCCGTCTGCACGTCGCGGGCTTTAATACCGGCTCCAATCCGATTGCGGTGAACTGCGCCGGCTTTGTGCCTTTCGCCATCATGGCCGGCAAGGACGGGACGTTCGGCTACGAGATGGAGATCATCGTGCCAGCCGACAGCTCCATCAAAACGCCAGCCGACATCAAGGGGAAGAAACTTGCGTTCACCTCGCCGACGTCAAATTCCGGATTCAAGGCACCATCGGCGCTGCTTGAATCTGAATTCAATCTGATTGCCAAGCGCGACTACGAGCCCGTGTTTTCCGGCAAGCACGACAACTCCATCCTCGGTGTCGCCAACAAGGACTATGACGCGGCGGCGATCGCCAACGAGGTGATGTTCCGCATGTTCGAACGCAACGTCGTCGACAGGAACAAGATCCGCACGATCTACAAGTCGGAAACCTTTCCGACGACCGGTTACGGCATGGCGCACAACCTTGATCCGGCGCTGCAGGCGAAGATCAAGGAAGCGTTCTTCACTTTCCCATGGGAAGGCTCATCGCTCCAGGCCGAGTTTAAGGGACAGGATAAGTTTGTTCCGATTACCTACAAGAAAGATTGGAATGTCATTCGCAAAATCGATGCGGCGAGCGGTGTGAAATACACCTGCAAGTAAAAAGCGCAGCCGAGAGGTCTCGCATGCTGCGCATTAAGGGTCTGACCAAGCGTTACCGCACCGGCGATCTCGCGCTCAAGGGGATCGACATCGACGTGCCTGATGGGCAGGTGATGGCACTGATCGGACCATCCGGCGCCGGCAAATCGACGGTGATCCGCTGCATCAATCGCCTGGTCGAGCCGACCGCGGGTTCGATCACCCTTAACGATGTCGACATCGTGAAACTTGGCAGTGCCGAATTGCGCCGCATGCGCCGGCGTATGGGCATGATCTTTCAGGAATATGCGCTGGTCGAACGGCTCTCGGTGATGGAGAACGTTCTTACCGGACGGCTCGGCTATGTCCGCTTCTGGCAAAGCTGGCTGCGGCGTTTTCCGCAATCCGATATCGACGAGGCGTTCCGACTGCTCGAACGCGTCGGTTTGGACCACATGGCCGACAAGCGTGCTGACGAGCTTTCGGGAGGTCAGCGCCAGCGCGTCGGCATCTGCCGAGCGTTGATTCAAAATCCCGAGGTTCTCCTGGTGGACGAGCCGACCGCCTCGCTTGACCCGAAAACGTCACGGCAGATCATGCGGCTGATCACGGAGTTGTGCGCTGAACGCACATTGTCTGCGATCATCAACATCCATGACGTCATGCTGGCGCAGATGTTCGCCGAGCGCATTGTCGGGCTGCGTCTCGGCGAGATCGTCTACGATGGCCCACCCGACAAGCTGACGTCCGACGTGCTTACGTCGATTTACGGAGAAGAGGACTGGTCGGCAACGATCCGCATGGTTGATGAACAGTCTGGCGAGGGCGACGAAGGTAATGTTGTGCCGTTCGAGCCACCTCGACCGGATCGCAATCGCCTCGCGGGAATGACGTGAGAGCGGAGGCCTGCGATAGAGTTGTCATGGCGGGGCTTGTCATCGCAAGTTCGGTTCAATCGACTTGCGCCTTCAAATTGTGCGGAAATCGGGCGGGCCCGATTTCCGATGCCATCTACGTCTTTTTTTCGCGCGAAGACGGTGGAGTGGTCTCGTGACAGTCGCGACAACATTTCTCCGCGCATGGAAAAAGCCGCCGCTGATCAAGTCTGTTTGGCTGCGCTGGTCGCTTGTCGCCGGCGCCATCGTCTATCTCGCGTTGGTGTATGAAACCACCCCGGTGAACTGGACGCGTGTCTGGGAGGGCCTGCCGCGCGGCGCAGCGTTCCTAAAAGCATTCTTCCCTCCGGATTTTTTCAGCCGTTGGGACGAGATCGCCGAGGGCATTGCAGAGAGCCTCTGGATGACGGTCGTGTCGACAGTTGTCGGCATTGCGCTCTCGATCCCGGTCGGAATTGGAGCAGCAAAAAACATCGCGCCCGCGCCGGTCTACTACCTCTGCCGCGCGGTGCTCGCGGTTTCCCGCAGCTTCCAGGAGGTCATTCTCGCGATCTTTTTCGTCAAGCTCTTCGGCTTCGGACCATTTGCAGGCTTTGTGACACTCTCATTCGCCACCATCGGTTTCTACGGCAAGCTGCTCGCCGAAGACATAGAGGACATGGATGCGGCCCAAGCCGAGGCCGTTCGAGCGTCGGGCGCGAGCTGGCTGCAGTGGATCAACTACGGCGTGCAGCCGCAGGTCATGCCGCGCATGATTGGGCTCGGGCTCTACCGTTTCGACATTAATTTCCGTGAATCCGCGGTGATAGGCATCGTCGGCGGCGGCGGCATCGGAGCAACGCTCAACACCGCCTTCGACCGCTACGAATTCGATTCCGCCGCGGCCATCATCATTCTGATCATCGTGATCGTCATGCTTTGCGAATACGGCTCCGGCTATCTGCGCAGGTGGGTGCAATAATGACGACCATCCCTGCGCGCGGACGGACCTGGCGCCGGCGCGACCGGCGCACCCAATTGCTGATCTGGGCGGGCTGGTTGTTCGCCGTTTCCCTGTTCGTCGGCTGCTTCCAGCTCATTTCCGACAAGACCATCTGGGCCTTCGTTTGGGACGCGCCGACCCAAGCCGGCGATCTAGCCGTGCGCATGGTGCCGCCTGATTGGCCATACATCCGAGCGCTCGGTCGCCCAATCTGGGACACAATCAACATTGCCACCATCGGCACGCTTGCGGCCGTGCTTCTCGCAATACCGGTTGCCTATTGTGCGGCGCGCAATACCACGCCAAGCGTCGGCATCGTCCGCCCGATCGCGCTGTTCGTCATCGTATCGTCGCGCTCGATCAACGCGCTGATCTGGGCGCTGATGTTGGTCACCATCATCGGCCCCGGCGTCTTCGCCGGCATCATCGCCATAGCGCTGCGCTCGATCGGCTTCTGCGCCAAACTGCTTTACGAAGCGATCGAGGAAATCGATGAAAAGCAGGTCGAGGCCGTGCGCTCAACCGGCGCTTCTGGCGCACAGGTGACGGCCTACGGGATCGTGCCGCAAGTGCTGCCGGCCTTCGCCGGCATCTCGGTATTCCGTTGGGACATCAATATCCGTGAATCGACCGTCCTCGGCCTTGTCGGAGCCGGCGGCATCGGTCTTGAGCTCAATGCGGCGATCACGCAGCTATATTGGACGCAGGTTTCGCTGATCCTGCTGGTCATCATCGGCACCGTGATCTTCAGTGAATGGGTCTCGGCCAAGATTCGCCACGCCATCATTTGAAATCTAGACAGGCTTGGGAAGCGCAAGATCGGTGGCGCGCAGCGCCTTGCTGGAGCCGATGCCCACGTGCTTCACGATCGCCATCGCCTCGACCATCGTGATGTCCAACGCACGGACGCGTTCTGACGGCAGGTACATCACATTGCCCGACATCGGGGTCGGTGCCTGTGGAAGAAACACGGCGACCCACCCGTTGTGAAGCTGCTCGAGCAAATAGCCAATCTGCCAACCGTCCTCGACATTCACGAGCGCCGGCTTCAAGTCTTCGGCATTCTCTATTTGCGCTAGGCCTTCGGCCACGCTCTTCACCAGCCGGTACTGCGGCAGGACACCCAGGAAAGAGTTCTCAGTCCAGCGCATGGCCGCTTTGCCTGCAACGGTGCGGGCTACAAGACCGGCCGCGATCGAAATGAGGAGCAGCATCAACACTGCGAGGCCGTCTTCTCCTGCTGGACCAACCACGGTGTCCAATGCCAGCATTTTGGAAATTGGGTGTGCCACCTTTCCGGCTAGCTTCATCGCGTGGCCGAGCAGGAGCGCGACCAGGACCAGCGGCAAGAGAAACAAGAGCCCTCCTGCGATCGTCGCTTTCAGGAATTCCGAAAACGACGTTTCCGTCGCAACCTGTGGAATAGGCATTGGAAGCCCCCTCTCTCGTGGCAATCGTTGCGGCAGCTTTGGCTCGATCCGGAAGTATAGCTGAGAGAGACGTCTGGGAGTTCTATCCGTAGCTCTGGATCAGCGAGCCCGCAACCAGGCTCCAGCAGTCCACAAGCACGAAGAAGATTAGCTTGAACGGCGGTGATACCCACCACCGGCGGCAACATCATCATGCCCATCGACATCAGCACGAAGCTACGAGAACAGCAGTAATCCGATTTCGAACGCGCTCGTAAGCTCGGAAATCATGAAGGCCGGCACCAGGACGCGCAACGAGGCGGCTCCATCGCCCCGAGGAAGATCCCTGCCAGCCCGACCGCGATCGTCACAAGACGAACACGGCGGTCGGAACGGCCTGTCACGATTTTCCTGGCGGACGGCCCAACAAGCTGGCCATCTCCTCTTCGAGATTCTCGTAAAGATTCTTACCGGGCGTTGCCGCCGGTTCACGCGGCTCAGTCTTTGAGTCGAACTTCGGCTCGAACTTTGTCTCGGACTTGTGCTCGCTCTTGTCGGGCTTGTGCTCCGGCCTGTGATCGGACTTGTGATCAAGCTTGTGTTCGAACTTCGGCTCCGACTTTGCCTCGAGTTTCGGCTCTACACGCGCCCGCAGATCGCGCGCGGGACGTGCCGTTACATTGCCACTCAGATGCCCCGCCAGCGGATCGGTGAGCGGGGGTCGGCCTTCAGGCGCTGGAGTGCGGCGGAGAGCGGCCTCAAGCTGCTGCGCCATCTCTGCGAGATTGTGATCGGCTTGGGCCGACGTGTGCTCAGGCACGGGCGTTGGCGCGCGCGAAGGCGGTTCGGCGCGCGGCGGCGCTCCATGCTCGGGCGGGTTCAGCCGCGACGACAGCTCGGAGGCGAGTCCGGAAAGGCTGTCGGCCGGACGTGCACGAGCGCCCGGCTCCGGCGGTAACCAAGGTTCCTCGGTTGCGGCCGATCGATAGGGTCGAGGAGCCGGCACTGGAGCCGGAGCTGGAGCTGGAGCTGGAGTTGGAGCCGGAGCAAGCTCGCCGGCCGGCTGTAGCGGCCAACCGTTGTCGATCGCCGTCGCGGGACGTGCGGCGGGCTCGGCAGGGGTTGCGCGCGCGGCTTCCCGCGCAACGTCGCGCGCCGCAACGGCGCGCACGATATTCGCTTCCACCACCACATCTGTGGGACCGCCGATCATTAGAAGATGTTCGATATTGTCGCGGCGGATCAACACCAGGCGCCGACGTCCGTCCACTGTCGCGGCATCGATCACAGCGAGCCGCGGTTGGCGTCCGCGCGCGGTGGTTCCGAGGCGGCTGGAACCGAAGCGCCGCACGAGCCACGCTGTCATTCCGATCAGCGCCAGCACAATCAGGAAAGCGATGAAGAACCGGGCAGCCAGCGGCATTTCCGAGCCGAACAAGCTCTCGAACATCAATACGCTCCGTTCTTCATGCTGTGACTCGCCAGGCCAGAATCGCTCGCATGGCTAACGCAATAGGCACAATTTGCCGACCTGAATACTAACAGAGTATTACCAAATAAAGTGGCATTTTGCGGTCGCCGCGCGTTTCAAGCCGTTCAGGCCGCTCATGCGATTTCCCCCAACTTGTTCCGGCATCAGCCTTTTACCCGTCGTTAACCATAAGTCTGCCTAGCGCAACGGTGCTACGGTGGGGGACGCGTTTTGGGGCCGGCAATGGCCATCGACTCCTATTCTGTCCATGCTCCGCACCGACTCGATTGGGCGCAGGCGAGATAGCGGTTCTGGCTGAAAGCGTCGCAAATTCCGACACGCCAAGATTCCGCGCGCTATCGTGCCGCTGCAGTTCGACGACACGCCCTTATCCAACTCAAACCGTACTGACTCCCGTTTTCCTCATGCCACCGCAGAAGCCCGCATCGAGGGTGTCGGCCTCAGCCGATCACCGGAATGCCAATACGCGCACCTACGAAGCGCGGCCGACCGGAAATGCCATGAGCCTCAGGAGGAAATGATGAAGGTCGCTAGCAACCATGGATTTCCAGCGGCGCCAGCGCTCTACACATGTAGTCTCAATCTCATCAAGGCCGCGCTCGGCAAGCATTGGTCAGAGTTTTAGGGCTGCGGGGAGGCAACGATGGATTTTTGTGAAGACGCAGGCGGTCGCAGCTTCCGGCTTGCGGGCGCAAGCCGGCCGTATGCGGATCATCTCGGAAAACATCGCAAATGCCGACTCGACTCCACAACGGCCAGGAGCCGACCCTGGCGCGCAACTCCGACGCGCAGACCCGCGCCGCTGCCAATGGCAAAAGCAAAAATCGTCGACGTCGTCACCGCCGTCTCTGCAACCGAGGTCGCGGTCGATGCTGTCGTCGCCGTGCGCGACCGCGTCATAGCGGCCTATGAAGACATCATGAAGATGCCGATCTAGGTGCGTCTGCATGATCGGCCCGGTAGTCTTCGACGTATTCCGCGACGCGATCTTTACGCTGATCGTCGTGGTGAGCCCGGTGATGCTCGTCCTTCCGCAGGCCCTCACGCAGGTCCAGGAAATGACCATCGCCTTTGTGCCGAAGATCGCCCTGAAGATCAGGGAGGTTGCTGCCAAGCACTCGGTTCCCATTGTGGAAAATCCGCCGCTCGTACGCGCCTTCCATGCTACCCTTGAGATCGACCAGCAGATTCCGTCCGAGCACTACAAGGCGGTTGCCGAAGTAATCGGCTACGTCATACGGCTGCGCCGGATGGTGGCGGGCAGGCGATGACAAAGGGTAATTATCCAGAGGCTTAGGCGTGCCGGGCACTTGCGCCAGTAGGCCGGCTTAAGGCACTCAGGGACTATGGCAACTCAGGATCCAGCAGCGCTATTGCGGGGTCGTGCCCAGGGGGTGCAAGGGCACGAACGCAAGGCTTTTGACAAAAGCCAGAGCGCGCCGCGTGGCGGTTCAATCACGCTGGTGCTGGCTGTTGCGGTCGCTTTAATTGTGGCCGCCGGCGGACTCGTCTATGTCGGCCGTGACTACGTGGAAGCCTATGTCCTGACCCTGCTGGCGTTGCTCGGGACCATCGGCGTATTTGCGCTGTTCGCCGCGGCCGCCGGCATCATGAGATTTGGCGCCAGGGACCAAGGCAATCCCCTGCTCAAGGCGGTTGTCGACGGGGCTTTTGACGGCGTTCTGGTCACTGATCATGCCGGACGCGTCCTCTATGCAAACACTGCTTACCTCGATCTGACCGGGGCGAGCGGCATCAACGATGTCAGGCCAATCGAGCGGGTGTTTATCGGCGACCCCGATGTGTCCGAATCGATCTACCGGCTGCTCAAGGCAGCGCGCGAGGGGCGGCGGCTTCAGGAGGAGGTACGGATTACCGGCGGGGTCGGGGAGAGCGGGCGCTGGCTGCGCATGCGGGTTCGTCCGCTCGGCGAGAGCCGTCGCGACTCGCGCATGACGGTATGGTCGATCGCCGACGTTACGCGTGAGCGGGAACGCCAGGAAAACGTGTTCCAGGAGTTGCAGCACGCCATCGACTATCTCGACCACGCTCCGGCCGGGTTCTTCTCGGTCGATGCCGCCGGCGAGGTCGTTTACCTCAACGCGACGCTCGCGGCTTGGCTTGATCACGACCTCGCCCAGGTCGGAGTGGGATCGCTCAGGCTTGGCGATATCATTGCGGGCGAGGGCGCGGCTCTGCTGACCACGTGGAATGCAGCGCCGGGCGAGGTCAGGACCGAGGTGCTAGATCTTGATCTCAAGACTCGCGGCGGCAAGCCGGTGCCGGTGCGGCTCTTCCACAAGGTCGCGTTCGGCGGCGATGGGACGCCGGGCGCTTCGCGCACGCTGGCGCTCAACCGCGCGAGAGACGAGGGCAGTGATCCGCAACGCGCCGCTGAAGTGCGCTTCATGCGATTCTTTCAGAACACGCCGATGGCGATCGCGACCGTCGATAAAAACGGCAGGATCGGGCGCAGCAATGCCCGCTTCGCCACCACCTTTGAGGAACTGCTTAAGGGCGACGATCGGTCCATTTTATCCGTTGTGGTCGAGCGCGACAGGTCTGCCCTTGAAGCCGCGATCCGAAAGGCGGCGGAAGGTCAAAGCAACATTGCGCCGGTCGAGGCGCCTTTGACCGGCAGCGCCGAACGCTGGGCCAACTTCTTCGTGTTGGCCGTCGATGAGGAGGACCGCGACGGCGAAGCCGCGATCGTCTATGCGCTGGAAACGACGGCGCAACGCACGCTCGAAAATCGCTTCCAGCAGCAGCAGAAAATGGAGTCGGTCGGCCAGCTAGCGGGCGGCATCGCGCACGATTTCAACAACGTGCTCTCTGCCATCATGATGGCGACGGATTTTTTGCTCAACGCGCATAAGCCGACCGATCCGTCCTTCAAGGACATCATGCAGATCAAGCAGAATGCCAATCGGGCGGCGGCTCTGGTGCGCCAGCTCCTGGCATTCTCACGCAAGCAGACACTGCGGCCGCAGGTTCTCGACCTCGGGGAGACTCTGAGCGATTTGGGGATGCTGCTGAAACGCCTCATCGGCGAAAAGGTGACGCTGGAGATTGTGCACGGACGCGACTTGTGGCCGGTGAAGGTCGACATTTC
>Ga0066388_100002673_pt1 | contig 11069 bp, 9 predicted proteins | sample PanSoiMetaGPlot6_FD_64539 | JGI IMG/M metagenome (GOLD analysis project Ga0066388, IMG submission 64539) | Tropical forest soil microbial communities from Panama analyzed to predict greenhouse gas emissions - Panama Soil - Plot 6 (Hybrid Assembly) | ecosystem: Environmental > Terrestrial > Soil... | reverse complement strand
CGGACCACTCCCAGCGTGCGCACTACGCGGAAGCCGTCCAATTCAAATTGAGTTGTAACCATGTTGTGTGCGACCATTCGCCCCGGCGCAGAGTATGTTGTGCCCATAATAATCTCCCCCGCTCAACTGTCGCTTTGCTATTCCAGCTCGGCATGGATCGAAAATTCCTGCGACTGCTGGTCCCATTGCACTCGCAGCGCATTTGGCTTGCAGCAGATCTGGCAATTTTCCACCTGGTTCTGGCTTCGACCACCAGATTCATCCACACGGGTCTGGTTCCATTCTCCGCAACCTGCGCACTGGAAGCCTGCCAGCATATCTAACATACTCTGGGAACTCTAACACTGATTTGCGCCATCATTGATATCATCCAGAGCGCCGATTCTGGCTGCTTTCAGTAATCAGACGAAGGACCGACAAATCATCATGATCTCTCGCCGCAGTTTCGTGCAGGCCGGCGCGGTTGGCGCAGCGGCACTCGTAACCCCCGATGTGATGGGAGCAGATAAGCTTCCGCGCTCAATAGCCGCGTTGAAGTCGATGAAAGATCAGGCACAACCGATCACGCTGGGCGAGCGGGAGCAACGACAGGAAAAGGCGCGCCAGCTGATGGGGGCAAATGCCATCGACGGCATTCTTCTGATGGAAGGCACGTCTCTCGAATACTTTACCGGCGTGCGCTGGCACGGTGGCGAGCGCATGTTCGCCATGGTACTTCCCGCAAAGAGCAATTCGTTCTACGTATGCCCAGCATTTGAGGAAGGCCGAGCCCGCGAGCAGCTGGCCAATGCCCCCAATGGACAGCACGCGGATGTGCGAGTCTGGCAGGAAGACGAAAGCCCCTATGCCTTAGTGGCGATGGGCCTGAGAGATCGCGGCATTGTGACGGGAAATCTTGGAATTGAAGAAACGGTGCGGTTTGTTTTTAGCCAGGGCGTTACAACCACTTCGCCGCAGACGCAGATCACCAGCGCTACTCCGGTTACGGCAGGTTGCCGAGGCATAAAGAGCGAACACGAGATTGCGCTCATGCGTCTGGCGTCAAAATTCACGCTGATGGCATACGAAGCTGCCTATCACGCTTTGAAACCAGGCATGACGAAACCACAGCTCGAGGATCTGGTGGCTACGGCCCATGAGCGGCTGGGATTTGAAGGCGGTGCGGATGTGCAGGTTGGGGAATTTTCCGCTTTTCCACATGGGTCAGTCACGCCGCAGGTGATTCGCGAAGGCACAATCGTGCTTATGGATGGCGGGTGCCGGGTTGAAGGCTACACCTCAGACATCACGAGGACATTCGTTCTCGGCAAAGCTGGTGACAAGATGAAGCGGGTGTTCGACATCGTTCATCAGGCCCAAACGGTGGCATTGAAGACGGCACGCCCCGGGCTGGAGTGCCAGGCGGTGGACACCGCGGCCCGCAAAGTGATTACCGACGCCGGCTACGGCCCTGACTATAGGTACTTCGGGCATCGTCTTGGACACGGCATGGGTATGGATGGGCACGAGAGGCCATACCTGGTCCGCGGAAATGCCAGGAGGCTGGAACCCAACATGACCTTCAGCGATGAGCCAGGAATTTATATTCGCGGGGAGTTTGGTATACGCCTCGAAGACGACATGCATATTAGCGACAGCGGGGCAGAGTTGTTTACGCCGCAAAGCCCGTCACTCGACGATCCGTTTGGGCGTTGAATGCCACCCGAGGTCCTTTCCAGACAGCTTGTATATCAGCGCCACATCTAGGTCTCTGGAACAGTGGGACACCCCGGAAATTCCTTCAAGTACGTGTTGCCAACGTAGCCCAGGTACTTTATCCCTATCTCGCTGGTGAAAAACCCATCGACGGTCATGGTGCGCAGAAACGAAAAGAACTCAACCCCCTGACTTAGGCTTGGCTCGCGAATAGCGTTGGCGCGGAAGGCGATCAGGTCCAGTATTTCTTTCTGCTGAGCGGGTGCGCACTCGAGATAAACCTTCTCATACCGATCGGTGCAATTCGCGTCCAGCCACATCATGCCGCCACCCAGTTTGAGCTGAAATTCCGGGTTCTCGCTGGTCAGCAGGTCAATGAATTCGGGAGCGCCGGCTTCAATTGCGCCGCCGGAATCTGCCTCGGCGGGGATGATGGCTTGGCACAGTGCCTGCAGCGTTTTGTATTGATGCGGTGAAAAAAATTTCGGCGTATAGACGTTGGGGGCGGCCTTCTTCTCCTCTTTCACGCTGCGGTGCGCATGTTCGGCCGCGGCAAGAGGAATCGCACGCAGTGCGTAGCCTCCGAAGGCGCCCATGCCGAGCGTTCGTAAAATGTCGCGCCGGGAAATGGAATCAGACATAGTCAGGCCTTTGTAATATGGCAGTCGAGCTTCGCTCGACTGGACAGCCAAGGGCGGCCGTCCCGAGGTGGGCTATTTGGGGCCCGCTTGGGCGGCTGTTCCTAGGTGAGCTATTTCGTGGCCGGCCTTGGCGGCTGTTCGTACGTGCGCAGGAAAGGGTCATAAATTTCCTTTCCTGGCTTCGTTTAGCAGGTATTCCGATGCGCGCCAGGAAAGCGCCATGATAGTCAGCGTGGGGTTTTTGTCTGGGTTGGTGACAAACGCGGCGGCATCAGTCACAAACAGATTGTTGACGTCATGAGCCTGGCAATAGCCGTTCAGTACAGATGTCTTCGGATTCGCGCCCATTCGCGCTGTCCCTAGCTCGTGAATGATCACTCCGGCATCGGCTATGCCGTATGGGCGCAGGCCTTGGGGACTGGTTTTCGTTAGGTAAGTCCCGCCGCAAGCTTCAACGATCGAGCGAAACGTCTGTTGCATATCGCGCGCCATCCGGATTTCGTTATCGCCCCAGCGCCAATGAAACCGCAGCACAGGGATGCCCCATTCGTCCACCACGTCAGGATCGAGGTCGCAGTAGCAGTGCTCATTGGGAATCATTTCGCCCCGGCCTTCAAACCCAATGAAGGTTCCGTAACGACGCCGGCAAATCTGCTTCAGGTCAACGCCGTATCCCTCGGCCTCTTCGCACACATCGTCGAACTCGCCGACGCCGGGCATGCCACGTCCGCCATACAGTTCGATGTGATAGCCGCGCAGAAATTCATTTTTGCGGTCAAACTTCCACCAGGGCACATACATGTGCATGCCGCCAACCCCGTCGTGATTGTGGGGTGGCATTTTTTCGAGCTGCGGAAAATATCCTGCGCCGGAACTGCCAACGGTATCAGTAAGGTAGCGTCCAAGCGTCCCGGAGGAATTGGCAATGCCATCCGGGAATTGAGACGAGCGCGAATTGAGCAGCAGACGCGCGGACTCGCACGCGCTGGCGGCTATCACGAACGATTTAGCGAAGACACGGTTTTCAGTTCGCGTGGCCTTATCGATATAGCTGATGGCTTCGGCTTTTCCGTCTTTGCCGACTATGATCTCGCGAGCCATCGCGCCGGTGATTAGGGTGAAACGACCAGTTTTCTCCGCAACAGGCAGCATGACCTGGCTCGAACTGAAGTTCGAAGCGGTTAGGCAGCCGCGGTCGCACTGCCCGCAGTAGTGGCATGGCAGGCGTCCATTAACTGACTGCGTTATTACAGCCAGGCGCGACGGAATGCAGAGAACGTTCAGCTTGTCGCAGGCTTTCTTGATGATGGTTTCCGTGCAGCGTGGCTTGGGTGGCGGAAGAAAAATTCCATCGGGCGCGCTGGCGATGTTCTCTTTCGTGCCAAACACCCCGATGTACGACTCAACCTTGTCGTAGTAAGGCGCGACATCTTCGTAGCTGATGGGCCAGTCGTCGCCCATGCCATCGGTCGATCTCGATCTGAAGTCAACCGCCGCGAAGCGCAGTGCGATTCGTCCCCAGTGATTGGTGCGTCCGCCGACGATGCGCGAGCGAAACCACCGGAAGCGCGAACCTGGAGCGGAAGTGTAAGGCTCGCCCTCAATCTCCCATGCGCCGTTGGGAGCCATGAATTCGTCGTTCAGTTCGTGCTTCCGCATGCCCCCTATACCAACGCCGCGATGCGGCAGTTGATAAGGCCACACGTGCTCTTTGTAGTCCTTTTCGGGATTGAGCGGGGGGCCGGCCTCGAGCATGACTACATTCAGGCCACCTGCGGTCAGGACCTTCGCAGCCGTGCCTCCAGCGGCGCCCGAACCGACGATGCACACGTCGTAGGTTTTAGGAGAGCGGACGATTTGGGGCATGGATTCTTTGAAAAAGGCGAATTATAGACTAGCGATAGCCCGCGACTCACCAAGTACTGCAAGCGAGAGCAGATTCGTTACCGCTGAAGCGGTTCGGAATGACATGGTTGTTGCTTTGCTTCAGAACCGCAACTGCTGCAAATATTGATAACTCTTCGTAATGCTTTCAAACGGCGAGTTGGGATTGTCGTGCTCCACGAAGGAATGTTTGATACCCGCTTCGCCTGATTTCGCGAAGATACGTTTCCAGTCGATGATGCCGCTCCCGACTTCGGTCATCTCTTTCATCGAGCTGCCGAAGTCCTGAGCGCCGGTGGCATCGGCCTTCGGAATTCCCTTCGTGTCTTTCACGTGAACCAGCGGAAAACGGCCGGGGTAGCTGCTGAAATACTGCAGCGGGTCCTTTCCTGCGACCGTAATCCAGCAAAGATCGAGTTCCATCTTCACCAGGCTGGCATCGCAATTTTTGAGCAGGATGTCGTATGGCAACTGTCCGTCTGCAAGCGGCTGAAATTCGAACCAGTGATTGTGGTAGGCAAACTGGATGCCGGCCTTCTTGCTTTGTGATCCGGCGCGATTGAAATTGTCCGCCACGCGCCTCCAGTCATCGGGAGTTTTCCGCAGTTCTTCCGGAACCCAGGGATTCACGATGTACTCATGGCCGATGATCTTGCCTGCCTCAAGCGCCTGCGGCCATTGATCAGGCGCGAGAACTTTGTACTCCGCATGGCTAGAAGGCCCGGTCAGGCCGTTACGGTCGAGAATGGCGCGAATGTCTTTCGGCGAGTGGCCGAAGTAGCCTGCGAATTCAACTTCCTTGTAGGCGATTTGCGCGACCTGGGCGAGGGTGCCTTCAAAATTGTTCTTAATCTCGCTGCGCACGGTATAAAGCTGAACTCCGATTTTCTCGATGCGGTGATTATCTGCAAAGCTTAAACGGCGGCTGAGCAGAGTGGCCGCAGAAATCGTCCCAAGAAAGTGTCTCCGATCCATGTGGGCTCCTAGAGTTCGTTACGCTTCATCTGATTTACGGCATAGTCACAGGCGCGCGCCGTCAGCGCCATGTAGGTGAGCGACGGGTTCACGCATGAGGAAGAAGCCATGCAAGCGCCATCAGTCATAAACAGATTTTTCACGTCATGCGCCTGGTTTTGCGCGTTCAGCACGGAAGTCTTCGGATCGCGTCCCATGCGAGCGGTACCCATTTCATGAATGGTCAGCCCGGGGGCATTGTTCTCAACGAAAGTTTCGATGTCGCGCGCGCCTGCCGCGGCCAGCATCTCGGCGGCACTAACCGACATATCGCGCAGCAGCGCGCGCTCGTTCTCACGCCACATGCAATTGATGCGAAGGCTAGGTATACCCCAGGCGTCAACGTTGCTCTTATCGAGCTCGATGTAATTTTCGTGGTTGGGCAAACATTCACCAAAGCCGTAGAGGGTCATCTTCCAGGGCCCGGGCCGCCGGAGCGAGTGCTTGAAATTCGCCCCGAAGCCACGAGTTTCAAATCCGCGATCCCAGCGCTGGCGGAACGCTCCACCCTGAAATCCGTAGCCGCGCAGGAACTCTGGATGTTTCTGGTTAACGTTGCGGAAGCGCGGCACGTAGATTCCATTAGGGCGGTTGCCGAGAGAAATTTTGTCTTCGTTACCGGGAATTCGGCCAGTCGCGCCGCCTCCCATGCAGTGATCCATCAGATTGTGCCCAAGTTCACCGCTCGAGTTGGCAAGCCCGTTAGGAAATTCTGTGGTTGCAGAATTTAGCAGTATGCGCGTGGATTCCAGCGCCGAAGCGCAGAGGAAGATGATGCGGCCTCGCAATTCAAGGGCTTGTTTGGTTTGGCCATCAATCACGCGAATGCCGGCGGCTTTGCGAGTCTTCGAATCAAAGATCACGCTGTGAACCACGCTGAACGGCCGAATGGTCAGCTTGCCCGTGGCCTGCGCAACAGGAAGCGTGGCATTCAGGCTGCTGAAGTAGGAACGCGTGATACAGCCACGTGCGCACGGCCCGCAGTAGTGGCAGGGCAGCCGCCCGTTGTGCGGCTGCGTGAGAATCGCCGCGCGCCCGATGGTCATTTTGCGTTCGCCGGGGAAGTGCTTTTCGACTGCTTCTTTCACCACCACTTCAGCGCAGGTCATTTCCATGGGTGGCAGAAATTTGCCGTCGGGAAGCTGTGGCAAACCTTCGGCCTGACCTGAAATGCCGGCGAAGTCTTCTACGTAGTCATACCAACGAGCGATGTCCTGATAGCGAATCGGCCAGTCGGTGCCGAGTCCTTCACGAAGATTAGCTTCAAAGTCGAGATCGCTCCAGCGGTAGGACTGTCTTCCCCACATTATGGAGCGGCCTCCGACATGGCGGCCGCGTATCCAAAGAAAAGGCTTGTCGGTGGGCGTCGAGTAAGGGTTCTCGCGGTCGTTGACGAAGAACTTGGCGTTCCACTCGTCCATGCCGCTGCATTCTTTTTGAATGAACTTATCTTCCACGAGTTTCCGACGATCTCCGAGTCCACGGAAACGTTCCTCCCATGCCGGCAGGTGCTCGCAATAGTCTTTTTCGGGATCGATCGGGCGGCCGGCTTCGAGCACCAGCGTTTCCAGGCCCTTTTCGGTCAGTTCCTTTGCTGCCCAACCACCGGTGATGCCAGAACCGACCACGATCGCGTCATAGGTTTTGGTAGGCATCAGTTAGACCCCTCTTCAAAAGGGGCACAACCGGCGTGGCGTGGAGGGATGAGATGCAGGTGCAGTTCCTGTTCGAAGCCGATCTGTGACGTGTAGTAGCCCATAAGCGTGAGTTGCTTGATCATGTAGAAGAAGTGCCTGTCTTTAACGAACTTCTGTTCCCAGGGGGCGCCGCGTTCGGCGCGGATTTCAGGGACTTCATCCTCAAGCGCCTGAAGCAAGAGTTGCTGTTGCGGCGGAGGGCAATCGACGAAGTCCTTGCCAAACGAGTTTCGACTGCGCGCATCCACATCGGCCAGGCCCGAGAGAAAGGCAGATTTTTCATCTGGGTTGTACCAATTCGCAACAATCACGTCGATGAACTCGTTGACGCGAGCCGCCTTGGCGCCGGGAGTATCGGTTTGCGGAATGATTATTTCGGCGATGGTGGTCACGATGGCATCCTGGTGCGGATCGAGGGCCTTGAGAGCGGGTGTGGCCGGAAGCTGATCGTGGACCGATTGAAATAGTGAGAAGGCTTCGCGCGAGAGCAAAGGAATAGAGGCAGCTCCTGCGAGAAGCTTAAGTGCGTTGCGCCGGTGCATGCGGGACCTCCTGGAGCCTGGAAATTTTGCAGCTTACCGTTTAGCAGGGCACAACGTCAATCAGGCAAATCGATTTTCTTGAGCAAAAAGCGCGTCACGCAGCGTTGGAGCCAAGCAATTCGGCCCGCACATTTTTTAAGACATAGAGCGCCCGTTCTACCCCCACTTCGCCGGAAAGAATGGGGTCCTCGTTTTCTACACTCAGTATGCCCTCGTAGCCGACCTCCATGTAAGCACGAACAATCTCCTTCCACGCGTCGGCGCTGTGGCCATAGCCAACGGCGCGAAAGGTTTCCGAGGCCTGGGAGAGATTGCTTTTGTCGAAAGCAAAATTCAAGACGCCATATCGCGCGACGTTGTCTTTGTAAAGCGTGGTGTCTTTCATGTGGGCATGAAAAATCGCCTTTTGTTTCCCCAGCAGGTAAATGACTTCGATGGGATCACATTGCTGCCAGAACAGGTGGCTGAGGTCGCAGTTGGCGCCGATTTCTTCGCCCACCGCCTCGCGCAGTTTGAGCAGCGTCATCGGGTTGTAAACGACAAAGTTGGGATGCATCTCCAGCGCAAGGCGATGGATTCCATGCTGGCGGGCAAATTTGGCAGCCTGCTTCCAGTAAGGAACGACTCTTTCCTTCCATTGCCAGTCGATCATTTGGGCATACTCGGGAGGCCAGCGATAGGTAATCCAATTCGGCTGCATGTCTTGCGGAGTGCCACCAGGGCAGCCCGAGAAGCCCACGATGACTTTTACTCCGAGCCGCTCCGCCAGGCGGACAGTGCGCTGAAAATTCTGCGCATCACGTTCGGCACTGGCCTTGTCGGGATGGACGGGATTGCCGTGGCAGCTCAGGGTAGCGATATCGATGTTGCGATCATCGAACTTTTTGCGCCATGCTTTGAGCTTCGCCGGATCATCGAGCAATTCCTGGGTGGGACAATGCTTATTGCCGGGATAACCGCCAGTACCTATCTCGACGGCCTCAACGCCCCAGGCTGAGAATTTTTCGAGCACTTGGTCGAGCGGCATGTCGGGGAAGCCCGAATCGAAAACGCCGATGGGAATTTTGCGAGGCGCCGCGCCCGGAGCGAGGGGGGGCTCACCAGAGCCGCGAAGCTCGCTCTGACCGGGCGCAGATCCTGCAATAGTGGCCGCGAGCACGCCAGTGGACGACACGAGGAAATTCCTGCGGCTGGAAAGATATGAATGTGAGGTCATAGTCTCCGTTCTGAGGCTGAGTTGGCCAACATTATAGGCAGAGGACGGAAAGATCTAAATCGCAGAGATCGCTAAGAAAGAAGGCAGAGGGTGTGATGAATTGACACGCTGATGTGCTCTGGAGATGTGCTCTGGAGATTGACAGAAGTCTTCATTTGCCGGATGCTTTCTGCCCATGCCTCACAGCCGCAAGAAGGCACTACCAATGAGCCCATCGATGCGATTGAGCGCGCTGAGTGCAAAGCGGCAGGAAACCATTCGTCCTGCGATTGATCGGCCGCGCGAATTTGTTTTGTTGCCGGTGCGGGCGGCCGCCAAGAAATTGCGGACTGATCCGGCGACCATGGTGCGCATTGTGCGCGGAATGAAGTTCGATTCATATCGCGAATTCCAACACTATTTACAGGAACTCGCTATTGCTCACGCGACATCACTGGAGACTCAGACCACGCCGGAGCCACAGTCGTCTTGTTCCGCTCTTTTGCGGATGTCTCTTGACCAGGATGTGAAGAACCTCGATCAGTTGATCCAGTCCATTGATGCTGAGCAAGTCTCCGGGCTGGTAAGGCGTCTATATTCCGCGCGGCGCGTGGTCGTCGTCGGAGGAGACTTGGCCTCAAACTTGGCGCGGTTTCTGGAACATTTGCTGACCATTCTTGATTTGCCGGTGAGTTGCGCGACTTCCCCGGCTGAGGTAGTGCACAAAGTTAGGTTAGTGGGCAAGAAGGACCTGGTGGTTGCGATCAGCTTCGGGCGAGGGCTGCGGCAGACAGTCGAAGGCTTGCGACAGGCGCGGGAAAACGGCGCTTACTGCGTGGGAATCACAAATACGCTGGTTTCGCCGATCGGCCAGTTTGCCCACGAGTCGTTCCTAACGCCGATCCATACACCTTCGTTTGGCTCATCTTATGTGGCACCGATGGGACTATTTAACGCCATTGTGTTTGCCTGCGCGAATTACCGCCGTGGCCGCACTATGCGGCTTCTGAAAAAGGTGGAAGAGGAACAGAAGCATGGCTTCCGCTGGTACGAGTCTTAATTCGTTCGCGATCAGGGCTGCTTGTACACCTTGCCGTCTTTCATCACGAACTGAACGTGCTCGAGCAGGCTGATGTCCTGTAGAGGATCGCCGTTCACGGCGACCAGGTCGGCGTACTTGCCCGGTTTGATTGAACCGATTACATCAGAATGGCCAAGGAGATCGGCGGCATTTGAAGTTGCCGAGTGGATGGCCTGCATGGGCGTCATGCCGTAGCGGACCATAAAGGCAAATTGCCGAACGCTCCTGTCGTACGGACAGACGCCTGCATCGGTCCCAAATGACATTTTCACTCCAGCGTTTACCGCCTTGCGAAAGCTCTGCCGATGCAGTTCGCCCAACTGCCGGTCGTGCTCGAGGAAGTCTTTGGGAATATTTCCTCTGCGTCCGGCTTCCTGGATGCATTCTTCATCGTAAATATCCATGTCGAGATAAGTGCCCTTCTGTTTGGCGAGGGCCAGACCTTCATCGTCAATCATAGTGGCGTGCTCGACGGAAGCGACACCGGCACGGATGGCGTTCTTAATTCCCTGGGGCGAATGTGCGTGGGCTTCGACACGCAGACCGAAGTGGCTCGCTTCATCAACTGCGGCCTGCAACTCTTCGAGTGTGAATTCCTGCGAATTGGGATTGCTTCCATGAGTGAGCACAGCGCCACTGGAAAGAACTTTGATGTGATCGGCCCCGTCGTGGACGAGCTTGCGAATAACCGCTCGCACCTCCCATGGACCATTGGCTTCGCCGTAATGCAGGTTCCAGGGGAGTTGAATATCAGGAGCAAAACCGGTCATGGCGCCCGCGCCGCCAGTTATGGTCACGTAGGCAGCGGCCACATACATTCGTGGGCCTATGATGAAACCCTTGGCTATGGCATCGCGCATGGCGACATCATTCAATGCGCGATAAACCCCGACGTCGCGAACGGTGGTGAAGCCCGAGAGAAGCATGGTGCGGGCGTTAGGAACAGACTCAAAAGCGACCTCAGCAGAGGTCTTCTTCATTTGAGAAGTCGGATCACCATCGTCCGTAGGGCCGTCGGCCAGATGCGTATGGCAATCGATAAGGCCGGGAAGCACAGTGCTGTTCGAGAGATCGATAACGGTGGCGTCGGAAGGAATGAGCAGGCCCTTGCCGACCGATTCAAATTTGTTGTCGCGGATGATGATGACCTGATCCGTGAGTACCGTGGCGTGGTCGGGATCGATGAGGCGGCCAGCTTTGATAGCAGTGACTTGGGCGGTGGCAAACACATTGAGCAAACAAACCCAGAGCAGTGTAGTTTTCATAGAAGAGTGCAGAAATGCATAGATCCCTCGCTCGCGCAAATGCGGCGCTCGCTCA
>Ga0066388_100002672_pt1 | contig 11070 bp, 9 predicted proteins | sample PanSoiMetaGPlot6_FD_64539 | JGI IMG/M metagenome (GOLD analysis project Ga0066388, IMG submission 64539) | Tropical forest soil microbial communities from Panama analyzed to predict greenhouse gas emissions - Panama Soil - Plot 6 (Hybrid Assembly) | ecosystem: Environmental > Terrestrial > Soil... | reverse complement strand
GGCGAAGAGCCCCATCACGATGGAAGGGAGGCCATTCAAGACGTCGGTCAGATACCGGACCGTTCGGGCGAACCACCCCCGCCCGTACTCGGCCAGGTAGAGTCCCGAGGCGATACCGATCGGAACACCAATCGCCGAGGCGATGCCGATCAGGATCAGGGTCCCCACGATCGCATTGGCCATGCCGCCCCCCGGCTCCCCGACCGGCGTCGGCATCTTGGTGAAAAAATCGAGATTAATCGCTGAGGCTCCTTGATAGATCACGTAGCCCAAGAGGAGGGCCAAAACCGCAACGCTTAAGAAGCAGGCCACACCGCAAAGAAAGGCCAAGAGACGATTCGTCCATTTTCTTCGCCTGTACTGAAAAGCGCTCACGCCGGCCTCCGTTTCGAGACTCGGGCTACCAAGACCCTCGCAATGCCGTTCACCAAAAAGGTCACCGCCAGCAGGATGAGGCCTATATAAGACAAAGAAGAGAGGTAGAGCGGCGTCGTGGCCTCGGAAAATTCATTGGCGATCACCGAGGCCAGGCTGTAACCGGGGTGAAAGAGGGAGGCCGAGATATCCGCTCGGTTTCCGATGAGCATGGTAACGGCCATGGTTTCTCCCAGGGCCCGTCCCAGTCCCAGGACCACTGCCCCCACGACGCCCGACCAGGACATACGAAGTACGACTATGCGAATGCTTTCCCAGCGGGTGCCGCCTAAGGCGAAGACCGCCTCACGCATTTCTTGGGGAACGGTCAAGAAGACCTCTTTTGAGACAGAAGCAATGGTGGGGAGGATCATGATGGACAAGATCAGACCTCCGGCGAGCATGCTGGCCCCGTAGAAGGGGCCGTGAAACAAAGGAATAAAACCTAAAGTTTTCTCGATCACGGGGTACACGTCGGTTCGTAGAAAAGGGATCATGACGAAGATCCCCCAGAGACCGTAAATGACGCTGGGGATGGCGGCCAAGAGCTCCACCAGAAACGAAACGCCGGTTCTCAGCCATGCGGGAGACCATTCGGTCAAAAATAAGGCGATGCCTAAGGCCACCGGAACGGCCACCGCCATGGCGATGGCAGAAGTGACCAAGGTCCCGTAGATGAAAGGCAGAGCCCCGAAGATCTCTTTGACCGGATCCCATGTGGAGGTCGTCACGAAGGAAAATCCGAAGGTTTTGATGGAGAGCCAGGACGAGCGAATCAGTTCGGAGAAGACAGCCAAGAGGATCAGGACGATCAAGGAAGAGAAAAGAACGAGGATCCCCTTAAAAATACGCTCGCCGTCGATGCGACGGCGAGCGTATGATTCCGTTTCAACTTCAGTCATTTTTGTGGTCGGAGTTTGGGCAACGATTAGGGAATCCACAATCGCCCCCCCTTTTAAGCTTAAGTTTCTACTTCATCGCAATGGAGGCGATCTTCGATTCGTTTAGCCTCACAAGTTCGGCGGGAAGGGGCGAATAAAAAAGGGTCTCCGCGAACTTTTGACCATCCGACATGGCCCACTTCAAAAATTCCGTCAAGGTCCTTCCCTTGGTCGCGTCCTCTTGGGCCTTATAGAGGATGAGGTAGGTGAGTCCGGAGATGGGATAGGAGCCCTCGCCCGGGGCGTCGGTCACCGAGACCCGGACGTCTTTTTGAAGTTCCTTGTTCAAGGCGGTCAAGGCCGCCGTGGTGCTGGTCGGAGAGGGCTCAATGAATTTTCCGGCCTTGTTCTGGATGGCCGCATAGCTCAGCTTATTCTTCACCGCATAAGCGAATTCCACGTAGCCGATGCTACCCGGGGTCTGCTTCACCTGTCCGGTGACGCCTTCATTTCCTTTCGCTCCGATGCCGGAAGGCCAGTTGACCGATTTGCCTCGTCCGACCTTCCAATAGAAATCTCCGTTTATCTTCGCCAGGTAATCGGTGAAGATGAAGGTCGTTCCGCTCCCGTCGGATCGGGTCACCACCGCGATGGGAGCAGCAGGCAGTTTCAGCCCGGGATTGGCCGAGGTGATCTTGGAATCGTTCCAGGTCTTAATCTTGCCCATGAAGATGTCGGCCAAGGCGGCGGGGGTGAGCTTCAAGCCTTTGTCCACTCCTTCAAGGTTATAAGTCACTGCCACGGCTCCGGCGACCGTGGGGATCTGAACCACGGGACCCGGCATGGCCTTCTCTTCGTCGCCGGTCAAGGGAGCGTCGGAGGCGCCAAAGTCGACGGTCTTGGCCTTCACCTGCTGGATGCCGCCGCCGCTACCGATCGCTTGATAGTTGATCTGAACGTCGGGTTTCAATTTGTTGTATTCACTGAACCATTTGGAATAAATGGGGTACGGAAAGGTCGCCCCGGCGCCGTTGATTTTCACCACCTCGGCACGACCGATGGAGAGACCTCCGAAGGCCGCCAAGAAAAACCCAAAAAGAATTAAGCTTATTTTTTTCATCATAAAATTCTCCTTTTTGATCAAAGAGGGCAGAGTTTCTATCTTACTTTTAAACCTCCGCCCCGTGACATTTCAGTGACATTTTTTAGTCCTTTCTGTGAAAACCTCGCCTAATACCAGGTCTGCAGCTGCAGCCGCACGCGGTGCTCGTTGATCGTCCCGTCCCCGAAGAAATTGTTCGGGTTCACCTGGGTAGGGATGAAGGCGTAATCGAACTGCACCTTCAAGTCATGGCCGAAGACGAAGTAGTTCAAGCCTCCCATATACTCGCCCTTATTATTTTGGAGCCCATCGATAAACTCATGGGAGGCGCGGAGCGCGATTTCAAAATGTTTGGGAATAATGAAATAACCAGCCTGGGCGTAATAAGCGTGGTCGACGGTATTACCGAGCGCCACTCCCTTAAGGCCCGTGATGTTGCTGATCCGGTTGTTTCGTAAATAATATTCGGCCTGGGCGGAGAAGCCTTTGTATTTGAATCCGGCTTCGGCACCGGCATGGATGAATTTATTGTTGGTGAAGTCCTGATCATTATACCCGATGCTGCCGCCGATAAAGAGGGCCGGATGCTCGGAATATTCCGTGTCCGATTCGGAGTATCCATACTGACCGAGGATGTTCCAAACCGCCCGGCCCGTATAAAGAAAGCCGCTGCCCACATTGGCCCGGGTCGGCCCTTGGCCGTTCGTGATGCCGATGTAGTATTCCATCTTCTTTCCGAAGGGATCGCCGTGGATCATGATACCCGGATCGAATTGGAACTTGCGGGGGACGTTGACCTGGTTAGTGACCGCCGTAGCCCCGGCGCCGCAGGAGAGCCCGCTCACGGTGACCGTGCCGCCCCCGGGAAGGGTGCAGGTGACCGTCGTGCTGTTGTCGATGGCGTCGAACCGGAAGTCATCAGAGGCCAAGGAGCGGTCGACGAACTGCTGCCTTCCTGACGAGGTGATCTGCTGGCGGTTGTAGGGGACCTTGAACTGCCCCGCTTGAACCTTCAGCCAATCGAAAAAACGATAATCCGCATAGGCGTACTCAAGCATGTCCTGGATGGGACTCAAGGCCGCGACGTTCAGCTGGAACTTGTAATCTAAGTTTTTCGTGAAGGCGTTGCCTTCCCAGGAGAGTTTGAGACGGCGAATTCGGAAGGTGTAATCGTCCGGTTTCAGAGCGACGTTTTGTGTTTGAAACTGGAACTGATCCTGCATCCGGATTCGGAATTTCAAGGAGAATTTTTCGTCCTTCGATTTGAAATAGAGACCTTTCTTCCAGCCTGTCTCGAATTTATCCCACCAACCGGGAGGAGGGGGCGGCGGCGGGGGCGGCGGGAGTTCTGCGACGGGGGCAGGCTCAGCCGCTGGAGTTGTTGCCTTTTTCGAGCGCCTCTTCTTGGTGGCACTGAAGGCGTCGGAGCTAAAGGCGAGAATGAAGGCCAAGCAGCAGAGGCTTGCGATCATTTTTTTCATAAAGGACGTTCTCCTTTCTTGGTTGATGAATCCCATATTTCGCGGTGCTTCTAATAAATCAGCGGTGACAGCTTTGTGACGGCAGCGCGAATAAATCGGAACAAAGCAAAAATGTTTTTTGGAGCGTTGGCGAGTCGTAACGCACAGCGTCTTAAAAGAAATGATATTGACACGCAACCGTTTTCTTCGTAACACGATAAAAATATCAGTATGAACTCTCTCTTCGCACAGTGTTGTTGTTACGTTTCCGGACAAGCCGCCTGTTGTTGTGCGGCTTGTATTCTGCCGGCGGCGTGACGGTGTGCGATCCTCTTTCTCGATTATCCCTTAAAGACAGATCCTCCCCACAACGATGAGCCGGCTCCTCTTCCTTAAGGTCGGAAACATATTTTCTCTATCGTTTTCCATCCCTTCCGGCTTCTTAAGACTTCTCGAATTCACTCAAGCTGAACTTAGGCACACCATGAATCGAGGCCTTTGATAAGGCCGAAGAGAAATGGACAAGAAAGGTAAAAATATGCTGAGCAAAAGAATGAATTTCAACCTCACGCTGCTTTTGGCACTGGTCTTCTTCGTTTTGGGATCGGCGTATGGAAAAAACGCCGGCGCCCAGGTCTCCCTTCTCAACGTCTCCTACGACCCAACGCGGGAACTTTATCAAGATTTCAACGCGGCCTTCGCCAAATATTGGAAGACCAAGTCGGGGCAGGACGTCTCGATCAAGCAATCCCACGGCGGCTCGGGCAAGCAAGGACGCTCCGTCATCGACGGCCTCCCCGCCGACGTGGTGACGCTCGCCTTGGCCTACGACATCGACGCCATCGCCGAGAAAGCCGGCCTTTTGCCGAAGAACTGGCAAAGCCGTCTTCCCCACAACAGCGCTCCCTATACGTCCACGATCGTTTTTTTGGTCCGTAACGGAAATCCCAAACAGATCAAAGACTGGGAAGATCTGGGCAAGCCCGGGGTCTCGGTCATCACGCCCAATCCAAAGACCTCCGGCGGGGCTCGATGGAATTACCTCGCCGCCTGGGGCTATGCCCTGAAGAAGTACGGCAACGACGAGGCCAAGGCCAAAGATTTGGTGACAAAGATCTATAAAAACGTGCCTGTCTTGGATTCGGGGGCGAGGGGGTCCACCACGACATTCGTGGAACGGGGCATCGGCGACGTCTTTATCTCATGGGAGAACGAAGCCTTGCTCGTGACCCACGATCTCGCGAAGGATAAATTCGAGATTGTCATGCCTTCGGTGAGCATCCTGGCCGAGCCTCCGGTGGCCCTGGTGGATAAGGTCGTCGATAAAAAAGGAACGCGCGCCGTCGCTCAAGCCTACCTGGAATATCTCTATGCACCTGAGGGACAAGAGATCTCCGCCAAACACTATTACCGTCCCCGGCAAGCGGAGGTGGCGGCTAAATATTCGGCGAACTTCCCCAAGGTGAGTCTTTTCACCGTCGATGAACTCTTCGGGGGCTGGGGCAAGGCCCAAAAGACCCACTTCGGCGACGGGGGTACCTTCGATCAGATTTATCAGCCGGGCAAATAACAAAAGGAATTCGGGATGGCGTTTAAATTTAAGAAAAATAGTGTCCTACCGGGCTTCGGGATGAGCTTGGGGCTTAGCTTGACCTATTTGAGTCTCATCGTCCTGATTCCTTTGTCCTCTTTGGCCTTCAAGACAGGGGCGGATTTGACCTGGAGCCAATTTCTCTCGACGATCACAAGTCCTCGGGTCTTGGCCTCCTATCGTCTCACCTTCTTGGCCTCGGCGGTCGCCGCGACGATCAACGGTATCTTCGGCCTGCTCGTCGCATGGGTTTTGGTGCGCTACACCTTTCCGGGAAAAAAGATCATCGACGCCATGGTGGACCTGCCCTTTGCCCTGCCCACGGCGGTGGCGGGAATTACGCTCACTGCCCTCTATTCGAAGAACGGATGGATCGGCCGCTTCTTGGCGGATGCGGGCATCGAAGTGGCGTATACCCCCTTGGGAATCATCGTCGCCTTGACCTTCATCGGCCTTCCCTTCGTCGTGCGAACCTTGCAGCCGGTGCTCCAAGATTTCGACCCCCAGCTGGAAGAAGCGGCGGCCAGCCTGGGGGCCACCCGGCTCAAGACCTTCACCGCCGTGATATTCCCGAACCTGCTGCCAGCCCTGCTCACGGGTTTTGCCTTGGCCTTCGCGCGGGCCTTGGGAGAGTACGGATCGGTCGTCTTCATCGCCGGCAACATGCCGATGAAGACCGAGATCGCCTCGCTTTTGATCTATACCAAGCTTGAGCAATACGAATATGCCGAGGCGACCGCCATCGCCCTCGTGATGCTCGTCTTCTCCTTCATCATGCTTTTTTTAATTAACGGCCTCCAGGCCTGGAACGCGAGGCGCCAATCTTAGAGGAACCTATGGCTGACGCTTCCCTTTACACCATCACACGCGCCTCGAAGATCAAATCGGTGGCTTCTCTTGAGCCCCGATGGGTGCGTTTCCTCTTAACCCTTTCCGCTCTCTTGTTTTTGGTCTTTTTCCTTCTGATCCCACTGATCGCTGTTTTTTATCAGGCCCTGAAAGCGGGCTTTGGCCCCTATTTCGGCGCCCTCAAAGATCCCGACGCCTGGGCCGCCATTCGACTGACCTTGTTCACGGCGGCGATCGCCGTGACGGCGAACCTGATCTTTGGGGTCTTCGCCGCTTGGGCCATCTCGAAATTCGAGTTCTTCGGTAAAAATTTCCTCATCACGTTGATCGACCTGCCCTTCGCCGTCTCTCCGGTCATTTCGGGAATGATTTTCGTGCTCCTCTTCGGGCTCCAAGGGCTTTTGGGACCCTATCTTGCGGAACACGACATCCAGATCATCTTCGCTGTGCCGGGCATCGTCCTCGCCACCCTATTCGTGACCTTTCCCTTCGTCGCGCGCGAGCTGATTCCCCTCATGCAGGCACAAGGCAGCGAAGAAGAGGAGGCGGCCATCGTACTGGGGGCCGGCGGCCTAAGAACCTTTTTCAGAATTACACTGCCGAATATCAAATGGGGCTTGATTTACGGCGTGATCCTTTGCAACGCGCGGGCTATGGGGGAATTCGGCGCGGTCTCGGTGGTTTCTGGCCATATTCGAGGCTTAACCAACACAATCCCCCTTCACGTGGAGATCCTTTATAATGACTCTAATATCGTTGGAGCCTTTGCGGTGGCTTCCATTTTGGCCTTCCTGGCCCTGGTGACTTTGGTGATCAAAACCGCTGTGGAAGGCCAAGTCAGAGGCGAAATTTCAGACCGCGCCAAAAAAGGAGCTCTTTCATGAGCATCGAGGTTCTGCGCATTTTCAAAAAATTTGGCGATTTCACCGCCCTCCAAGACGTAAACCTTCAGGTTAAACGGGGAGAGCTGGTCGCCTTGATCGGGCCTTCAGGCTCAGGAAAGACTACCCTGCTTCGGATCATTGCGGGGCTCGACGTACCCGACAGCGGCGTGATCTTGATCGACGATGAAGACACCACTTATCGCCGCGTCCGGGAACGCCGCGTGGGATTCGTCTTTCAACACTATGCCCTCTTCCGACACATGACGGTCTTCGACAATATCGCCTTCGGACTTCAGGTGATGCCTCGAAACCTCCGCCCTTCGAAGGAAGAGATCCGCCAAAAGGTTTTCAGCCTGTTGAAAATGGTCCAGCTGGAAGGCCTGGCGCCACGCTATCCCAGCCAGCTTTCCGGCGGCCAGCGCCAGCGAATCGCCCTGGCCAGGGCCTTGGCCGTAGAGCCCTCCGTTCTGCTGCTGGACGAGCCCTTCGGGGCCTTAGACGCCAAGGTCCGCAAAGAGCTCCGCCGATGGCTTCGCCGCCTCCACGACGAGATGCACATCACGAGCCTCTTCGTCACCCACGACCAGGAAGAAGCCCTAGAGGTCGCCGACCGTGTTGTCATCATGCATCAAGGACGCGTGGAGCAGGCGGGAACTCCGGAAGAGGTTTACGACGATCCGGCCAACCCTTTCGTCTACGATTTTTTAGGCAACGTGAATCTGTTCCGGGGCCGGATCCACGGCGGCCGCGCCAAGATCGGCGATTTCGAGGTGGAAGTGCCGGAGCACGCGAAGGCCGACGGGGCTCCCGCGGTAGGTTATGCGCGGCCCCACGACATGGATATTACCCGCAAGAACGGCGCCGCCGATTCCATCCAGGCGGTCATCACCAACATCGTGGCCATCGGCCCGGTGGTGCGCATCGACTTGCAGCGCTATGACAACGGGGAGCGCCTGGAGGTGGAGCTGACCAAGGAAAATTACCGGGACATGCGCCTGGTCCAGGGGGATTCGGTGTACGTGCGGCCCCGGCACCTTAAGGTGTTCGTCGCGGAGGGAAAGTGATCAAATCATCCCCTCTTGCGGCAGGATGAAATAAAACTTCGCCCCTCGCCCCCATTGGCTCTCCACCTTGACCTCGCCGCCATGTAATTGCACCAGATGCTTCACGATGGAAAGCCCCAGCCCCGTTCCGCCCAAATCGCGGGAGCGGGACTGGTCGACCCGGTAGAAGCGCTCGAAAATTCGCGACAGGTGCTCCGGCGGAATGCCGGGCCCGTCGTCCTCCACCGAAAAGCGGACTCCCTTGGAAACGGTCTCTGCGTTCAAGACGATTTTTCCTTCCCGATTGGAGTATTTGATCGCGTTGTCGAGGAGGTTGGACAAGACCTGAGACAGGGCCGAAGGGTCGGCCCAAAGAAAATCGACCCCCTGAAGATTCGTTTCAAAGGAAATCTTCTTTTCCTCGAGGACCTTCGAAAAGGTTGTTTTCAGATCCTCCACGAGCTGGGCGATCGGGACTTTTTCCAGGCGCAGCTCATACTCGGCCGATTCGATCTTCGACAAGTCGAGGAGGTCTTGGATAATTTGATTGAGCCGCTCGGTGTGGCGGTCGATCACCTGCAAAAATTTCATGGCATTCGCTTCGTCTTTCAAAGCGCCTTGTATGAGGGTTTCGGTGTAACCCTTGACGGTGGCCAAGGGTGTTTTCAGCTCGTGGGAAACGTTCGCCACGAATTCTTGGCGGACCTTCTCAAGGCGGCGTAGGCTGGTGATGTCATGGAAGACGAGCACGCTCCCTTCGATGCCTTCCGGCCCGTACAAAGGCGAGGCGTGCACGATGATCTGCTTCGAGCCTTTCCGTTGGATGCGGATCTCCCGCTCGTCCGAACGCTTGCCTGAAAGTGTTTCCCGGACCACTTCCTGCAGGTCCGGATTGCGCACCAGCTCGAGGGGGGTATGTCCCTCGGGATCAACCTCCAAAGCGAAGATCTCTTCGATCGCCCGGTTGGTGAGCAAGATCTGTTGATCGGAGTCGAGCACCATGACCCCCTCAATCATGCTGTCCAGGATTACGCGCAGCTGATTTTTTTCGTCGGAGAGGCCGTGGACCAATCCGCTCAATTTTTCGGACAAGGCGTTGAAACTTCGGGAAAGGCGCGCGATCTCATCGCTCCCCTTCACCGGCACCCGAACCGTCAAGTCCCCTTCGGCCATCCGGGAGGCAGCGGCGGTCATGACCTGAAGAGAGCGGGAGAACCGGCGGGCCAGAAGAAAGCTTAAGAAAAGGGCGACAAAGGCCCCCACCACAAGGCTTAAGACCAGAAGCCTTTTCAGCTCGTCCAGGGACCGGTCGAGCCAGGAAAGGGGCAAGGCCGCCCGGAGAGTCCCGTGCTCAAAGGGGCGTGCGACATAAAGCATGTTCATTTTCAGGGTATTGGAAAACCGCATGGCCTGGCCGTATCCCTTCAGCAAGGCCGACTGGATTTCCGGACGGGATCCGTGGTTCTCCAGATCGAGAAGGGCCCCTTCGCTCACGCTCGAGTCGCCCAAGACCCTGCCCTGAGGGTCCACAATCGTGATCCGGGCCTCGAGGCCCGGAAAGAGCTTGTCCACCACCGGATCCACCGACTGCGGGTCCCAGCGGGCGGGAGGATCGACCGCCAGGGCGTCTTTAGCTATCGCCAAAGTTTGGTCCAAAGAATGGGCCGCATGGTCGATGAACTTGGCGCTCAAATAAGAGCGGAGGAAAAAGTAGCTGACGAGCAGAAAAAGGGAGATGACGAGAAAGTAGGCACCGCAAAATTTCCAGAAAATCTTGGATCGCAAAGGAGTCCTATTCCTTCAGGCGATAACCCACGCCGCGGACGGTCTCGATCGTGTTGCCCGCCTTTCCGAGCTTTTCACGGAGCCTTTTAATGTGGGTGTCGACGGTTCGGGTGGTCACCGCCACGTCATAGCCCCAAACCTTATCGAGCAAGAGATCCCGGGTGAGCACCCGGCCATGGCTTTTGAGCAAATATTCGAGCAGCTTGAACTCGGTGGCGGTGAGCAGGGCCTCTTTCTTATCGATCCAGACCCGGTGCTGCACGGGGTCCAGCTCGATCGACCCCCGCTGGAGGGGAGCGGCCGTCTCGGAAACCGCCGCATCGTGTCCGCTCCGCTTCAAAATCGCCTTGATCCGCAAGACAAGCTCCCGGGGACTGAAAGGCTTGACCATGTAGTCGTCAGCCCCGACCTCGAACCCGACGACACGGTCGATCTCCTCCCCTTTGGCCGTTAAGATGAGGATGGGAATGTGCTTGGCCTTGGGATGGGACTTGAGCTTCCGGCATACTTCGAGCCCGCCGAGCTTCGGCAGCATCAAGTCTAAGACGATGAAATCGGGGAGCTCGGCCAAGGCCTTTTCGAACCCCTCCTGTCCCTCGGCGGCCACCTTGGCGCGAAACCCTTCTTGCTCGAGATTGTAGGAAATGAGCTGGGCGATGTCTTTTTCGTCTTCGATGATGAGAATGGTGGATGGATTGGACATGGGGAATGAGTTGTTATCCGACCTGGTTATACTCCCTCAGCCGAAATCTAACTCCCAGTTCCTCTTCGGCGATTTTCCGGCAGCGCTCCACGTCGAGACCCGGCAGACCTACCACAGAGGCCGTCACGTCGGGAATGAATTTTTTGATTTCTCCGATGAACTCCTTCACGCGTGGATAGGCAGCTTCTTTGAAACGGGACGGACAAATCTTGGCGTAGGTGTCGGCGTCCGGGGCGTTGAGGGAGACGGACACCGCATCCACTACCCCCTGAAGCTCGGGGGCGATGTTGCGTCCGTGGACCAGGTTTCCCAGGCCATCGGTGTCAAGCCGGACGCGGAGGCCCTTTTCGTGCACGAA
>Ga0066388_100002671_pt1 | contig 11070 bp, 6 predicted proteins | sample PanSoiMetaGPlot6_FD_64539 | JGI IMG/M metagenome (GOLD analysis project Ga0066388, IMG submission 64539) | Tropical forest soil microbial communities from Panama analyzed to predict greenhouse gas emissions - Panama Soil - Plot 6 (Hybrid Assembly) | ecosystem: Environmental > Terrestrial > Soil... | reverse complement strand
AGCAATGTCGACCGGAACTCATCGCGCATAATCTCGATATTAGGCATCACACAGTGGCCACCAATTACGCCCGGGAAATATTTCACCGGAGGAAAGAATTTGATTTCGTCGTAGAACGACACGACTTCGTCATAACTACAGCCAGTCTGATGGCAGAACCGCTCAACTTCCTGCGCCCAGGCGATCAAAAGGCCAAAATAGGTTGTTTCAGTCAACTTTGCCAGCTCTGTCGCTTCGGGTGAACTTAGGACGCGCGTTTTCATCCCGACACGCCCGAAATGCTGCGCTGCATCCTTGCCGGTGGCATCGTCGAGTGCGCCAATAAACTTTGTGTAATGCAACATCTCCTCCTGCATTCGCGCGTGTTTACCACGGACCGGGCTGTTTACGACTCGAGTGCCACAACGCTCCGCCACGCGTCGCGTCGTCCCTACGGCAACGGTGCTGTTAATGATGGTAATGCTGGGATGATACTTCTCGATATAGTTGGCAACCTCGCCGACGAAATCCTTAACCTGAAAGGGGAAACAAATGTGCATCACATCGCATGAGGTCACCGGCGCGGGTCGGTCAATATCTACCCCAAACGTGCGATAACGTTTCTGGAGCAACTCGAAAAGAGGTTTACCCACTTCACCCAGCCCAACGACAATAACAGCGTCCTCCGGCATCGATTATCTGTTTGCCGACACTGCTTGCGCCGGTAACGTTTCTGACATTTCCCGTTCTTGCTGATCTGGAGCTAGACGCAAGGAGTTGTAGAACGGCTTATCCACACTATTCCCACCCAATTTTCTTAATTTGAGCGGTGGCGTGTTCGTCGGCATCGCGAGAAGCTCGGTTAGAGCGCCTTGATCGAGCGAGGAGATATCTTCGAATCTTATCAACCGCCGTTTCTTGAACCAATCTACACAGTCAGCGGCAGTGGCAAACCAGGCACCCGCTGCTCGCAACTTGTCGAGCAATGTTCGATAAAAGCCATCCCATAGTCTTTCGGGCGCGATGCTACGGTCATGCCAGTTGATCGTCAAAACACCTCCAAAGCGAACACAGTTTTGGATCAGCTGATCCAAGAGGCGCTCCGCGCGCTCAGGCGAAAGATTCATATGGTCTGGATAAAACATGGCTGTATCCATGACATGCATGGGTAGCTCCACCGTTTGTTCTACACCCGGCAATCTAAATACCTGAGTCGTTCCGTTCCGATATCCTATTGTTTCATTGTAGCCCAGGGTCGAGTCGTAGATCATTCCAGCTTCTTGCAGAACTAGCGGTGTCTCCTCGCTGAAGTACAACCAATGCATCCGTACGCCTTTGACGGTCTCGCCAGTAGCCGCACCGACCAACTTCGCTTCCTCGATTGCCTTGGCCGGCTCGACCCAGGCATCTATTCCATGAAGCCCAACTTCACAACCGGAGCTCTTAATCTTTTGAATTTCGTCACGAATTTCCGAAAGCTCGTAAGCCGCGGCGCGTCGATAGCGCCGCCGACTGCCGCCGTTTGCACCGGGATCTCCCTTCCTCGGTATAACAAAAAAGGTAGACGGCAGCTGTTTCTCAATAACCAGGTAGCGCGAGAAGTTAGCCCAGAAGTCTGGAACAATTCGCAAATACACGAGCGGCAGCGATATTACTGTTTTCCAGTTTTGCAGTACTTGCCGAAGATGCCGTTTCCCCTTTAGCAGATCGATAACTGATCCGATCGTGGCGCGATAAACGAATCCGAAAAACGTGTGGTCGAATCGATGGTTGCGAATTCCCGCGTGATCCACGTCATGAGTCAAACAAACGATTAACTTATGACCGGCAGGGGCGGACGGTATCTCAACGAGGGGAATTGCGTAACTGAGGATAATATCACGGAGCATCGCGATATGTAGCTCGAGAGTAGGTATGCTGGCATGGGTCATCGGTTGACCGCGCGTAAGCAAATTTTCTATTTCGGCGAATAGGTCGAACCCGATACGGACGATAACTTGTTCGGCAGAGACGAACTCTACTGCAATCGCTTCACCGGTGTTCTCATCGACAAGATCGTGACCGCGCGAATTCTCAAAGGCAAAGCTGGTTCCGTAGATCGGAATTCGATCTCCCTTGTAGACGAGGATTCTATTCGAGCGTTCGGAGCGCACTTTAATCCCGTTTTTCTGATCAAACGTTTGCTGCCTGATTCCAAACACCAGAACGAGCCTGGCGGAGCTGTTACAAAATCGATCATTTGAACAAATCAAAACATCGAACGTCGAGTTAGCGCTATAACGTTGCCACGGTGTTTTGAATAGCTCGAAAAATTCACCGATAACCGCGTATTCCTCTTCGCGTGCAAGAACAGCTATCATGTGAGACGCAATCTCTGATGGATACTTGCCGGCCCAAGCTGCAAAATCTACACAAGGTCGCCAACCAAATTAAGAAGATTTGACTTTTGGCGAGACCACCTGTGAGTAAGATATACTTGTTGGCCTCGAAAGACGATCTTCTTCACTTCTTCTGGATGAAAGTAGGCAAATTCTATTTGTCGAGCCAGATCGGCGGCATTACCAACCTCAAAGTAGATGAGATCTGCCACATCAAAATAATCTCGAATTCCTCGGGTACCGGGAGCGATGACAGGTTTGCCGAGCGCGAGGTATTCGAAAATGCGCGTTGGGGTATTTATCTCTGTGAAAATGTTGCGATGATTGGGAATGACACCGAGGCTACACCGATTAATGGCTTCAACAATTTCATAGCGATCCTTGACCCCCAGATAATCAACATTTTTCTCCAACCCTCGGTTTCGGGCCGATTCCATGACTTGTTCGAAGAAAGGGGTCGACTCGCCGCACACAGCGAGCCTGATGCCGGGAATCAACTTCTTCGCCAGCTCTATCGCATCGACTGCCAGATCGAACCCGTTTCGTCGGACCAGTGAGCCATGGTATAAGACAACGAATGGCTTGCCGCTTTCGCCGTTCGAGTGTTGTGAGCCCGCTTGAAAGTGGAAGATGTCGTCCTCCGGCGAGTTAAGCACGACACCAATCTTACTAGCCGAGCAACTGCGATGCGCGTAGATCCTCTGACACGCCAGATTGACGGTTACGACCGAGTCGGCAAACCGGATACTCCATTTTTCCAGCTGTTTAAGCAAACGGACGCTAAAACTCTTTTCCGGAGCATTGAAAATCGTTTGCATAAGTTCCGGGACTGGGTCGTGAAGGTCCAAGATGATTTTCGCGCCCAATAGTTTCGGGATTAATGCGCTAAACACGAGAACATCCGGCATGTTGTGGACGTGGACAAAGTGATATCTTCGAAACAGGCCGTGACGAGCAAGGTAAAGAAAGGATCTCAATATGAAAATCGCATATTGACTAATATATCTAATCTTACCGGCTCGACGGCGCTTCAACGGAACGCGGAAAACGCTAACTCCGTTGATTACTTCTCGCCGCGGCTCTGTTCGGTCTCTTTGTAAGCATACCACGTCAACTTTTACATTCTCAGCGGCCAGTGCTTCGGCAGCGCGCCGCGGTCGAGGGTCGGAAGGATAGTACGAAAACAAAAGAACAGCTGCGCGTTTGCCACGGAGACGCCATCTGTTATCAACGTACGGGCGCACTGTATAAGAAAGATCAAGCGCAGGGACTTGTTCGTTGCCAGCTCTCTGTGAGGCGTCCGATCTGACCATATTCTGGTAGGTATACGCGGCGACTTCCTTAGGAAGCGCAGGCCAATACTCACCCGAATATCTTTCCTCGACGTATTGAAGAAACTGTCGATATAGCTCAGCCGGGTATTCTGAGCTCGTTTGAGTCGAGCCATTGAAGCTAATATAGTCTGGATGCGTGATGACTAGAGCCATCCCGCGGTGCTCAGCAAGCCAGTCAAGTTTTCGGAACCAAGTCTTGGGAGTCTCCTCTCGCAAGAGCAAGAAAAGAGTGGAGTCTTGTGGCAAGGTGTAAGGAAGCTCCACGTATCCGGACCGCGACTCGGGCGTCCGATCGCTGATTCGAGGTGAAACCCAGAAAGGGAAAATTGTCTGACGCCCCTGCGGCTGCGGCTCAAAAGGATCTGTATCGAAAGTTGAAGCGTCATACTTGACATTAAGGTCAAGCAACCAGTCGAGTTCGTTTAGCATGAACGCGGACCGAAATCCCTCGACTTGCCATTCACTGAGATAGTTATTGATCCGCGCCGCGCTCTTGCGAAACTCGCGACGCGATTCGTAAAGCCTGCCATCATGCCTAAGATCGTGGATGCCTACTTCAAATCCGTTGCGCACCAATTCTTCTCTTAGGGCAGGTGGAACTTCATATTCCCCTTCCGGAACAAAGTTGAACGAGGAGCGAAACCCCAGTTCTTGTTCCAATTCCATAAGCTGCCGACATTTTTGCAGCCCGTTCAGGGTTTCTACGTCGTGGGTCAGAACCAGGGCGAACTTCTTCCCCTGGGGCCATCCCGGCCAGCCTTCAGGTGGTCGCCCGGATCCCGGCATAATCGGCCAGGTATTCGCGACCCTTGCTCGCAAAACCGATGCAAGCTGCCGCCGAATCGCGGTTCGAACGAACTGAGGAATAAACGGCTTAACGCGATAATAGAGTTTATTTCGTAACATCGAAATCGTGGTGGAGAAGAGAGCGCCCTAGCAGCTCTGCAATCTGCACCAAAGAATTATGTAACTTGAACCGATTTGTCGGCCAGGCTGATGGTGAGTCCCAGATACGCGACAACCGCTTTTCACCTGGACATCGTGTCGAGCTCTTGAAACCCGGAGTCCGTGGTGCTTAAGCGGTTGCCATCAGGTAATCGAAAATATTTTCGAACAAAATCCGCCGAAATCTAGTAATCGAGCTCGAGCTTCTTCGGCGAGTAGGAACGAACTTTATTTAGAATAAGGGAGACGGTGTCTCGCTCAACCAGAAGTTTCTTGTAAGTGCGATTTACGGCATCGCCGCTGTTTTTCTCGGCTTCAACAATAACTAACATCTTGTCCATAAAGGGAGCCATTCCCCAGGTCGGACTCGTTTGATCGAGAGGAGGCATATCAAAGATGACGTAATCAAAATCGCTCGCTTTCAAATTTGGCATCATGTCGAAGAACTTCTTCAAACCGAGCTGGGCCGGCCCGCTGTTCGGAGAACCGACGACGGCAAGATATAGATTCTCAGCAACCGACTTCAATTCCCCGTCCGACTTAAGAGCAGTATTCAGAAAATAAGCGGGCTTCCCTTTGAAGAATGGATGGACCTGGTCTGGCCCAAGGTTCGCATCCACCAGGAGGACTTTGCCATCGTTTGTTTCCGAAAGAGCGGCAGCAAGCCCAGCCGCGAGCGAAGACGTTCCCGCTTTCCCTGACAACGCCGATACCCCCACAAGCTTTGGTTTATGGGTCAGGTTATGCAACTCGAAGTAGAGGCCCAACCGATCTCGAATCGCTTCACAATACGAACGCATGAAGTGCCCGGAATCCCAAGGCGCGATTTGCCTTGGCGAGGGTGATCCGGGCACAAATGGACCTCCTTTGCCATTCCTTTTTGTAGCGGTCCCATTCCACGTCGAAGTGTAAGGGATTGACATGAGGGGATTGATTCCGACTTTTCTCTCGATTTCGATCGGTCTCCTAATGGTCCCTGCCAGAATGAGTTCTTTGAGTAAGGCGAAGCCTACCGCTAACGCCAGCCCGCCGACGGCCGCGCCCAGCATGATTTTGTCTCTCGTCTTCGTCACCAATATGGGCGGAGAAGGGCGCTGAACCGCGCTGATATTCGGGATCTTCGATGGGTCGAGCGCCTCATCGACCCGAGCCTTCTCCAGAGTTGCCTGGAAATATTTGTAATTTGTTTCTTCGAGCTGCCTCTGACGCTCAAGGTCCGCCATCTGTGGGCTAAGTTGCGACAACTGAGCTATCCTCTTGCGAACGTCCTCGAGCCGGGTCGCCAAGGCGTTCTTCTTTGCCTTCAATCCGGCAAGATGAGCAGCTTCGGAGAGAGGACTAAGTTCACCGCTTTTTGCCGACCCCACTCGTGAAGGCAAATCCGGGTACGTTTTCTCCAAATTGCGAAGTTGGTGGTATAAATCATCGATTTCGGCCTGGTTGGACTTAACGATTTGACTTTCCGGGGTGTACTTTGAAAGCAATTCGACCTGCGTCTGATGCAGCCGATCCCACCCTGACTCTAAGGCCTGATACCTCTTAATCACGCCGATAGGTATTTCGACTGAGGGGGTTGCAGTAGGATCGGCTTCGGCCGGGGAAGCAGACGTGGTTTTTCCAGCGGATGATTTTTCCGATCCAACAGACGATTTGTCATTGCTCGGTATGGCGGTGACTCCTCCGCGAGACATGTTGAGCTGACGGGACCGCTCTTGTTGCTCCTCCACGTCCGCTTCAGCAAAATGCAACTGCTCTTCAAGTCTCTCTGCTTCCGTGATCAGGCTCGTGATACTGTTCTCCAACGACACAATTCCAGCTTTCTCTTTGATATCTCGCAAAGCATCTTCAGTCTGGTTAAGCCGCGCACGAACTTGATCCGTTTGTTGAGTCACGAAATCAAACGCCCCTGCGGACCGGTGAACTTCGAGGTGCTTGTTAAAGTAGCGATTTACGAGCTCGTTAAGGACGAGCGTTGCGAGCTCCGGATCCGGGTTCTTGTATGAAACAAAAATGATGTTGCTTCCCAGAAAAACCTTGGTCTCCAGCCCCGAAGCTACGGTCGCCGCAGCAGACTCCTTGGTCGGTACCCCCTTGGCGTGCGGAAGCAAACGCTTGGGACCGACCGCCTCTGCTGTCTGCACGGCCAGATCCCAGCTACCAAGTATTGCCAGCTCGGAACCAAGAATATTTTCCTGCGCTCCTCGATTTACTGACGTAGAAGTCGCATCATCAACGGTGCTTCTTTCGACCATGTAACGCACCAGCAGCTTGGCTTGAGATTCGTAAACCCTAGGAAAAAGGAAGTAAACTGCCATCGCACTGACCAAGCCAGCAATTAAGCCAACGATGATCATTCGCTTGTGCTTAAAGAGAGCATAAAGAATATCATTTTTGGTAACGGTCGAGGTGTGTGGAACCTGTGGAGTAGGACGGGATGGCCGCACCCTGGCGACGGCAACGTTTGAGGCGACCGCGAGGTCTTGTTTCCTCACCAGCGGTTGGTTTGAAGGTTCGGACATATTAGTTGTCTCGGTTAGGTTCTCCGGGAAAGTTGAACTAGTCTAGATGGGGATAGATTAGCCGGCCAGCAAGTCGATTAACGACCAGCGGTAATCTGCGAAAAATTCCTTCGTGCAGCTTCGACTTTTGATTGCCACCAGTTAGCCATTTGTTCGTCTGAACCGAGAATTTAAAGTAGTCGGCTATTTCTTCGGTCGCGCCCCAGGACAACTTAAAATCTCGCAGCCCAGACTGGTGAAGGTCAGTCCGGCCGAAATCCAGCGTCACTGAACCTCTTTTGGCCAACTCCTGAATACCTTGCCACATCACCAGATTACTGCCGCGGAGTTTGCTGGCGCTTTTGTCCGAGGCGCCAAATTTATAGAGAGCTGAGCGGCCAGAATGAAAGAACACAGCACCCGCGATTGGCCGGGTTGCGACTCGCGCAAGGACGACAAAGCCTAACCCCTTCTGAATAATCTCTCGATGAATGTTGCGGAAAAAGGACAATGGTTGAGGAGGAAGACCGTGTTTCCTGCGAGTTCGCATATGCAGGCGATAAAATTCGCGCATTGCATCCCAATTCTCGCCGACCTCTGCCGTTACTGCACTCTTCTCTGCCTTGCGGACGGCGCGGCGGGCGGCACTCGAAAGCCCGGCAAATAGTTTTTCAACTCCAACCGCCAGATTAAGCCTGTGCCTGTAGTATTGTTCGGCAGCCGGAACGGACTCTGGCAACATATTTTTGCCTCCACGCAATTCGAAACTTCGCCATTTACGCTCACGCCCTTTGCGCAGTAGGGCTTCAACGATCGCTTCCGGTCGCTGCGCATCGAACACCAGCGGAGGACAGAAATCACTAAAAGGCATGCAAACAGCCCGCTTGCCCGTAAGACGGCTCGCCATTTCCACCATTGGAAGAAGCGCGACTAGTTTGCCACCCCGTCGAAATTCAAGATACAGAGGCTTATGCCCATATGTCGCACAGATCACCTTAGCCCAACTGGTTCGGTGAAATACGTTCGACTCGGAATGCGAAACAGCTACAGAATCCCAGGCTGAATCAGCGAGCGGGTCAATGGCTGTGACTTCTAAAGTATCACTGAACGAGCTTGCGACGTTTGCCTCATAGTCATTTCGGCGTTCGACAAGTTTGGTGCCTGGCTCACGCGAATAAGTCACATCACTTTGTCCGCCTGCGAATTGCGAACGACCCAGAACGTTCTCGGTTGCAAGCGCACTCACTTTCGCCGCATTACCTATCGCCGTTCAAATACTCCAAAGCAACGCGCACTAGCGAGAAGCTGCCGATAAGTTAAGCCTCGTTGAACCCTCCAGGATTCTGGCAGGGTTACCCGCAACGATGACATTTGCCGGAACATCCTTGGTTACAACGCTCCCGGCACCGATAATCGCGTTCTCGCCGACTACGATTCCGCCTAACAGAGTTACGCCAGATCCGATCGATGCTCCTCGCCGAATTATTGTGCGTTGGCAGTTCCAGTCTGCTTCAGTTTGGAGCTGCCCATTCGCGTTGGTCGCACGGGGATATTGATCGTTTATAAAAACTACACCATGTCCTACGAAAACGCCTTCTTCTATGGTGACCCCTTCACATATAAACGTGTGACTGGAGATTTTGCAGCGCGACCCGATTTTGGCCCCTTTTTGAACCTCAACGAAGGCGCCGATTTTTGTTTCATCGTCAACCTCGCAACCGTAAAGGTTTATAAAAGGTCCAAGACGAACATTGCGCCCGAGCTTCACATCGGCCGCGATTAGCTGATTTTGGGTTGGCTGGTAAGTTGGCTGCATTCAGGGAAAGAGCTTGTCTGTTTTCGGGAAAGCAATGACTTCAGAGCCGGCGTCCGGTGCGTTCGGACCTAGCGAGGCGCGACTTATATCCAATGTTTCAAGATCTATACCAAGGCTGTACTTAGAACTGCCTCTTTAACTGCAAAGACGACCATCCCAATTTGTTCCGGAGTCAGTTCTGGAAACATCGGAAGCGAAATGACCTCACGCGCCATTTGTTCGGCGACTGGAAAGGCTCCTTCGGCATACCCCAAATGTCGGTAAGCTTTTTGCCTATGAATCGGCACAGGATAATGCACGCCGAATTGTATACCTTTCTCGGTTAATACATAGAACGCTTCGTCTCGGTCCTCCACTCTAATTGCATATATGTGATAAACATGCTCGGCATAGCTTGGGACAATTGGTAGGATAATCCCTTCGGTACCGCTTAGAGCGCGGTCATATTCGAGAGCGTGTCGCCTTCGCATTGCGTTCGCCTGATCGATATGTTTGAGTTTAACGCTTAGGACTGCCCCTTGGATTCCATCCATCCGGCAGTTCCACCCAATCTCGTTATGGTGGTACTTACGGGCTTGTCCGTGATCTCGAAGGGTGCGGATTTGGCTCTGCAGTTCGGGATTATTTGTGATTACCGCGCCCGCTTCTCCGAACGCGCCGAGATTCTTCCCGGGATAAAAACTAAAACATCCGATGTCCCCAATTGTGCCAGCCATGCGCCCCTTGTATTTAGCGCCATGAGCCTGGGCGGCGTCCTCGATGACGAAAAGTCCGTGCCTTCGCGCAAGTTCAAGGATTGGATCCATATCGGCTGGTTGGCCAAATAAATGGACCGGAATGATTGCCTTTGTCTGCTCAGTAATGGCGGCTTCGAGCCCGGCCGGGTCCATCGTGTAGGTGGAGTCATCCACATCGACAAAAACCGGCCGAGCTCCACAATAGGTGATGGCTTCAGCCGTAGCCATAAACGTATTTGGTACCGTTATGACCTCGTCGCCCGCGCCAATCCCACAGGCTAGCAGCGAAAGCCAAAGCGCTTCGGTGCCGCTACCTACACCGACGGCATATTCGGATCCACAGTAGGCGGCGAATTCACTTTCAAATCTCTCAACAAATGGGCCGCCGGCGAAAGCACCGCTGTCGATGACCTCTTTGATCGCTCGATCGATTTCTAAACGCAGCGGCCGATGATGAGCCTCCAAATCAATGAAGGGTACGCGGTTTCCGAGAGGCGATTGATCCATTATTTTAAGCTCGTGTTGCTGCTAACTTGCTACAGCGGGCGCGACAGTGGCCACCTCGCCATTAAAGACACGCCGATCGATCGGTGGAACGAAACTAACTGGTGCTCCATTGGCCTTCAATGAGGCCGAGGCAGCCTCCAAAATACGGACGAGCTCAAACCCGGCGCGGCCTCCCGTGAGTGGGGATGAACTGCTCTCGATGCACTCCAAGAAGTGCTCGCAAACCGCCTTTAATGGCTCCTCTTGGTGCAAGTAGGGAATGTAACTATCGCCGTAATGATATGAGTACTGGAACTCGGCGAAGGTGTCGTAGTGAGGAGGCCGTTCCACTCGAACATCGTAAACCTTTATTTTTTCGTGCGTCTGTAGATCATCGTAGATTATCATTCGACGACTGCCGACAATGGTCATCTCACGAACCTTGCGCGGCTCAAGCCAGCTGCTCTGGATCGTAGCGAAACGCTTGTGGCGAAAGATTAACGACATATTGGTCACGTCCTCATTCTGGGCAGAGACATGCGCGTTTCCCTGACAGTTTACCGAGATGGGAAATTCGCCGAGAATGTGAAGGATGATCGAAATATCGTGGGGGGCCAGGTCCCAAGCCACATTGATATCCTTTTGAAACAATCCCAAATTCAGCCGTCGGGAATTGATATAACGAATTTCGCCAATGTCGCCCGCCTCAACGATCTCCACAATCTTGCGGACCGCGGCGGAGTAAAGAAAGGTATGGTCGACCATCAGCGTCAACCCCCGCGAATCAGCCAGCTCGATCAGTTCTTGGCACTCGGCCGAAGATGCAGCCATCGGCTTTTCGATGAAAACGTGTTTGCCGGCAAGTAAACTGGCTTTTGCCAGTGGATAATGGGATCT
>Ga0066388_100002670_pt1 | contig 11070 bp, 6 predicted proteins | sample PanSoiMetaGPlot6_FD_64539 | JGI IMG/M metagenome (GOLD analysis project Ga0066388, IMG submission 64539) | Tropical forest soil microbial communities from Panama analyzed to predict greenhouse gas emissions - Panama Soil - Plot 6 (Hybrid Assembly) | ecosystem: Environmental > Terrestrial > Soil... | reverse complement strand
GAGCATCGGTCATGGTGCGGAATTTCCAGAGCGTGAACGGCTTGCCGAAGAGCCCGGGCCGAGGATGTGCAAACAGCGCCGGCTTGCCGATCGTCAGCCGGATCGTGAGCCACACGACGGCCAGCACGGGCGCCAGCAGAACCACCGCGATTGTCGCAATCGTGACGTCGAACAACCGTTTCACGGGCTGGTTTGTGCCGACATCGACTGTGGCTTCGATAGCGCCGTGAGTTCACCGAGAACCGACAGGTACTTGTCGGCCAGGGCTTCGCGAGTCGCGTGTGCAACCACCCATCGGCGTCCGTTGCGTCCGAGCGTGAGGCGGCGCTCCGGATCGTCGGCGAGCGCCGTAATCGCCGCGGCGATCTCGTGCGGATCTTCGGGCTCCACAAAAAGACCGGCCTCGGCTTGCTCGCACACCAGTTCGCGCGCGACGCCGTCGATCGCCAGGATGACGGGCCGCTCACAGGCCATGTAGTCGAACACCTTGTTTGGATAGACCGTCTTGAACGTCGGATTCCGCTGCAGCACCGCCAGGCCTGCGTCCGCGGCGTTCACGTAGCGCGGCATCTCTGCTTTCGCGCGCGCGCCGAGAAAGACAATGTTCGTGAGACCTTTCTCACGCGCCCGTCGTTCGCACTCTGCGCGCTCGGGACCATCGCCAACAGTCGCGATCAGGATGTCGGGCCGGGCTGCGAGATGCTCGGCGGCGGCGACTAGCTGGCCGATGGCGTTCGCCCGTCCGTGCGCACCGGCATAGAGCGCGACGAACTTGTTCGACCAGCCGAGCTGCGCGCGCATTTCGGCCTGAGGCTCAGGCTTGAACACGCTGACGTCGGCGCCGTTCGGGATCAGGACGATCTTGTCGCGCGACGCGAGTCCACGCTCGACGATGTTGTCTGAAAACGCCGGTGTGAGAACGTTGATCCGCGAGGCCGAACGGCAAGCCCACCGTTCGAGCGCGTACAGCAATTTCGCAATCGAAGATCCTTCACCGATGACGCCAGTCGTCACAGCGCTTTCGGGCCACAGATCACGAACCTCGAAAACCCAGGGCACGGGGCGCAGTCGCCATCGGGCCGCAATCCAGCCAGGCAGGACGGCGAGGAGCGGTGGCGAGGTCGCAATGACGACGTCGTGTCGGCCCGCACGGCGTGCTGCAGTCGCTGCCGAGAGGGCGAACACCAGGAAGGCCAGGGCGCGACCTGCATAACTCCTGTTATAGGAATCCGGCACGTGACATCGCCAGACGACGACCCCATCGTTCTTTTCAAGAGTCAACCAACGACCACGAAACCGCTGGGGCGTCTCGCCCGTCGCGTAGTCCAGCGCCCCCGCGATGACGGTCACCTCGTGGCCGGCTTTCGACCAGGCGGCAGCCATCTCGTTGAATCGTGAACCACCGGGTGCTCCCGGCATCAGGTAGTACTGGTGGACGACGAGAATTTTCACGACGTCACTCTGGGTGGTGAGGGAAGCTTCAGCTCGCGGCCGGCGATCTGAAATTGGACCCGTTGATCGGCGAGAGCGATCGACCACTTCTCGCCAGCGACATCAACCACCGGCCGATGTCCGCCGGAGAGCACGCTGACGAACGTGGCAGGCAAGGGCTGCTCGACGTCAACCGCAAACGACGGCACCGGGACCTTCTCCCCGTAGTAGCGTGACAACCAGCCGCGTGGCGGCTTCATCTGGCCCGCCACCACCGTCGCTGGAAGCGGCGCTCCCTGAATGTCGAACGCTTGAACGAAGAAATCGCCCTGATCGGTATTCAATGCGAGTCGGCACGCGTCGTCGTCAAACGTGTACGGAAAGTCGCCCCCCAGCCAGTGGAGATGCATGGCATGCGATCCATGGCCGTCGATGTGATCGACGACAACCCACAAATCATCTTTGATGAACAGCACGTGGCGCACATGGACGCATCTCCCCGCGTGACGCTGGTACCCGTAGTGTTCGCCGGAACAGACGACGAGGTTGTCCTGGTCGTCCTCGAAACGGAGCAGCCGCGCCCGTGTGAGGTACAGCACCTTGAACTGCCGGAAGTGCAGCATCTGATCGCGATTGTCGACCGCGACGGTGTTGTGACACGCGGTGCGCATGAAGTGCTGGTGCCACTCTGGACGATCGTTGTAGAGGTAGCTGCCCGCATCGGCCAGCACGTTCAGTCCACGCCACCAGACGTCGAGGTGCAGCATGTCGATCTGCGAGAAGCGATCGAGCAGCGTCCCGCATCGAAGTGTCGCAAACGAGTGGTCGTGTCGTCCTCGCATCACGTGATAGCCGGTGTGGGTGAATGACACGGATCGACGCGCGGGCGGCTCGATCGGCGCATCAAGCCCGGCGGGGCCGAAGAACCACGCCGCCATCTCGTCCCAGGGGCCCGGTTCATACAGCCGCCGCTCGTGCACCATCAGGTTGGCCGTCTGCAGCACGGGACGGAAATCAGCGAAGTCGCACGTGGAGAAGAGGCCCGGCATGCTGCCGTCATTCGATCCGTAGTTGGGCAGGCGGCCGTCATCGGGATTCTGATGCGCGACAAGGAACTTGATGGACCGATCGAGCGCGTCGAGCCATGAGACGCTCGGCCGGTCTCCCATCGATTTCGCGAACAGGCACGCCCACAGAAGGTCGTGAAGCGCCACGCGGTGGTAGGTGTGCGATTGCTGAATGTACGCGCCGTCAGGATAGAACTGTTGCCGGGCTTCCTCGTCGAGGATTGCCCGGCCAAGGTCCCGCCAGCCGCGAGCGGCCGGCTCTTCCGGCAGCAACGCGCCCACCGCAAACAGTGCGAGCGCTTCAGACAGCAGGTGGTTGTTGTAGACCGCAATACGCGCGTAGCTCAGGTTCTGCTTGATGTGGGCTGCGCCGGTCAGCATCGCCTCGCGGAGCAGGGCGCTCACGCTGGTTTCCGTTCGGGTGAGCAAAACGTCCGTGCAGAACAGCCACGCAAGCAGCCGAAACGCGATCTCCTGGCCGGAGGCCCAGTGGATCCCCAACCCTCGAGGGTTTGCCAGCGTGAAGTCCCGAATCTGCCTCGCGAGCGCACGCGCGAAGCGGGGCGCGCTTTCAGGGAAGAACGCCGCGCACCGCGCCATGTGATACGCGTGCGGGAATCGAGCGACCTCCCAGCACACCTTGATATCGCCGGTGCCATGGTGTCCCGCGAGCGCCGACCGCCACGGCACATTTGACGGCCACTCGGCGCCGTTCAGCGGATTCCGGTGCCATTCGACAGGCTCGCCAAACCGGGCAGACCAGCGACCGAAGCACTCGATCTCGCCGGGCAGTGCACGATCAGCCGTGACCATCAGCCGGTGCAGGGCAGGAGGCCCGATTCGATCGCGGACGGCACCCGCGACGGCGATCGGATCGGGAAACGGCAGGTGAGCCATCCAGAAGTCGCGGGACTCCTTCTGGGAGCCGTTGTCCTGCAAAGACTGGCTCCCTTTAAAGAAATCCCGGCGTCGCGAAATCTCCCAGGCAACCCGAAAGGCGGCGCCTTTCGGACCCAGCTCGAACAGCTCCTGTCCGAGATTACGCAGGTTGTGCAACGATTCGATTGCCATCGGAGACAGCTTCCGCGTCCAGGAACGTCGAGGCCCACGCTTCAATCGAGGCAAGCTTCCAGACAATGTCGAACCAGTACGGCGTTCGAGGAGCGCCCAGCAGCGCCTGCAAGCCAGTCGCGTCGTACAGGCCCCGTTCACGAGCGGCTTGAGACAGCAGCAAGTCATGCACGAAATCAGGATGGCGATCCCGCATCCATGCCTCGGCCGGCGTGTCGAAACCGACCTTGCGGCGGCCCAGAACGAAAGACGGGATGGCGTCGGAGACTGCGCGCCTCAGGACCCACTTGGTCGCGCCGCCTCGCAGCTTCAAGTCGAAGCGAGTGTGGAGAGCAAATCGCACGACCCGCGGATCCGCAATCGGCACGCGCGACTCGAGGCTGTTGGCCATCGACATGCGGTCGTCCTGCTGGAACAGCCCCGTCAGATACGTCTGCATGTCCCAGTGCAGAATCTTGTCGCCGGGATCCTGCGCGGGTGAGCGACCGACCCCGTCGTGAAACGCAGTCTGTGCGCGCTGCCGCGAGATGAACTCCGGCGACGGCAGCACTTTCCGCCAGACGGACTCTGGCACCTTGGCGAAGTTGTCGAAGTAGCGCCGCCGCCATCCGCCGAGGCCGACGGACCGGGAGAATCGGCGGATATTCCGGAGATCGAGGATCTGCTTCATCAGGTTGCGGCCGACCGGGTTCGAGACGGTCCTGTGCCCCACGGCCTGCTGGCTGGGCACATGACTCCCGGCTCTCTGCCCGGAAAACCACGACGAGAACGCCCGCGCCGGATGCACGAGTGCGTAACGCGCGTAGCCGCCGAACACCTCGTCGGCTGCCTGACCGCCGAGACAGACCTTCACGTGCCCCGCGGCCAGCCGGCTGACGTGATACATCGGGATCAGCGCCGGACCGATGACGGGTTGATCCTGGTAGTACGAAAGCTTCAGAAACTCGTCGGGGAAGTTGTTGCCGTCGACCGTGGTCAGATGCAGATCGAGCCCGAGGGCCGCTGCCGCCGACTCCTGATACGGCCGTTCGTCGATGATGTTCTGATGGCTGAAGTGGATCCCGAACAGCTTGGGTTGGTGGCCGCTTCGCTTGGCGAACGCGGCGATGGCGCTTGAATCGATTCCCCCGCTGAAGTACGCGCCCACCGGTACATCCGACATGAGCTGCTCGTCGACGACAGTCTCGAGCAGCTCGCGGAGCGTCTCGACGCTTCGTCCCGCGTCCTCATCCCGTGGTTGGAAGCCGTCCGTCTCCCAGTAGATTTTCCGGCGCATGCCGAAGCGGCCGATCTCCAGATACTCGCCGGCACGGACCTGCCTGATGTGACGGAAGAACGTGCGATCGAACAGCGTCGTGTGGAAGTGGACGTATTCGTTGACCGCTTCGGGATCGATTTCGCGAGGCACATCGGGACACTGCAGCAGCGCCTTGATTTCGCTCGCGAACACAATGCGTTGTCCGTCGTCGTGGTAGTAGAGCTGCTTCACGCCGAGGGGATCGCGGGCCAGAATCAGGCGCCGGTGACGCGCATCCCAGAACGCCAGGCCGAAAATCCCGGCCACGTCCGTGAGCACTCCCGGTCCGTAGGTGTGGAGCGCGTACAACAGCGTTTCGGTGTCCGAGGACCCGCGGAAGCGGGCGCCTCGAGCCTGCAATTTCGGACGGAAGCTCTGGTGGTTGTAGAACTCGCCGTTGTATGTGATGCAGCTCGCCCCGTCGTCGCTCTTCATCGGTTGATGCCCGGTCGGCGACACGTCGACAATGGCGAGACGACGGTTGCCCAGGCCCAACGGTCCACTGATGAGGAAACCTTCGTCGTCGGGGCCGCGGTGAGCGATCGATCGCGTCATCCGCTGCAGCGTCGGCAGATCGGCCTGACGATGCTCATCGCGATAGTGAAAGATTCCGGCGATTCCGCACATGATGGTGTGGCGACGTCTTAGATGATGGGCAGCGGCTCGCTCCAGACCGGCTCGCCGTGCCTCAAGCTCTGCATGGCGGCGAGGGCAGCCCACGTGGTTCCCCGGAGCTCCTCCCAGGGGATCGGCCACGAGCCGCCTTCGCGGACGGCGCGCAGAAACACGTCCAACTCCGTCCGGTGTCCTTTGTCACGTCCGCCGTCTGCCCTCTCGAGACGCCCGCCGGACCAGAGCTCGATCGCTTCCCAGTGGTCGACGGTCGCGACGCGGCCGCCGCCAATGACTTCGATGCGTTCCGGCGGGAACGCCTTGTCGCCACCGGCCTGGTACCACACACTCGACGTCGAGCCGTTGGCGTGGCGCATCGTGATGAAGACACGATCGTCGGTTGTCTGCGCGTCACCCGATTTCGCCACCGACTCGGCGTAAACCTTGACGGGAGGCGATCCCGCGATCGCCACGCACGTGTCGATCGCGTGACACGCCTCGCCGATGATGCGTCCGCCGCTGATCTGAGGATCCTGTGTCCAGTGTTCGAGCGGGACAGGTGCCGCTGCGAATCGATACAAAATGCTCAGCGGGCCGATGTTCCGGAAATGGTCGCGAACTCTCCGAGTCGCCGGCGCAAATCGCCTGTTGAATCCCACCGACAGCGTCGGCGTGCGGACGCCGAGCGCCGCGAGGCAGTCTTCGATGTCAGACAGCTCGCGAGGCGTGATGCACAGCGGCTTCTCGACGAAGACGTGCTTTCCTGCTCTGAGCGCGCGCACGACCAGCCGCGCGTGTTCGTCGTTACGTGTCGCGATCAGCACGGCTGTCGTGCCGGGGTCATTCAGTACCTCGTCGACATCCGTCGTCGCGTACGCGAAGCCCTTTGCGACGCCCGTGTGCTCGGCGGTCAGGCCTTTTGCGGTGGCAATGCCCCGCCACGAGAAGCCCCCCAGTTTCTCGAGGGACGGGATCATGACCAGACGTGCGAAGGTGCCGGCGCCGATGAGGCTCAGCCCGGGCACGCCGTCGGCCGGGGTCGAGCGCGGCTTCAGAGCGACGCGTCGCGCCGGTGCCGGTGTCCCTTCGGGGTACTCGAGCAGGACGCCGAAATGCGTTCGGGTCCCCGAGGTGATCAGCTCGTACGCCTCCGCGGCGCGATCGATCGCGAACCGATCCGTCGTGAGCCGTTCGACCGGGAGTTTGCCTGCCGCCATCAGATCCAGGCACGCCTCCATGTTTCGCTGAGCGGTCCAGCGAGCGAAGCCGACGGGATAATCGATTCCCTTCTCTTCGTACGCGGGATCGTTCCGACCCGGTCCAAGCGAACAGGCGACGGTGAATTCCAGTTCCTTCGCAAAGAATGGTGGCCGGGGGATGTTCAAGCCGGCGACGCCGACGAGCACGATTCGCCCCCTCGCCCGGGCCACTTCGGCGGCAAATTCGATCGGCTGGTTGCTCGTCGTCGCCGCAGTGATGACGACCGCGTCGACGCCGAACCCTCGGGAGAACGCCTTGACGAGTTCGGCAGGCGCGCCGGCCTCCGCGGCATCGGCCCCGAATTCGCGGGCGCGCGCGGCTTTCGCCGGATCGATGTCGATCCCGAACACGCGACAGCCCTGGGCTTTGAGGAGCGCGACCGCGATCTGACCGATGAGCCCGAGACCGATGACGAGCACGCTCTCACCGAGTCCGAGACGTGCGAGCCTGGCGCCCTCCATGGCGATCGCTGAAACCGGGGCATAGGCGGCGGCCTCGAGGCTGACGCCTTCCGGGATGCGCGCACAGAGATTGCGGCTCGCTACGGCGTACGCGGCGTGCGGCACGGCGGCGGCGATCCGGTCGCCGGGCTTGAACTCCTGAACCGCGGCCCCGCATTCCACGACGATTCCTGCCGCCGAGTATCCGAGCGGCATCGCGTCCTCCAGCTTGGCGCGCACCTGTTCGAGAGTGTTCCGAAGGCCCTCGGTGCGCACCTTCTCGAGTACGCGACGGACCTGATCGGGCCGGCGCCGCGCCTTCTCGAGCAGGCTTGCCCTGGCCAGATCAACGACGTAGCGTTCGGTGCCGGCTGAAATCAGGCTTGCGCGGGTTGACACCAGCACCTGAGCCTCGCCGCATGCCGGCGCCGGCACGTCCGCGACCCGGGTCATGCCGGTGCCGAGTTCCTGGACGATCTGCTTCATCGGGCGCCTTCGAACGAAAGGTTCGGGAGAATCGATCGAAAGAGTTCGCGGTTCTCGCGATCGGTGTCCGTCGATGCGATCTGCTGTCCGAGAGACCGGGCGCTGCGAGACGCGCGCTCGTACGCGGGAGCGTCCATATCGACACAGGCCTGCAGGACACGGCGCCACTCGTCCGGCGCATCGAGCGCCAAATCCCAGCCCGCGCCACGTTTGGCCAGCCCGCGCCACGGCGTCTGATCGCTCGTGACCAGCGGGCACCCGGCCAGCAGCGCCTCCACGATCGCGTGACCGAAGTTCTCGTTGGCGGTCGGCATGAAAAAGAAGTGGTGCGCCGACAGCGCAGCCTGGACGGCCTCGTGGCCGACCGGGCCGCGATAGGCAACCGTCACGTTGGCTGGCATCGCCGCGATCAGCTTCTGGCAGTCGCGCCAGTAAGCTCCGTCAATCACGGGGCCGTAGATGTCGAACTCCACCGCGCCCTTGAGAGATCGCAGCAGCTCGATCGCGACGTGCAGGTTCTTCTTCCTCGCGATGCGTGACAGAAAGACGAATCGCGCAGCTCCGGGCGTCTTGACACAGCCGGCTCGAGTCATCGGATCGACCGTGATTGGATTCCTCGCCACTCGCGGAGCGCTGGCGCCTTGAATTACACGCAGGATGTCGGCGCTCTCGATCTCGGTCGAGGCGTGAAAGATGACGTCGCGATAGAGGCCCGTCCGATCCGCGAGGTGAAGGAAGCTGCGCTTCTTGACGGCCTTCAGCCTGAGCGCTCCCGCCGACAGCTCGCCTCGCGGGGCCAGCACGATGGGGACGGCGTGCAGCACGCCCAGTCGCCGCGCGAGCAGGATCCTCAGGGACATCGGCGCGAAGAAGCTGTTCAGGTAGATCGCGTGCGGCTGAATCTCGTGGACGAGCGTTGCGAGCTGTCGCATCCGGATTTCGCCCGGCGACAAGTACCGGACGGTGGCTTTGCCCACCGGTTTCCACTGGCCCGGAACGAGATCGGCATATGGCGTGTCGTCGCCCTCGTCGCGGTCGCGCGTGATGACGTAGAAATCGATTTCTTGTCCCAGCCGGTCGACGAGCGCCGAGACCGAGCGCATCGGGCCGCCCGCCCTGAAGCCGGGCAGGTAGTACTCGACGAAGATTGCGACGCGAGGCTTAGCGGTGTTCAACACTCGTTCGTTATCGTGCCGACGAGAAGAGCGGGACCGCCGCCCGAAGCCGCTGATGAAAGTGGTCGAGCGTGAACGCTTCGCGAACCCGCTGCAGGCCCGCGGCGCCAATGGCCCTTGCGCGCTCCGCGTCGGACAAGAGTCCGACGAGCGCGTCCGCAAGCAGCTGCGGCGCCGCGGAGTCGACCAGAACATGGCCGCAGCCGTGCGGGAAGAGCTCTTCGGTGACGGTCCCTTTCAGAGCGACGACGGGGATTGCCAGCGAGGCCGCCTCGACGGCGGCAAGGCCGAAGCCCTCGCCGGTCGAGACTGACACCAGGACGGTGGCCGATTCCAGCAGGCGGTCGCGGTCCTCGTCGCTCAGAAATCCCGTAAACCGGATCGACGAACTTCCACGCGCCTTCCTTTCCAGCCGCTCACGGTCGTCACCGTCGCCGGCGATCACGAGTTGCGCGGTCGGCACGGCTGACAGAATCCGCGGCCATGCGTCGATCACCGCATCGTGGCCCTTGTAGCGCTCGCTGATCGCCATGCGGCCGAGCACGAGTACGGTCGGCGTGCTGGCAGGGCGCCGGGACTTCTCTCGCTGGGCCGCGCCGAGCCACACCACCTTGATGTCGGGCAGCCACGGGTTGGCGTCGCGCGCTCTTCTCGCGCTGAATTCAGAGGTCCCAATGATCGCGTTGGCACCGGTGAGGCAGGCACGGCGCCAGCGATCGAGCGGACGCCAGACCTCGACGCCGTGAATCACCACTCCGTACGGGACGTTTCGCATGAACGGCAACACGGTCATGACGCGCGCGAGGTCCACGTGCGTGAACAGCGCGAAATCAGGCGGGTTGAGCGCGCCGGCCATTGCCCGCCCCAGGTACGCGATCGATCGGAGATATGCCGGCCAATCCGGGTGATGGCGCCAGATCGAGATGTCGGCGTCCACCGCAAACGCGTCGGCGATGCTGGCCGCGACGACTCCGATACCGCCGAACCGAGGACCAAGCCCTGAGGTGACCAGAGCCATTCTCGGCCGTTGCGCCTTGTCAGACATCTGATGGGGACACGGGGACTGCCACGGCCTCGCTCAACGAGGTCTCCTGACCGTTCGGAACTGTGCCGTCGAGCAGCGTAAGCCTGTAGTTGTGCCGCCGGAATGCGGCCGTGCAGGCTTCCGCCGCGAATGCATCGCAACAAACCACTGCGAAATGGACGACCAGTTAACCACGGCGGAGGCTTCGTGACATGACGAGGTTACGATGGCTCGACGTTCGAACCGTGTGGCGAGCGATCTCGACGGCAACCACGACGACAGCCACGACAAATGTGTACAGAGCGAGCCCCCGCAGCATCGGCAGGAGAGGAATGACGTTGGTGTCGAAGAAGGCCGCTTTTGCCAGGGGTAGTGCCAGGACGCTGCCGGCGGCCTCACCAAATCGGTGCAGACGAGACGCAGCAACCTCGGTGAGCGTCAGTACAAGCGCGGTGACAAACGAGAATAGGAGCGCGATGAGAGCGCCGCCTCGTGACCAGCCGTCCGCCGCCACCGTGAACTCCACCGATGTATATGAATTGACGGTGAATCCATACTGCCTCGCGGGCGCAGTCCACAGACCAGCGTCGTACAAGTCGTCGGGCGTCGATCCTGAAACGCTTGACACCTTGAACGTCTCGACCGCTTCGTCTAAGAATCGATCCATCCCCCGGTATGGAACGGTTTCCGGAGTCAAAATCGGAACGACCACGTTGGTCCACGCAAGCAGCCGGCTCACACCGTGCTCCCTCACGGCCTGGGTGTCGTCTCCCTTGCCGAACATCTCCTTCGACAACTGACTGAATACTTCCGAGACGCGTCCCGACTCGACGATCTCCAGGCCCCCGCGGCCGAGCTGGTCTCTGACGACGCCGAGCGCGCCGGAGAGCTGAATGACCGGCACGGCGCCCAGGATTGCGCACACACCCACGGCAAGCCGTTTTCGCTTCGGCAGCGACGAGATGTAGCCGGCGGCAAACAGCACACCCGCGATAAACGCTTTTGCTCGGATGCCGGCGACAATGCCGATGCAGGCATTGATCACAATCGTGAACAACCAGAGCGCCCTGAGGCGGCGATCCGTCGCGCTGTCGTACCCGGCGAGAAACGGAGCGCAGACCAGCCCGGTTGCCAGAATCCTGCCGACGTAGCCAAAGATGCCGGAGCTCTCGAGCCCGGCCGGCCAGTACAGCAGGTGCGCGACGGC
>Ga0066388_100002669_pt1 | contig 11072 bp, 3 predicted proteins | sample PanSoiMetaGPlot6_FD_64539 | JGI IMG/M metagenome (GOLD analysis project Ga0066388, IMG submission 64539) | Tropical forest soil microbial communities from Panama analyzed to predict greenhouse gas emissions - Panama Soil - Plot 6 (Hybrid Assembly) | ecosystem: Environmental > Terrestrial > Soil... | reverse complement strand
CTGCGCACTGTGCATTCCGTTCATCGGCGTCGCGTTGCTCGGGCTGCTCGTCTTCGCGCCATATGCGGTCTGGACGGGCCGCCGGGACGGGTGGTCCACCGCGTCGGTGACGCTGTGGGGGCTCGTACTTGTGGCCGCGCAGGCGCACGGCGCGCCAGCGCCGCACTACGCGCTGCTGGCGCTTCCGCCGGTGGCCGGCCTGATCGCACACGCGGGCACCTTGGGCCGGTGGTCCGCGCCGTGCCGCACTATCGCGTGGGTGCTGCTGCTCGCGCTGCTACCGGGAATCGCGGCGTACCGGCTCGTCGGCAATGGCCACTCGCTGTTCGGACCCGCGCTTGCCTGGCTGCTGGCCGCTGTTGTGCTCGGCTGGCGACTGGCCAAGGCGTGGCAGGACAGCCGGCAAAGCACGCAGATGGAGCAGCTAAGCGGCGGCTTGCCAGGATTGCCGCCTACCTCGCCGCCAGGCCAGGCTTCGCGACCGGACCGAACCGGGCCGGCGGGCGGACAGCCTGGCACAGCGCCGCGCGGTCAGCCTGGCCAGCGCTCCGGGCCACGGCCTAGCCCCGCCACCAGACCCTTGACCGCCGCAGACGGCGGCCGGGTGATGGCCGCCGGCCGAACGGGCGGCAACGGCGCAGCGGTCCAGGGCGTCACGCCGCTCAGCGCCGACAGCGATTACCCCATCGCGGAACAGCCGGCGATCACCGTCGACGAGGCGATGGCAGAACTTGACGAGATGATCGGCCTGTCTGCTGTGAAGGACCAGGTACGTTCATTCGCGGCATCGATCGAGGCGGCCCGCAGGCGCGCCATGGTCGGCATCGGCGCGGAGAAGCCGATGCAGCATTTCGTCTTCCTCGGACCACCAGGGACCGGCAAGACGGCTGTTGCCAGGATCATCGCCAAGATTTTTTATGCGTTCGGGCTGCTCGAACTGCCGACCGTGATCGAGGCGCAGCGTTCGGACCTGGTTGGCGAGTACCTAGGCGCGACGGCGATCAAGACGAACGAGCTGATCGATTCGGCCCTCGGCGGCGTCCTGTTCATCGACGAGGCTTACAGCCTGGTCAACGAGGGAGACGGGCAGAACGACCGGTTCGGCAACGAGGCCGTCCAGGCCCTGCTCAAGCGGGCTGAAGACGACCGTGACCGGCTGGTCATCATCCTTGCTGGCTATGAGCGCCAGATGGAAGCGTTCCTCGCCTCGAACCCCGGCCTGACATCGAGGTTCGCCATCCGCGTCAAGTTCAGCGGCTACACGCCGACTGAGCTGCTCCAGCTCGCGGATCTGACCGTCGCGAGGCGCGGCGAGATCATTGATCCGCACGCGCGTTCGGTCGTCTGGCGGATGTTCGAGGAGGTCGGCCGGCGCAGGCTTGGCGACGAGCTAGGAAACGGCCGGTTCGTGCGCACCTTGCTCGAGCGGGCAGGGCAGGCCAGGGACGTGCGCGTGATGGCAGCCGACACCGATCCCGCCCCGGCCGATCTGATCACGCTGCGTGGCAGCGATATCGAGCAGGCCTACGCGGAGCTGACGTCGCGTTATCGGGGCTACGACGAGACGCCGACGCTGGAGAGCGCGCTCGCCGAGCTTGACGCACTGGTGGGCCTGGAGCCGGTGAAGCGCCAGGTACACGAGATCGCTGCGCAGCTGCGAGTGGCCAGGTTGCGCGCAGCGCAGGGCCTGACCAGCCAGCCGCCGGTCAGGCATTTCGTCTTCACCGGCCCGCCCGGCACCGGAAAGACCACCGTGGCGAGGATCCTGGCCAGGATCTTCGCGGCTCTCGGGCTGCTGGTGCGGCCCGGAGTGGTGGAGGCCCATCGCGCCGACCTGGTCGGCGACCACCTGGGTTCGACGGCCATCAAGACCAACAAGCTGATCGACTCGGCGCTGGGCGGTGTGCTGTTCATCGACGAGGCGTATTCGCTCTATAACGACGGCTACTCCGGCGGTGACGCATTTGGGGCCGAAGCCGTTGCGACGATGTTGAAGCGGGCCGAAGACGACAGGGACAGGCTCGTCATGGTGCTCGCCGGCTACACCGATGACATGAGCAGGTTCCTGCGCACGAACCCGGGCCTGGCATCCCGGTTCAGTGTCAGGATCACCTTTCCCAGCTATGTTCCCGACGATCTGGTCAGGATCGCTACGATCTTCGCGGCGCAGGCGGGGGACAGGCTCGCCCCCGACGCCCTGCCGGTCCTGATGCAGATCCTCACCAGGGCATACGAGCAGGGCCGGATCGACGAGCTCGGGAACGGCCGGTATGCCCGCTCACTGTACGAGCGGGCGTGCGCATCGCGCGACCTGCGCGTGGCCCAGCTCGGCGAGAGCGCGAGCGCCGCTGAGCTGACCACGATCTCGGCCGAGGATGTCGCCGCCGCTCACCGGGGGATCAGCGGCTGAGCGCTGCATTACTCGCTGGCGTCGCGCTGGTGTCCGTATCCACCGCCGCCTGGCGTCTCGATCACGAACACATCACCGGTGCCGACCTCGACGGAGTCGCAGCCGCGCATCGGAGTCACCGAGCCATCCGCGCGGCGCACCCAGTGCCGACCGAGAGAGCCGGGCTGGCCGCCCGCCATGCCATAGGGCGCTAGCCGCCGGTGACTGGCGAGCGTGGTCACCGTCATCGGTTCGGCGAAGCGGATCTCGCGGCGGCCGCCCGATCCCCCGCGCCAGCGTCCCGTCCCGCCGCTGCCATGCCTAATCTCATACCGCTCAAGCCGGACCGGGTATCGCCATTCGAGCACCTCGGGATCGGTGAGCCTGGAGTTAGTCATATGGGTCTGCACCACGTCGGCACCATCGAACCCATTTCCAGCGCCCGAGCCACTGGCGACGGTCTCGTAGTACTGGTACCCGGCGTTGCCGATCGTGACGTTGTTCATCGTGCCCGACCCTTCGGCCATCACCCCGAGTGCCTTATACAGCGCGCCCGTGATCGCTTGCGAAGTCTCCACGTTCCCCGCGGCGACTGCGGCCGGGTACTGCGGCGCAAGCAGGCATCCGGGCGGGATGATGACCCGGACCGGCTTCAGGCAGCCGGAATTGAGCGGGATCTCGTCGGCAACCAGTGTGCGAAGTACGTAGAGCACGGCGGCCATGGCGACCGACGACGGAGCGTTGAAGTTCCCGTTCGCCTGGGGTGAGGTCCCGGTGAAATCGATCTCCGCAGTACGCGCCGACCGGTCAACCCTGACCGCCACCTCGATCACGTCGCCGCTGTCGAGCTCGTAGGTGCACTGTCCGTTGGACAGCTCGCCGAGGACGGCCCGCACCGCCCGCTCGGCGTTGTCCTGGACATGACCCATGTAGGCGGTCACCACGTCCAGCCCGAAATGCTCGCACAAGCGGCGCAACTCGGCCGCACCCCGCTCATTTGCGGCGATCTGCGCTCGCAGGTCGGCGAGGTTGACCTCGGGGTTGCGAGAGGGGTAAGGGGCCCTGCGCAGCATGTCCAGCGTCTCCGCCTCTCGCAGCACGCCATCCCGCACGAGCAGCCAGTTGTCGATGAGTACGCCCTCTTCCTCTACCACGGTGCTGGATGCAGGCATCGAGCCGGGCGTGATCCCGCCGATTTCGGCGTGGTGGCCGCGCGATGCGACGAAGAACAAGATGCGACGCTGCCCCGCGTCGTCCTCCGCGGCGTTGAACACCGGCGTGACGACCGTGACGTCGGGCAGGTGGGTGCCGCCGCGATAGGGATCGTTGAGCACATAGACGTCACCGGAGCGCATCTTTCCGGCATTGCGCGCGGCGATGATCTTGATGCTCTCTCCCATCGACCCGAGATGGACCGGGATATGCGGCGCGTTAGCGATCAGGCCGCCGCCGGCGTCGAAGATCGCGCAAGAGAAGTCGAGCCGCTCCTTGATGTTGACCGAATGAGCGGTAGCCCGCAGCCGCACGCCCATCTGCTCGGCGACCGACATGAACAGGTTGTTGAAAATCTCCAGCATGACGGGGTCGACCTCGGTTCGCGCGCTGGACCGCGTCGGCCGCGCCGCGACCCGGGTGAGCAGCAGGTCATCCCGCTCGGTCAGTTCGGCTCGCCAGCCCGGCTGCACCACCGTGGTCGCGAAGTCTTCCACGATCAGGGCGGGTCCGCTGACACGCTCCCCTCGAGCTAGCTCCCGCCGCCTGACCAGCGGCGCATCCCGCCACGAGCCGCCTGCGAACATCCGGACGGAAGTTCCGCGGCTGGCCCGGCCTGCACGACCGCAGGCCTGCTGTGCAGGTGTCCTATGCTCCGATGCCGAGGTCAGCTCGACCGAGACGGCTTCGGCCACTATCGTCCGGTCGCGCATGAGAAAGGAGAAGTGCTGCCGGTACGCTGCCTCGAAGTCGCTGATCATGCTGGTCACCGACCCGAGCGGAACAGGCAGGGCGGTATCGGTGCCCTCATATTTCAGGTGGACGAGGCGGACGATCACGGCCCTGCTCGGATCGACGCCCTGCTGCGCGAGTTCGGTCCGCGCCGACCCGGCTAGGTCATCGCAGGTCGAGCCGAGCATCGCGAGCAGGTCCTCGGTCAGCGGCGCCTCGACCGCGGTCTCCCGCATAGCAGCGACGTCGGCGAGGCCGAGGCCGAGCGCGGAGAGCACCCCGGCGAGCGGGTGAATGAGGACGCTGGTGACGCCGAGTACGTCGGCGACTGCGCAGGCATGCTGGCCTCCGGCCCCACCGAACGTCGCTAGCACGTACTCGGTCACATCGTAGCCGCGCTGGACGGAGATCTTCTTGATCGCGTTCGCCATGTTCGCCACGGCGATGTCGACAAAACCCGCGGCGACCTGCTCGGGGGCGGGAGTGCTGCTCGTCGCCTTCCCGATCTTGATGGCCAGCGATTCGAACCCGGCGGCCACGACGGCACGGTCGAGCGACTGGTCGCCGTCAGGTCCGAACACGTGCGGAAAGTGGGCGGCTTGGATCCGGCCAAGCATGACATTGGCGTCTGTGACGGTGAGCGGGCCGCCAGCCCGGTAGCAGGCGGGTCCCGGGTCAGCGCCGGCCGAGTCGGGACCGACCCGATACCGGCTGCCGTCGAAATGAAGCACCGATCCGCCGCCTGCGGCGACCGTATGAAGACTCAGCATCGGCGCCCGCATCCGCACGCCAGCGACCTGCGTTTCGTACTGCCGCTCGAATTCGCCGGCGAAATGTGACACGTCGGTTGAGGTGCCGCCCATGTCGAACCCGATCACCTGGGCGAACCCGGCGGCCTGGGCGGTGCGCGCCATACCGACGATCCCGCCCGCCGGCCCGGACAAGATCGCGTCCTTGCCCCGGAACAGACGGGAATCGGTCAGCCCGCCGTTGGACTGCATGAACTCCAGCCTGACGTCGCCCAGTTCGCTGGCGACATCGGCCACGTAGCGGGCGATGATCGGCGATAGATAGGCATCGACCACGGTCGTGTCGCCCCGCGGGACCAGCTTCATCAGGGGACTCGTCGCATGGGACTCCGATACCTGGGTGAAGCCGATCCGCCTGGCCATCGCGCCGATCAGCCGTTCGTGATCGGGATAGCGGTAGCCGTGCATGCACACCACGGCGACCGAGCGGAAACCTTCGGCGTAGGCCGCACGAAGATCGTGCTCGGCGGCCGCCTGGTCGAGCGGACGGATCACCTCGCCGTGCGCCCCGACCCGCTCGTCCGCCTCGATGACCCGCGCGTACAGCAACTCGGGCCGGGCTATCTGCCGCTCGAAGATCTTCGGCCGGTCCTGATAGGCGATGCGCAGCGCGTCGGCGAACCCGGCAGTGATGACCAGCGCGGTAGGCTCGCCTTTGCGCTCTAGCAGCGCGTTGGTCGCCACCGTCGTGCCGAGGCGGACCGACCGGATCCGCTCGGCGGGGATCGCGCCGCCGGCCGGCACGTCGAGCAGATACCGGATGCCGGCGACGGCCGGGTCGGCATACCGGCCGGGGTTCTCCGAGAGCAGCTTGTGCACGGCGAGCGTGCCGTCCGGCCGGCGGGCGATGACGTCGGTGAACGTGCCGCCGCGGTCGATCCAGAAATCCCAGCCTCCAGCGGCCATGTCCCTCCGTCCGCTGGCCAGTCGCGGTATGACGGGCAGCTGCGCGTCAAGCCTGGTCAGGTGTCGCGGTAGCTTACCTGGGCGCACATGCTCACGCCGGCTCGCTCAATCGCGCTGATCAGGTGGTTCCGGGGGAAGGTCGCGGAGGGCCGTTCTCAGCGCGCGGTGATCGGGGCCGGCCACCTCGAGTGCATCGATCAGCGCATGTACCACGTCGTGCCTGGGCATTCCGAGGTCGAGCAGGCGCTGGCCAGCCTCCCAAAGGTCCGGCGGATCGCCGTGCCAGAGCCGGTCCGCGAGTGCCGCGTGCTTGTCCAGGTGCTCGCCGCTCACTCGCTTGCCCGGATGGTCATGCTCGGCCTCGAGCAGGATCCGCCGGTCATCGGCGTCTGCCGGGTTGAGTGAGCTCAGATCTGTGCCGCGGAAGATGCCCTCCAGGACGCCGAATGCGAAAGCCCGGCGAGGCAGTGCCTCGAGGTCACGGTCGGGCAGGAGCCGGCTTACCACATCGGGTTCGAGACCGAACGAGGCAGGATCCCGGTAGAGGCTCGTGAAAGCCGGCATGGCGTCGAACACCGCATCCAGCGTCTTGCTGATAGCCGCGATATCCAGACCTGATCTGGCTCCCGCCCACCGGGACCAGGCGACAAGCACATGCGGCATCGCGTGCTGCTCGGCCGGGGTCAGCATGATCTTCCTCGGCAGCCAGTCGAGCAGGAACGTTTCCGCTTTGGCCGGGCTGACTCGCAGTGGCCGGCTGAAGTCCTGGTCGCACCCATAGTCCACGATGTGGTCGACACATCGGCTGGCTGCGTTGATGTCGGACAGGTCCTCGGCTTCATCCGAGGCGAGGAATTCGGCCACGAGCATGGCGCGGCGGTCCCGCCGCCAGGCAGTCCGGCGGGAAGCACCGGGCCCGATCAGCCCGTGCCCGGCCGGACCTGGTACATCGCTGGCGCTGGATCGGCCGGAACCATTGCGGCGTACCTGCGACGGCGCGGCTGCCGCCTGGCGCGCCGCGCTCGCCGCGAGTGAGCCAACCGCCGCGGGCACGCGCGAGTAGCGGCTGGCCTTGGCCGGAGGCAGCGTACGGATCCGCGCCCTGATGAACGCGTGGTAGGACGGGAACGACTTGCTGACCGCGGGCTCGGCAATGGCCTCGGTCATGAGCAGCGCAGACTCGAGCAGTCCCCTGGCGTCGGGCGGGTCGACGCGGGCGAACGTGTTCCGCTGCCCGTCGGGACCGCCTAGATCCTGGCAATAAGCAAGGAGCTTGCCAACCTGGGACGTGACCCAGCCATCCTTGACCATCCCGCCCGAGTTGTAGTCGACGATGACGACAAGCGCGTGCTCGTCTTGTCCCGCGTAACTGAAGACGCAGATGACCTCGTCGCGGTCGCCGTAGGCGTCTGTGTTCACATAGCAGTTGGCGGCCACGACAGCACCAGCGTGCTCGGCCCAGCCTGGCCTGGCGACGCCGCGCTCCATCAGCTCAAGCGCAGCACGTTCAGCCTTGATCGCCTGATGCGGGGTACCCAGGCACGCAATGCCGGACAGCAGGGCGAGTGCGGCAGGGCTGCCCTGCTCGGCTGCGTAGTCGACCAGGCCCTCGCCCACGAGCTCCTCGACGTCCGCATGGCGCCTCGCTGTCGCTCGCCCGTTCCTGCCGCCCGGGCGTGGCTGCTGCCGCCACCAGGTGCCGAGCAGTTCGCTCACCATGAGCTCGGCGTCGAGGGGGCTGCGCACCGCCAGCAGTTCCCTCGCGGCGCGGAGCATCTCGGCAAAGAGCGCGTTCGGCGGGTGCGCCGTCGTGCCGCGTCCCGGCCTTCCGGCAGAGCCGGAACGACCTGAGCCGCTCGGGAAGTCGGCGCGTCTGCTCTGCGGGCTCACTTTCCTAGCTTTTCAGATCCAGTCGCGGCCACGCCACGCTCAAGCTCGGCGCGCCGCCGGGAATGGCAGCGCACGGCTGAGACTACCCCGGTGACCGCCCGGGTGTGAGGTAGCTGGACGGACTAAGGCGCATAAATCAGCCTGCTTGCTGGCCGCTTGCTGCTCTGGTCCTGATAACTCACGATGCGCGCGGTTAACGGCAAGTATGCTGGCGACCGTGCCGACTCGGCCCGGCTGCGCCCAGACCGCACGCATCCCCGGAGGACCACTGACGGGCTCCGGGCAGCGAAGGATTCGCAGGTCGGCGTAGCCGAAGCGGGAGCGATCCTCCGGTATTTAGGACATAATGCCGGATTAGCAGAACTCACCAGGCGTCGGCCGAGGTCGAAATGTCGGTCGGCAACCGGCGGACTGAATGGCGAGGAGTTACAGCTATGCGGCGCGGCCTGAGGCAGCGATCGATGCTGGGTCATCTGCACCAACCGGACGAATCCCGCGGGCGGGCGATGGCCGCGTGGGCCGTCGGCGCGCTGGCGTGTGCCCTGGCTGCCGCGGGCTGCGCGGTAGGCGCATCGCCGAACACCGGCCACACACCGAGGTCCGGCGGGACCGTCAGCTACGCGCTGCCGGCCAACGAAACGCCGAATTACATCTTCCCGTTCACGCCTGGCCAGTACTTCACGGTGGTGAACACCGACAACATGCAGTACATGCTCTACCGGCCGCTGTACTGGTTCGGGGATCGCGGGCTGCCATTCCTGAACCCTCAGCTCAGCCTCGCTGAGCCGCCGAGCTACCACAACCAGACCCTGACCATCCGGATGAAGCACGGCTACAAGTGGTCAAACAACCAGCCGGTCACCGCTCAGGACGTCGTGTTCTGGATGAACATGATGAAGGCCGTCGTCAAGGAGTCGACGTCGTCGGTTAACTGGGGCGGATACGTGCCGGGCTACTTCCCCGACAATGTCACGAACATCAAGGCGGTCGGTCCGGACGTAGTGCGGATGACGATCATCGGGCCCTACTCCAAGCAATGGTTCACCTACAACGAGCTGAGCCAGGTGACGCCGATGCCGCAGGCCTGGGACACCACCGGTCCCGGCAAGAAGAGCGACTGCACGCACAACGTCGGCGACTGCCTGGCGGTGTTCAAGTACCTCGACAAGCTTTCCAGGAACCCCAGCACATGGGCCCGATCATCATCGCTGTGGCGCATCGTTGACGGGCCCTGGCAGCTCACTAATCTCGATTCGCAGGGCGTGCTCACTTTCAGCTACAACGACGCCTACTCGGGCCCGGTTCCGCTACACCACATCACGGAATTCAAGGAACTGCCGTTCACCTCGGAAGAAGCCGAATACAACGTCCTGGCGGCCGGGGGGAGCAACGCGCTGGATGTCGGCTACCTGCCCACGGTCAACGCTCCGGTGCCGCCACCGGGCTCGCCGGTCGGCCAGAATCCGGTCGCGGGCTACCGGCTGCAGCCGGTGTACACCTGGGGACTGAGTTACTTCCCCTACAACTTCGGCAGCGCCAACTCGCAGCTGCCGATCATCAGCCAGCAGTATTTCCGGCAGGCGATCCAGCTGCTGGAGGACCAGGCGGCCATCATCCAGGGCCCGCTACACGGCTACGGCCACGTAACTACCGGCCCGGTGGGTAGCTATCCGCGGACCCCCTACCTCTCACCGCAAGCCCGGCAGGGCGATCAGTACTCCTACAATCCGGTCCTGGCCAGAAGGCTGCTCACGAACCACGGCTGGACGATCAACCCGGGCGGGATATCGGTCTGCCGGCGACCAGGAACCGGGCCGACCCAATGCGGCAAGGGCGTCCATGCCGGCGCGCAGCTTAACTTCACCCTGCTATACGCCACCGGGCAGGCCTGGCTCGAATCCGCGGTACTGCAGCTGAAGTCGAACGCATCCCAGGTCGGCATCGACATCACTCTGGAGCCGAAGACCTTCAACGGCGTGCTTGCCAGGGTCGAAGGCGTCGGCTGCCCGGCGGCAGGCTGCGACTGGCAAATGGCTGACTGGGGATTCGGCTGGAGTTACGTGCCTGACTACTTGCCGACCGGCGACGCGCTGTTCCAGACCGGGTCGTTCGCCAACCTCGGCAGGTACAGCAACGCCCATAATGACGCCCTGATCAAGCAGACCCTCGCCAACTCCGACCTGGGCGTGATGTACACCTGGCAGGACTACCTGACCAAGCAGCTGCCAGTCGTGTTCCAGCCGGCCGCGCCGCACGCGCTGGTGGAGAGCGTCAATAACCTGCACATAGGCACTCAGAGCTCGACCTTGGCGATCAACCCGGAAGAGTGGTACTACCTGCGGTGAGCCTCGACCAGGGCCCGGCGTCAGCCGCCTGGGGCCGGCTCTGCTTGTGACGACCTTTCTGATCAGGCGCCTGCTGCAGGCAGCGGTCGTGCTCGTCCTCGTGAGCGTCCTGGTCTACGGGCTGGCGTGGCTGCTGCCTGGAGGTCCGCAGCAGGCGATACTCACCGGGAACGGCAACTACGGCCTGGGCAGTCCCGCCGTCGCACAGTACCTGCACTGGCTCGCGCAGGTGCTGCAAGGGAACCTTGGTTACTCCAGCATCGAGAACGCCAGCGTCGGGTCACTGCTCGCGGCCAGCCTGCCCCGGACGATCGCGCTGACCCTGATCGCCACGGCGATCGGCGCTGGGGTGGCCATACCGGTGGGTCTCGTGCAGGCGGTGAAGCGAGATACCGCCACCGACCTGCTGGGCCGCGCCTTGTCCTACATCGGGTACGGAATGCCGTCGTTTTTCCTCGGGTCGATCCTGATCCTGGTCTTCGCTGTCCGGCTGCATTGGCTCGGCGCGGAGGGACCCCAGTCACCCGGCATCGTGGGAGTGCTCACCGACTGGCGTGACCTGGCACTGCCCGTGCTGACCCTGGCGGTAGTCACGGGCGCCATCTTCACCAGGTATGTCCGCTCCGCCGCCATTGACAGCCTCGGCCAGGACTACGTTCGCACGGCCAGGGCAGCGGGGGCAGGGCAGGCCCGCGTGCTCAGTAGCCACGTGCTACGGAACTCGCTGATCCCGGTGATCAGCCTGGCCGGCCTCAGCATTCCGCGGATACTGGCCGGGTCGCTGGTGGT
>Ga0066388_100002668_pt1 | contig 11072 bp, 9 predicted proteins | sample PanSoiMetaGPlot6_FD_64539 | JGI IMG/M metagenome (GOLD analysis project Ga0066388, IMG submission 64539) | Tropical forest soil microbial communities from Panama analyzed to predict greenhouse gas emissions - Panama Soil - Plot 6 (Hybrid Assembly) | ecosystem: Environmental > Terrestrial > Soil... | reverse complement strand
TCCCACGACACCTCGCTCCACGCGTCGCCCCGCCGCACCTGCGGGCGGCGCAGTCGGTCGGGATCGGCTTCGAGCTGCTTGAGCGCCGTGCCCTTCGGGCACAGGTAGCCGTGGCTGAACACGTCGTCGCGATCACCGCGCACGAGCGTGATGTCGTGCCCCTCGAGACGGAGCTCCAGCCCGCACGTGGCCTCGCACAGCGGGCAGGTGCGGTACACGGTTCGGTGGTCGCCGTTGGCCGTCGCCGTCATGCGATGAGGTTAGCCATCGCCGATAATGTCCGTCCGTGCCCGAACGCTTGTACTTCCGGCAGCTGCTCGCGGGGCGCGACTTCGCACACGACGATCCCGTCGCCCGGCAGATGGTCAACTTCGCGTACCTGATCGGCGATCGCGAGACGGGCGAGGCCATGGCGGTCGACCCCGCCTACGGCGTCCGTGAGCTCGTCGAGCTCGCGGGCGCCGACGGGATGAGGGTCACGGGCGCGCTCGTCACCCACTACCACCCCGATCACGTCGGCGGTGATCTCATGGGCTATCGCATCGAGGGGGCGCGTGAGCTGCTGGCGCTCGACGGCGTCGATGCGCCGCTGCACGTGCAGCGGACCGAGGCACCGTGGGTGCAGCGCGTGACGGGAGCGTCGGACTCCGACCTCGTCCTCCACGACGGAGGCGACGAGGTGCGCATCGGTGCCATCCCCGTCCGGCTCGTCCACACGCCGGGCCACACACCGGGAAGCCAGTGCTTCCTGGTCGACGGGCGTCTGGTCGCGGGCGACACGCTGTTCCTCGAAGGATGCGGCCGCACCGACCTCCCGGGCGGCGACGCCGAGGCGATGTACGAGAGCATCACGCAGCGGCTGGCGGCCGTGCCCGACGACACCGTGCTCTTCCCCGGGCACCTGTACTCCCCCGAGCCGTCGGCCACCATGGGCGACACCCGCCGCCGGAACTACGTGTTCCGGTTCCCGACGCGGGACGCGTGGCTTTCGATGTTCGGAGCGTGAACGTGACGAGAGTCCGCGTCGCCGCTGCCGTCATGGCGTGCCTGGGAGCCGCGGTCGCGATCGGCGCGTGCGGCGGTTCCGGCGGCGGGGGCGAGTCCAAGTCGACGACGAAGACGGCGGCGCAGACCGGGCCGGGCGCCAAGGTGAGCGCCAAGGTGGAGGCGCAGCAGTTCCTCGACCAGCTCGAGGCCGCGGTTCGTCAGGGCAACACCGACGTTCGCGTCGGACGGCTCCACCCGGCCGTCATCGACCGGTACGGCGAACAGCAGTGTCGCGACTTCCTCTCCGCTCAGCCGTCGGATACCACGCGTCGCGACCGGGTGACGCGAGTCGGGAAGCCGGAGGCGTTCGAGTACGACACCGACAACCTCACGGTGACGATCCCGGACGCGATCCCCGTGCATGTTCGGGGGACGAGAATGGGCAAGAAGGCCGACCAGAACCTGCACCTCGCGCGCGTCAACGGAGAGCTGACGTACTTCGTCGACTGCGGCGTCCCGATCGGCCGGTAGGAGCGCGTCAGCTCGGGTCGAACACGACCGGGATTGCGTCCGGGCCTCGGAACGCGAAGCCCTGGATCACCGGCGGCGAGGCGTCGGGGTCGAGGCGGAGGTTCGGCAGGCGGGTCAGAATCTCGTCCAGCCCCACCCGCAGCTCGAGCCGGGCAAGGTGCATGCCGAGGCACTGGTGCTGGCCCGTCCCGAACGCCACGTGGTTCTGCGGCGGACGGTCGATGCGCCACTCCTCAGGTGCCTCGTACCGGTCCTCGTCGTGGTTCGCCGACCCGGTGACGACACTGACGGGCGCGCCCGCCTCGACGGGGCAGCCGGCGAGCTCGGTGTCCTCCGCCGCGACCCGACTCACCTGAGTCACGGACGTCTCCCACCGCAGCGTCTCCTCGATCACCGCGGGCAGGAGGCTGCGGTCGGCGACGACGTCCCCCATCGCGCGCGGGTGCGTCAGCAGCGCGACCAGCGCGTTGCCCATGACCCGGAACGTCGTCTCCGCACCCGCCGGCAGCAGCAGACGGAGGAACCCGTAGATCTTCTCGTCCGTGAGCCGTTGACCGTCGATCTCGGCGTGGACGAGGTCGCTGATGAGGTCGTCACGAGGGTGGGCGCGCCGGTCCTCGACGATCGGCTCGAGGTAGTCGCGCATCGCCTGCGACGCCTCGTGCCCGCGGTCGGGGTGCAACGGCCCCGTGTTGATCAGTTCGGCCCAGTGGTGGAACTGGGCGCTGTCCTCGAGCGGGACGCCGACGATGCCGCAGATCACCTGCACGGGGTACTTCGACGTGATGCTCTCCGCCAGGTCGGCCCGGCCCGCGGGCGCGATGTCGTCGAGGAGCCGGGTGATCGTCGCCCGGATCAGCTGCGCGTCCCAACGCTCGAGCGCGGACGCCCGGAAGGCGTGCGCGACGAGGTTCCGGTACGCCCGGTGCTCGGCCCCGCCCATCGCCAGGATGAGCTCGCCCATGAACTGGCCGATGTGGTCGGCGTTGATGGACGACGAGAACGTGGCGCCGTCACGAAGCACCCGCTCCACTTCCGCGTACCGCGTGACGTGGTACGTCGGGCGGCCGCTCATCCCGCTGGTCTCGGTGTAGATGACCGGGCACTCGCGACGTGCCCGCTCCCAGATCGGGTACGGCTGCCCGGTCGTGAAGTCGACCTCCTCGTACTCGAACTCGGGCTCGGTGACTGGCTCGGTGGTCACGACATCTGCAGCGACTTCGTCTCGAGATACTCCTCGAGGCCGTACTTCCCGAGCTCGCGCCCGTGCCCGGACTGCTTGTAGCCGCCGAAGGGCGCCATCGGGTTGAAGTTCTGGCCGTTGATGTCGACCTGCCCCGCCTGGATGCGGCGCGCCACCCGGGTGGCGTGGTCCTGGTCGCCGCCGAACACGCCCGCGTGCAGGCCGTAGATCGTGTCGTTGGCGATGCGGACGGCGTCGTCCTCGTCGTCGTAGGGGATGATCGAGAGCACAGGGCCGAAGATCTCCTCCTGCGCGATCGTCATGTCGTTGCGCACGTTCTTGAACACCGTCGGTCGGACGAAGTACCCCTTGTCGAGGCCCTCGGGTGCGTCCGGGCCGCCGATGACGAGCTCGGCACCCTCCTCGACCCCCTTGTTGATGTACTTGCGAACGCGCTCGCGCTGCGTGTCCGAGATCAACGGGCCGAGCCGGTTGCTGGGGTCGTTCGGGTCGCCGACCGTGTACGTCTCGGCCACCTCCTTGACGGCCGACACGATCTCGTCCTGCTTGTCGCGCGGCACGAGCATGCGCGTCCAGGCGATGCACGTCTGACCCGAGTTCAGGAAGCAGCTCCCGACGCCGGCCTTCACCGCGTCCTCGACGGGCGCGTCGGGCAGGATGATGAACGGCGACTTGCCGCCGAGCTCGAGCGTCACCTTCTTCACCGTGTCGGTCGCCAGCTCGGCGACCCTCTTGCCCGCGCGTGTCGACCCGGTGAACGAGATCATGTCGACGCCGGGATGGGTCACCATCGCCTCGCCCACGACCGGGCCGGTCCCGCTCACGAGGTTGAACACCCCGGGCGGAAGGCCGGCGTCGTCGACGATCTCGGCGAGGATGAACGCGTTGAGCGGCGCCACCTCGCTCGGCTTCAGCACGACCGTGCACCCGGCACCGAGGGCGGGCGCAACCTTGGCGACGGTCTGGTGCAGCGGGTAGTTCCACGGCGTGATGCACCCGACGACGCCCAACGGTTCGCGCACGATGAGCGAGTTGCCGATCTGCTCCTCGAACGGGAACTGGTTGACGATGTCGACGTAGGAGCCCATGACCATGGCCGGCAACCCGGCTTGGATCATCTGGGAGAACACCATGGGCATCCCGACCTCGCCCGTCACCGTCTCGGCGATGTCCTGCATCCGGGCGGTCAGGCCCTCGTGGAGCAGCTGGAGGAACTTCGCCCGCTCCTCGACCGGGGTCTCGCTCCACGTCTCGAAGGCCCGGCACGCCGCCTTCGCCGCCCGGTCGACGTCCTCAGGGGTGCCGTCGGGCACGCGGCCCATGACCTCCTCGGTGGCGGCGTTGACGACGTCGATCGTGCCCGAGCCCGTGGAGGGCACCCACGCGCCGTCGATGTAGAGCTTGTCGCGGTCCTGCATCCGATCCCCCTGACTCGTGGTGACGGCGCCGCTCGGCGTGCGCGCGGTCGCTCGGTCGACTCGAAGCTCAGGCTACCGTCGGCCGGTGCCGCCTGCGACCGACAGGACCACGACCACGGAGCCACCGAGTAGCCCCGACGTCGAGGTGACGCCGGCTCGCGCGCGGTCGCGCTGGCGAGCCCCGCTCCTCGACGCGGCCGGCGTCGCCGCCGCCACGGCGGGCCTAGTCGTCATCACGCTGCGGCTCTGGGAAGCGAACCTGCGCGTCCCCTTCGTGTACGACGCGACGGACCGGTCGCCCCTGGCGTACGCACCGGACGCGCCCTACTACCTGATGCTCACGAAGGGGCTCGTCGAGCACGGCGCCTACCTGCGGATCCCGAACCTCGGCTGGCCGTTCAGCCTCCAGCTCTACGACAACCCCGAGACCGGCGACAACCTCCAGCTCGCGTTGCTGAAGGGGCTCGGCTTCTTCCTGCGCGACGCCGTGCTGACCGTGAACGTCTATTACATCCTCACCTTCGTCGCCGTCTCCCTCGCCGCGTGGTTCGTGCTCCGACGCCTGGGCGTGTCGCGTCTCGTCGCCGCGGTCGTCGCCATCCTGTACAGCTTCCTCCCGTACCACTTCGCCCGGGGCGAGGCGCACCTGCTGCTGTCGGGCTACTTCATGGTCCCGATCGCGACCCTGCTCATCCTGCAGGTGCTGTCCGACGATCCACCGTTCACGGCCGGCCGCGAGTCGCCGGGCCCCCGGTGGCACCTGGCGCTGTGGAGCCGCCGGGCAGTGCCGTGGCTGCTGGCGTGCGCGGCGTTGGGCTCCACCGGCCCGTACTACGCGTTCTTCGCCGCGTTGCTGCTCGCCGCCGCCGTGGCCGCGGACTTCGTGGCCCGCCGGAGCTGGCGGCGCGTCGTGTCCGGCGCCGTGGCCGCCGGCGTGGTCGTGCTGGTGCTGCTCCTCAATCTCTCGCCGTCGCTGCTGTACTGGGCGAAGTACGGGCAGAACGACCAGGCCATTCCCCGGGGGATCTCGGAGACGGAGGTGAACGGGCTCCGGATCGCAGAGCTGGTGCTCCCTCGGGTCGACCACCGCATCGGTGCCCTCGCCGACGCGCAACGCAAGAGCGACCGGTTCAGCCCGGTGGCGACGTCCGAACGTGGCCAGCAGCTCGGGCTTATCGGCGCGATCGGGTTCGTCGGGCTGATCGTCTTCACGATCAGCCGGCTGCTCCGGCGACGAGAGGACACCGTCTCGCGCGCTCCCCCGCCGCTCGGCACGCGCACCGAGATCGGGAAGCGCCTGGGAGTGCTCACCGTGGTCGCTCTGATCGTCGGCGCCGTGAGCGGCATCTCGCTCCTCATCTCCGCGGCCGGGATCCGGTACATCCGGTCCTACAACCGGATCTCGGTGTTCATCGCGTTCTTCGCCCTCGTCGCAGTCGCGTTCGGCCTCGACTGGATCGTCGCCCGCGTGCCGCGCTGGCATGGCCGTGCGGTCGTGGCGGGCGCGGTGTGCATCGCCGTGCTCGCGGTCGGGATCTTCGACCAGACGTCGTCGGCGGACGTCCCCGACTACAAGGCGCTCGAGCACGCGTGGAACAGCGACGACGTGTTCATGCACGGCATCGCGCGCGACCTCGGGGCGGGCGCGGCCGTGTACCAGATGCCGTACGTCTTCTTTCCCGAGGCGGGAAGGATCGTCGGGACCGGTCCCTACGACCAGGTCCGGGGCTGGTTGCACGCCGACTCGCTCCGCTGGAGCTGGGGATCGGTGCGCGGCCGTGAAGGCGACTGGCAGGGCGCGCTCGTGCGGCTTCCCGCGCCGGAGGCGCTCGACGCGCTGACCGCGGTTGGGTTCACGGGCCTGATGATCGACCGCGCCGGGTACGAGGATCACGGCGCCCGCATCGAAGCGGAGTACACGAGCGCGCTCGGGCAGCAGCCGCGGGTCAGCGCGAACGGCCGGCTGCTCTTCTACGACCTCCGACCGTGGGCACGCGACCTGAAGACGCGGCTCACGAAGGCGGAGATCGACGAGCTGCGGCGCAAGACGCTCGACGCCCGGGCCGCGCCGCCGGGCGCGCTCACCTGAGCGCGCGGAGAACCCTGACTACCCTGTCAGGGATGTCGACGAGCGCCGCGGGCGTCGATCCGTTCGCGGAGGACGAGGACCAGCAGGCGCTGCGTAAACTCGCCCGCGACGTCGCCGAGCGTGAGCTGGCGCCGAACGCCCGTCACTGGGACGAGACCGAGGAGTTCCCCGACGCGTCGTGGGACGCGCTGCGCAAGGCCGACCTCTTCGGGATCACGGTCGGCGAGCAGTACGGCGGCATGGGCATGGGCGACGTCGAGGCCGCCATCGCCCTCGAGGAACTCGCCCGGGCCGACGTCTCGAGCGCCATCCTCGCCCAGCTCATCTACAACGGCCCACCGCGTGCGATCGAGCACCTCGGCAACGACGCTCTCAAGGAACGCTGGCTCCCGCTGGCGGCCACGGGCGAGACGTTGTTCTGCATCGGCATCAGCGAGAGCGAGGCCGGCTCCGCCGTCAACCACATGCGCGCCCGCCTCACTCCCGACGGCGACGGGTACCGCCTCAACGCGTACAAGAACTACGTCACGGGCGGGCACAAGGCGGGCGCGTGCCTGGTGTGGTGCCGCTTCCCCGGCAGCGAGGGGTCGAAGGGCATCGGCGCCGTCGTCGTCGACCTGCAATCCGACGGCGTCACCTGCGCGGGCACGCACGTGAAGATGGGGTTGCGCGGAACGAGCGAAGCCGAGCTCGCTTTCGACGACGTGTACGTCGCGCCCGAGGACGTGCTGCTCGAGGGCGACCCGTCGACCAGCGACGCGTTCAAGACCCTGATCTCGCATCTCAACCACGAGCGGTGCGGCAACGCCGCCATGTGCCTCGGCGCCGCCCAGGGCTCGTTCGAGTATGCCGTGCGGTACATCAACGAACGCGTTGTCGGCGGCCGGCCCCTGGCGGAGCTGCAGGGGCTGCAGTGGAAGGCCGCCGACATGGCGACGCAGCTCGACGGCGCCCGGCTGTTGCTCCTGCGCGCCCTGCACCTTGCAGGCCCGGCCGGCACACCGCCCGCGCTCGAGACGGCGATGGCGAAGGCGGCCGCGAACCTCGCCGCCAAGTACGTGTGCGACGAGGCGATCCAGCTGCTGGGCGGCTACGGCTACAGCCGCGAGTACCCCGTCGAGCGCGCCTACCGCGACATCCGCGGGCTGTGCATCGGTGCCGGCACGGTGGAGATCCAGCGCAACTACGTCGGCTCACAGGTCGTGAGAGGCGCCACGACGGTGAGCTCGGGGTGGAGGAACCCGCTTCTGTAGTCGGAGTTTCGACGCGCCGACCGGGAGTACCGAGTTCCAGTCCTTTCGCATGGCGTTCGAGAGCCGGACGACATAGGGCTCGAGGATCTCGTTGTACGCGACAAAGGTGTTCGCACGCACGCCCTCGCGCGCGTTCCGACGCCGCTCCGAGTCGTCGCCGTCCAGCTCGAGCCGCCGGATGGTGAACTGCTGGAAGTGGGCCGGGAACTCGTCGGCGACGCGAGCCACGGCGCTGGAGCCGACGAGCGTGACCGCGACCCGGAGCTTCCCGAGGCGACGACCCAGCTCGTCGGCGGTGTCCAACAGCTGCTCGGGTGCACCCGCGAACGCCTTGTTGCACGAGTACGGGATCTCCGACAGCTCGTTCAGGAACCTGGCGTAGGTCTCCTGGCGCGTCCTCGCCGCGCTGTGCCGTCGCGTTTGATGGCTCCGCAGCAGCTCGATCCCTTGCATCACGGCGAAGCCGAAGACCACGAGCAGGCCGCCCACCACGAAAGCGCCCACGCGCAGTCACCTCCGCTCCTCGGTCAGTGTCGGCTGCCCCGGTAGCGTCGCGGTGATGTCTAACATTTCCAGTGCGCCGCCGGCCCACCCGGCCGTGGGCGCGTGACGCTCCGGCCGACGTACCGCCACCCCCGAGCGCGCGACTACCTCTCTCCGGGCGGCGCGTGGGACATCCCGTCGCTCGACGCCGCCGTAACGGCGGCGGCCCGGGCGACGCGTGGCGACCTGGTGGTCGACGACTCGACGGGGATCCGTCTCGACGGTGCCGGGCTCGAGGCGCGCGTGGCCGCGCTGGCCGGAGGCCTGCGGGGCGCCGGGGTCCGCCGGCGTGACGTCGTCGCGTGGCAGTCGCCGAACTGGCACGAGGCCGTCCTGCTGTACCGGGCGTGCTGGCGGCTGGGCGCGATCGCGGCACCCATCCACCACCAGGCGGGACCCGCCGACGTCGACCGCATGCTCGGCGTGCTCGATGCGCGTGTCTGGCTCCCCGCCGACGAGCTACGTGGGCCGAGCGCGCGCCTACCGAAGCTGCTCGACGCGGGAACGCCCGTCACGCGCTCGGCGGCGCGTCCGAGCGACCTGGCCGTCGTGCTGTTCACGTCCGGGTCGAGCGGAATGCCCAAGGCGGCGCTGCACACCCAGCGCGGCTTGGCGTACAAGGCGCGCATCATGATCCGGGCCCACGAGCTCGTACCCGCCGACTCGATCCTCATGCCGGCGCCGCTGGCGCACGTGTCCGGGCTGCTCAACGCGGTGTTGATCCCGGGCGTCCTGCCGATGCGGGCGACGTTGATGGCCAAGTGGAGCCCGGAGGACGCGCTGGCGACGATCGAACGTGAGCGCATCACGTTCATGATCGGCCCGCCGACGTTCTTCGTCGGTCTCATGGGGACGCCCGGCTTCGCGCCGAGCCGGGTCGAGAGCCTTCGGCTGATCTCCAGCGGCGGCGCCGGGGTGACGCCCGCGTTCGTGGAACAGGCGAGCAACGCGTTCGACGCGCGGGTGAAGCGCACGTACGGCTCGACCGAGGCGCCGACGGTGACGACGAGCACCCCCCGGGACCCGGTCCAACGGGCGCGTGAGACTGACGGGCACCCCACGGGGGCGGTCGAGCTGCGTGTGAGCGATCCCGAAACGGGGCGGCCGCGGCCTCCCGGCGATGTCGGCGAGCTGTGGCTGCGAGGCCCGGAGCTGTTCGTGGGCTACGCCGAGGCCGAGCAGACGCGCAACGCGACCCATCGGGGCTGGTTCCGCACCGGCGATCTCGCGACCGTCGACGCCGACGGCTGGCTCACGATCGCCGGTCGCATGAAGGACGTGATCATCCGGGGCGGCGAGAACATCTCCGCCGGCGAGGTGGAAGGCATCCTCGAGGAGCATCCCGACGTGCGGCAAGCGGCCGTCGTCGGCGAGCCGGACGCCCGGCTCGGCGAGCGCGTGTGCGCGTTCGTCGTCGCGTCCGGGCCGTTCGACCTCGCCGCGTGCCGGGCCTGGTTCGCCGAGCGGGGCGTCGCCGTCTTCAAGACGCCCGAACGCGTCGTACAGGTCGACGAGCTCCCGCTCCTCGCCGCCGGCAAACCGGACCGAGCCGCGCTGACGAAACGGGCGGCCGAGTCCTAGTTCCGGCGCGTCAGCTGCCTCGGGTTCTCCACATCGGACGGACGGCAGTTCTTGGGCGCGTTGACCGGGTCGCACCCGGCGGGCGTGCCGCCGGGGATCTTCACGACGTAGTCGCCGCCGATCGCCGGCACGGCGACCTCGAAGTCGGTGCTGACGATCTGAGCGCCGCTGCGGAGCGCGAGGTCACGACGGGTCACGTCGCGGTTCCGCGGCTCGATGAGGTCGGCGTCGGCGCGGGTGCGGACGATGAACCCGTCCTTCACGAGTTGCCGGATCCTTGCCTCGTCGGGGTCGTCCATCTTGATGACCGCCGCCGCCGGTGACTGCTCCGCGGCGGTCACGAACATGGCGCGCTTCTCGAGCGACGGATGGCCCTGGAGGAAGGCGTCACGGATGGCGCCGCTGGTGTTGAGGGCGACGAGCACCTTGCCGCGGGTCTTGGCCAGCGTCGGCCAGCCTTTCCCCGTCACGGCGGCGCGCAACGTCTTCGCGTCGCCGCGCACGCTGTCGGGTGTGATCAGCTGCCGTCCGAGTGACGAGCGGACGACCGCGTCGAGCTGGTCGAGCCCGGCGGCGTCGAACCGCCGCAGCGACGGGTCGATCGTGAAGTCGATGTCGTCGTTCTTCGGCTCGATCAGGATGAAGATCGGCACGTGACCCCGGTGCGCCGCCGACCATCTCCGCACCACCTGGAGGCACTGCGCGATTGGCGTGCAGTTGCTCGTGTTGTCGACGACGGGAGTGTGGAGCACCGGGAACTGCCCGTCGGGCGCGTTGGCGACATCGAGCTCGAACCCCCGCACGCCTGAGTCGAGCTGCTGGTCGAGCGGGGGGTGCGTGTACTGCGTCGTCGGCGACGACGCGATCGGCGAGTCCTGCTGGATGTGGTAGCTGTTGTGCGTCGCCAGGACCTGCACCTGGTTCGTGCGCAGCGTGTCGTCGAGACGGTTTGCTCCCGCCGCCGTCGCCGACGCGACGACCGACCCGATCGTGAAGACGGTGACCATCGCGCTGCGGGCCGTTCGCGTCCCCCTGCGCACGAGGGTGATCCTGTCAGATGACGCTACGTCCCGCCTCGACGCGCGGGCGGAGCAGGTCGGCGAGCCGCTGACGGTGGTAGGCGGCGTCCCCGAAGCTGACCTGGTCGAGTTGGGCGCGCTTCAGGAAGAGGTGCAGATCGTGTTCCCACGTGAAGCCGATCCCACCGTGCACCTGAAGTGCCGACCCCATCACGCGTTTCGACGCGTCCGAGCACCAGATCTTCGCCGTGGACGCGGCGACCGACGCGTCCTCGTGGCCGGCCCCGATGCACCAGGCGGCCCAGTACGCGCTCGAGCGCATGCCTTCGACGTCCACCAGCATGTCGGCGCACCGGTGCTTCACGGCCTGGAAGCTGCCGATCGGGCGGCCGAACTGCACACGGTCCTTCGCGTACTCGACGGCCATGTCCATGGCGCGCGACGCGC
>Ga0066388_100002667_pt1 | contig 11072 bp, 10 predicted proteins | sample PanSoiMetaGPlot6_FD_64539 | JGI IMG/M metagenome (GOLD analysis project Ga0066388, IMG submission 64539) | Tropical forest soil microbial communities from Panama analyzed to predict greenhouse gas emissions - Panama Soil - Plot 6 (Hybrid Assembly) | ecosystem: Environmental > Terrestrial >... | reverse complement strand
ACCGGCGGCTCGCGTGGTATCGGCCTCGCGATTGGACTGAAAGCCGCGGCCGAGGGCGCCAACATTGCGATCGCCGCCAAGACGGTCGAGCCGCATCCCAAGCTTGAGGGCACAATCCACACTGCCGCAGCCGAGATAGCGAAGGCAGGCGGGCGGGCGTTGCCGCTCGCGGTCGATGTGCGCGACGACGCGGCTGTTCAAGCGGCGCTCGATGAGGTCGCGATGAAATTCGGCGGCGTCGATATCGTGGTGAACAATGCCAGCGCGATCCAGCTTACGCCGGCCGTGGCAACAGATATGAAACGCTACGATCTCATGCAGCAAATCAACGCGCGCGGCACCTTCATGGTGTCGAAATTTGCAATTCCTTATCTCGCGCGATCAAGCAATCCACACATACTGATGCTCTCGCCTCCCCTCGACATGGCGGAAAAGTGGTTCGCGCCACATACGGCATACTCGATGGCGAAATTCGGCATGAGCCTCGTGGTTCTGGGGCTTGCAGGCGAATTGCGCGGGAAAATCGCCGTCAACGCGCTGTGGCCGCGTACCACCATCGCCACTGCCGCGATCAAGAACCTGCTTGGTGGCGACGCAGTGATGCGCCGTTCGCGCAAACCCGAGATACTCGCAGAGGCCGCGTGCCGTATTTTTTTGAAGCCCAAAAGCTTCTCCGGGAACTTTCTGATCGATGACACCTTCCTGGCGAGCGAAGGCATCCGTGATTTTGATCAATACCGCGTCGATCCGGGTCAGCCGTTGCAGGTGGATTTCTTCGTGCCTGACAGCAGTCCTCCGCCAACCGGCGTCAGTTTGGGCGCAAAATCCCGATAGGCACTTCCACGGCGGCCCGTGAGGGTTTAAGTCTGGACGATGTCCACCCTTCTCCTCAGCCATCCGGCCTGCCTAAACCATCTGACGCCCGCTGGGCACCCCGAGCGCCCTGACCGTTTGCGCGCAATTGAACAGGTGCTGGAAGACGAAAAGTTTCAGTCTCTCGCGCGTGTCGAGGCGCCACTCGCTCCGCTCGACATTGTCGCGCTCTGCCATCCGATGGAATACATCGAGGCAATCCACGACGCGTCGCCCGCCCAGGGCTTGGTGCGGCTCGATGCGGACACGGCCATGTCGCCGGGCAGCTACGAAGCGGCATTACGTGCGGTCGGCGGCGCCAAGGTGGCGGTAGACGAGGTCATGGCCGGCAAGGCGGCGAATGCTTTTGTCGCCACTCGCCCGCCCGGGCACCACACGGAAACGGCGCGGCCGATGGGCTTCTGTTTATTCAACAACGCGGCAATCGCGGCGCGCTATGCGCAAAAGACGCACGGCGTCGAGCGTGCGGCCATCGTCGACTTCGATGTGCATCACGGCAACGGGTCGCAGGACATTTTCTGGTCGGACAAGAGCGTAATGTACTGTTCGACTCATGAGATGCCGCTCTATCCCGGCACGGGAGCGGTTGGCGAACGCGGGGAATTCAACACCATCGTGAATGCTCCACTATCGGCCGGCGACGGCGGCGACGCCTTCCGCGAAGCTTTCGAAACCGTGATCCTGCCACGGCTGCGTGAATTCAAACCGGACATTCTAATCATTTCAGCCGGCTTCGATGCGCATACCCGCGATCCGCTTGCCAATCTAAATCTTGTGGAGGCGGACTATTCCTGGGTCACCGGAAAGCTGATGGAAATCGCGGACGCGAGCGCTAGGGGCCGCGTCGTCTCTCTACTGGAAGGCGGTTACGATCTTCAGGGATTGTCACGGTCGGTCGGTGCCCACGTCATCACGCTGATGCGCGGCTGAGCAATACATAATATCTTTGCAGTCCTGTGGCCGCCTAGGCTATGCCTTACGAATCGCCGGAAACGAACATGGCTGAGACCAACAACGCTGACGTCAAGAAAATGCCCTTCGAGCGGGCAATCGAAGAGCTGGAATCGATCGTTAAGCGCCTGGAGGAAGGCAAGGTGCCGCTCGAGGAATCCGTCGCGATTTACGAACGTGGCGAGGCGCTCAAGACACGATGCGAGGAATTGCTGCGTCAGGCGGAGGCACGCGTAGAAAAGATTACCCTTGATGCCAATGGCAAGCCGACCGGAAGCACCCCCCTTGACGTAGATTGATGCACGCCATAGCGCGGCATGCGAATTGCCCGCGACGTCGCTTTTGGTGTAAGTCAATCGGCCCGGCCGGTTCCCGGACACCAGCCATATCTTTGTGTAAAGTTCGTTGGAGTTGTTTGTGACTGAGAATTCCAAGACGCCCCTGCTCGACCGCATCAAGCTGCCAAGTGAGCTCAAGAATCTGTCGGTCGAGCAGCTTAAGCAGCTTGCCAATGAGCTGCGTTTCGAGACCATCGATGCCGTTGCCAAGACCGGCGGCCATCTTGGTGCGGGCCTCGGCGTGATCGAACTGACGGTTGCCCTCCATGCCATCTTCGACACTCCGGCTGACCGGCTGATCTGGGACGTCGGGCATCAGAGTTATCCGCACAAAATCCTTACCGGGCGGCGCGACCGTATCCGCACGCTGCGTCAGGGAGGCGGCCTGTCCGGCTTTACTAAGCGCGCTGAAAGCGAGTACGACCCATTCGGTGCCGCGCATTCCTCCACGTCGATCTCGGCCGCGCTCGGAATGGCGGTGGCGCGCGATCTCGACGGCAAGAAACATAACGTCATTGCGGTTATAGGCGATGGAGCGATGTCCGCGGGCATGGCGTACGAGGCCATGAACAATGCCGGCGCGCGCAATGAGCGGCTGGTAGTTATTCTCAATGACAATGATATGTCGATCGCTCCGCCGGTCGGCGCCATGTCCGCCTACCTGGCCCGGCTGATCTCCGGCAAGACCTACCGGACATTGCGCGATATCGGGAAACAGCTGGCCCGTCATCTCCCGAAATTTTTCGAGGAAAAGGCCGGGCGCGCCGAGGAATTCGCACGCGGCTTCTGGACCGGCGGCACATTGTTCGAGGAACTGGGCTTCTACTATGTCGGTCCGATCGACGGTCACAATCTGGACCATCTGCTCCCGGTGCTTCGCAACGTGCGCGACGCCGCAGCGGGTCCGATCCTCGTCCATGTGGTCACACAGAAGGGCAAGGGCTACGCGCCCGCCGAAACGTCTGCCGACAAATATCACGGCGTGGTCAAATTCGATGTCGCGACGGGAACCCAGGCAAAATCGAAATCGAATGCACCACAATACACCAAGGTGTTCGCCGAAAGCCTGGTCAAAGAAGCCCGCAAGGACGACAAGATCGTCGCTATTACAGCCGCAATGCCCTCGGGCACCGGACTCGATCTGTTCGCGAAGGAATTTCCCGACCGGTGCTTCGATGTGGGCATTGCAGAACAGCATGCCGTAACCTTTGCCGGCGGCCTCGCTGCCGAAGGATACAGACCGTTCGCTGCGATCTATTCCACATTCTTGCAACGCGCCTATGACCAGGTCGTGCACGATATCGCCATCCAACGCCTGCCGGTGCGCTTCGCCATCGATCGCGCGGGACTAGTGGGCGCCGATGGGCCCACCCATGCCGGCGCATTTGACATCACATATCTGGGCTGCCTGCCCGGGTTTGTCTTGATGGCGGCGGCTGACGAAGCAGAACTCGTACACATGGTCGCAACCGCCGCCGCGATCGATGACCGGCCCAGCGTGGTTCGATACCCGCGTGGTGAAGGGCTTGGTGTGCCGATGCCGGCTGAAGGCAAGCCGCTTGAAATCGGCAAGGGCCGCATCCTGCAGGAGGGCGACAAGGTGGCGTTGCTGTCCTACGGTGCCCGGCTCGGCGAGTGTCTGGCGGCAGCCAAGCAACTCAAGGCGCTTGGCCTTTCCGCCACGGTCGCGGATTCGCGGTTTGCCAAACCGCTTGATCTCGCCCTGGTTGCACGACTGGCGCGCGAGCACGAGGTCCTGATCACAATCGAGGAAGGTGCCATTGGCGGCTTCGGAACATACGTGCTGCAGGCTCTGGCCGACCAAGGGCTGCTCGACCAAGGGCTGCGCGTACGGTGCATGATCCTTCCGGATCAGTTTATCGACCAGGATTCACCTGCTGCAATGTATGCGGCGGCCAGCCTCGACGCCCGCGCAGTAGTCGCCAAGGTATTTGAAGCCCTGGGGAAAGACGTCGGCGCCGAAACGGTCAGGCTGGCCTGACGGCCTAGCGTTTCTTTCTTCGGGGAACTTTCTTCCCTTTCTGACGCGCTTCCGAGAGACCAATCGCTATGGCCTGCTTGCGGCTCGTGACCCTCTTGCCGCTGCGGCCGCTCCTGAGCGTACCTCTTTTCCTTTTTCTCATCGCGCGCTCCACGTCTTTCGAAGCGCCTCTCGAATATTTACGTGCCATACTGGCTCTCCTCAGACCGATAATCGCCGGTGCAAGTGCACACGGCGGCACGTCTGTAACCGTCGTACATGGAACATTGTTCCCCGAACACACTCCCGGAGCATGACGAGAAAGAGTGAAAAGAGTCATATGAGTGCCCCGCGCCACCGCGCCGATCGTCTATTGGTCGAGCGTGGCCTCTTTGAAAGTCGTGCCCGGGCGCAGGCGGCGATCGAAGCCGGCCTCGTGACCGCTGACGAGCGGCCTGTGCGCAAGGCTTCCGAGGAAATCTCCGCGGACGCTGCGCTGCGCGCAAGCGCGGCACATCCTTACGTATCGTGGGGTGGCGTTAAACTCGCGGCGGCGCTCAATCACTTTCAGTTCGACCCGAAGGATCGGGTCTGTCTTGATGTTGGGGCGTCTACGGGCGGATTCACGCAGGTGCTTCTGGATCGTGGGGCTCGACTTGTCTATGCGGTCGACGTCGGGCACGGGCAATTGCACAGGTCGCTGAGCATGCGGCCGGAGATCGTTTCGCTCGAGGGCACCGATATTCGTTCGCTGTCCCCCGCTGATCTTGACGAACACCCGGAGCTGATTTCCATCGATGTCAGCTTCATCTCTCTCAGGCTGGTGCTGCCATTCGCGACTGCGCTCGCCAAAACTCCCGCTGGGCTCGTTGCGCTGATCAAGCCGCAGTTCGAGGCGGGCCCTGGCGCCGCAAAGAAAGGGATAGTGCGCGATCCTGTCGTTCACGGCGCTGTCTGCGACGACATTGCTGCTTTCGTGAGAGCCCTCGATTGGCGCGTGCTCGGGGTGATCCCCTCGCCCATTGAAGGCGGTGACGGGAATGCCGAGTTCTTGCTCGGGGCCGCGCGTGGCTGAGCAACTCAATATTGTTCGCCTCGGTCATCGCGGGGACGGCATCGCCGAGACGGCTGACGGCTCCGCCTATGTACCGTTCACGCTACCAGGCGAGACGGTCACGGTTGGGCCCGTTGCCGGCCATCCGGATCGCCGGCATCTGGTGCATGTCGACAAGTCCAGCCACGAACGGCGCGCACCCGTTTGCAAACATTTCGGCGCCTGCGGTGGCTGCGCGCTGCAGCACTGGTCGCTTGCAGAGTACCACCTATGGAAACGTTCACTCGTCGTGGAAGCTCTGGCGCAGGCAAACGTGGTTGCTCCGGTCGGCGATCTCATTGACGCGCATGGCGCAGGCCGGCGGCGCGCGGTGTTGCACGCCCGACGCGGGACAGGCGATATCCTGGAGGTCGGCTTCACTGCGCCGCGCGCGCACCACGTCGTCGCCATCGACACGTGTCCGATTTTGGCGCCAGGCCTGAACGGCGCCATCCGGGCGGCCTGGGCCATTGCCGAGGCGCTCAAACCGGCCGGCAAGCCCCTCGACATCCAGGCGACTGCGACGGATTCCGGCCTCGACGTCGACGTGCGTGGTTCCGGCACGCTGAATGCCGGACGCCTGGCTACTCTCGCCCGCGTCGCGGATGCCCACAACCTTGCTCGTCTTACCCGTCATGGCGAACTGGTCGCACAGCGAACACAGCCGCTTTTGCGAATCGGCCGCGCGCAGGTCCCGCTGCCGCCGGGCGCATTCTTGCAGGCGACGGCGGAGGGCGAGGCCGTGCTGGCACAGGTAGTCATTGATCATGTCGGCAGAGCCCGGCGCGTCGCTGATTTTTTCGCCGGCATCGGCACCTTCGCATTACGTCTTGCCGAGAGCACACGCGTAAACGCCGCCGATAGCGATGCAGCTGCTGTCAAAGCTCTCGAACGCGCGGCTGCGACCGCATCCGGCCTCAAGCCAATCGAGGCCGAGCCGCGTGACCTTTTCCGGCGACCTTTCGTGGCGAGCGAATTGAAGGCATTTGATGCAGTCGTGTTCGACCCGCCACGCCAAGGCGCCGAGGCGCAGGCCCGGGAGCTCGCCAAAAGCATGGTGCCGATCGTGGTCGCAGTGTCGTGCGATACCGCCACCTTCGCACGCGACGCACGGATCCTAGTGGGTGGCGGCTACAAGCTCGACGGCGTGACGCCGATCGATCAGTTCCGCTATTCCCACCACGTGGAAATCGTCGGTAAATTTCAGAAGTAGCGCTCGGTCATATCCGACGCGATTATAATGTTCTTCAATTTCTTGAACGTCTATTGGTAATCGATACCGCCGCCCCAGCGCTCCTGCCACAGCTTCTCGCCGATAGAGCATGAGACGCGAGGAGATCTTGACGACACCGGAACGATCCGCCCTTCGGGCTGCTGCCCGGCAATCTCGAGCACAAGCTTGGTGCGGGTGGCTTCGATGAACTTTTCACGTTCGCGAATTGGGATGACAAACGACCCAGGCCCCCCGATCACGCAGTCTTCGTAATAGACATCAAGCTCCTCGATATCCATGGTTCCGACATACGGCCGCTTGAGCATGATCGGCAGGCCATTGATCGTTATTCCGGCGGCCAGCACATCGTCGCGCATCGGCACGATGAGCGGCCCGGCATTGTTGGCGCCGTCGCCGGAAACGTCGATCACCCGGCGCAAGCCCTTATAGCCGCTGTCGTCAAACAGCGGCTTGGCAAAACGAAGCGCGCCCGAAATTGAGGTGCGCGAGGCGCGTCGGTATGGCGCCCGCGCGATCTCCGCAGCCACCGCGTCGGCAGCCTCCGGCCCGTCGATCAAACGCCAAGGCATGACGATCTTCTGGTCGGATTGGCCGGCCCATTCGAAATAGGTGATGGCGATCCTGCCATTGGCGCCCTGGCGTAAGGCCTGCAGAAATTCCTTCGACGTCAACGCGAGAATATAACCTTCCCGCTGCAACGCTTGCTCGTCCGGATCCATTGAATATGACACGTCGACAGCGATAACGAGCTCGACGTCGACCGGGACTGCGCTGGTGCGCACGTCCGCAAAGTGCCGTGTCGTTGACCAGGCGGCAGCCGCTAGCGCCAGACTTAGAGCCGCGATGCCTGCGGCGATGGTCAGATTGCGCGAAGCTCTCCCCATTCCGAGATGCTGGCATGCGGCGCAGGCGAAAAAAAGGCCCCGGAGCTAGTATTGGTTGCGTGTCAGCTTTCGATCGGCTCGGTCGCCTCGATTTCTATGCCAAAGCCACCAAGGCCCACGTAAGTTCGCTTGCTGGAGGTGAGCAACCGGATCGAGGAAATCCCCAGGTCCTTGAGGATCTGGGCGCCCAGTCCGATCTCGCGCCACTGTCGCGATCGCGCGGCATCGGCACCGGTGTCGCCTTCGTGCGGAATTTCCGCCACCGGCACACCCGCCGTACCATCGCGCAAAAACACGATCACGCCACGTCCGGTGGCCTTGAAGCGAGACAGCGCGGCATGGATCGGCTTGGCGCCGCCGAATACATCGCCAATGACATCGGCGCGATGCAGCCGCGCCAGCACAGCCTTGCCGTCGCCAATATCGCCGTAGACAAAAGCCATGTGATGCACGCGGTCGAAGGGGGTCACATAGGCATAACCCTTCAGCGTGCCGATTTCCGAAGCGACATGAAATTCGCCGACCCGCTCAACCAGTTTGTCGCGGCTCTGCCGGTACGCGATCAGCTCAGCGATCGATACCTGCGCGAGCCCGTGCTTTTTCGCGAAGGCAACGACCTCGGGGCCGCGCATCACCGATCCGTTGTCATTCATCAGTTCGGCCAGCACGCCCACGGGCGGCAGTGAAGCGAGGCGGCACAGATCGACACACGCCTCGGTGTGGCCGGAGCGCATCAATACGCCACCCTCGCGCGCGACCAATGGGAACACGTGGCCTGGACGCACAAAATCGGCGGCTCCGCTGTTGCCGTTGGCGAGCGCGCGCACGGTGTTGCAACGCTCCTCCGCCGAAATACCGGTGGTCAGCCGGTGACGAACATCGACCGAGACGGTGAAGGCTGTGCCGAGCGGCGCCTCGTTCTCGGCCACCATCGGTTCAAGATGCAGGCGGCGCGCCTGCTCGCCGCCAAGTGGCGCGCAGACGATCCCCGATGTATTGCGGATGATGAAGGCCATCTTTTCGGACGTGCAATGCGTTGCCGCCACAAACAGGTCGCCCTCGTTTTCCCGGTTGTCATCGTCGGTGACCACCACAATCTCGCCTTTGGCGAAGGCGGCGATAGCGGTTTCGACGCGTTTATGGTTGTCGCGCACGGCTCTACCTCAAAGGCGACGTCACGCGCCAAGCTTGAACGGCCATGTCGTCCCTTCGCCGACCTGGCCACGATGCATCAGATAATGATCGGCCAGCACGCATGCCACCATGGCCTCCCCGATCGGCACGGCACGAATCCCAACGCACGGGTCATGGCGACCTTTAGTGACGACATCGGTGTCGCGACCATAGCGATCGACCGTTTTGCGCAGGGTAAGAATCGAGGAGGTCGGCTTGACGGCGAAGCGAGCGACGACGGCCTGCCCGGTCGAGATGCCGCCAAGGATGCCGCCGGCATGATTTGACAGGAACAGCGGCTTGCCATCATTGCCCATTCGCATCTCGTCGGCATTGTCGATGCCGCTCATTGCCGCCGTCGCGAAACCGTCGCCAATCTCGACGCCTTTGACGGCATTGATACCCATCAAAGCAGAAGCGAGATCACCATCGAGCTTGGCGTAGACCGGTGCGCCAAGGCCTGCCGGCACACCCTCCGCTATGATCTCGATCACGGCGCCGCAGGACGACCCTGCTTTGCGCACTTCGTCGAGATAGCCCTCCAAAAATTTGGCCTGCTTCGCGTCGGGGCAGAAGAACGGATTTTTGTCGACCTCATTCCAGTCCCAGCGTGACCGATCGATCTTGTGCGGCCCCATCTGCACCAAAGCTCCGCGGACGGTGAGACCTGGCACAATCTTTCGGGCTATAGCGCCGGCGGCGACGCGAGCCGCGGTCTCGCGCGCAGAGGCCCGCCCTCCTCCGCGATAGTCGTGGATTCCATATTTGACGTCATAGGTGTAACCGGCGTGGCCGGGCCGATACTTGTCCTTGATGTCAGAATAGTCTTTGGACCGCTGATCGACGTTTTCGATCATCAGCATGATCGGCGTGCCGGTGGTGACCTGGGTCCCGGTGCTCTCGTCGACGAAGACGCCGGACATGATTTTCACCGCATCCGGCTCCTGCCGTTGGGTGGTGAAACGCGATTGTCCCGGCCGTCGGCGATCCAGCTCATGCTGGATGTCCTTCTGGCTAAGCGGTATTCGCGGCGGGCAGCCGTCGACAACGCAGCCAATAGCCGCCCCATGGCTCTCGCCGAAGCTGGTAAACCGGAAGAGATGTCCGAAAGTATTAAATGACATGGCTGTTCCGCACTTGTTCGATTTCGTAACGCGCACTCCAGCGCCGGTCAATTAAACGGCGGGTCCGCGTGGATTCTTGCAATTGGCGCTCATCTCCAGTCCCGACTTCGCGCTACGCGCGGTATGCGCTGAATGGACATTCACATCGCTGAACGAAAATTAATAACAAGCTGAACACCTGTTAAGCTACGGAAAAATAAAGACTTTTTCCATTTTGTTCATTGCGGAGGCAGGTTGCATCAGCTATCTAGTGGACGTTCGTTTGGAGGAAGCGTGACGTTCACTAGCTTTCATGCCGGACAGAAAAGCTCCCGCCACTCGAGTGGATCGATTCAAGAGGACAAACACAATGCGCAAAATCACCGCTATCGTTGTCGCGCTCGGCTTTCTCACCTCGGTGAGCTTGCCCGCGTATGCGACACCGGCAGCCAGCAGCGTCGTCAAGAGCGATGAGCTGTCAGCCGCGAAGAAAAAGAAAAAGGCCAAGCAGGGCGAGATGAAGAAGTCTCAGCTCGGCTCGACCGATCTCTCGGCCAAGAAGAAGGCCAAGAAGAAGAAGACAAGCGATCTCACCGCAACCGACCTCTCGGCCAAGAAGAAGGCCAAGAAGAAGAAGACAAGCGATCTCACCGCAACCGATCTCTCGGCCAAGAAGAAGGCCAAGAAGAAGAAGACAAGCGATCTCACCGCAACCGATCTCTCGGCCAAGAAGAAGGCCAAGAAGAAGACAACCGACCTCGGCGCAACCGATCTCTCGGCAAAGAAGAAAAAGAAGAGCAAGAAGACAACCGAGATTCTCTATCGCATCGCGGCCTGATCCCCGTTTCGAGCGCGATCCGCGCTCGAACCGAACGGCCGGACCAAAAGTCCGGCCGTTTCTTTTTCTCGAATGCAGCTACGTGTAGCGTGTCAGCCGCTCGCCTTCGAAGACGTAAACGACCCCTTGCGCAATATCGACGAGTGGCGCTGCAGCCGGCTTCGCAATGCCAAGGTACGCTATGAGGCCGCGCGCCGTGCCCCCGTGCGCAACGGCGACGGTGTCGCGCGTGAGCGTCTCGTACCAATCGCGCATTCGGCCTGAGACAGTCTCGTAGCTCTCCCCGCCAGGTGGGACAAAATGCCATTTGTCCTGCTCACGGGCGGCGATGCGCTGCGGATCGCGGCTTTGCAACTGGGCAATCGTGAAACCTTCCCAATCCCCGAATGAAATTTCGGCAAGGCGCGCTTCCACGTGGTAGTTGTCAGCAGGCAGGCCAAGCGCAAGACGCGTCAGCGTCATGGTTTCTCGCGCGCGCCCCAAGGGGCTCGACACATAGTCGAAATCGGCCGGATGGCAGCCCCGGCCGGCGAACAGACCGCGCAGAATATTTCCGCAATGATCAGCCTGCGCGCGGCCGCGCGCGTTGAGCGGGACATCATGG
>Ga0066388_100002666_pt1 | contig 11073 bp, 13 predicted proteins | sample PanSoiMetaGPlot6_FD_64539 | JGI IMG/M metagenome (GOLD analysis project Ga0066388, IMG submission 64539) | Tropical forest soil microbial communities from Panama analyzed to predict greenhouse gas emissions - Panama Soil - Plot 6 (Hybrid Assembly) | ecosystem: Environmental > Terrestrial >... | reverse complement strand
TGGGTCGCCTCGCCGCTCGGGAGCGAGCTCGAGCGCATCGCGATCGACTGGCTGCTCGACCTGTTCGAACTTCCGCGTGACTGGACCGGCGTGCTGACGACGGGCGCGACGATGGCGAACTTCGTGGCGCTCGGGTGCGCGCGCCGGTGGTGCGGGCTGCAGCAGGGCGTCGACGTGGACGAGGCCGGTCTGGCCGGACTCCCGCCGATCGAAGTGTTCGGCAGCGGGTACGTCCACCCGAGCGACCGCAAGGCGCTCGGGATGCTCGGCATCGGCAGGGCCCACGTGCACAAGCTCGCGAGGGACGCCGTCGGCCGCCTCGACCTCGAGGCGCTCGAGGCCGCGCTCGCGGCGACCGACGGCGCGCCCTCGATCGTGATCGGCAGCGCCGGCGAGGTGAACGCCGGCGACTTCGATCCCCTCGCCGTCATGGCCGACCTGTGCGAACGCCACGGCGCGTGGTTCCACGTGGATGGAGCCTTCGGTCTGTTCGCCGCGCTCAGCGACCGGACACGGCATCTCGTCGAGGGCGTCGAACGGGCGAACTCCGTGATCGCCGACGGGCACAAGTGGCTGAACGTCCCGTACGACTGCGGGTTCGCGTTCGTCCGCGATCGCGCGCTGCAGCCGAGCGTGTTCGGCGAGGGCGCCGCGTACCTGCCGGCCCTCGACGATCCGAAGCCCAACTGGGGGTACCTGGGCGCCGAGATGTCGCGGCGGAACCGAGCCTTCGCGGTGTGGGCGACGCTGCGCGCATACGGGCGGAGCGGCTACCGGAGCATCGTCGAGAACGACCTTGAGCTCGCGCAGCGGCTGGCGACCACGGTGGACGCGGCCGACGACCTCGAACGGCTCGCCGATGTGCCGCTCAACATCGTGTGTTTCCGCGCACGGCCGCCGGGTGTCCGCGAGGAGGACCTCGACGACCTCAACCGGCGGATCGCCGCGCGCGTGATCGAGGACGGCCGTGTCTTCTTCGGCTCGACCTCCTACGACGGGAAGGTCGCGTTCCGACCGGCACCGGTCAACTGGCGCAACCGCCCCGAGGACATCGACCTCATCGCGCAGGTCGTCCAGGAGCTCGCCGCCGAGCAGGTCACCGGCGCGGCCTAGCACGAACCGGCCCGATCTCCGGTCGCCACCCACCTCCTTCGGATGTACGTTGGGTCGGTCGACCGAAGGGAGAACCGTCATGGCAGAGGCCCCGGTCACGGTGAGGCCCGACACGATCGTCATGGTCCACGGGCTGTGGATGACGCCTCGGAGCTGGGAACACTGGAAGGAGCGCTACGAGGCGCGTGGCTACACCGTCCACGCGCCGGCGTGGCCTGGGTTCGAGGTGGAAGTCGAGGCCCTGAACGCGGACCCGTCCCCGATGGACGACCTCAAGGCCGAGACGGTGATCGACTCCTACGAGGCGTTCATCAAGGGCCTCGACTCCGATCCGATCATCATCGGTCACTCGCTGGGCGGCGCGATGACGCAGGTGCTGCTGAACCGCGGCCTCGGGAGCGTCGGGATCGGCCTTTCGGCCGCGACGGTGAAGGGCGTTCGGGATCTCCCGTTCTCCACCCTGAAGGCTGCGGCCCCAGCCCTCAACCCGCTCAAGCGTGGGAAGCCCGTTCCGATGACCGAGAAGGAGTTCCACTACGCCTTCGCGAACACGATGAGCGAGGAGGAGTCGAAGCCGCTCTGGGAACGGTACTGCGTGCCTGCGGCAACCGGCGTCCTCGCCGACATCGCGCTTGCGAACCTCCACCGGAACCCCCCGACGGAGGTCGACTTCGCCAAGCAAGGCCGGATCCCGTTGCTGTTCATCGGCAACAGCGAGGATCATGTCGTGCCGCCCAAGGCCACGATGCACAACGAGCGCAAGTACGACGACTCGGTTTCGATCACCGAGTACAAGGAGTTCGAGGGCCGACCACATTTCCCCGGGGCTCCGGGGTGGGAAGAGGTCGCCGATTTCGCCATCGATTGGGCTGAGCGTCACGCAGGACTGACGGTGGCTGAGCACGCGGCGACGGCCGATCCTGGCATCGGGAGTTGACGTCCTCGATCAGGGCGAGGCCGTCGGATCGGCGTTGAAGCTCGTAGGCCGTTTCGTCGGCTGACCCGCTGCTCAGAGCGAGAGGATGCCGGCGTCCGTCGGCGTGAAGCCCAAGCCGCACGCGTCGAGGTAGAACGGCCGGAGGAGCTCGACCCAGTTCCACTCGTCCTCGCCGAAGACACGGGTCCCGAACGCCTCCGCCTGGAGCTCGTTCGCTTCCGCGTTCGTGAACGCCCCACGCCAGCCGTAGATCACGGCCATCGGGACCAGCGTACGGAGCTCAGCCCGCGCCCGACGCCGCGTAGCGGCCCGGCGGCACGCCCACGTGCCGCCGGAAGTGACGTGTGAGGTGCGCCTGGTCGTGGAAGCCGAGGTCGACGGCGACCCGCGAGGGCGGGTCGCCGTCGAGCAGCCGCCGGCGCGCGGTGTCGATCCGCCGGCCGATCACGTACCGGTGCGGCGTGATCCCGTACGCGCGGGTGAACGAGCGCACCGCGTGGGCCGGGGACGCGTGGAGCAGCCCCGCCGCCTCCGCGAGGGTCGGAGTGTCGCTCATCCGATCGTCGAGGAGATCGCGCAGCCCCGCGGCGAGCGCGCTCGCGTCCCCCCGCTCCACCCGCCGGTCCCCCAGGTGCCATCGGAGCCGTTCGCCCACGATCGCGAGCCGCGCCTCCGCGTCGAACGTGGCGTCGGGGTCCCCCAAGACCCGATGCAGCGCGCCGATCCCCCGGACGATGTCCGGATCGTCCACGTCCGGGTGGTCGATCGACGGGCCGATCAGTTCCTCACCGAGCACGTCGAGCCCGACGTAGAGGACGCGCTTGCGGTAGCCGTGCTCGGTCGCGGCGCGTCCGTCGTGCACGACGTGCGGCGGCAGGAGCGTCACGCGCGCGCCGGCGGTCCCGCGGTGCCGGGACTCGATGTCGTACCGGACCGCGCCGTCGTCGACCATGAAGACCGTCCACGCGTCGTGCGTGTGCGGTGGATAAGCGTGATCCGCGAACCGGGCATGGAAGACCTCGTGGATCCCGGGCACCGCGGGCTTCCAGGCGCGGACCCACTCCCGGGGCGTGTCCAAGATGCTTCGATCGTACAAGACCGGTCCCTTCCGACCGGCTTCGCTGGAAGGGTGAACGAGGTCGCCGGCTTGGTCGCCTTCGCCTTCGCGGGCGCCGCGTCGCCGGGACCGAACAACACCTTGCTCTGGGCGTCGGGGATGAGCTTCGGGTTCCGGCGGACCGTCCCCCACGTCCTCGGGACGGCGCTCGGGATCGGCGCCCTCGTCGTGGCGATCGCCCTCGGCGTCGGCGCCGCGCTCGACGCGGTCCCGGCGCTAGAGACCGGGCTCAAGATCGCCGGCTCCGTCTACCTCCTCTACGTCGCGTACCTGGTGCTGGGGAGCGGCGCGGTCGGGCGGACCGATGTCGCCCGGCCCTTGGGGCTGGGGCAGGCGATCGGGTTCCAGTTCGTGAACCCGAAGGGCTGGGTCTTCGCGATCGCCGCCGTCGGGACCTTCTTCCCCGCGGGAGCTCACCCCGTCCGGGTGACGGCGCTCACGGCCACGGTGATGGTCGTCGTCATCGTCTCGGCGACGATCTGGGCGGCCGGAGGCGCCGCGCTCGCCCGGGTCGTGGAGAACGAACGGACCCTCCGGGTGGTGAAGATCCTCCTCGCGGCGCTGCTCGTCGCGTCGGTGGCGCTGATCTGGATCTGACCACGGCGGCTTGACGGAACGGTTCCCGGGTAGATAGTCTCTCCGCAGATTATCTGTGCAGAGATTATCTGCGACGAAGGGAGCTGCCCGATGTGGGAGACCGAACATTCGATCGAGACCACGGCGAGCGCCGAGAACGTCTGGGCCCTGTGGGAGGACGTCGCGGGGTGGCCGGCGTGGAACGCCGACCTCGAGCGGGCGGAGCTGTCCGGGCCGTTCGCGCCGGGAAGCACGATCACGATGGTCTCGCCCGGCGAGGACCCGATCGAGCTCCGGATCGCGGAGGCGGTCGAGCCGGAACGCTTCGTCGATCGCGCCGATCTGGGATCGATCGTCGTGCGCACCGAGCATCGAGCCGAACGTGTGGACGCCGAGCGCATCCGTGTCGTCTATCGGATGGAGATCACCGGCCCGGAGGCGGACACGATGGGTCCCGAGATCGGTCCACGGATCAGCGCGGACTTCCCCGAGGTGCTTCGCTCGTTGGTCACCCTCGCGGCGTCCTGATGCCGCTCCAGCCGAACGACAGCCCCGGCTTCCTCCTGTGGCGCGCGACGCTGCGATGGCAGCGCGGGATCACGAAGGCCCTCGAACCCCTCGATCTCACCCACGTGCAGTTCGTGCTGCTGGCATGCACGTGGTGGCTGAACGCGCAGGATCGGCGACCCTCGCAGGTCGAGCTCGCCGGGTTCGCCGGCACCGACGTCAAGATGACGTCCACCGTGATCCGCGGGCTCGAGGTGAAGGGTTTCGTCCGACGTGAGCTCGACCCGGACGATGCGCGCACGTTCCGGCTCCGGGTCACGCGAGCGGGTGGCCGGCTCGCCCCGAAGGCGATCGACGTCGTCGAGGAGGTGGATCGTCGGTTCTTCGTCGCGGTCCCCCACCGCGACGTGATCCGGGTCCTCGGTGGGCTCGCCGGCTCGGCTACAGACCGATGACGCTGGTAGCGTCCGGTCGGTGGAGATCCGGATCCAGTGCGTCGTCGTCGACAGCCACGACTGCGAGCGTCTCGCGACCTTCTGGTCCCAAGCGCTCGGGTGGCGGATCACGTTCCGGTCCGACGAGGAATGGGCGATCGAGCCGCCCGAGGGCGATCCGGCGGTCGACGTGGCTCCGGACATCCTGTTCGTGAAGGTGCCCGACGAGAAGATCACGAAGAACCGCCTGCACTTCGATCTCCGCCCGCTGGATCAGGCCGCGCAGGTCGAGCGGCTGCTGGGGCTCGGTGCGCGCCACGCCGACATCGGGCAGGGCGACGACGTCAGCTGGGTCGTGCTCGCCGATCCCGAGGGCAACGAGTTCTGCGTCCTCGCCCCTCGGCCTCAGGACGGCGGCTGACGGAGGCGCCAGCTCTCTGCCGTGATCGAGTGGATGACGGCGTGGAACGTCTCTCCACCGTCCTCCAGATCGGCTTCGTGATCGAAGCTCATGCCGAGCCGGCCCATCACCGCCAGGCTCCGCAGGTTCTCCGGCTCGGCGATCGAGATCACGCGGGGCAAACCCATCGTGAGGAACCCGTGGTCGAGCCACGCGATGGCGGCCTCGGTCGCGTACCCCCTCCCCCAGTACGCCCTGGTCAATCGCCAGCCGTCCTCGACCTCGTCGGGGTAAGCGTGGAAGTGGTGCAGCCCGCACATCCCGAGGAAGGTGCCGTCCCGGCGTCGCTCGACCGCGAGCAGACCGATCCCCTCACGGTCGTTCACCTCCTGCGCCCACTCCGCGATCCCGTCCGAGTCCTCGGAGGACAACGGACCGCCGAGGTAGCGGGTCACCTCCGGATCCGCGTTGAGGGCGGCGTAGATCGGCAGATCCTCCCGTGCGAACCTCCGCAGGACGAGCCGGGATGTGGTCAGCACCGGCCTGCCGTCCCACTCGACCATCGACGACAGCTTCACATGTATCGTCCCACGACGTCGATCGCCCCTCCCGGGAGCGATCGAAGGAAGCGGAGGGAGACACGGTGGCCCAGCTGAGCATCTCGAAGGTCGGCCTGGGCGGCTACGAGTTCGAGGACGATCCCGACTGGGCCGGTGCCCGGGAGGTCCTCACGACCGCGATCGACGCCGGCATCGATTGGCTCGACACGGCGGAGTCGTACTTCGACGGGATGAACGAGCTGACGATCGGGCGAGCGCTGCGCGACATCGGCGCGGAGATGACCATCAGCACCAAGGTCGCGCCCGCCCCCGACGGGACCGGCTTCGGCGACGCGCAGATCCGGACGGCCTGCGAGACGAGCCTCGAGCGGCTCGGCGTCGAGCGCGTCGACATGTATCTGCTCCACTGGCCCGATCCGTCCGGGATCCCGCTCGAAGAGACCTGGGCGTCGATGCGGCGGTTGGTCGACGACGATCTCGTCGCCCACGTCGGCCTCTCGAACTTCGACCGGGCGGACGTCGAGCGATGCCTCCGCATCGGCCCCGTGGATCTCCTCCAGGAGGGGCTCTCGCCGATCGATCACCTCGAGACCCGCGACCTCGCGCGCTGGTGCGCCGAGCGGGGGATCGCGGTCGTCACCTACGAGCCGCTCGCGAACGGGATGCTGGCGGGCGCGATCCGGACGCCGGAGGACGTCGCGCGGGTGGTCGGCGAGGACTACGCGGACTGGCCGTTCTGGCAACGGTTGTTCTCCCCCGGCCGGTTCGAGCGATCCCAGGCGGTCGCGGAGGGGATCCGCGCCGTCGCGGAGCGGATCGGCCGTTCACCGGCTCAGGTCGCGATCGCGTGGGGTTTCCACCAGCCCGGCGTCACGGCGACGCTCGTGGGCTCGCGGAGCCCGGAGCACGTCCGAGACGACGCCGAGGCGGCGTCGATCGCGTTGTCGGAGTCGGACCTCGCCGAGCTCGACGCCCTGATCCCGCTCGGTCCGGCGTTCGCCGAGGAGGCCTGATGGCGGCCCCGGATCGGGTGCGCTGGGGGATCCTGGGCGCGGCCGGGATCGCGGAAGGGTCGTTCCTGCCGGCGCTCGCCGAGGCCGGCGATGGCGACGCGGTCGTCGTGGGTGCGCGCGACGGCGGGCGGGCCGAGCGATGGGCGACGGAGCACGGCGTCGCGCACGGGGTCCAGGGCTACCGAGCGGTCGTCGAGGATCCACAGGTCGAGGCCGTCTACGTCGCGCTCCCGAACGCGCTGCACGCGGAGTGGACGATCGCGGCGCTCGAGGCCGGCAAGGCGGTGTTCTGCGAGAAGCCGCTGTGCGGAACGGTCGAGGAGACCGAGCGCGTGCTCGCAACGGCGCGGACGTCGGACGGTCCGCTCTGGGAGGCGTTCGTGTTCCCGTTCCACGAGCAGATGTCGACGGTCCGTGGGTTCATCCGGGACGGGTCGATCGGCGAGCTCCGCGAGATCTGGTCGCGTTTCCACTTCGCCCTCGACGATCCCGGCGACATCCGGATGTCGGCCGACCTGGCGGGCGGCGCGACGCAGGACGTCGGTTGCTACTCGGTGCGGCTTGCCCGCTTGCTGTTCGACGCCGAGCCCGACCTCGCGGGCGCGGCGGTGGACACCATGTGGGAGGGCGGCGTCGATGCCGAGCTCGCGGGCATCCTCCCGTTCGACGCCGACCGGCGGTTGCTGTTCTCCTGCGGCTTCCGCAGCGCGTACGACACCTTCGCCCGCGTGATCGGGTCGGCCGGGGAGCTTCGGATCACGAACCCCTTCCACCCGGAGCGGGGCGACACGCTCGAGTTCGTGCGGGACGGCCGCGTCGTGTATCAGGAACCCGCCGTCCCCAGCGGCGAACGCTCGTTCACCCCGGCGATCCGCCACGTCCACCGCGTCCTCCGCGGTCGGGAGCAGACGGAGCATCTGGCCGTCGACGAGGCGCTCGGGAACGCGAGGACGATCGCGGCGCTGCTCCAGGCCGCGCGACGCTGAACGTCAGGACGGCTCGTCGGGCACCCCGCGGATCGTCGGGATGTACCCGGGTGGGTCCGGCGTCCGTTCGAAGCGGAACAGCGACCGGACCGCATCGAACGGCAACAGGTCGACCGCGTACACGTCCAGGAGCCGGGAACGCACGACGACGGGATCGGTGTCCGTGCGCCGCGTCCGGCGCCCGTCCGGGAGCTCGATGCCGCCGCGGTGGGCCTCGCAGAGCGCGAACGACGTCCCCGCGAACACGTGGACGGCCGTAGGGATCCCCGGACCCGGCTCGAACCAGGCGCACATCGAGCACACGAGGGTGAGGCGGTCCGGGTATGCGTACCGGGCCCGCCATCCCCGCTCGTGCTCGACCACCGTGCCCCACAGCGCGACGGTTCCGACCACGCTCGGAGGCGGCCAGGCGGGCCGGGGTCGATCGAAGTCACCGAGGGAACGGGTCGCGTGGATCCCGCACGTACAGGACAGGTCGGGTGCCGGATGCGGGTGGAGCGTGCCGGCGAGGATGCGGGACGCGGTGCACCGGGCTTCCGTCGCAGACCGGGGCTGCCACGCGTCGCGCCCGCCGGAACCGACCGGGAGGAGGCGCGGCTCGGCATGATCGTCGGACACGTTCCAGATCCGCCAGCCGATGATCGCGGCATCCCGCCGATCGCCCACTCCTCGAGTATCCGCCCGGGTGCGTCGCAGCGGCGGAGATGCGACCATGCCGACACGTGTCACGCGAGGCTCCCTACTACCGACGCGACCTGGCCCGGATCCACCACCTGGGCTTCGGGTTCCACGCCGACGACTGCGCGCCGGGGATCCTGACGCTCCTGGAGCCCGTCCTCGAGAGCGAAGGTCTGGTCGTGGAGCTCGGCTGCGGGAGCGGGCTGCTCACGAAGTACCTTGTGGACGCGGGCCACCGCGTGATCGCCACCGACGCGTCGCCGGCGATGCTCGAGATCGCGCGGGGGTACGTCGGCGACGCGGAGGAGATCCGCCGGCTCGTGCTCCCCGACGACCCGATCCCCGACGCGGACGCGATCGTTTCGGTGGGACACGTGCTCAGCTACCTGCCGGACGAGGCGTCGATCGATCGCACGCTCGTCGCGATCGCGGAATCACTCCTGCCCGACGGGATCATGGCGATCAACATCTGCGATCTCGCGTATGGGGAAGGACGCGCGGACCAAACACCTCGTGGATGGGTCGCCGAGGATTGGGCGATCGTGACCGAGGTCTCCGTACCGACCCCGGATCGGTTCGTGCGACAGATGGCGATCTTCACGAGGAACGAGGACGGTTCGTGGCGGCGCGACGACGAACGGCACGACAACGTCCTGATCGAGACGGAGCGGATCCCGGAGCTGCTGTCGCGGCACGGCGTGGACGCCCAGCTCGGCGGCTCGTTCGGATCGGAAACGCCCATCGCCGGCCTGATGACCGTGGTCGGGCATCGCACGGCTCCGTAGCGCGCGGCCGCTGGTACGGTGGCCGTTCTCGATCTCCCCGGGGGACGGATGGCCAGAACCACCACGCGCGACGCCGCACGGACCGACGAGCTGGAGGACGCGCTCGAGCGCCACCGCCGCGAGCTGACCGCGTGCGCCTACCGGATGCTGGGGTCGTCCTTCGAAGCCGAGGACGCCGTGCAGGAGGCGTTCCTGCGCGCCTGGAAGAGCTACGACACGTTCGAGCAGCGCGCGTCGCTCCGCTCCTGGCTGTACACGATCACCACGAACGTCTGCCTGGACATGCTGAGCGGCCGGGAGCGCCGTGCGCGGCCCATGGATCTCGGCCCCGCCCGCGCCGCGTCGACCGAGCTGGGGGAGCCCCTCCCCGAGGTGACGTGGATCGGGCCGGTGCCCGACGGCCGGGTGGTCCCGGCCGAGGGGGACCCCGCCGAGCTCGCCGACGAACGCGAGACGATCCGTCTCGCGTTCGTCGCCGCCCTCCAGCACCTCCCACCGAAACAGCGCGCCGTGCTGATCCTCCGGGAGGTCCTGGCGTGGAAGGCGGCCGAGGTCGCGGAGCTCCTCGGCACCACGGTCGCGTCGGTCAACAGCGCGCTCCAACGCGCCCGGGCCACCCTCGACACGATCGACCTGTCGGACACGGACACCTTCGACCCGAGCGACGACGAGCAGCGGGTGCTCCTGCGCCGCTACGTCGACGCGTTCGAGCGGTACGACATGGACGCGCTCACCTCGCTCCTGCACGAGGACGCGACGTGGTCGATGCCGCCCTACGAGATGTGGCTGCAGACCCACGAAGATGTCCGGGCCTGGTGCCTGGGACCGGGCATCGGGTGCGAGGGCTCGCGCCTGATCCCCCTCGTGGCGAACGGATCGCCCGCGTTCGCGCAGTTCAAGCCGGGAGCACCCGGCATCCTGGAGCCGTGGTCGCTACAGGTCCTCGAGATCCGAGACGGATCGATCGCCGGGATCAGCTTCTTCCTGGACACGGAGCGGTTGTTCCCTCTGTTCGGCCTGCCCGAGCTGCTCGAGACCTGACCCCCAGTCGGGGAAGACCTCCTCAAGTCCCAGCAGGTCGAGCAACCCCCGTAGCTCCACGGGCACCCGCCTCAGCGCGACCGTGCATCCGGATCGTCGCGCGGCGAGCTGGAGACGCACCAGCGCCTCCACCGACGCGATGTCCGGTTCGACGAGGGCGCCTACGTCGCAGACGAACATCGCTCTCATCGCTTCCACGTGCAGACGACACCGGGGGGCGGAACTCATCGGTCTGCGACCGATGGGTTCCGCCCCCCTCCCCCGTCGGCACGGTTGTCGGAACGTCCGAACCCGTGTGGGATGGAAGGACGCACCCACGCGTCCGCGAGTCTCCGCGCGAGATCTGTCGTGTCACATGGCCGGACGCAGCCTCGTCACAACGACGGAACCGTTCACCAGCCAACGGAGGAGGGGAACCCCGTGTCCGCAGACGCACAGACCTGGATCGCGAAGCTCCGCACGGACGTGTCGGGGAAGGTCATCGCCCCGGAGGACCCCGAATACGACGATGCCCGACGGATGTTCCTCGGGGACGTCGACGAGCGACCCGGAGTGATCGTCAAGGTCGCCGACACGCTCGACGTCTCCCGTGTGATCGCCGCCGCCCGCGACACCGGGCTCGATCTGGCGGTACGCAGCGGCGGCCACAGCCCGGCGGCGCACAGCACGACCACCGGCGGGATCGTCCTCGATCTCCGCGACCTGAACACCCTCGAGCTCGACACGGACGCACGCACCGCCTGGGCGGAGACCGGCCTCACGGCCGGCGAGTACACCCGGACGGCCGCCGCGCAGGACCTCGCCACCGGCTTCGGGGACACGGCGTCGGTCGGGATCGGCGGGATCACGCTGGCCGGCGGGATCGGCTTCCTGGTCCGCGCCCAGGGCATGACGATCGACAGCCTGCTCGGCGCGGAGGTGGTCAC
>Ga0066388_100002665_pt1 | contig 11073 bp, 7 predicted proteins | sample PanSoiMetaGPlot6_FD_64539 | JGI IMG/M metagenome (GOLD analysis project Ga0066388, IMG submission 64539) | Tropical forest soil microbial communities from Panama analyzed to predict greenhouse gas emissions - Panama Soil - Plot 6 (Hybrid Assembly) | ecosystem: Environmental > Terrestrial > Soil... | reverse complement strand
CGGCCCGTCCGCCTTCCCAGTACGACCGGGCCGCCGAGGCGCCGGTGGCTGTCAGCCAGTAGAGCGTCACGTTGTCGAGGATGTGGTCGCGGGTGAGACCACCTGTCGGCTGCCCGTCGACGAACGCCCTGGAGATCTTGTAGTAGCTGTCCGTGTCGTGGTCGAGCATCCAGCCCGCCAGGGCGACGGGTGAATCGAGCAGGGCGTAGCCGACCGTTTGCGGCCGCGTGGACTGCTCGAGGAAATAGCCGAACCCGCTCTGCCTGAACGTGGCGACCGCGTCGAGCGCAGCACGTTCCTGCTCGGAGTCCGCCGGGAGCCCGGTGACGCTGCCGAGCGCGGTCCTGAGCAGGTTCATGTGGACGCCGACGAGCCCCTCGGGCGCTTGCCGAGCCATGTCGTCGGTGACGGCCGCGCCCTGGTCACCGCCCTGTGCGACGTAGTGCGTGTAGCCGAGGCGGTGCATCAGCTCGGCCCACGCCTGCGCGACGCGGCCCGTGTACCAGCCGATCTCGGTCGGCTCGGAGGAGTACCCGTAGCCCGGTAGCGACGGCAGCACGAGGTGGAACGCGTCGCGTGCGTCGCCGCCGTGCGCACCCGGGTCGGTCAGGGGGCCGATCGTCTCGAGCAGCTCGATCACCGACCCCGGCCAGCCGTGAGTCATGATCAGCGGCAACGCATCCTCGTGCCGGGATCGGACATGGATGAAGTGGACGTCCACGCCGTCGATCTCCGTCATGAACTGCGGCGCCGCGTTCGGCCGCGTCTCGACGCGGCCGAAGTCGTACTCGCTCGTCCAGTAGTCCGCGAGCGCCTTGAGCGTCGCCAGCTGGACGCCCTGCGAACGGTCGTCGACGAGCTCCTTGCTGGGCCAGCGGATCGCAGCGATCCGCCGGCGGAGGTCGTCGATCTCCGCCTCCGGGATCTCGATCTGGAACGGACGGATCTCGGTGACCGCTTCGACGGTAGTGCTCATGTGGAGGTTCCGTTACGGAGTGACGCAAATGCGGCCCGCATCTCCTGCGAGAAGATCTCCGGCTCTTCCCACGCAGCGAAGTGCCCTCCTTTGGGGGCTTCGTTGTAGTAGACGAGATTGTGGTACGCGTGCTTCACCCAATGGCGCGGTGCCTGGAAGAGCTCATCGGGGAACACCGTGTAGGCGACCGGGAGCTTGACATGCGGAGGTGGATCCTTGAACGCGGCCTTTGCACTTCGTCCGGTCTCCCAGTACAGCCGCGAAGTGGACGCCCCGCTGCTCGTCAACCAGTAGAGCGTGATGTTGTCGAGGATGGTGTCCCGCGTGAGGCCGCCGGAAGGCTCGTCGTCGAGGAATGCACGCGAGAACTTCTCGTAGCTGTCGGCGTCGTGGTCAAGCATCCAAGCCGCAAGTCCGACGGGTGAATCGAGGAGCGAGTAGCCGATCGTCTGCGGGTGCTCGCCCATCTCGGCGATGTAGCCGCGCATGAAGATGGCGATGACTTTGCTGAGCTGCGCCCGGTCGTCGCCAGAGAATGCGAGCCGGATGTTGAGCGCAGCCATCAAGAGCTCCTTCGGAACCGCATCAAGGAAGTTGAAGTGCACGCCGAGCAGCCCTTCCGGCGCCTGGCGTCCCATCGCATCGGTAACGCCCGCACCCTGGTCTCCGCCCTGAGCGACGTAGCTGGTGTAGCCGAGCCGGCTCATCAGCTCGGCCCACGCCGCCGCGATGCGGCCCGAATCCCAGCCGACCTCGGTGGGCTGCGAAGAGAAGCCGTACCCAGGAATCGATGGGATCACGACGTGGAACGCGTCCTCGGCGTTGCCGCCGTGCGCCGTCGGGTCCGTCAGCGGCCCGATCACCTCGAGCATCTCGAGCACCGACCCGGGCCAGCCGTGCGTGATGATCAGCGGCAGCGCGTTGTCGTGCTCCGAGCGCACGTGGATGAAGTGGATCTCGAGCCCGTCGATCTCGCTCGAGTACTGCGGCAGGGCATTGAGCCTCGCCTCGATCCGGCCGAAGTCGTATTCCTCACTCCAGTAGCGCGCGAGCTCCTGCAGCATCGCCAGTCGCACCCCCTGCGACCAGTCGTCGACGAGCTCCACGCTGGGCCAGCGGGTGGCCTCGATCCGCCGACGCAAGTCCTCGATCTGCTCGTCTCGCAACTCGACCTTGAACGGCCGGATCGTTGTCGTCTCGACAGTCGTGCTCATGGCGCCTCCTTTAGCGCGGCGTCCTGACGCGGCGCCTCTATCTCTCTGTGGAGCGACCCCGTCAAAGCTGGTCTATCACGCGAGCGCCGTCATTGATGTTTCGAGGTGATGACGGCGCACCACGCGCGACGTTGACTCACCTCGATGGGGTGATGCTCGCGGTCTCTTTCAGTTCTCGTCGGGTAGGTCGCCCAGTAGTCGGGCCAGATCCAGCTCAGGATCGCGTGTCTGGAAGCCGCGCTTCAGCGCGGCCTCGATCACGCGTTGCGCCTCAGGCTCGCGCACTCCCTGACCGAAAAGATCGGAATCGCGCCGGAACTCGTCCGCCGGCGCGAGCGCGATCTCATTGACTCGTTCCTTGACCGCGATCTGGCCGGCGGCCGGGAACCTTGCGACCCGGTACGCGAGCTTGCTGACGAAGTTGCCGAGCTCGTCGGCGGGCAACGCTCGGTTGATCCAGCCGTACCGCTCGGCCAGCTCCGCGTCGTAGTCCTCCGCGCTCAACATGACCTCGAGCGCCCGGGCGCGACCCATGAGCCGCGCGAGGTGCTGCGCGGCGCCTCCACCAGGGATGACACCGAACGCAGGCTCGAACTGACCGAAGATCGCCGACTCCCGCGCGGCGAAGCGCATGTCGCACGCCAGCACGAACTCGCTGCCGGCGCCACGCACACGACCCTCGATCTGCGCGATGCTGACCAGGCGGCTTGCGCTGAGACGACGGAACAGGAGAGCGATCGAGGGTTCGCCGACCAGCTTCGACGCCTCCGCCCGGTAGTCCGCGATTCGCTTTACGTCGACGTGCGAGATGAAGTAGTCGGCGTCGGCGCTGCGGAATACGAGCACCTTCAGCGCATCGTCGGCTTCGGCTCGCTGTATGAGGGAAACGAGGTCGCGGACCAGCTCGGGCCCGATCAGATTCATCGGCGGGGCCGAGATCTCCGCGACGAGAACGGCCCCGTCGATGTCCAGTCTGAGTGTCTCGAACGTCCAGGAGCCCGGTGTCGGTGAAGTGCTCATCCGCGGATTGCACCGTCGGCGTCAGGCACCCTCCGCGTCGGTTGGAGGCAGTTTGGCGATCAACGCCTTCACGCGGTCCAGCACGTCCTGCTCTCGGTGCCCGAAGTCGTCCAGGTACGCGTGCAGGGCAGAGTGCAGCAGCCGGAGCTCGTCGTCTGTGAACTCGATTGTGTGCGCCATGGCCGGAATCTACTGCCTGCGACCATCTGCCGGCGACGTCGGTTGTCAACCGCACCACGAACCCGATCGGCGTTACGCTTCGGTCCGTTTGTCGGATCGGTCGGGCGGAGCCGACAGGGTGCGAGATTCAGTGTCAGCCGAAGTTTGGAGACAGACACGGGTTCGTCGCGAGGAAGGAACGGGGGCCCAGACGCCCCCGCTACGTCGGCGAGCCCGGAGCAACTCAGCCGGCCGCACGGCCATGTCAGGTAGCGCGTACCGCGTCGAGGCCCATCGTCGAGGTACCGAATGCGTCTTCACCGTCGTCGCACGATCGGGTGCCCGCCTCTACTCGTTCGCTGATTGGGAAAGCGCCCAGGCCGAAGCGGCCCTCCTGAACGCGTCTGCGCCGTCTCCGTAGGAACGCCGAAGCCCGCCGACCTCCGATCGACGAGCTTCGACCACCGGCAGCAGCCGGACGCTGTCAGGAGACGTGCAGCTTCTCCTTCAGCTTGCCCACGCGCTCGTCCAGGTCGGCCGTCATCTCGGCCTTGCGCTTCTCACGCACCGTCCGCCGCGCCTCACGTGCCGCCGCCTCGGCGGCTTCGTGCGCCGTGCCGAGCTCGGCAACGACGTCGACGACCGAGCGCCGCGTCACCTCTCCGCCGAGCGCGTCCATCTTGGCGTCGACCAACTCGACCTCCGACTCGGTCACGTCTGCGATCAGGCCGGTCGAGCCGGGCGGAATTGCCCTGCCGAGAACGCCCAGCGCCTCGTCGGACTCCTCCGCTCGATCCATGTCGAACGAGCCGCCGACCAAGGCGCCGGCACCGAAGCCGATAAGCAGCCCGACCGGCCCGCCGAGGACCCCGACCAGCAGCCCGATCAGCGATCCGCTCGCCGTACCCACAAGCCCCACGTTGTCGGCGCTGTCGGCGATCTTCAGCTCGCCCTGCGCCGTACGCTCCACGACGGCCGCGGACTTGAGCTCGATGCGACCGTCGGCGTCGGACTGCTTCAACTCGCTCAACGCCTGGTAGGCCTTGCTCGGCTCCGTGAACCGAACGACGACCACGTTCTCCTGAGCCATTACCACTCCTTTCCGCCGAACATCTGCGAAACCACACTGACGGCAAATCCTCGTTTGCACGTGCCGAGCAGCGAATCGGAGAACCCACTGGTCACGTGCGGAAAGGGCGCAGGCGACGCGCGCCAGCCGCGTACGAGCCACCTGCGTCGCTTGACTTCGGGCGGCGCTAGATGAACGCCTTCTGCTGAAGCCACCGCATCGAGAAATATCCCCAGATCGGAGGCAGGTAGTAGGTGCAGAGGCGGTGCGTGAATGCGATCGCGAACGCCGTCGAGTCGACGACTCCCATCGCGACGAGCCCAGCGGTCAGGCTTGCCTCTGCCGTCCCGACCCCACCGGGTGAGGGTATGAGACTGGAGAACGCCGACGCGGCCGTGTTGACGACCACAAGCTGCGCGAAGGTGAGATGGACCCCGAAGGCGAGGCAGGCGGCGCCGAGTGTCAGGGCGTAGAGGACCTCGACGCCGAGCTGGCCGCCAAAAAGCTCGAGGCGCTTGCGACGGTCGCGCGCGACAGCCCACAGACCCGACGCGGCACTCCGGACCGACGGAAGTACCTTGGCTCGAACGGAAGGGATGCAAAGCAGCGCGACGACGATGATCGCCAGCAGGGCAAGGGCGCTCCCGATCAGGCGCCCGGACGGCATGCCTCCCTTCAGGTCGCCGCCGCTCACGGCGATGTGGACGAAGGGAAGCAGGAGCAGGACGAGCGCGATCTCGACGATCTTCTCCGAGAGGTCGTCGATGGCTCCTGCGGCAAAGGCTTGCGGAGTCGGTGCGCCGACTCGTTGCAGGAAGCGAATGTTGACGCCGATACGGCCGGCCGAGCTCGGGACCGTCAGGTTGATGAACTTGATCGCCGACTGCAGCACGACGCAGGGAAGCAGCGGGAGGGGCGTCGGGACGGCGCCGCGAAACGACACTCCTCCTGCGACGAACGTGAGCTGGGCGAGGACAACTCCGACCACGATCCAGGCGATATCTGCAGTCCGCAGCTCGTGCCCGATCGTCCCGAACCCGATCTGTGCGAGCTGTGTGATCAAGAGGTACGCGGCGACAGCGACCATTGCCGTGACGACGATGTCCCTGGGACGCATCCGCCGGAGCGGAACGAGCTTGGGCACCTCCTGTCCCGTTGCCTTCGCTGCCTGGGTTCGAAGCTCGTCGAGGCCGATCTCGTGTGCACGGGCGAGGTCGCGCAGATGCGGCGTCAACGCGGCGCGCTGCAGATAGGGCAGGATCCGGCCGATCGCATCGCCCCAACCGGCCCCGATGGCCCCCGCAAGGACACGGTCTGGGCCAATCACGACCGTGCAGGCAACGAGAAACTCGGCGACGTCGATGTCGAGAGCCGACTGCGGCGCGCCGAGCGTGGCGGCCGAGAAGTTGACGAGCATTGGTCGGTCATCGACGACCAAGACGTTGCTCAGGTTGAGTCGTCCGTGCGAGATCCCGGCCTCGTGCAGACGGACGACTTGCCGGCAGAGCTCGTAGAGCAGCTCGTCGCTCACCTGATCGTCCCGATAGGTCTCGAGCGGCGGCAGGTGCGGTTGGCGCGTCACGATCAGTGCGTCGCCGTCCGGGCCGGGTGCTGCGATCAGGACCGCGGGCACTCGGACGCCGGCCTGAGCCGCCATGAACGTGGCGAGTGCCTCGTGCTCGACCTGCTCCAATCGGCCCGACGGAGCGCTTCGAGGTGGATCCTTGTACGAGAGCGCTCGCCACTCGCGTGCGAGTCGTTGGGTGTCCTGGGCGTCGCGGCCGAGCACGCGGACGCGCAGCGGGGCTCCGTCCGCGGCGTGACCGAGGTATTCGGCGGCGCCCATGTGTTGTTCGAGCGCCGGTTGCAGATCGTCGACGGCGACCCCGAGCGAGAGCAACGCCCGGCGAACCTCGTTCGTCGGCGGCACGCCTGCCGCGGTGCCGAAGATCAGTCTCGCGAGGGCTCCGGCAGCGAGGCCGAGCGCGACCCCGGCGAGGGCATCAGATGGGAGCGCGGCACCGAGGACGACCGCAGCCAGAGCAGCGAGCGGGATCAGGAAACCGGCCACGAGCCGGACGGAGCGAACGAGCTCCGGACCAGCTGCAGCGAGGACGGCGGTTGCGCCGGCAAGCCTGACCTCCGGGAAGCCCCAGCGGGCGAGCGGATGCAGGCCGAGCGGCAGCCAGTTGGACTCCACCGCGCCGCCGAGCAGCACCGATGCGCCGACCACCGCCCCGACAGCCACGAGCACATCGCGGGCGAGATCCCAACGTCGTTTGACAAGGGCGTCGAGGACGATCGCGGCTGCAAGCGCGAGCAGCAGGAAGAACGCGGCCCGCCAGAAGGCACCGGCCCAGCCGAAGACCGTCGTCAGCGCCTCTCCCACCCGCCGATCGTGGATGGGCGCCGAAGCCGCGATCGCCGCAGACAGTCCGACGACGATCGCCGCCCAGAACAGCAGCACCGAGTCGATCGTCCGCCGGTTCCTGCGTCTCGGCTCCGTCTGTGCCAAGAGCCCGACGCGCCAGGAACGACCGGCCGAGACGGCCGGTTCGTCGTGGCTGACGTGAGCCGACGACGTCACGCGAAGGACCCTATAACGGCGCCGAGAAGCAGCCGGGCATGCGAGACCGGCAACCGCAGCCGGCTGGCGAGCTTCTCAGCCGGCGTCATGAACCAACGCAACGGGATCGGAGGTCCGGGTTGACAGAGCGGCGAACCGTGGCTTGACCACCTGGTAAACAGTGTTGTCTTAGCCGCCTACACGCGTGCGTGTCAGCGCGCCTTTACCCTCGTCGTCTCAGACTCGCGAGGTGCTCGTTGAGTGAGCGGCGCGCCCGCGCCTCGTTGAGGCGCTGACCGGCGGTGGCGTACCCGGCGATCGCGCGGCGGAGTTCGCGCGTCGCTGCGTCGTGCTCGCCGTCGGCACCGAGCACGGCGCCGCGAGCCTCGGCGACCGCCGGCGTCCACGGCCGTCCGTTCCAGCGCTCGGCGGTCGCCTCCAGGCGAGCGAGGAAGGTGTGAGCGCGGGTGGTGTCGCCGGCGTGGGCGCACGCGGTCGCGCCGGCGACGTAGTAGTCGGTCGGACAGAACAGGCATTGTGGGGGGGTCTCGTCGAGTAGGGCTTCAGCCCGATTGACCAGCGCGAGAGCTTCAGCAGGATCTTCGGGGATACGCAGGAGTGGGCCGTGGACGATGAACAGGAGATGGCCTGCGAGAGGTGAGGCGTGGGCGAGCGCGAGCGCCTCCTCGAGTTGTTCGCGTGCGGCGCTGCGCTCGCCGAGATGGATCAGCGCTTCAGCGAGGCGTGTTCGGGAGAGAGCTTCGCCACCGATCGCGCCCGCTTCTCGGCTCAGCGCTGCGGCTCGGAGCAGATGAACGCGCGCCGCCTGGAGATCCCCGGTCAGTAGCTCGATCTCGCCGAGCAGCGTCGTGCTGAAGGCCTCCCCGCGCAGGGCGCCGCCGGTGTGCGCGTGCTCGCGTAGGCGACGCGCGAACTCGGCCAGGCGCGGGTACGGGTCGCCTGCGTGTAACACGTACTCGGTGACGCACGTGTAGACGTCGAAGACGCGCGCCGCCAAATCGGGCACGTGCCAGACCTCAGCGAGCTGCCACTCGGTGTGATGCTCCCACGTTCCGGCGGCGTGCGCCATCAGCGCCTGGAGGTCGGCGAGTTCTCCTCGTTCGCTTTCGGCTTGGTGGATCAGCGAGGCTGCCCGCTTTGCCTGCCGCCGCGCTTGGTCGAGGTCACCCGCGTACCAGGCAGCAATTCCGCTGGTAACGGCCAGCCGCGTCTGTTGGGCGCCTGTTGTTGCCGTCAGGTTATGCAGGATCTCCAACGCGGCGGTGGGATCGCCGGAGGCGGTGAGCGCACGGGCTTGTTTGATGCGCAGGTCGATCCGCCGGTGGCGAGACGCCGTGGCGACGGCGGCTGCGTAGGTGCGCGCGGCGCGCTGGTCGCCGGCGGCGTGGCGCAGATCGCCCATCAGCTCCAGCAGGTCGCCCCGGTCCTCGGCCGGCGCGTTAGTCAGGGCTTGCTCGACCCAGCCCTGACCGTCGCGGTAGGCGCCGACGGCAGCAGCTCGTCGTGCCGCTGCGCTCAGCAGCGGCACCGCCTCGCCACCACGGCCGGCGGCGAGGAGGTGGTAGGCGACCTGTTCGGGCGCACCGCCGCGCTCGCGAAGGCGCGAGGCTGCCCGCAGGTGCACGTCGGTGAGCTGTCGGGGATCGAGCTGCCGGCGAGCGGCGTCGCGCAGCAGTGGGTGGCGAAACCGTAGGCCGTGGGCGTCGCGCGCGAAAACGCCGCGGCGAAGCGCGGCGCTGGCCGCGGCCGCGGCTCTTGCCTGGTCGGCGCCGGCGACTGCGGCAAGGTCAGAGACGGCGAAGCCGTCTTCGAGCACCGCGGCGAGAAGCACGATGGGTCGCACGTCCTCGGGGACGCGGCGGAGTCGAGCGTCGAGGATGTCGCTGATGTGCTCCGGGACGCGCACCTCGCCGTCCTTGGCCGACGCAGAGAGCTCCTCGGCGAAGAACGGGTTGCCGGCCGCGGCGGCCGCGATCGTCTCGACCGTCCCTACGCCCAGCGGTCGGGGCGCGGCACGCTCGGCGATACGTGTCAGTGCGAGCCTGGGCAGGGGCCCCAGGACGATCTCGACGCCGGCGCGCTGTTCGCTCAGGCTCGCGCGCACGCGAGCAAGCTCGGGACCGGCCTCACCGTGGCGCGCGCTGAGCACGATCAGCAGTGGTTCCTGGCGAGCGGCGCGCGAAAGGTAGTGGCCGAGGAGAAGTGTCGCAACGTCGGCGATATGGAGATCTTCCAGCGCGATGAGCGCTCCGCGCTCCCCCGCGGCGGTGTGGATCAGTTGCGCGACAGCGGCGAAGACCTGATGGCGTTCGACGTCGCCCGGCAAGCCCGAGTCGCCCGCCGGCGCGGAGGGGCAAAGCGCCGACACGACGCGCCGCGAGGACTCGTTGAGAGCCTCCAGGAGGTCTGGGCGAGCCGCGACCAGCGGGTCGATCGCTTCGACGATCGGCCCATATGGTGGCCAACCGACCCCCTCCCGGCCAGCGCCACGGCAGGTATGCAACCCGCGTGCCTGCGCATCCTCCAGCAGCGTGTCGACGAGCCGGGTCTTGCCCATCCCGGCGTCCCCGAAGATCAACAGCGGACCCCCCTCGCCGCGCCCCGCTGCCTCGAGCGCACCGCGCGCGAGAGCCAGCTCGCGGTCCCGGCCGACCATCGGGGCACTCGACCGCGTCGGAGCGTGCACCGGATCTCCGCGGGATAGCTCGCGGTACAGCGACAAGCTCTCCTCGGACGGCGTCAGACCGAGCTTTGCCAGAGCGTCGCGCAGAAGCCGGAACTGCCGCACCGCCGCCACGCGATCACCGGCCGCCGCACGCTCGCGCATCAGCGCGCGGGTTATCTCTTCGTCCGCCGGGTCGGCCTGAAGCAGCTCCGCCCAACGGCCCTGCCGTCGCAGCGCCGCGGCGCGGAGCTCGGCGAGCCGGTTGCGGTGCTCCGCCGCCCAGTCCTCATAGCGATCCTCGGGCAGTAACTCGGGCACCTCACCGTCCCAGCCACCGTCCCTCTCCAGGCGCTCGACGTCGGTCTCGACGCGGTCCTCGGGCCCGAGCGCCACGACGCCGTGCCGCACCACGATTCCCTGTTGCCAACCGAGCGCTTTCCGGGCGTAGTACACGGCCTTGTGCAGATTCGCTACCCCGGCGCCGGCGCCCAGATGCGGCCACAATGCCTCGACGACTTCATCGCGCGTGAGGCGGTGTCCGGGCGACAGCGCGAGCAGCTTGACGAGGTCCTCGGCGCGACGGTGGCCCCATGCCGAGGCGTCGACCCGCTCCGCGTCCACCGCGACCTCGAACCGGCCCAGCAGCCGCACATCCAAGGATCGCATCGGCCAGATCATCCCACGCGACCCGCCCGCGAACGCGGCGGGCCCCCGGTCATCGGCAGGGAAGAATTTGGGAAGCGGTCGCTGCCTACCGTGCCTCCACACCACGAACAAGGAGACACCATGCAGGTCACCAACATCGTCAACGGAGTCGACCTCGACCGTCTATTCGGGACGATCGACCACATCAGCGCCGACCCCGCGCTGGCACGGTTTCAGTTCCGGGCCCGCAACCGGTGGATCGACGGCGGCCACAACCGCACCACGATCAAAGAGTTCTACGGCGCCGGCCAAGAAGACACCACTCGGACCGAGCCGTTTGTCCTAGATACCGACGAGCCGCAGGTGCTGCTCGGCGAGAACCAGGCCCCCAACGCTGGCGAATACGTGCTTCACGCGCTCGCCGCCTGCCTGACGGGAACGATCGTCTACCACGCCGCCGCACGCGGGATCGCGCTCGACGGCCTGGAATGCACGATCGAGGGCGACGTCGACCTGCACGGCTTCCTCGGACTCGACGACGCGGTTCGCCCAGGCTACGAGAACATCCGCGTCTCCTTCAAGGCCACCGGCGACTTCGATGACGAGCAGCTCGCCGAGCTCACCAGCCTCACCCGCTACTCGCCCGTCCGAGACATCGTCAGCAACCCCGTGCCCGTCGCGATCGACTTGGTCCGTGCCTGAACGGAGCCCACACACCCGGCGTCCGCGCCCGCCATT
>Ga0066388_100002664_pt1 | contig 11076 bp, 10 predicted proteins | sample PanSoiMetaGPlot6_FD_64539 | JGI IMG/M metagenome (GOLD analysis project Ga0066388, IMG submission 64539) | Tropical forest soil microbial communities from Panama analyzed to predict greenhouse gas emissions - Panama Soil - Plot 6 (Hybrid Assembly) | ecosystem: Environmental > Terrestrial >... | reverse complement strand
CGATGCGGTGTGCGAGGTGTGCGCCGCCTCCCGTCGCCGGAGGATGCGTCGTGGGTGCAGCCGCCACCAGCGGCTCCGCTCGTACGCGGCGATCCGATCGCGCAGGCGCACGACCTCGCGCGCGAGACGGCGGTTCTCCTCGGCGAGCGCGTCGGGGTCGGTCGTCGTCGGTTCCATCGCCGGCCGCGTGCCTCACCACGCCGACCAGCCACCGTCGACGACGAGGTTCGCGCCGGTGACGTACGAGCTCGCGTCCGACGCGAGGAAGACGACCGCGCCGAGCGCCTCCCGCGCGTCGAGCATTCGACCCAGCGGAACCCGCGCCTCGTAGGCGTCGAGGAACTCCCGCGGCTGCTCGTCGAAGACGCCCGCGAGCGTCAGCGTGTTGACGCGCACCCCCGACTTCGCCCAGTACGTCGCGAGATAGCGGGTGAGGTTGAGGACGGCCGACTTCGAGACCGAGTACGCGACCGGCTTCACGAACGTCTCGCCGCGGTCGCGCCGGAACGCGTACAGATCTTGCACAGGCGAGAGCAGGCCGTAGATCGAGGAGATGTTCACGATCGACCCTCGCCCCTCCCGCGCCATCGCTCCTCCGACCACCTGGCAAGAGAGCAACGTGCCCTTGACGTTCACATCCATCACTGCGTCGAAGGACTCCTCCGGATAGGTCTCGAACGGACCCACCTCCTCCGCGGGCGCGTCCGGAGGAGAGTCGAGACCTGCGTTGTTCACGAGCAGGTGGGGGACGCCTAGGTCGCGCTCGACCGCCTGCTCCGCCTCTTCGAGCGCGGCGCGATCGGTGATATCGACCTCGTAGCTCCGGACACCTTCCGCCGGAGAGCCCGCGACGATGTCGAAGACCGCCACCCGCATCCCGCGCTCCGCGAGCCCGGCCGCGTAGACGGAGCCGAGCTGGCCGAGACCGCCCGTCACGATCGCGACGCGCCCGGAGACGTCGAAGAGCGGATCGGTCACACAGTCTCGGCGCCGCGACCCGCGAGCTGCTCCAGCGGCTCGACGTCGTCGAGCGTCACGTCCTGCTCGCCGGCGAGTGGCCTGAGGAGGCGACGGCCGAGCAGACGGTCGAGCTCGTACGGCGGCAGGCCGCCGTCGGCCGGTGACCTCGCCTCCAGGTCGCCCGGGGCGAGCACGTGGCCCGCTTCGAGATCGCGCGCGGCAACGAGCTTTTTCCCCATCTTCGTCAACGGTCGCTCCTCGCTCGGGAGCCTGCGCTTGACCCCGTCCCCGAGCGCAGCGGGGACCCGGTGCAGGTCGCGCACGAGACGCCGCATGCCGTCGGGCATGAGGGAGTACGCGTGATCGGAGCCCTTCCAGGCGTGGTTCAGGGTGAAGTGCTTCTCGAAGACCCGGGCGCCGAGCATGTAGGCGACGAGCGCCATCGCGATGCCGTTCTGGTGGTCGGAGAGACCGATGACGAGCTCGGGATACCGCTCGCGCAGCGTCTGGATGACCCGCAGGTTGAGATCCTCGACCTCCGCCGGGTACGAGGCGGTGCAGTGAAGGACGCTGAGCTGTGTGTTCAGCGGGAGGATCGCCTGGACCGCGCGGTCGATGTCCTCGAGCGTCCCGCCGCCCGTCGAGAGCAACATCGGCTTGCCGAACGTCGCCACGTAGCGGAGGAAGGGGATGTTCAGGAGGTCCCCGGAGGCGAACTTGAAGGCGGTGACGTCGAGCTCGGCGCAGAAGTCGGCGCTCGGCGGATCGAACGCGGCAACGACGAACCCGAGGCCGAGCTCGCGGGCGTACCGCTGGAGCTCGATCCACTCCTCGCGGCCGAGTTCGAGCGCCTCGCGGTGCTCGCCGTAGGTCGCGCCGAAGCTGTTCTCGTTGTCGTACGGGGAGTCGTAGAAGGCACGGGTGAAGAGCGCCCGGTTGTCGCGCTTCTGCAGCTTGACCGCGTCGACCCCGCACTCCTTGGCGGTATGGATGAGCGCCTTCGCCTTCTCGAGCTCTCCCTGGTGGTTGTGACCGATCTCGGCGAGGACGTAGGCCTCGCCGTCGTCCTGGATCGTCTTCCCGTCGATGACGAACTCGCGCATCCGCGGGATGGTACTGAGGAGTACGGCGCGCCCGATCGTTGGGGTCGCGCCAGGTAGCGAAGTATCGTCCCAGGCTCGATGCCTCTCCCGGGTTGGATCGGGTGGGTGCTCCGCGCAGCGACCGTCGCCGTCGGGGTGGTCTTCGCCACGGTCGCGGGCTTCGAGGCAGTCGTCGTCCCGTACCGGTTCTGGGACTCGCTCGCCTTCGGCTCTTGGTCGCGTTCGATCGCCGAGCATGGAGCGCTCTGGTCGGGCCAGCCTCCGGCCTACCTCCAGCGGCCACTCTTCTACCTCGAGCAGGGCCTCGCATGGCGCGCGCTCGGCTACCACGAATGGCTAGGGCGGCTCCTCTCGCTTTCGTTCGTTGTGCTCTTGGCGGTGGCGCTCTGGGTGCTCGCGGGCCGGCTCACCGAGGATCGCAACGGCCGCGCGCTGCTTCCACCCCTTGCCGTAGGCCTCGTCCTCGCCTCGTCCGTGCTCGCCACCTACGCCGCGGCGGGGATGAGCGACGTTCCGGTGGCCGCGCTCGTAGCCGCCACCGCCGCTGCGCTCTGGCGAGATCGCCCGGGACCGCTCGGCCTCGCGCTCGTCGCCGTCCTGGCCACGGCCGCAGTGCTTGCCAAGCCGACTGCGCTAATCGCGTTCGCCGGCCTTGTGCCCGCAGCGTTCGTCGTCTTCGGAAGCCGAGCTGGACGAAGCGTTCTCGGCCTGGTCGCGGGGGTCGCTCTTGCCCTTGGCTACTCCGCATGGCAGGCAGGCCGGCTCCACATGAGTGTGCTCTCGTTCGTGACTGCCGGAAACGGACCGTTCTGGCGAGAGCGCGGTGCCGCGGCACGCTGGGACGCGCTCGCACGAGCCGAGTGGCTCGGAGGAGGTTTGCGACTCCTTGTGCTCTTCGGGCTCTCCTATGCCGTCGCACGCGCACTCGGAGGACGCACGAGAGTCGCCCTCGCGATCGCCGGCGCGACTGCGATCGCCTGGTCGATCGTCGGACCGCCGATCGCCGACGGGAAGGTCGGCTATCCGTTCGGTGGAAGCATCGTCGGGCTCATCGCCTGGCTCGCACTGGCCGCGGCGTTCCTCATCGCGCCTTTCCTGGCCGTCGAGGATCCGGTTGGAAGAAGGACTCACGCAGCACTCGTGATCTGGTCGGCGCCCGTGTGCCTCTCGTGGGCATGGCAGCGGGCAGACGAGGTCCGCTTGCTGGCGCCCGCCTGGGCTCCTCTCGTGCTCATGACCGCCGCCGCGCTCGGCACCGTCTCGCTGGCGCTTGCCCGCCTGCGGCCGGTTGCGGCTCTCGCGCCCGCCGCCGCTGTCGGGCTTCTCGTGCTTGCCAACCTCGTCTCCATCGACGGGCTCGGCCGTGACGCTTGGCGCGACCTCCTCCGGCTCGGGCCCTCGGGGTGGACCAACCAGGCAGCGATCGAGAACCTGGCCTACGGTCCCTTCTCGTACGAGCTGGACCTCGCGCGCGAGAACGTCGGCGCCGGCGAGCAGATCGTCTCGAGCGACGGCCGGCTCGAGTACTTCTTCCCGGGCAGGGTCGACGTCGAGTACGCACGTTCGTGTGCGGACCTCGCCAAGGCGCGATTCTTCTCCTACCTCGGGTCGGACGAAAGCGCCGCATTCGCACAGAGCCAAGGCCAATCGCTGGACCCGTTGGGGTGGCTCCAGTGCACTACGCCGCGCGTTCGGCTCGTCGGCGAGCAGGAGGGCATCTACACAGCGTTCGTCATCGGCGGGCCGCCGGCACGGGCGCCGGATGCCTCGGACTGTCACATCACGTGGACCCCTGGGCAGCGCCTTGATGCGGTCTTCGGTGACCGATTGACGTACGCGGAAGCAGCTTCGCTCGCAGAACGCGCGCGGAGCGTCGGCTTCGTCGCTGCGAGGCTCGAGCAGACGAGCTGCTCGCTCTTCCGAGTCGTGGTCACCGGCGTGCCGGACAAGGCGTCCGTGCGATCCGACATCCGCAGCGAGGCCGCCAGCGTCGGTCTCCGGGTCGTGTTCGCGGCTCCCATCCGCTACCCCGAGGTCTCGACAAACGTCGTCGCTGTTCGGTAGCCGTCGAACATGGCGCCGGTTGCCACCTCCCAGGACCAATGCCCGCGCGCCTTCTCGCGAGCGGCGGAGCCCAGGTGCCGGCGAAGATCCTCATCGCCGAGCAGGCGCTCGATCGCCGCTCGCAGCGCCGACGCGTCTCTCGGTGGTACGAACAGACCCGTGACCTCGTCGTCGACGGCATCGCGCAGACCGCCGACCCGCGTTGCAACCACCGGACGGCCGTACGCCATCGCCTCGCGGGCGACGACGCCGAACCCCTCCCGGCGCGAGGGACAGACGACGACGGCGGCCCGCTCGTAGTACGGACCGAGCTCTCGGGGCGGAACGAATCCCACAGCGTCGGGGAAGAGGTCCCGGAGCGGCCCGTCGCCGACGATCCTCCTCTGCAGCCCGCGAGTCGCCTCGGCGAGCTCGCGCACACCCTTCTCCTCCGAGAGCCGCCCGACGTAGAGGAGGTGCGGGGGCTCCTCGGGCTCGGCGAGGTCTTCCGGAGCCGTGACCCCGTTCGGGACGAGGGCTACCGAGCCGCCGAGCTCCTCGCCTGCCACCGCTAAGTCCTGCGACGCCGCGAAGACGAGACGCGAACGGCGAACCAGCCAGCGGAACGCCCAGGGCAAGCGCCAGGCGAGCTCGACGTCGCTCCCCCAGAGCTGGACGACGAACGGCTTCCGCGTCGCGAGCGCCGGAAGCGCCGCCGGCAGCCAATGCGCGTGCACGAGGTCCGCTCTCGGAGCCGCCTTCCGAGCGGCGCGGACGAACGCGAGCAGGAAGAGGGGGAGCAGAACGACCTTCCAGGGTTGCCGCCGCAGATTGCCGAGAATCCCGTCCCCGTACGCGATCCCGAAATGTCGGAACGAAGCCGGCGCTACGACTTCGACCTCGACACCGCTCGCCCGAAGGTGCTCGACCTGGTCGCGAACGAAGACGCCGGCGACGTCGTCCGCCGAGCGCGGATACGACGTCGTCAGGACGAGGATCTTCAAGCCCGGCCAGGGTCCGGCCGCGCGAAGACGACCGGGATGGCCACCGCAAGAGCGGCGAAGACATAGAAGTAGTAGAAGGTCATCGTCAGGTAGAAGATGTTGGAGGCGAGCGTCGCCACGAGCGCCGCCGTCATCCCCCACGCAAGCGGGCGCACGCGCGGGCCGAGCGGGTCGCGCACCGCGTCGAACGCACGGCCGAACCGTCTCGCGACCGAGAGCCGCTGGAAGATCCAGAGAACGAAGACCACGAAGAGCGCGCTCCCGACGATTCCGGACTCGACGAACTGCGAGACGTAGAACGAGTGCGGCCCGAAGTCCGGCCGGCCGGTGACGAACTCGTAGTAGACGGCGAAGTTGTTCAACCCGAGCCCGAAGAGCGGATGCGTGTGGAAGATGTCGGGGATGAAGCTGTAGACGCCGAAGTGCGGGGACGCGGCCGCGTGGCTCACGTTCGTCCGCGCCTTGAGCACCGTCCGGAAGTAGTCGAAACGAACGGCGACGATGCCGGCGACGACGACGGCGACTGCGGCGAGCGGCAGGAGCAGCTCGCGCCGGAGCAGGTAACGCCGGTAGGGGACGGCGAGCACGAGCGCTCCCACCCCGAGTCCCAGCAGCCCGCTCCGCGAGAGAGTCGCGAGCTCGACGAGGAGGAGGAAGGCCAGGACGACGGCGAGCTTGACCTTGAGCGGATGCCAGCGCTCGAGGCGGAGGTAGATCGGCGTCAGGATGAGGAGCGGCAGCGTGAGCTCGATCCCGAGGTGGTTCGGATCGCCCGTGAGCCCGTTCGGCCGGTACACGGCCTGCGTCCCCCCGATGACGCCGAAGATGTTGATGTTCGTCGCGCGCCCGGTGATCGGCTGGATGAGAACGTGGTCGAGACTGCCTCCGGTCAGCTCGGAGACCGCGAGCTGGACGACTCCGTAGACGCCGTTCAACGCGATTCCGCCGCAGAAGGCGGCGAGCGCGTACCAGTAGAAGCGGTGCGGCCGGCGCGCGAGTAGCGTCACCCCGGCCACGAGGAAGCCGAGATGCAGGACGAACTTGGCCATGCCCTTGCCGTACTGGGTCAGCGCCTGGTGCGTGTCCAGGTTGAAGTAGCCGATGAGGTAGACGAGCAGGAAGGCGGCAAAGAAGCCGAGGGCGACGATGGACGTCCGCGTCAGGCCGGCGTCGCCACGCTCGAGCCGATCCCAGATGAAGACGACGAGGAAGAGCGCCGTGAGGACGTCGGCGAGCGACAGATCGGCGCTGAACGACCACTGGATCTTCGCGAAGCTGACGACGAGGATGGTCGCGAGGAAGAGGCCGTCGAGAGCGGGCTGGGCGAGAGCGCGCGGACGCGTCCGAACGCGCAGCGGCACTGCCTGCGTGGTCATCCCCGCTCCCGGCGCCGGCAGAGCCGGCGCCTCCGCTCTCTGATGAGCTCCGTCGAGCCTACGCTCATACCACCTCCTGAAGCAGGGCCGCCGTCTCCTCGACGCGCGCCTGCCGGGAGAGCGAGTGGCGAACGTCCTCGGGCAGCACGACCGCAGGCAGGCCTCCGTTCACGAACTGGGCGTGGAGCTGCTCCAGCGCCGTTCGCAGAGCCGCAACGTCATCGGGTGCGACGACGAGACCCGATCCCGTCTCGCGGATGAGCTCGGCGGCCGCTCCGTCTACCGGTACCGCGGCGAGAATCGGGCGGGCCGCCGCGAGGTATTCGAAGACCTTCCCCGAGAGGACGCCGCGTCCACGGCCGCCTGCCTCCGGCACGAGGAGCAACAGCGCCTCCGAGTTTCGCTGGAGACGGAGCGAGTCCGCGCGAGGCGCATAGGGAACGAGCTCGAGCCGATCGCCCAGACCGAGCGACTCCGCCCACTCACGGTCGGAGGCACGGAAGTCGCCGACGAAGCGGGCCACGATGTCGAGCTCCGAATCGCGCAGCGCCTGCAGGAACGGTCGCGGGTCGCGCTTGCCGAAGAAGCTGCCGGCGTGGGTGATCCGGAAGCGCGAGGCACGCCGGTAGCGGAGCCCGGCGAAGTCGTCAAAGTCGCACCCGTTCGGGATCGTCCGCACTGCGCCGTTCGGCCGGAGCGCCCGAACCTCTTCGGCGATCGCCTCCGACACGCACGAGATGGCGTCCGCGTTCCGGGCGACCAGCTTCGCGAGTCCGCTCGCGGTCGCCTGCTTGGCGCGCGTGGCCACCGTGTCCGCCCGGCGATGCGGGTTTGCGACCAGCGGGTCGCGGAGATCGGCGAGCCAGCGGACGCCGGTCGCGCGCTTCACGGCCGCGCCGATGAAATGGACCGAGCCCGGCGGAGACGTCGTGATGACGGCGTCGATTCCCTCCCGGCGGGCAATCCGGATCGCCGCCGGGATCGCGGTCAGGTTCCAGGTGACGCTCGCGTCGGGAACGAGCAGGCGTCGTGAGACGAGCCGAGCATGCACGAGCGCTCGCTCCAGGCCCTCGGTCCCGTGCAGCTCCTCCGCGGGCTTGCGGGCGGCGGGGCCGACGTAGCGGACGCGATGTACCCACGCCTGCGTCGGGACGCGGAGCTCTGCGTCCTCGTGCACCCATTTCGGATCCTCCGGGGCGAGCACGTGCGTCTCGACGCCGAGCGCGGGCAGGTACTGGGCGAGCTTGAGGGGCCGCTGCACCCCACCGCCTCCCGCAGGTGGGAAGTACATCGTCACGAGGAGGACCTTCACGCGAGGCGATGGTAGACGGGCGCGGGGAGAGCGAGGTCGATGAGTCGACTAACGGAATCCACACAACCTCCCTCTACCGTCCGCGCGACGTGACCTTCGACCCGTTGGCTGTCGTACTTCCGGCATGAAGGGAGGCCTGCTCGCCGTCGCCGCCGCGACGCTCGCGCTGCTCGCGCTCGGAGCAGGTCCTGCGAACGCGACCTCGCCGTGCGCGAAGAAGGTGCTGGCCGACTGGCTCGACAACGACCGCATCGACGGCAAGTACCAGCTCCACTGCTACCAACAGGCGCTCGACTCGATCCCGGCCGACATCCGGCCCTACTCGAACGCCGCCGACGTGATCAGGCAGGCCATGCTCCGGGCCGGCGGGCGAGCCCTCGCCCTGCACAGGGGAGGCGGCGGGCCGGGGACCGGGTCGCCGATCGTGCCCGTTGCGAGCTCGTCCTCCGCCTCGAGCGTCCCGGTGCCGTTGCTCGTTCTCGGCGGCATGGCGGTCGCGCTCCTCGTCGCGGGCGGAGGCGGGTACGTTGCTCGTCGCCGCCGCGTCAGCGACGACGAGTAGCCACGGCGAAGGCCTCGCGCGCCGCGGCGATCGTCGTCTCGATCTCCTGCGCGCCGTGCGTTGTCGACAGGAACCAGGTCTCGAACTGAGACGGCGGTAGGTAGACGCCGCGCTCGAGCATGGCGCGGTGAAAGTTCGCGAAGCGCTGCGTGTCCGCGCGCCTGGCGCCCTCCCAGCTCCGGACGGGCGAGTCGGTGAAGAAGAGACCGAGCATCGTCCCTGCGCGGACAACCCGCACCGCGGCTCCGGCAGCGGTGGCGGCCTCTTCCAGACGGGACACCAGGTTGCCGCCAATCTCCTTCAGCTGCTCCCAGACCCCAGGCTCACGCAATCCACGGAGCGTCGCGATCCCGGCGGTCATCGCGAGGGGATTGCCGGAGAGCGTGCCTGCCTGGTAGACGGGGCCCTCGGGCGCGACCAGCTCCATGATCTCCCGCCGTCCGCCGTAGGCGCCGACGGGAAGCCCACCGCCGATCACCTTCCCGAGCGTCGTCAGGTCGGGCGTGACCCCATACGCCGCCTGCGCTCCGCCCGGATGCACGCGGAAGCCGCTCATCACCTCGTCGAAGACGAGGAGCGCCCCGTCGTCGGCGGTGAGGTCGCGCAACCCCGCGAGGAAGCCCTCGACCGGGGGGACGAGGCCCATGTTGCCGGCGACCGGCTCGACGATCACGGCGGCGATCTCCCCGGGGTACTCGGCAAGGAGGCGTTCGACCGCGGTGAGGTCGTTGTACGGGGCGGAGAGCGTGTCGGCGACGGCGCCCGGAGTGACCCCGGGTGAGTCGGACAGGCCGAGCGTGGCGACGCCCGACCCAGCCTGCACGAGCAGGAGATCGGCGTGCCCGTGGTAGCAGCCTGCGAACTTGACGATCTTCGAACGCCCCGAGTAGGCACGCGCGAGCCGCAGCGCGCTCATCGTCGCCTCGGTGCCCGAGTTGACGAAGCGCACAAGCTCGACGCTCGGCATCGCCTCACGGACGAGTGTCGCGAGCTCGACCTCGAGCGGGCTCGGCGCCCCGTAACTCGTCCCCCGCCGGACGGCTTCCTCGAGCGCGGAGACCACGCTGGGATGCGCATGCCCGAGGACGAGGGGTCCCCAGGAGAGGACGTAGTCGACATAACGGTTGCCGTCCACATCGACGAGGTAGGCGCCCTCGCCCCGCTCGACGAAGAGCGGCGTCCCGCGGACGGCGCGAAACGCACGCACGGGGGAGCTCACCCCGCCTGGCATGAGTTCCCGCGCCTCGGCGAAGAGGCTCTCCGAGCGCGTCACGCGGACACCCCGGCGAGCGAGCGGGCGATCGACTCGGCGGCCTGCTCCCCGGACGCGATGCAGTCGGGGATGCCGACCCCCCGGTACGCCGCGCCGGCGAGCGCAAGTCCTGGCAGTTCGCGAACGCGCGCCTCGATTTGCTCGACCCGCTCAGGGTGGCCGAGGACGTACTGCGGCATCCCGAGCGGCCAGCGGTGAACCGTGTTCAGTGCGGGTTCCGCACGCACGCCGAGCACATGGAGCTCGTCACGCGCGAGCTCGACGAGCGTCTCGTCGTCGGCTTCGGGAATTCGCCGCAGGTAGACGCGAATGAGTCTGTATCCCTCCGGTGCGCGACCCTCCCACTTGCTCGAGGACCACGTGCAGGCGAGGACGTCGGACTGCTCGGTCGCCGGCACGAGATAGCCGTAGCCGTCGAGCGGGTGCGGAACCTCCTCGCGGCCGTACGCAAGCGTGACGATGGCGGACGACGCGTACGGAATGCCCGCAAGCAGCTCCGCAAGCTCGCGGTCGAGCGCGGCAAGCGAGGCCGATGCCTCGTATGCGGGCGTAGCGAGCACGACCGCGTCTGCCTCCAGCTCCCGGTTGAGGACGTAGCCGCGACCCTGCCTGTGACTCAACGCCACAAGGCCGGTGTTCAACCGAACGTGGGTCCGCTCGAGGTTCTCCGCGAGGCGATTCGTCAGCGTCTGCATCCCCGAGCGAAGTGCGAGGAACGGCGGGTGGGGCGACTGCGGTGGCGACTGCGCTGCGAGCCCGCGCAGGAGGCTTCCGTACTCAAGCTCGAGCACGCGCAGCTGCGGGAAGGTGGCCTCGAGCGAGAGCCGGGCGCCGTCGCCGCCGTAGATCCCCGTGAGAAGCGGCTCGACGAGCGCTTCGTACGCCTCCCGACCGAGGCGGCGCGAGACGAAAGAGGCGACCGACTCGTCGTCGCCAGGCGGGGCCGGCGGGAGCTCCCGTTCGGCTGCCAGCCGCTGCCTCCCTGCGGGGCTCAGCAGCGCGGTCGACTCGAGTGCCTGCAGATTCGTCGGGATGAGGCCGGTCAACCCCTCCGGGAGCGCATGCAGCTCACGTCCACGGCGGACGAACGAGCGCGCATTTTCGGGGCGTCGGCCGACGAGCTCCGCGCCGAGTCCGAGCTCCTCGCAGAGTCCGATCCCGCGCGGCTTGCGGGAGAGAAAGCTGTCCGGCGCGCCCTCGACGAGGAAGCCGTCGAGGCGTTCTGTCAGGAGCTTCCCTCCAAGCCGCCCGCTCCGCTCGAGGAGCACGACCTCCGCGTCGGGAAGGAGCAACTCGAGGTTCCGAGCCGCCGCGAGGCCCGCGATGCCACCTCCGACGACGACGATCCTCACGCCAAGTGACACAGTGTCACAAGGCTGCCGGGACGCCTTCGAGCCAGGGCGCGGCCTTCGTGCGGACGAGCTCGGCGAGCGCGGAGACGAA
>Ga0066388_100002663_pt1 | contig 11077 bp, 10 predicted proteins | sample PanSoiMetaGPlot6_FD_64539 | JGI IMG/M metagenome (GOLD analysis project Ga0066388, IMG submission 64539) | Tropical forest soil microbial communities from Panama analyzed to predict greenhouse gas emissions - Panama Soil - Plot 6 (Hybrid Assembly) | ecosystem: Environmental > Terrestrial >... | reverse complement strand
TACATGCGCGCGAGTTGACGAGGTGACCGAGTGACGCTCGATATGTCCGCTCCTGGCCCTTACGACATCTCTAGTTGCGTCCCACATGTCCGCCTTTGCCAGCGGCGAGATGCTGATGCAACGAAATGAGCCCGCCTAATCGCTGCGCCCAAATTGCCAAACCAACCGCAACGGCTGCTGCAAGCATGAGGACAATACCTGGCATAACAAGCATTAAGGCCTGCCACCACTCCCATTTCCAACCGTGACGAGCGCCATAGTAGCTAAGGAAGGCCACCCCGATCGTACCCACGAAGGGAATGGCATACGCGATGAACAAGAGGGTAACGGCGAGAAACCCGCCGATCCCGAAGTAAAGTTGCATGCCTTCGATCCCCGCCCAAATTTGGATGATGCCGATCAGAAGGTACGCTATGAAAAATGTCACCGTGACCGTTCGGTGCGGATGATGGAAAAACTTAAATCTGATGGCTAATTGATATCGCCCTCTAGTACGACGCCATCGCGGTGCCAGTCCACTCAAACACCGCGTTGAGTCGGCAACCGTGGCGCTTTCTATCTCCGGCTGTCTTGCCTTCTATTCCGCGATATCTGTTGTTTCTTGGGCGACTCTCTAAGTCGGAAACCAGCCAATCCCCTAAAAAGGAGATCGCCCACTAAAACGGTGACTAGGAATACAAAAAGGGCTGCGCCTGCCTTCCAATAAATATCGTTTGGTACGTAGCCAAATGAGATTTCGTCCGGCACGTAGCTCAATAAAATATCATCTGGCACGAATCTAAATATCAGCCACGCAAAGAACCCGGCGATTACAGCAACGAAAGCCTTAGCGAGCAATCCAACAAGGCGACGTAGTCCCTTGATGATCTGTGTGTGTTCCTGGATTTGCCCTTGCAGCTGTTTCGTGACTTTGGCCGCTTCGTATCGGATCTGTCTAATGTCGCGGTCGTGTTGGCTTACAAACCTTTCCGACCAACCAACGCGGCTTTCCAAATCCAGAACTTCTTCTTTGTAAGGACCAACCTTCCGACCTAGCGAATCCAGCTCCCAAGCTGCGTTATCGTTACTCATGACAACCCCCCGCACGCCACTGGGTCAATTAGCAGCCAAAATTTCAGCGGGATTAGGGCACGGGATCGCGCTTAGTGCTCCGAGGGAGTGTAGCAGGTGACAATTACAGATACGCTCAGAAGACCAGCAATTAGAAAAACAACACCAAACAGCGCCGTCCACATGACCAAGCCCCCTATTAAGCCCCCATGGCTCATATGCCGCTTAGAACCGGAAGCTAGTGGGTGATTCGAGCGAAATGGTGGAAGCCCAACCGTGGCTCGGAGGTAATAAAATACAGATGGCTCAAGCGCGCGTCACACTACACTGAGAAGATTGGTGATACGGCCAATTGTTACAAAGAGCACGAACAGGCAGCGAGTGTATGAGTGCGTTTATCAGGAGAGACCAGCCATGAAATCAACTGAGACCCAAGCGACAGTGGCGGCACAGCCGGGATGGTTCCTTGCAATTTTCACCAACGACGACGGCATCGACAGAGTTCGTTGCGAACAGATTATCGCTTGGGAAATTCATAGAACGACATCGCGCAAGGGATTTGTAACTAGACATTCAATCCCGATTACAGCGGAGAGCGAGAACCAGGACTTAGATTGCAGCATCTGGGGCATCAAGCGACCCGACGGCAGATTTGTGTTTCCTGCAGGAGCAAACGAAGGGATAAGCCGAGAGAAGTTAATGAGGTTTGTGCATTTGATGGAAACTGAATCACTGATCGAGAAGCTTCGCGTGGCTTCGCCTAGCATAGCTAATGGTGAGGCAGCGATGGTCTCCGTGCCGCTGAGTGGCTAGAAGAAACAGGACAGTTGCTCTAGCATCGTATCGCATCAAACGACTAGACTGGAAGAAGTGGCCGTGACGCTTGCATGCTTTGCGTCATAGGTGGACATGACGGCTTCCAACCTGAAGTCCGCTCTATCCTCAAAAGCAGACGTTTAGTTTGACTTGCAATCACCGGGCGGCGATCGAACTTTGTCTTTTGTCACCGCAAGCCGTCGAACGAGCTCATATGCGAACTGCGAAAGCGAATCGTCACGCGCGCCCATGATCACGATGCGATCACCGGGACGGGCCAATCTGATCAGCATGTCGCCACAGGTGCCGCGGTCTGGAAAAGCAAAGGCCTTTCGACCACACCGCTTGATTTCGTGAGCAATATCGCCGCTGCCGACGCTGCGGTCGACCGTGCCGCCGAAATAAACCGGCTCGGGCATGACCAGAACATCTTCATCGCGCAGCGCGCTTGCAAAGCAGCCCACTAAAGCATCCCTCATCAAACGAATCGGGCCATAGCCATGGGGCTGAAACATCAGCAGCAAGCGGCCGGGGAACGCGTGCAGGGTTTCGAGTGTGGCCGATATCTTGTCTGGGTTGTGAGCGAAATCGTCGAACACGGTTATTTCATTTGCTGTGCCCACGACCTCCAGTCGCCGACGGATGCCGCTGAACTCGCCCAGATGGGTCGCGGCCGCAGCGAGAGTCACACCGCAGGCCTCCGCGGCACTTAGAGCGGCGAGTGCGTTGGCCACATTGTGCAGCCCTGGAACTTTCAGGTCCACCTCGACGACCTCGCCGGTATCGCGCGCCCTCACTTGAAATCCGATTCCAGCCGGCGATTGAATCGGTGGAGACGCAAGGAGGTGGGCGTGCGCCGAGTTCAGACTGTAAGTGATTGCTTGCTCCGCCTTCAAATCGACCAAGAGTGCCGCGGTTTCTGCGTTGTCGAGATTCAGCACTACCGTCTGCGCCTTCGCAATGAAACTGCGGAAAAGGGTGCGCAGCTCGTCCAGTGATTTATGGTCCAAGGAGATGTTGTTCACGACTGCGACGCGAGGCTCGAAAAGCGCAATCGAGCCATCGCTCTCGTCCAACTCACTGACGAAAACGTCGCCGTCGCCGATCCTGGCGCTGGCAAAAGGTGAGCTCACCTCAATGAAGTTTTTCATATCCGCGCCATTCATGATCGTTGGACTCTTTTCAGCGCGATGCAAAATCCAGCCGAGCATGCCGACCGTGGTGGACTTACCGCTCGTGCCCGCAACACCAACGCCTAGGGCGGCAGAGTTGAAGAGTTCGGCGAGAAGCCTCGCGCGAGTGGTGACGGTGGCCCCAAGACGGCGCGCGGCCTGCACGTCGGGGACTGTCTCCTCCACAGCGGCGGACGTCACCAAGATCTGATTGGCCCGCGTGACGCCGCTGCCATCCTGGGGATGGAGCAGCACCCCACGTGCACGCAGAAAATCAAATCTTTCGACATTGCGTCCCTGGTCGAGCGCCCGGTCAGAACCCTCAACCAGTCCACCCTTGGCTTGGACGAGCAGAGCGAGAGGGGTCATGCCACTACCGCCGACTCCGCAAAAAAAGTAATCTCCGAGTTGGCGCATTGACGAAATCTAGAAGGGTTGGCGATGAGCTGCAATGCAGGCTGGGCGCTTGGATGAGCAATGGGAGGTGCAGGATCGGCGTGGTCGCGCCGGCTTCGCGCATGTCACCGGACGTTGCCGAGAGGGTGCCGACGTTGGCCAAATCGCTGTACCCGGACAGGACACCGGAGATCGTTTTCCACCCACAGTGCTTCGCTTCGCACGGGCATTTCGCTGGCGATGACGAAACGCGCGCACAGGCCTTCCTCGACATCGCCAACGACGAGAGCTACGACGCAGTGTGGTTCGCGCGTGGCGGCTACGGTTCCTGCCGCGTGGCGGAAGCGGTTATGTGTAGGTTGACGAAGCCGTCCAGACAAAAAGCCTACATAGGTTACAGTGACGCCGGTTTATTGCTCGCGGCTCTCTACCGGGCTGGGTTCGACACCGTAGCGCATGGGCCCGTGGCACAGGACATCCTCCGAGACGGGGGAGACGCAGCGGTTGGGCGGGCGCTCGCGTGGATGGTCGATCGGTCGCCAGAGGCGTTGGAGCCCACGGTAGGCCGTGTGAAGCTGACAGCAGCGTTCAACATGACGGTCCTTAGTCAGTTACTCGGTACGCCGCTGCAACCAGACCTCGCCGGACATGTGCTCATGTTGGAAGAGGTGGGGGAGGCGATGTACAGGATTGACCGGTCGCTGTTTCACATTACCAGTAATGCCGAAATCAGGCAGGTGTCAGGCGTCATGCTTGGCCGTTGCAGTGACATCACCCCGAATGAACCCGATTTCGGAATGAACGAAGAGGAAATTGTCCGTTACTGGTGCCAGAGGTCCGGAATTCCATGGTTGGGACGCGCTGACATTGGCCACGACACCAGCAACAAGATCGTCCCCTTCGGGTCAAGTCGCGAGGGATGTCGATCGCATCCTCGGGGGTGAATAGCCTTTGCCGCTCCAGCCAGGTGCGCTGCGACGATTGTGACGACCGTCCCAGCCGATCGGCAATTGCTGACAGAAGTGCAGTGCGAGTTTGTGCCGAGCTAGCGCACAACCGAACCGGTGCGGTCGGTGAACACCACCGGACCACCAGCTTTGATAACAGTGGGGGTCTGCGCAGTCATGATGTCCGTGCCCAGGTTGAGTTCGCGCGCAGAGATGCCGATGACCGCGATCATGATAGCGGCAGCAAGGCCCACCACCACAATCTTAAGGTGGGTGGCACGGTTGGCGGTATAAAGGGATGAATTCATGCCTGGACCAAACCACCTCAAACCTCAAAGGAACATTGTCTCTCCGTACAATGCACCTATACAAACGTACAACACGCCCCCTCGGCGCCGTATCGCGCCGGCGAACGAATCAGCGACCGGTCGCAGTAAGAAATGCGATTTGCGACCCTGGCATTATTTAGGAATCCAGCTCGCTTTGGCTTCGGGAATGCAGGCGTTAAATCACTTTCCGCGGCTATGCAACGAGCAGTGCGGCACCACAAACGGCAAGTGCGACGATCCAGATAAAATCAAGATTGATCCAACCAAGCCTCAGAAAGGCGACACCGATCCATCTGTAGACGACGGTAGATACAAGAGTGATTGTCGCCAGCAAAGCCGCGGTGTGAACCGCCAGGGCGGCGAAAGCGATCGGCAAGGAACCGCCCACACTCACGTTGTGCGCGGGCGCAGGCCCCAAGCAAAGCGGGACCACCACAGGAATTAGCATCAGTCCTGCACCGTGAGCATTTGCCATGAGAAACGACCACAGCGCGAGCCCGGCCATTCCGGTTTGCATCCCGATCCGCACACGCCGGCGATGACCGTAGAGAGCGTGCCAAATCGCCCAGCCAATCAGGAAAACGCCGGTCAGGCGGCTTAGGACTGCCCAATCCAGAATAAGGCCGAGCGCGAGGACGGCGAGGAGCGCCAAGGCCGCCGCCGCGGCGTGGCCGATCGCGATAGGAGCGAGCGACAGAAGCACTACTTTCTGGCTATGCCGGTGCAGGCCGAGGGCGACGGCGAAAAGCCAGCCCATGGCCGGATTAATGCCGTGGAAGAGCCCGAGGCCGGCCAGCGCGAGCCAAGGTCCCAGCTCGGTGGCATCGCTCATGGACAAGACGATATCTCACTCCCTCGCCGGCGAGGAAGGCTCAAGACTTCTCTGGCCTACCCATCAGGGATAGCAATAGGAGTCCGACGAGCAGTCTCCGCCCTCCAATCGGACCTGGTGCGGTAGCTGTCCTTTCGGCCAATCGATGAAGAATTTCGGGTCAAAGGATATGCCGCCCTCAGGCTTGGCTTCGAGCTTTACCATCCAGCCGTCGAACCCGCCCTCGTAGAATTGGGGGTCAATCGCGCCGTAAAGTGAGTTGGTGAAATAGACTCGGCGTCCGTCGCGGCTGATTTCGACCATCTGAGGACCCCCGCTGAGCTTACGGCCCTTGGCTGCTGGGTGTCCTGCACGCGCGACAATGCCCCCAATCCTAACTTTGCCAGTGAGCTTGGGGTTAAAAGGGTCGGACACATCATACTGTTGGAGATCACCCGTGCCCCAGCAGGCCACGTAAAGGAATCGATCGTCCATGGAGAGATCGATGTCGGTGACCAGTGGCGGACACGCGCCGAATCCCTTGAGCACAGGCGGCAGGTGGTCGGCGCTCGCTGGCTCTGCCGGGATGGAGATTACTTTTTTGACTGCCCATTTGTTGCCTTCGCGATACCAGGTCCAGATTGAGGAGGAGAGGTCCTTCAGACTGATCACGCAGTTGACGAAGCCATAAGCTTTCGTCGGATCATGCGCCGGGCGAAGCTCAAATACGAGCTGATGCTCCTCACCGAAATCGATTTCCTGCAGATGCCTGCGCCTGGTGAAATCCCAGAAATGCAGCTTGCGACCGTACTTGGAGCCAAGGAGCACCTCGGGCACTAACCCATTTTCAATTGTGTCGGGCGTGCCCCATTCGCTTGTCACCATTGTATCGTAGCCAAGGTGCCACCAACCGTCATAAGCGAGCCTCTGTGGCCCGCGATCGACCTCCCACCGGCCGAGCGGTTCGAAGGTTTCTGCGTCCATCACGAATATGCCACCCGGCGCTTTGCCGTCTTTGTCGCCGAGCGCGCTGACATAGATCCCGCCCGGGCCGCAATGGACCGTATGCGGCCGCGTGTAGCCAGTTTTCTCCGCGATCTCCTTTGGTTCGATGGTTTTGACAAGTTTTGGTTTTTTTGGATTAGGCTTGGTGTCGAGAATGTAAATGCGTGAGGAGCGTAGTCCCGGCACCACCAAGTATCGCCGTTCAACATGCGGGTGTGGCGCGTTGGGACATAGGCACGATGAGCACGCATTCCAGCCGAAATGATGAAACTCATCACCAGCTTTCGACACGCGCACTGTGCTGATAATTTTCGAGTAGCGCGACGATTTCGGATTGACGTCTACGACTGCGATCGCGTCGGGCGATTTCCGCGCTGGATCGAACGCCGCCACATAGGCGAGGTTCTCGGGCGCTGCTTTCGCTGCCTGACGCGGAGATGGATAAAAACTCGGATCAGGTTTCCAGGTAGCCATGGGGTCGCCTCCGGTCTGAATAACCTCCAAATTGCCAAGCTTTTTTTGCGCAATGTTTGTGACAAACATTACCACGCGCGCGGATCGGGGAAAGCGACGCGATTGTCGCGGCGTTCGCCCCGGTAACTAAGTTCGGGGCAGCGCTCCTATCTACTCGACAGAATGCGGTTGGTCGCGCATTTTCGCATGTCGGACGATTTTATCGAATAGTCAGCTGAATGTCCGCAATGGCCCTGGCGGACACGTCCGCTTTCTGGAAAATCCGACATCAGCGCGATTGGAGACGCATGCCCGCCCTTTGACCATGAGCAGCCGATATTTACGCTCGTTTTATTGGCCTTCGGTCCAATCGCGCAAAAATTGGCCTTTTCATAAGTTCGCGCGTCACGCGAAAATGCGATAACTCCCTGATCGGAGGACGCAATCCGGTTTCGCGACGAGGCCGTGCTGGAGGACAACCAAATGCCATTGTCAGTGGAATTGCGCTCCCTGAGTTTGGGCACGCGGGCAGAGAGATTCAAACAGGGCAAGAAGCTCCGACGGGGCGTTCCGCGAGAAACGCACGGCGATCTGAGGGGTTTGGGTTCAAGAAGCGCCGTTGCCATCCTTGCAGAAAGTGATCCGGATCGGGTCCCGGAGTTGGTTCCTGAACGCTACAAGCGCATGATGGTGAACCCGTTCGCTTTTTTACGAGGCGCCGCTGCGGTCATGGCGGCGGACCTAGTACACCAGCCGATGGCCGGCGTTAAAGTCCAGGCATGCGGCGACAGCCACCTGATGAACTTTGGCGCATTTGCCACGCCGGAAGATAATATCCTGTTTGACGTCAACGATTTTGACGAGACGATCTCAGGCGTGGATTTCACCGTTGATCTGAAGCGTCTCGCGGCAAGTGTCGCAGTTGCTACATTGGCCAACGGTGAAACAAAAAAACGTGCTCGCGCACTTGCCGCAACAGCAGTGGCGGCCTATCGAAAACATGTATTTGGTCTCCTCGAATTGTCGCCATTGGAGATCTGGCACAGTCGAATTGATCTTGAGCAACAGCTCAAGTTGATCGGCAACAAGGGTTTGCGGCTCAAATTGGCGACAATCATTAACAAGGCTCGCGGCGAAGGGCTGGAAAAAGACGATAACTTTCCTCGTTTGGTGAGCGGGAGCGAACTGCGAGTTGCCGACAAACCGCCGGCGATCTTCCATCTCGATGCAAGAGCCAACGCTGCGCTTAAGTTTGATGCTGACCGCGTTTTTGGATTGTACCGCGACTGTTTGAATACCGATCGACGCCATATTCTCGATCGGCACAAGATAGTAGACCTTGTCTTCAAGGTGGTTGGCGTCGGCTCTGTGGGAACATTCTGCTGTGTTGCGTTGCTGATGACCGGCGATAGAGAGCCTCTGTTCCTTCAGCTCAAGCAAGCTCAGCGCTCGGTGTTAGAACGACTAGGAGGCGGCGTCACCTATGACGGGCATCAGGGCCGGCGTGTCGTTGAGGGCCAACAGATGATGCAAGCCGCAAGTGATATTTTTCTTGGTTACACGCAGGATGATAAGACCGGCCGTCAGTTCTATGTTCGCACCCTGAAAAATCATAGGCTCGGAGGAATAAGTGAAATCGAGGAAGTGGAGGCGCTCTCGGATTACGCGCGGATCTGTGGCCGCACTCTCGCCCGTGCCCATGCGCGGTCCGGGGATCCGGCTATGATTGCGGGTTACATGGGCAAGAGCGAAGTGATGGATGATGCCATTGCCTCATTTGCCATGGCCTATGCTGGGCAAACGGTCGTTGATCATGCTGCCCTGGTCAAGGCAAAGACCAACCGCGACAAGAAGAAGCTAAAACTGGTTGCGGCGGCGTGATTTAGCGGGCCGACAATTACGGCGACCATGGGCCACATTCGAGCCCCAGGAGGCATTTCAATCAATGCTGCCGGATGTTCGTTGTCGGGTGAAGCGGACAACGATCGGTGCTTAAATCTAGCGTAGTATACGCACCGGGACCACTTCGCGCGAGGTCACATTTGCCGGCGTTATCGGCCCAAAGGCTTGCCCCTGTTCCGATTGTCGATGTTCGCGATGGCGGACCTCGCCGCCACGCCATCGAAAGCCGTGCGCGCGCCCGGGCGCTTCGCAACGCGTGCGTCGGTTGGCTGCCAGGGATGACGGCGGGTCTGCTGCCGCTGATGGATATGGTGACCCGACGTTGGCTTTTGCGCTCGTGCTCGCCTTATACGCCAGAGGTTGATGCGATTGCGGCGGAGCTCGGCCTCCCCGGCGTTTGGTTCCTGAATGGATGCTATCAATGGGGCTGCACGGCACTGGCCTGCGTGCGGGGCGACGCGCCTTGGCTTCTGCGGACACTCGATTGGCCGTTCCCGGGGCTCGGTCGCCACCTGGAAGTCGCGCGGATGCAGGGCGCTGCCGGCGACTTCGCCAACGTGACATGGCCAGGCTATGTCGGTGTGCTGACGGCGTCGGCACCCGGGCGTTTCGCTGCCTGCATTAACCAGGCTCCGATGTGGCGGCGAACCAGGCATTCGTGGCTGCGGCCTTGCGACATTGCATTGAATGCGTTGCAGACTTGGAAAATTCGCTCCGTTCCGCCTGATCATCTTCTGCGCGCAGTGTTCGAGACCTGCAATACGTTCGGCGAGGCGAGACATCGCCTGGAGACGACGCCGATCGCTCGTCCCGTGATCTACACATTGGTCGGTTGCCACGAGAACGAGCTTTGCGTGATCGAACGCACGGAAGACGGATTCGTGAGCCGCGACCACGATACGGTGGCTGCGAACGACTGGCTGCAGGCCACTCCAGCGTGGGAGCCGCGTGTGGCCGCTGAAGTTCTGTTGACGCGCACCGCCGATGAAGCGGCGGAGAATAGTCGTGCAAGGCGTAAGCACCTGGCAGCATGGCCTGCCGCTTGTGTCAAAGAATTTGCCTGGGTATCGCCGCCGGTCCTCAACAGCCAGACGCGGGTCGCGGCCGAAATGTGTCCCGCGGCAGGCGTTGTCCGCGTGGTCGGGTACGAGCAGGCGCACGGCCAGGAATTGCCGGAACCGGCAACCCTACCTTGCCAAGTGGAGCCATGTGGCGCCTAGCGGTGCTTTACGACTCTGATCGCGACATCGCCACAACTTGGACACTCGAAAGTGCGCCGCTGGTGCTCCAATGTCTCGGTCTCGATCCGCCAGAGCCACATTTGCGCGCCGCAGTTGGCACACCTTGGGTGGAAGATGCGTCTCGGGGTAATTTCAAATGTCGGCATCGGGCGAAATGCGAAGATTTCTTGTCGGCTACGCCCCGATAACGCTCTGGCCCGCGGAAATCTTTGAGATCTTGTTTATTTGACCTTGTGAAGGGCCCGATTTTTTGCCGACGTACGTTCGCTCGGCGGCGCCCAGTTCGCGACCCGTTGTGTTCTGGTGTCCTTACGAAGGGGCGCCCGGGTCGCATTATCTGCTCGGGAAAATCCTTTGGGCGAGGCAGTTGATGGGGAACCCAGGGCCAACCGAGTTCCGGCGAAATACCGTCCCCTCCATTAATACCGCGCTAGGGTCGGTCTTTCCCTTAAGGGCAATTCAATCCGGTTCGTTCCGGTGTGACAATCGCGACGGAAGTGAAATCAATTTCACATCCACAATCCAACGTCTGTTGATTGGTTTCGCAACTGGAGGAATGGGCATGAAAATTTGCCGACACCTATGGCTCGGTTTGCTCGCGATAATCTTTGCCGCGGCGATCGTGCCGCAACAGGCACTCGCGCAGGCGCCGAGCAAGCCAAACATCCTCTTCATCATGGGCGACGACATCGGCTGGATGCAGCCAAGCATCTACCATCGGGGCCTAATGGTCGGAGAGACACCCAACATCGATCGCATCGGAAACGAAGGTGCACTCTTTACGGATTACTACGCGGAGCAGAGCTGCACGGCCGGACGTAACGCCTTCTTCACAGGCATGCATCCGCTGCGCACCGGCATGATCCCGCCGCAGCTGCCGGGGAGCCCGACCTACCTAAAGCCCGGCACACCTGCGCTTGCCAAATTCCTGATCGATCTCGGTTACAACACCGGC
>Ga0066388_100002662_pt1 | contig 11078 bp, 14 predicted proteins | sample PanSoiMetaGPlot6_FD_64539 | JGI IMG/M metagenome (GOLD analysis project Ga0066388, IMG submission 64539) | Tropical forest soil microbial communities from Panama analyzed to predict greenhouse gas emissions - Panama Soil - Plot 6 (Hybrid Assembly) | ecosystem: Environmental > Terrestrial >... | reverse complement strand
ATCAAGGGCGGCGCCGATTTCGCGACGCTCGCGCGCGAGAAGTCGAAGGACACGGGTTCGGCGCAGAACGGCGGTGAGCTCGACTTCATGGGCAGGTCCGAGCTTGTGCCGGAATTCGCCGAGGTCGCATTCAAGATGTACCCGGGCCAGACCTCGAATCCGGTCAAGACCCAGTTCGGCTGGCATGTCATCCGGCTCGAGGAGAAGCGGCAGCGCCAGGCGCCCACGTTCGAACAGCTCAAGGATCGGATCGAGGCCTTCCTGATGCGCAAGGCGCAAAGCGAAATGGTGGCGCAGCTGCGCGAGACCGCCAAGATCGAACGGCTCGACAAGCCCCCCACGCCGGCGGCGCCCACAGCACCGTCGGTCGCGCCGGCGCCGCCGGAAAAGAAGTAGGCAGAACGCGCCGAACGTCGTCCGCGCTTGTCGCGGACGCGCGCGTCTTCTAAGTAACGTCGGATCGACATCGGCGTCGATGGCCGGGAGCAATCCCGGCCATGAATCCTTGGACCTTCAAGCCTCCGCCATGGCCACCCCGGTCTCGCCGCTCGCGCCGAAAACCGTGCCCGACATGCCGCCGATCGACGGCGCGCGGCTCGCCACAGCCGCCGCCGGAATCCGCTACAAGGGCCGCACCGACGTGCTGCTGGTGCTGTTCGACCCGCCGGCCGCGGTCGCCGGCGTTCTGACCCGGTCGAAATGCGCGTCGGCCCCAGTCGACTGGTGCCGGGCCAAACTCAGATCCGGCACCGCGCGGGCGCTGGTGGTCAATTCCGGCAACGCCAACGCCTTCACCGGCAAGAACGGCCGCGAGGCGTGCCGGTTCACCGCCAACCTCGCCGCCAAGGCGGTCGGCTGCAAGCCCGCCGATGTGTTCCTGGCCTCGACCGGCGTGATCGGCGAACCGCTCGACGCCGCCGCCTTCGACGGCGTGATGGAGGAGATGGTCGCAGGCGCAAAGGCCGGCGGCTGGCTCGATGCCGCCAAGGCGATCATGACGACCGACACGTTTGCGAAAGTTGCGACCGCCAAGACCAGCATCGGCAAGACCACAGTGACCATTTGCGGCATCGCCAAGGGCGCCGGCATGATCGCGCCCGACATGGCGACCATGCTGTCGTTCGTGTTCACCGACGCGCCGATCGCCGCCGCGGCCCTGCAGAAGCTGCTCAAGGACGGCGTCGCGGACACTTTCAATGCCGTGACCATCGACGGCGACACATCGACCTCGGACACGCTGCTCGCGTTCGCGACCGGCGCCGCCGCGGCGCGCGGCGCGCCCAGGATCAGCCGCGCCAACGACCCGCGCCTCAAGGGTTTTCGCCAGGCCTTCCAGATGGTGCTCGCCGATCTCGCCGAGCAGGTCGCGCGCGACGGCGAGGGCGCCCGCAAGCTGGTCGAGATCGAGGTTGAAGGCGCGGTGTCGAAGGCCTCGGCGCGGCGCATCGCCATGTCGATCGCCAACTCGCCGCTGGTGAAGACCGCAATCGCCGGCGAGGACGCCAACTGGGGTCGCGTCGTCATGGCGGTCGGCAAGGCCGGCGAGCCGGCCGACCGCGACAAGCTGTCGATCTGGTTCAACGGCATCAGGGTCGCCCACAAGGGCCTGCGCGACCCCGCCTACGACGAGGCCAAGGTGTTGGCCGCCATGCGCGATCCGACGATCGCACTCAAGGTCGCGCTTGGGCTCGGCCGCGGCCGCGACCGGGTGCTCACCTGCGACCTAACCAAGGAATATGTCGCGATCAACGGCGACTACCGGTCGTGATGAGTCCGATCCGTTGAGATTGAATCATGCGCGGCCGGCCTTCTTTGCATTTGGGCATGATCTTGTCGGAAAACCGGTACCCACTTTTCCGGATCATGCCCTAAGGCACGACGTTCACGTGGACCCGAACCGTACGCGTGACCGCGTCGCCACCAGTGCTCTCACCGGTGCGCGCATAGGTGAATGAATCGCTGCCGACATAGCCGGGGCGCGACCAGTACACGATCCGATTGGTGCCATCGACCGTGACCGTGCCGTTCGAGGCGCGCTGCACGATATGAGCGCCGTAGGTCGGCCCCCGTGAATGCTTCAGCTTGATGGCGCACCGCGCCCCGCTGTTGACAGTCATGCGGCCATCGACGGTCTGATTGTTGAACGTGGAGATGCGTGGCACCGAGCAACGGGCGCTGGTTTCAACGCCAAGCGCAAGCAAGAACAGGCACGAGAGGACGACTGCCCTGGTCATGGAAAACCCCTCCCCTGAAACCGGTGTCGGATCATAGGCCGTAGAATACCTGTCGATCAACCAGCGCGGGTGATGCAACCCAAACACAAGGCGGTTGACCAACGGCTTATGGTTGCCTGTAAGTGCGTGTTCACCGTTTGCGTTGACCCCCCTTAACGCTTGGTTTGCCGAGATTGGTGCAGGGCCATGACCGTCAAAGTCGTTCTCGTCGCCGCTTGCGCCCTCGTCGATGCCGATGGGCGCGTCCTGATCGCACAGCGGCCAGCGGGGCGGTCGATGGCCGGCCTGTGGGAATTTCCCGGCGGCAAGGTCGAAGCGGGCGAGACGCCCGAGGCGACCCTGATCCGCGAGCTGAAGGAGGAATTGGGTATCATCGTCAACGAAGCGTGCCTCGCACCGCTGACTTTCGCGAGTCACGCTTATCCGGATTTCCATCTCCTGATGCCACTCTTTGTATGCCGGCGCTGGGAGGGGGTCATGAACGCGCAGGAGGGCCAGCAGCTCACCTGGGTCCGTCCGAACCGCCTCCGCGATTATCCGATGCCGCCGGCCGATCTGCCGCTGATCTCGCACCTGACGACGCTGTTGTGAATGGGAATGCCAGAACACCGAGCTCGAACGATCATGCCCAGGACACCAAAGCCGACATCAAACCGACCCAGCAAGCCACTCGCGAGCTGGCGCGCGCTGATCTCAGGCGACCAGAACGGCGCGACCGCGATCGAATATGCCCTGATGGCAGCCGCCATCGGCGCTGCGGTCGCCGCGGCGGTCTATGCTCTCGGCACCAAGACCCAGGGCCTCTACGCCGGCATCGCGGCACAGCTCTGAGACCCGACCGATCACTGGCTGCCGTCCCCGTCCCCCGCCTTCTCGCCCGCCGATATCTCGCTGGTGCCGAGCGCGTCCGCGAGCCGGGTGCGCGCCGAGCCAGGCTTCAGCGGCCGCTGCTGGCTCTCGTGCGGCGCCCAGCCCGACAGCCACACGATGTCGAAGGTCGCCCGCACGCGGCCGTCCGGGTCGGCGAAGCGCGCGCCGTAGATTTCCATCAGCCGCGCCAGCGTGGCTCGCCGGAGCGGACGGCGCCTGCGTTCCGCGAGCACATTGGTTGCGCCCATGCGGCGCAGGTCGTGCAGCAGCGCGAGCAGCGAGGCGTAGCGCACCGTGAGCCGCTCCACGTCGGTCACCGGCAGCGCGAACCCGGCGCGCTGAAGCAGCGCGCCGAGGTCGCGCAGGTCGGCGAATGGCGCGACGCGCGGCGAGACGCCGTCCTCGATCTCGGCCTCCGCCGCCGCGAACGACTGCCGCAGCTCGGTCAGCGTATCGCCGCCGGCGAGCGCGGCGATGAACAGCCCGTCCGGTTTGAGCGCGCGCCTGACCTGCACCAGCGTCCCCGGCAGATCGTTGACGAACTGCAGCGCCAGCGCGGAGACGACGAGATCGAACGAACCGTCGCGGAACGGCAGCGCCTCCTCGTCGGCCGCGACCATGAGCGGCTCGACGCCGCCGCCACCGAAGGGGGCTTGCGCGAGCGCGTTGGCAGCGATGATCGTGCCGACCTTGCCGCTCGCCGCGAGCCCGCGCCGCACAGCATCGCCGGGACTCCCGAGGTCGAGCGCGAGGTCGAAGCGGCGCAGCACGGTCGCGAGCCGCTCGCCCAGGTCCTCCGCCACCCTATCGATCAGGAAGCTCTCAAGCCCGAGCGCCGCCGCCCGGCGCTGGCGCGCGCGCAACAGCATGCGGTCGAAGATCAGAGGACTCTGTACCATCGCACCCATTCTAGCTTTGCCGCGCCGACAAGTTGAGGGCATGCCGCAAGCGCGTTACCGTCTCGGCATGCACGGGGACACCGCAGCCGCCGACACCCCACCGCGTCGCTTCGGTCGCCTCGCCGGGGCGCTTCGCTCGGTGTTCGGGCTTGCCGTCGATGTGGCGCTGCCGCGGCTCTGCGCCGCCTGCCGCGAGCCGGTCGGCGGCGAGGGCCTGTGCCCGGCCTGTTGGTCGAAGCTCTCGTTCATCGCGCCACCGTATTGCGAGCGGCTCGGCATCCCGTTCCCATTCGATCCCGGCCCCGGCGTCCTGTCGATGGAGGCGATCGCCGATCCGCCCGCCTATGCGCGCGCCCGTGCGGCGGTCCGCTTCGACGAGGTCTCGCGCGCGCTCGTCCACGCTCTCAAATACGGCGACCGGCTCGATCTTGCGCCGATGATGGGGCGCTGGATGGCGGCGGCCGGGCGTACGGTCCTCGCCGAGGCCGATGCCATCGTGCCGGTGCCGCTGCACTGGCGCCGGCAATGGGCGCGACGCTTCAACCAGGCGGCGCTCCTGTCCGAGGTGATCACGCAGGTGAGCGGCGTGCCGGTCGCCCACCACGCGATCAAGCGCGTCAAGGCGACGCCGCAACAGGTCGGGCTCTCACAAGCCGAGCGCGCGCTCAACGTGCAGGGAGCCTTCCGCGTGCCGCCGTCGGGCAAGGCCGCGGTCGCGGGCCGGCGGCTGATTCTAGTCGACGACGTCGTCACCACCGGGGCGACGGTCGACGCCTGCGCGCGCGTCCTGCTGCGCGCTGGCGCCGTCCGCGTCGACGTGCTGGCGTTCGCCCGGGTTGTGGCGGCAGTGCGCGCTCCCATATAGAGTGAAGCCAGAGTGAAGGATTCTCAACACAGGAATTGAACGGCGCTCGCAGCGATGGCCCCAGTCGAGATCTACACCACCCGTTACTGTTCCTATTGCCAGTCCGCCAAGGCGCTGTTTAACCGCAAAGGGATCGCGTTCACCGAGACCGACGTGAGCGGCGACCCGCAGGCGCGGCGCTCGATGATCGAGCGCTCGAACGGACGCATGACAGTGCCGCAGATCTTCGTCGGCGCGACCCATGTCGGCGGTTTCGATGAGCTCTCCGTGCTCGATCGCGCCGGCCGGCTCGATCCGCTGCTCGTGGCCGAAGGTGTCGCCCGGCCGCCGGCGCAACAAGGATCCTCCGCATGAGCACCGCCGCCACCTTCACCGTCGGCCTCGTCCAGATGCGCTCGGGTCTCTCGCCCGCCACCAATCTCGAGACCGCCGTCAAGCTGATCGGCGAAGCCAAGGTCGCCGGCGCTGATTACGTGCAGACGCCGGAAATGACCAACATCATGGACATCCAGCGCGAGCGGCTATTCGCCACGATCGTCACCGAGGAGCAGGATGTGTGCCTGGCGCGCTTGCGCGAACTCTCGCGCCGGCTCGGCCTGTGGCTCCATGTCGGCTCGCTCGCCGTCAAGGCGTCGCCTGATCGCGCCGCCAACCGCTCGTTCCTGATCGACCCGTCCGGCGAGATCGCCGCGCGCTACGACAAGATCCACATGTTCGACGTCGATCTCGCGGGCGGCGAGAGCTATCGCGAGTCGCGCAATTTCCGGCCCGGCGAGAGCGCCATTGCGGCCGACCTGCCGTGGGGACGCCTGGGCTTCACAATCTGCTATGACCTGCGCTTCCCGGCGCTCTATCGGGCACTGGCGGAAGCCGGCTCCTCGTTCATCTCGGTGCCGGCCGCGTTCACCAAGCAGACCGGCGAGGCGCATTGGCATGTACTCAATCGCGCCCGCGCCATCGAGAACGGCTGCTTCGTCCTTGCGGCCGCCCAGGGCGGCATGCACGAGAACGGCCGCGCAACCTTCGGCCATTCACTGATCGTTGATCCGTGGGGCCGTATCGTGGCCGAAGGCGGGACCGAACCCGGTATCGTGATCGGCAAGGTCGATCCCGCCGAGGTCGGCGCCGCCCGCGCGCGCATTCCTTCGCTGCAGCACGGGCGCCGGTTCGACATCGTCGAGCCGCTGGCGGAGCCTGTGCCGTTCAAGGCGATCGGAGGCGAACGATGATCCGCTACGCGCTCGTTTGCGCGAAGGGCCACTCCTTCGAGAGCTGGTTTCCCAATTCCGCGGCCTACGACAAGCAGGCCAAGTGCGGCCTGGTGACCTGCCCGACCTGCGGCGACAGCAAGGTCGAGAAGGCGATCATGGCGCCGACGCTGTCGGGCACGAAGAAGCGCAGCAAGGCGGCAGTGCCCGTGCCGGCTGCCGAGGCGCCCGCGGCCGAAGCCCCAGCGCCCGATGCACCGACGCCCGACGCCGCCAAGGCGCCGGTCGCGATGATGTCGCCGCAGGAGCGCGAGTTCCGGACGAAGCTCAAGGAGCTGCGCGATCACCTCACCAAAAACGCCGACTACGTGGGGCAGAAGTTTCCCGAGGAAGCGCGCAAGATGCACTACGGCGAGATCGACCACCGCTCGATCTACGGCGAGGCTTCGCCGCAGGAGGCGAAGGAGCTGCACGAGGAAGGCATCGAATTCCACCCGCTGCCAGTGCTGCCGGACGAGCGGAACTAGCGGACAGGTTGCTCAGCCGCGATAGTCCGGCGATGGCGGGTTGGCAATGCCGTTACGCCTTGATGAAGGCCAGCAGGTCGGCGTTGACCTCGTAGAACCCGCCCGGCTGTCTCGGCGTCCAGGACGCGCTGGCCTGCGGCCCGCAGGCCGCCGGCATCCCCGAGGAGTTGATCAAGCGGCGCCGGGCGGAGGAGGTCGCCATCCGGTGGCGTCTGCAGCGCATCCGACTCCAAGGCTGTGGATGGCTTTGCCCCGGCCACGGTTGCGCAGTTCACACCACGTGGATTCGGGTGTCAGGTGAAGGGGAAGGCTCGAGGCTCAGGCAGGACGCGATGGCCAAAGCAAAGACATCCCGCAAGACATTCTTTCGCCAATGGCGGCGGCACCGGGGGCTGACCCTGCAGGCGGTTGCGGACCGGATGGAGATGACGCCAAGTCACCTCTCGATGATGGAACGGGGGCAGCGCGGCTACAACGTCTACACCCTCGAACGGCTGGCGGCGGCGCTGCGCGTCGACAAGACGCGGCTCCTGATGAGCGACCCCACCGACGGCGGCGATTTCTGGTCGATCTGGCATCGCGCCAAGCCCGACCAGAGACGCCGGATCGTGGAGGCCGCAAAAGCCATCGTCAAGAAAGGGGACTGAGCCGACCGGCCGGCCGGATGGCGCCGAGCCGGCGGGCCAGAGACGACTATTCGCTACTCCCTGTTCGCGCCCTTACTGCACTTCGATCTTGTCGAGCCGGAAGCTCAGCTCCTGCGCCGCATAGAGTGTGCGCTCGTCCGGACAGGAGACGGCGTGGACCCAATCCATCATTCCGGGCACCCGACCGAACTTGCCGAGCGTGCCGATGACCTTGCCGCCGAGGTCCATCTTGAACACGCGGCCGACGCTGCCGACGTACAGCACCGGGGCGCCGCCGCGCGGCATGCAGAGCGACCACGGATTTCCGCCCGGGCGCCATTCCTGTTTGAACGTGCCTTCGGTGTCGAACACCTGGATGCGGGCGTTCTGCCGGTCGGCCACGTAGAGATTGTTCTGCCGGTCGATCACGATCGAATGCGGAGTGTTGAACTCGCCGGGCGCGGTTCCGCGCTCACCCCAGCTCTTCACCAGGTTGCCTTCCTTGTTGAACTTGGCAATGCGCGATTTGCCGTAGCCGTCGGCCACAAAGATCGAGCCGTCGGGCCCCCAGGTGACGTCGGTCGGCTGGTAGAAGTTGGCGGGACCGGGGATCGCGCGCTCGATCACATGGGTCGCCCAGGTCCACGGTTCCGGGCGCCGGCCGAGCACCATCTGCACGCGCTTTTGCGTGTCGAACTTGATGATCAGGTTGGTTCCGGCGTCGATGAACCAGAGATTGTCCTGCGGATCGATGCGCACGCTGTGCGGGCCTTCGAACGGCAGCCCCTCCCCGATCGAGCGCACGAAACTGCCGTCCGGGTTGAACTCCAGGATCGGCTGCTTGCCTCGGTGCACGACGTAGATCTGGCCCTTGGAGTCGACGTCAACGCCGACCACCTCGGCCATGGTGATCGTGGGCGGAAGCTTGAGGAAATTCTCCACCACCTTGAAGGGAATCTGCGGCGGGGCCGCCCGCTCCTCCGCGCTCGCCGTCGCCCCCGTCACCAGCAGCCACGCGACCGTGCCCACGATACCAACGCGCATCGAACCCTCCTTGTGTTGGCCTTGCCTTGTGCCGACAGGATCAGGCGGGCGCCGATGCAGGTCAATACGCGAAGACGAGCAACGCGACGCCGACAACGATCAGCACGATCCCGATCCCCTCGCGCGGCGTTGTCACCTGCTTGAATGCGAAGCGCGAGATCGCCTGCGCGAACAGAACTTCGACGAGCGCGAGGGTGCGCACGCTCGCCGCGGTGGCAAGCGCGAAGGCGAGGAACCAGAACTGCGAGGCGAGCGCGCCCATGAAGCCGGCGAACAGCGAGGGCCGCCAATGCCGCACGATCGCGATGAGCACTGCCGGATCGCGCAGCCACAGATAGAGCGAGAGCAGCGCGCACTGGATGACGAGGCCGACGACGAGCGTGAAGGTCGCGGCCATCACGTAGCTTTGCAGGTTGAGGCTGAGGATCGCGCCGCGATAGCCGACCGCCGAGAGCGCGAACATGCCGCCGGCCGCGAGCCCGAGCAGCGTCGCCTTGAGGCCAAGCGTGGCGCCGGGCTTGAGCGCCATGATCACGACGCCCAGGGTGGCGATCATGATCGCGGCCGCCATCGGCAAGGTGACGGCATCGCCGAGGAACACGAGGCCGAACAGGGCGGCCTGCACCGGCTCGGTCTTGATGTAGGCGTAGACCACGACGAAGGAGCGGTCGTTCATGGCCGCGAGCATCAGCGCGGTCGCGGCGATCTGCGCGAGCGCGCCGTCGAGCACCCATGGCCAGAAGATTGCGGTCGGCCGCGGCGGCCCCTGCCCGGTCGCGAACATGACCGCGGCCAGGAACAGGAGCGCGAACGGAACCCCGAACAGGAAACGGACATGGGTGGCGCCCGCCGTGCCAAGTGTCGCAGTGAGCTCGCGCTGGGTGGCGTTGCGCACCGTCTGGCTCGCCGCAGCGATCACCGTGAACAGCGCCCAGAGCCAGCTCCACTCCGTCATCACGCGGCTCTCTCCGTCATGGCCGGGCTTGTCCCGGCCATCCACGTTTTCCTTTCCAAGACGTGGATGCCCGCGACAAGCGCGGGCATGACGGCGTCGATTGGTCCGCGTCGTTGCTCACTTCGGCTTGGCGGCGGTGACCATGTAGTTCACGTCCATGTCGCGGGACAGCTGCCAGCGGTCGGCGAGAAGATTGTAGATGACGCCGGTCTCGCCGATCACCGCGAGGCCGCCCTGCTCAAGCGCGATCTCGAGCTCGTTCGGGGTCACGAACTTGTCCCACTGGTGGGTGCCGCGCGGCAGCCAGCGCAGCACGTATTCGGCGCCGACAATGGCCAGCGCAAAGCTCTTGAGCGTGCGATTGAGCGTGGCCACGACCATCAGCCCGCCTGGCTTCACCATCTCGGCGCAGCGGCGAACGAACAGGTTGAGGTCGGCGACGTGCTCGACCACCTCCATGGCGAGCACCACGTCGAATCGCTCGCCCGCGTCTGCCAGCGCCTCCGCGGTGGTGGCGCGGTAGTCGATCGCGAGCCCCTGCCCGGCGGCATGAAGCTTCGCCGCCTCGATATTGGGTATCGCCGGGTCGGCGCCCACGACCGTTGCGCCGAGACGCGCGAGCGGCTCACTGAGGATCCCCCCGCCGCAGCCGATGTCGAGGACGCGCAGGCCCGCGAGGCAGTCGAGCCGCTTGGGGTCGCGGGTGAACTGCCGGCAGGCGGCTTCCTTGATGGAAGCGAGCCGCACCGGGTTGAACTTGTGCAGCATGCCCATCTTGCCGCCGAAGTCCCACCACTCATCGGCCAGCGCCGAAAAGCGGGCGACCTCGTCGGCGTCGACTGTCGAACCGCCCACGCTCGCGGCCATTTGCACTCTCCCGGCTGCGGTTGCAGCCCGTTGATCCCGCCGGTATGTATACTCGCGTTTTCAGGCCGGAATCTGCCCTAAAGTCCGGCTCCGGTGCCGCCTCAGAGACCAACCCGCATGGCCCGCCTGGTGATGAAGTTCGGCGGAACCTCCGTCGCCGACATTGAGCGCATCCGTAACGTCGCCCGTCACGTCAAGCGTGAGGTCGACGCCGGCCACAACGTGGCAGTGATCGTATCAGCGATGTCGGGCAAGACCAACGAGCTGGTGGCCTGGTGCCGCGAGGCCGCCCCCCTGCACGATGCCCGCGAATACGACGCGATCGTCGCCTCGGGTGAGCAGGTGACGTCCGGCCTGCTCGCGATCGTGCTCGAAAGCATCGGCATCAATGCGCGGTCCTGGCAGGGCTGGCAGCTGCCGATCGCGACCTCCAACGCCCATGGCTCGGCGCGCATTCTCGACATTAATGGCGAGGAGCTGATCAAGCGGTTCAAGGAGCGCCAGGAAGTGGCGGTCATCGCCGGCTTCCAGGGCGTCCACAAGGACACCGGCCGCATCACCACGCTCGGCCGCGGCGGATCGGACACCTCGGCGGTCGCGGTCGCGGCTGCGATCCAGGCCGAACGCTGCGACATCTACACCGACGTCGACGGCATCTACACCACCGACCCGCGCGTGGTGCCGCGTGCGCGCCGCATGCCCAAGATCGCCTATGAGGAGATGCTCGAACTCGCCTCGCTCGGCGCCAAGGTCATGCAGGTACGCTCGGTCGAGCTTGGCATGGTGCACAGCGTGCGCATCTTCGTACGCTCGAGTTTCGAGAAGCCCGAGGACATCGATCCGCACGGAACGCCGCCCGGTACGCTGATTTGCGGCGAGGAGGAGATCGTGGAACAGCAGGTCGTCACCGGTATCGCCTTCTCCAAGGACGAGGCGCAGATTTCGGTCCGCCGCTTGCAGGACAAGCCCGGCGTCGCCGCCGC
>Ga0066388_100002661_pt1 | contig 11080 bp, 9 predicted proteins | sample PanSoiMetaGPlot6_FD_64539 | JGI IMG/M metagenome (GOLD analysis project Ga0066388, IMG submission 64539) | Tropical forest soil microbial communities from Panama analyzed to predict greenhouse gas emissions - Panama Soil - Plot 6 (Hybrid Assembly) | ecosystem: Environmental > Terrestrial > Soil... | reverse complement strand
GCGTGCCCGCTGGTATGGGCGCATTCGGAGTACATCAAGCTGGTGCGATCGCTAAAGGACGGGAAGATTTTCGACCAGCCGCCGCAAACAGTCAAACGGTACCGCGTGGAGCAGCGCGCAGCCGTCTATTGGGAGTGGAGATTTAATAACAAATGCCGGGTCATGCCCGCAGGTAAAACGCTGCGAATTGCAATCATGGCCCCTGCCATGGTCCATTGGAGCCACGATGGCTGGCAGACCAGCCAGGACGTTTCGGCCCGAAATACCGGTCTCGAAATCTACGTGGCCGACCTTCCCACGAGTTCGCTTGATGCTGGGCACACGATTGTTTTCACCCTCTATTGGCCGGAAGCCAATCGCTGGGAAGGCACAGACTTCGAGGTGGCGATCCAGGCTAAGTGAGGGCATAATTAGCCCCATGGCGGAACCAGCCCAGGTGGTCCGCGACAAATTTTCCGCTCGAACAATGGCTGCAGTTCAGCTGTTGCTTGATGACTACCGTCCGCGCGATTTCGCAGTCGAATTGTGGGACGGAACCAGGCTCAATCCTGAGCCAGGACAATTCTGCCGGTTCACCTGGCGCATCAACAATCCCGGTGTGTTGCGCGCGATGTTGCGTTCGGACCGGCAAATTGCCCTGGGGGAAGCGTACATCTACGGCGACTTCGATATTGAAGGAGACATTGTTGCTTGCTTTTCCGTTGGCGAACATCTAGCCACCAAAGATTGGACTGCTACGGAGAAGTTGCGCCTGGGTAGTCTTCTTCTTGGGTTGCCTTTGGTAAACAGGCACGAGCAGTCAGCGCATTTTCGCGGACGATTGCACTCCAAATCGCGCGACCGCGCGGCAATCACCTTTCATTACGACGTCTCGAACGATTTCTACAAGCTGTGGCTCGACCCGGCGATGGTCTATTCGTGCGCGTATTTCAAGTCAGTTGAGGATTCTCTGGAAACGGCCCAGCGGCAGAAGCTCGACTACATCTGCAAAAAGCTGAGGCTGAAACCTGGCGAGCGGTTGCTCGATATCGGATGCGGATGGGGCGGGCTAGTTCTCCACGCAGCGCGCCACTGCGACGTCGAGGCAGTTGGCATCACGTTAAGCGAGCAGCAGCTTACGTTGGCAAGGCAGCGAATTGAAGAAGCGGGACTCTCATCGCACTGCGACGTTCGCGTGATGGATTATCGCGATGCCACGGTCTTGGGAACGTTTGACAAACTCGTTAGCGTGGGAATGGTTGAGCATGTTGGGAAGAATCATTTGTCCGAATACTTTGATAGCGCTTTCAGTTTGCTCAGAAAAGGTGGAGTCTTTCTGAACCACGGCATTGGGCGATCGAAAAGAAGCGCGACGCCGGAGTCAGCAGGTTTCATCAAGACGTATGTCTTCCCAGACAGCGATTTGGTGCCGATCTCGACAATGCTTGAGACCGCGGAACAAGCCGGGTTCGAAGTGCGCGATGTGGAAAACCTGCGCGAGCACTATTTTCTAACGCTGTGCCATTGGGTGCGGCGATTGGAAGCGCACGAGTCAGAAGCGCGGGAGCTAGTTAGAGACCTGAAATATCGAACCTGGCATCTTTATATGGCAGGCTGCGCACACTACATGCAGACCGGAGATACAAACTTGTATCAGTCGTTGCTGCTGAAGAATGAGAGTGATCAGAGGGCGGCGCCGTTAACGCGCGAGGATTGGTACAGCTAACACCCTCAGCAGATCCCCTCCAGACGGGACGGTTCCGAAATAGTCCTGTTAGCGCCATCTCTTCACCTTTGGCCAGAGATCTGTCATCGTGCCGAACTTTGATCCGCGGCAAATGAAAACGTCTATGTTCTTCTCGAGGGCATAAGGATTATCGGCGGAGGTGCCAACGTACTCGACCTCGTTCCACAAGGCTTCGAGGTTTTGGCGCGTGTCGTCGAGAACGATCATGCAATTGCCCGAATAACCCCGCGGGCCCCACAGATACCAGGTCTGGTGCCCGCTGAGTGATTTAGGCAATCCATATTGCCGCCCGAGAAAGTCAATTGCTCCCGCTTGACCGTAATCCTGGGCGAAAATGCCGCAGTCGGCCCGCTCCGCACTGAGTTTGTTCCAGGCGGTAGCAGTCTCGTCCACAATTTCCTGCCATCCGAATTGGTCAGCGTACCACTGCGGCAATGCGGCCCGAGCGTGGGAATGCTCCATCACAGGAAGTTTGAATGGCAAGGTTTTTGTGTACGCGAGGAAGCGGTCCGGCGAGAGGACGGGGACAACGACGGGAGTCAGGTGAGCGCCGCTCGCCAGCAGAATGATTGCGATTGCGGGTTTGAGCCAAGTCAGTTTGGGTCGAGCGAAAGCTGATTCCATCACGACAGCACCCGCAGCGAGCAGCATGGGATAGATCGGAGCCAGATAGTAATTCTTGCCGTGCAGCAGGAAGAAAACCGTGTAGCAGACCAAATAGCTGATGCCGAGCACGCGATAGGCCGTAAAACGAGGCCAAAACAACAGCGCAATCAGCCCGGCGATCCATATGGGTGCCGTGAGCGGATTGACCAGCAGAGTTTGCTGAAAGAAATATTGTCCGGCCGGCAAAACTACGTCGCGCCCTTCGCCACGGATGGCGCGCATCAGCTGCAGAAACGGCAAGTCGTAATGAATGTTCCAGAGGAGGTTCGGCAGAAAAATCACAAACGCTGCCAAGCCGCCGAGCCAGATCCACTTGTTCAGAAAGACTCTGCGCTGATCGGTCAGAAGCAAGCCGACGACGATGCCAAATCCGAACAACGCGATTGAATACTTCTCTTCTAACCCTATTCCCGCCACAACACCGAACCAGAGCCAATATCGCGGGTGGTTGCGCTTGATGGCGAGAATCACGAAGTAGGCGCAGCCCATCCACAGATTCGGCTCCAAGCAATTCGTGCCCAGCAAACTTGCGTTCGAGAGATACTGCGGCGCGATCAATACTGTGACAGCAGCCAGGAGGATCGCATAAGTCTTGCCCCCGAGTTCACGAGCGATCACTGCTGCTTGCACAACCAGCAGCGATGATGCGAGGGTGGGGATGAAGCGTATAGCACGCAAGGAGTCACCGAGAACGGCGCGCGAGATGTGGACTAGAAACGGAATCAGCGGCGGCTGATCCACGTAGCCCCAAGCGAGGTGATCGCCGCACGCGATGTAGTCGAATTCGTCACGAAAATAGCCATAGCGATTGTTGAAGTAGATGTGAAAGAGCAGCTTGGCGAGTGCGATCAACCAAACGAAGAGCATCGTTCGGCTGAGCAGAGTCTGCGATTCGCGATCCGAAATGGAGGTGACGGGTGCGGTGGTCGTCATGATTAGCCTTCCAAGGACAACGAGTCCGCAATTATATTGCGCAGCGATTTCGCTCTGAGTAGTTACGATGCCCTAGGGATCCGAGTTCCGTCGGACTCTTGAAAGAGGCAAGAAACACGTGGGACAGGCGGCCCGCCTGTCCGCCCGGACGAAGTCCGGGACATGCGCAATTCATCGGCGGCGGGCCTGGAGGGCCGCCGCCACATAGCCTTTGCTCAATACGGTTTCTTGTCGGGATAGTCGAGTTCGTAGAGCGGTTCCAGCCCGGTTCTCATCAGCAGGTCGTGGACTTCAGCGGGAGATAGCCTCTTCCCGGGACGCTGTTCTGCATCCGCAAAAGAATATCCCGCCACTGCCATAATCGCGGTTTGCATGCCCAGCATTCGCGGATCGATCCGTTCGAATGTGTCAATGATGGTGTGGTGGCGGAAGTTGTAGTCCGCATCTTCGACCGCAATTGAATAAGTCGGCACGCCGACTACCATAAAGGGTTCTTCGTCGGAATCGAACGCCTCGTCCATGATGATTTGGTTGGCGGCCATCGGGGCCAACGGCATGAGCACTCGTTCGGTCGCCGGACGAAGATCGTCTCGGCCGTAGAGCTGCAGGCCGAGCGGCATCTGAGCGCCGTGATCGGTATTGATGACTGCCCAGACATTATCGAGCTCACTTTTGTGTTGCTCCACGTAGGCCTTTGATCCCAGGTCGCCCTGCTCTTCTCCGGAAAAGAAGACAAAGCGAATTGTGTGGCGCGCGTGAAGATTCATGGATTTCAGAATCCGCGCGGCTTCGAGCACGACAGCTACACCGCAGCCATTGTCGTTCGCGCCCTGGGCGGCATCCCAGGAATCGAAGTGCGCAGTCAGCAGGACCATTTGGGTTCGGTCAGTTCCGTCGAGGTCGGCGACGACGTTGCGCTCGGTTTGAGGCTTATCGTCGAACGAGTTCTGAACGTCCAGCTTGACTCTAACTTCTCCTTTTGCGAGAAGGCGGCGAAGCAAGGCGGCATCCTCGTTCGCTATAGAAAGCACTGGCAGAGCCCCGCGCGGATAAAACAGAAACGCCGAGGTGTAGAGCATGCGGTCGGGTTTGTCGGAGACGATCAACATCGCAGCGGCGCCCGCCTTCGCCAACTCCTCAGAGACCTGCATACGACTTCCTACGTAGGTTGTAGAAAGCGCGTTGCTCTTGAGATCAACCAGAACTGCGGCGCCTTTCACACCGGTGGGAATTGCGGGCTTCGATTTGTCAATTGATCCGAGATCGACAACCGGGACTTCAATCGGACCTGACGTGCCAGGAACCCAGCTATAGGTTCCGACGTAAAGGGAGCGGCGAATCGGAGTGAGGATTTCCCCGTTCGTAGTTCCCTTCTGCCAACCCGGCGCGAATTGGTATTCCTCGAAATGCGCGTTGCTGAAGCCGGCGTCTTTCAACGTTCTTAGGGTCAAGTCAGCGGTGGCGCGTGATTCTTTGCTGCCGGTGATGCGGCCACCAATGGTGTCAGTGAGAGTTTGGAGGAAATCAGACGCTCCGCCGCGAGTCATGGAATAGCCGACAATGCGAGCGATGGTGTCGGGACTTGGGGCATTGGTCTGGGCGGAAATTGAGAGGCAGAGAAATGGGACAAGAACAACCGGAAAGATGCGCATCAGGATCTCCTCGGCCCTTGTACCAACCGATATCGCACAGGCGGCTCGCCTGTGCCAAGTAAAGGAAGCACTATTCTCCGAAGTAAACCATTTCGACAACGGTGCAGTCGTCGCTCAAGGGCGTGCTGCCGCAGAAAGTCGAAACGGCTGCAAAAATTTCGGCCATGTTTCCTTGCTTGGCGGCGACTTCCAGGCGTTCGTTGTCGAAAAATTCGCCTTCGGCGTTTTCTGCCTCGGTTACCCCGTCTGTGACCAGAACCAGACGATCACCAGCATGCAAGCTGTAGCGATCACTTTCATAGCTGGCATCGGCAAGCAAGCCAACCGGCAGGTTGCCATGCGCCGGGCGGATGACTTCGCCGCCACAAACTAAGAGCGGCGGAACATGCCCGCAGTTCACATATTCCAGTTCGCCATCGCGGCGAAGGCAGGCAATGATCACCGTGGCATATTTTTCACCGATCCGCTTGCTGGTGAGATATCGATTGGCGGAGGCAACGATCTCGATCAGAGGAGTCTGTGCGACCAATTGCGAATAGATCATGCCCTGCAAAGTGGAGGCGAGTATGGCCGCGGAAACACCTTTGCCGGCCACATCGGCCAGCACAACAGCCAGGCCGTTTTCGGTGTTGACGGCGTCATAAAAGTCTCCGCCGATTTCCTTACAGGAAAGATTCTTGCCGTTCAGCCGTGCATAAGGAACTTCAGGGATGGTCACGGCCATGAGCCGCTGCTGAATCGAGGCGGCGATCGAAAGTTCCTGCTGATAGCGCCGGGATTCTTCCTCGGCCTGAACCAGTCGCGCATTCTCGATGAGCGATGCGGCTTCGGTGGCGACCACGTGAAGAATGTCTCCGCTAACTTTGGAGATATCGCGCGAGGCAAAGCGTGAGTCCACGTAGAGCGCGCCCATAGCGTCGCCCTGCGTCGGCTCAACCCCCTCCCGTGCGCGGGTCTGGACTTGCGTCTTGCGCAGCGGAATGCAAATAACGGTGCGTAGGTCGTAGGCAACGATGCTCTGGCGGCCTGTGAGGTCGAGAGACTGGCTGGTATCGGTCAGAAGAAACTCGGAATTCGAGCGCATAGCATCTTCGAGGATCGAGTGCGAGATTGTGGTGTCATCGAGAAGCAGCTCGCCTTTTGAGTTCCGGCCCGCGGCCAGTCGTAGCTTACCATCTATTGCCTTCAGAAAAACATAACCGCGCTCGGAACCGGTTAATTTGAGTGTCACATCAAGCAGTGTGAGCAGAATCTCGTCGAGAACTCCGGTTGTATTCAGCTTGCGGGCAGCTTCCAGAAAAATGGTCAGCTTCTCCAAGTCGGTGACTTCACTCGAAATCTGGATTCCCGAAATCTGGGTAAGAAAATCGCGGGCGGTGTTGGTGGTGACATGTTGGGGATGGAACACCGCATAGATCGTGTCTCGCGCGCCAAACTCCAAGCGATCATTTCGCTCGAGCACTTTGCGCTGAACACGCTCGCCATTGACGAATGTGCCGTGCTTGCTTCCCTGGTCAACTACGAAAAACTTGCCGTTCTCAGAGACAATCATGGCGTGATCGCGCGAGACACGGGGGTCGGCGATGACCAGGTCTTTTTCCATCTTGCGCCCAACGCTGAACGGGCTGTGGTCAAGATAAAGTGTGCGTTGCTCGGTCCCCTGCACGAAGATCAGGCTGGGAAAGACACCGGAGCCGAGGCCAGAAATGGGGCCGATGATGGTTTGTGCAGACATGGCGCGGGCAAACTAGTGTACCAATAATACCCAGCAAAATTAACTTGAAAGCCACAGAGAAGCGCCCTATAGCTTGTTGAGGGGCAAAAAGCATGGCAGCAAAAGTCGATCTTTACAACACCTCCTATGGCAACTACGAACTCGATGTTTATCGCCGGGTTCGCCTGGAGACCTACGGCCACGACCTTGGCCAGACGAGCTGGGTCACCACAGAAGAATCAAACGAGATTCCAAAACTCTTGGAGTTGACGCCAGAGTCCGTAGCCCTGGAAATCGGATGCGGTTCTGGCCGATATGCGATACATGTCGCCCAGCAGTCCGGCTGCCGGATTACTGGTGTGGACGTCAACCCACATGGAATCGGAAATGCGAATCGGCTGGCGTCAGAGGCTGGCCTTGCTTCAGTGCGATTTGAGGAATGTGACGTTTCGGCGGGGCTCCTCTTCGGCGACGCTACTTTCGATGCCGTGTTCGCTAACGACGTTACATGTCATATTCGTGGCCGTGCGGGCGTGTTCGCGGATGTATTCCGAGTGTTGAAGCCTGGCGGACATCTTTTATTCAGCGATGCCGCAGTCATAGGCGGGATCATTTCTGATCACGAGATCGCTACTCGTAGCTCGATCGGTTACTATGAATTCAGTCCGCCGGGGGAGAACGAGCGCCTTCTGAAGAAAGCCGGGTTCACCGTGTCGAGTGTGACCGATACAAGCAACTCTGCCGCGGAGCTGTCAAAGCGGCGCTGGGACTCCAGGGCACGATACCGAGATGAGCTGATTGCCGCTGAGGGAGAGGAGAATTTCGAAGGACTACAGCAGTTTCTCTCCTGTGTACATAAGCTGGCGTCAGAAAAACGTCTTCTTCGCTTCCTGTACCTTGCGAGGAAGGGACCGTAAGGAAAGTTCGCGTGCATCGCCGACAGTCGTGTAGGGGCGGGCGCCTCACCCGCCCCCTTGGCTCTCGTCACGCGGCGTTTTCGGTCGCCCTGTCAGTGACTGGTTCCACCATGCAGGTCGCGCATGCTTTAGTTACCTCGCGCCGATGCTGGCGGAGGCGCTCTTCGAATGTGGACCAGCGATCACTTAAGCCAACAGGTGTGTGTTCAATCGCAACTTCGTTCGAAAGCGGAGGCATGACTCGCGAGCTTACGCGCGCTCGTTCCTCGGCAGAAAGTTGACTGCCAATCGAGCCAGGTTCGGCAGGCAGCTCTTCCGCGGTAGGCGTGATGGCACGGCCTGTGTCTTCACTATGCTGGATTGGGCCCGCATGCCAAGCATCAGAGTAGCGCTTCTCATAGCTTTGCCAACGTGGCTGTGATGTGAGGTCAGATTCCTGGTAGCGGGGGAGATTCTCAATTTGCTGTTTATCGAGATTGACGGAAAAGGCATCCGAATTGTCAGCTGAGGTGTGCAGACGGTAGGCCGGAACCAAGAATTTCTCGTTTGTAAACCATCCCCCGGCGTCCACGACCGCGCACCTGATCTCACCGGTAGAATGGTCAAAGACCACGTCGTCAATCGTGCCCAGCTTTTCGTCGTTTCGGCCATAAATCTTTGTGCCGCGTATGTCTTCACCTTGAGCGGTGTCGTTAAATCGATAGTTGTGCAACAAGCCGTAGTGCGCCATGACATCCTCCTCGCGGGAACTCTGAGTTGAATTCCGGGACTGGGTCGCCTTACTAACCGTTCTTGAGATGCCGGGTCGCGAATCGGGGGCATGCACCTTCCACAGTTACGGATTGAATACGTAGGGGGGCAGTCCTAAGCGATTGCACTATAATCAACTACTGGCGCTTCCCAAAATCACAATGCACTTAAGTTGCTTCCCTGCTCTCTTTATCGGCGGCGAAATCGTTGATCTCGTTCGCCAAACGGGCCTGGTAGCGCAGGCAGTTTTGCTGGGCCTTCTGGGCTTTAGCCTCATTTCGTGGGCGATCATCCTTTCTAAATGGAGTACGCTCAAACGGGCGCGCGTGCAGAGCGGGCGCTTCCTGCGGGCCTTTCGGCGGGCGCAACGCTTACAGGACATTGCTGCGGTAAGCGAGCAGTTCCGGCCCAGCCCATTGGTAGGCGTATTTCAGCAGGGCTTCCGCGAGTATGAACGGCAGGTTGGGACCTCTGGCGGACTGAGGAATCCGTTGGCCGTACAGCGAGCGATGCAGATTGCTTCTTCCGAGGAGATGACGCGCTTTGAGCGCAATCTGCCTTGGCTGGCAATTACGGGCGCGGTTACGCCGTTCGTGGGCTTGTTCGGTACGGTTTGGGGAATTATTGATGCGTTCCACGGCTTGGGCACTGCGATGGGGGGTGCAACTTTGCGGTCTGTTGCGCCTGGCATTTCAGAGGCACTAATCACGACCGCCGCCGGACTGGCTGCTGCTATCCCTGCCGTCATTGCCTACAACCTGATTGGCGGCTCGATTCGCGATTTTGCCGCGCGCTGCGATGACTTTTCCCTTGAAATGGCGAATGCGGTTGAGCGCCAGCCGACTGCCGCCCGCATTGCGGAGGAGGTGCGGCGGTAGATGGCTTCCACCGCTCCCAACGGCCGCACTCAGATTGCGCTTGCCGATATCAACATTACTCCGCTCGTGGATGTTGTTCTGGTGCTGCTCATCATTTTTATGGTGACTGCGCCGGTCTTGCAGTCTGGCATTGAGGTTGCTGTTCCCAAGACGCGCACGGTGAAGGAAATCACCGAAGAGCGGCTGGTCATCAGCATTAACAAGAAGCAGGAAGTTTTTCTGGGCAACGATCCGATCAATATTAACCAGATCGGAACAAAGCTGAGGCAGAAGATTCGCGATCCGCAACATCAGTCAATTTTCCTGCGGGCTGACGAAGACGTGCCGTTTGGGGCTTTCGCGACCGTGATGGATGCGGTGAAGCAGTCGGGGATTTCGAACGTCAGCATTGTGACCCAGCCGTTAGAAAGTAATGCCAAGCACTGAAATTTTCTTTGAGCACGAGCGCTGGGGGCCAAGCCTCAAGCGATCGGCAATTTTGCATGTTGCGGTCGCAGTAGCAATAGTGATTTCAGCATGGATTGCGCATGGCCGGCGCGGCTCAAGTTGGGGAGCGGGTGGAGGCGGGGGCGCGATGGGCGTAACGCTGGTCAGCAATGTGCCGCTGCCGGCGAACCCGGTGCAGACACAGAACGTGCTGGCGACGGAGTCGAAGGGAGTTTCGAAGTCACAGCCGAAGCCGGCGGTGGAAGAGAAAGAAGCGATTCCCATCCCGGAGAAGAATGCAAAGAAGAAGCCGGTGCAACAACCAACGGCAACGCAGCGAAAACCCCCGCCACAGCCCGAGGAGGAAGCCAGCAATGTGGTTCCGTTTGGTGAGGGTGGCCAGGTCAGCGGACCGTACGCGATGTTCAACAGCGGGGCGGCCAAGGGAGGCTTTGGCTTTACCGGTGGTGGCGGAGACTTCGGATCGCGTTACGCATGGTATGTGCGCGTGGTGAACCAGAAAGTTTCGGAGAACTGGCTGAAGTACGAGATTGATCCACGAATCCAAAACGCGAACAGGGTTTACGTAACCTTCGATATTGATCGCAGCGGGCGGCCATCGCATGTGGAGGTGGAACAGTCGAGTGGGGTACCGTCGCTGGATATGTCCGCGATCCGTGCGCTGCAGAGGATTGATACGTTTGGACCACTGCCGCCCGATTATTCAGGCAGTAAGGTCAGCGTGGAGTTTTGGTTTGATTACAAGAGGTAGGCGTTAGCTCTTAGGTTTTAACTTGGGAGTTTATGGTAATCAGAAAATTAATCGCGTCAGGTTTCATTTTGGTGATTGTTCTGCTCGGTGTCGTTTCAGCAGCCTCTGCTCAGGACTGGATCAAAACGGGCACGGGACTCGGAGTCGAGAAAATTCGCATCGCGGTACCCGAGTTCGAAGGGTCCAACCAGGATCCGCGCAATGCTGAACTGCTCAAGACATTCAATGACACGCTATTGAATGACCTGAGCAACGCAGGCATCTTCGACATGGTTTCGAAGAGTTTCTATCCACTGGGGCAGATCGGCGCGCCGGCGGATGTGAAGTTCGATGCCTGGAGTGCTCCGCCACCGAATGCGGCCATGCTAGTGTTCGGCAATCTCGGGGCTGCGGCGAACAATGTGACGGTGCAGGGATGGCTTTACGATGTGAAAAACACGACGTCGCCACAAGTACTAGGCAAACAGTACACGGACGTGGCCACAACACAGGCTGCGCGTGTAATCGCACACAAATTTGCCGATGAGATCATCTTCCGGTTGGGCGGCGGGATTAACGGGATTGCGGAAACGCAGATCTATTACGTAAGCGCGCGCAGCGGGCACAAGGAAATCTGGGCCATGGACTACGACGGCGCGAACCAGCA
>Ga0066388_100002659_pt1 | contig 11084 bp, 8 predicted proteins | sample PanSoiMetaGPlot6_FD_64539 | JGI IMG/M metagenome (GOLD analysis project Ga0066388, IMG submission 64539) | Tropical forest soil microbial communities from Panama analyzed to predict greenhouse gas emissions - Panama Soil - Plot 6 (Hybrid Assembly) | ecosystem: Environmental > Terrestrial > Soil... | reverse complement strand
CGTTGCGCTGCTCGTAGCGCCGCGCTCCGTCAAGCGCCTTGCGCACGAAGGCGGCGCTCGGGCCTTGCGGAGCAATGGCCTGCGGCAGGGCGCCGCTGTGCGCCAGCCGCACCGGATCCACCACGCCGACCAGCGCGGGGCCAAGACCCGCCGGAACGCCGGCCGGCATCGCCGCCGGTGCGGCGGCCCAGATGACGAACTCATGCGTCTTGGCGGCGCCGACGCCGGCCTTGGCTGGATCCGCCTCCGGCGCCCACAGGTTGTACACCAGCCGGTCGCGCCGCAGCGTGAAGCTCTGTGGATACTCCTGCCACATCCAGCGCGCCGCCACGCCGATGCTGGAACCCTCGCCCGAGAGCTCGACCCAGCCGGCCAGCTTGCCGGCGGTGGGGATGTCGGCGGCGACGTACTGCACATTGTCCGACTGAAAGAGCCGCGCGCCATCGTCGGGTATACGAGCGGTCACCGGTCGCTTGCCGATCACGCCATACCGATAGCGCGACGGCAGCCCCTCACCGAGCAACGGCAGTTCCACGCCCAGACGCGGCAGGCTGACGTAGGGAGTCGGATGGCGGTCGATGAACGTGTGCCAGACACGCACGAACGGTTGGCCGGCATAGGCCTCGATGCGCACGTCATAGTCGAAACCGTTGCCATAGGTGCCCTGCATTGCGATCCGCACCCGCAGCGGTCCGCCGTCGAGCACGGTCAAATGGGTGGGCGGCTGGGCCTGGCCGGTGCGGTCGCCGGCCACCAGCACGGCGTCCATCGCGCCGCTCAGCGGCCGCGTACTCCCGCGCAGCCGCAACCCGTCGACGATTCCGAAGCGCTGCTTGGGAACGAGAAAGCGGAGCGCGCCGGTATCGACCTGAATGCCGTCTTGGTCCTCCGTGGCGCTGACTGCGACCGCCGGCGGCGCCGACCGGCCCGGTTGCACGCGCAGGCGATGCTGGCGATGCGGGCGCAGATCGGTTTGCGTATCAACCAGCAGCCAGCGCACCGAGCCGTCGGGCCACCGCACGAAAGGACGCGTCTGAACCGGCGTCGACGTCCCGCGCTCGTCGACCACGCGCAGCGGCGTCTCTGCAGCCAACTCGCCCGGCGCGAACGGCACGCTCACCGTCAGCGGCCAATGGCGGCGCTCGACGCCGTCGCGTTCACGTACCGTCACCGTCACCGGCGTGAACGCCCGAGCGGACTGCGGCAGCAGCGCGACAACCAGCAGGGCGACGAACGCAGCGCGGAACGCCATCATGGATCGACTATCCGCCACGCATACCCACCACACCCGCAGGCCGCAAACGGTGAGGTCTGGTCGCGGGCGTAGGTGCCAACGGCCCTTCTTCACCACAGAGGGACACAGAGGTACGCAGAGGGATTACAGAGGAGGCTCTGCGGGCCTCTGTGCTCCTCTGTGTCCTCTGTGGTGAACAAGGGTCGTTGGCGGCGACACCCGCGGCAAGGCCTCGTTGAATTCTCTCTGCCGTTGTGGTCAGGCCGCTTAGGATGATGGATCAGGTTGCGCCGCTGCCCGAGGCGCAGACCCACGTCGGTGCGCTGAGCTCCGTGCAGCCGGTCGCAGCGTGCCTCGCGGTGGTCGCCCTGATCGTCGCCGCAGCAGCGCTGCTGCAGCTCTACGGCCTGTCGCGCAGTCCGTTTCACACCAAGGGCGAGCCGCGCGAAGCGGTGGTGGTCCAGGACCTGGTTCGGCGCGGCGACTGGGTGTTGCCGCGGCGCGACGGCGTCCACCTACCGCGCAAGCCGCCGCTCTTCTACTGGCTTGGCGGCATCGTCGCGCACGCCCGCGGCGGCGTCGACGAAGCGGGCGTACGCCTCCCCTCGGCCATCCTCTCGACGGTCGCCTGCGCCGGCGTCGGCGCGCTGGCCACCGTGCTCTACGGCGGCGTCGCCGGCGCGGTAAGCGGTCTCGCTCTCCTGACCACCTTCGAGTGGGAGCGCGCCGCCACCAGCGCGCGCGTCGACATGGCGCTGTCCTTCGGACTCACCCTCGTCTTCATCGGTCTGTTGGCGTTTCGACGCATGGAGCGGCGCGCCTGGCTGCTGCTCTTCTACGCCGGCGTCGCATGGGCGACGCTCAGCAAGGGCATTCCGGGACTCGCCATACCGGCCCTGCAGGTCCTATTGCTCTGCCTCGCCGATCGCAGCCTGGCCTTCGCGCGACGCTTGCGTCCGCTGCTCGGGCTCGCCGTCGTTCTGCTGATCGCCGGCGCGTGGTACGCCGCAGCCGCAGCGCAAGGCGGCCGCGCCTTCGTCACCATCGTGGCCAACGAGAATCTGGTGCGCGTGGTGGGAGAGCGCGGCGTGCCGCTCGGCCATCGCCACTCGGTGGCGTATCTGTGCGCCGCGCTGCTCGGCGGCCTCCTGCCGTGGACGCTGTTGCTGCCGAGCACCGGCGTCGCCCTGTGGCGAAACCGGCAGAGCATCGATCGCTGGGACCCGCGCCTCTTCGCGCTGCTGTGGATCGTCGCCGTGTTCGCCCCGCACGCGATCGCCTCCAGCAAGCGCGGCGTCTACCTGCTGCCGCTCTATCCCGCCGTGTGTCTGCTCATCGGCTGGTGGGCGTCAGCGGTGATGCGCGGCACGGTGCCGACGCGCTGGTTGCCGCGACTGCTGGCGCCGCTCGGCTGGATGCTGGCGGTGCTGTTCGGGACGCTGGCGATGGGCGCCGCGGCGCAGGCCCTCGGCGCCGGGGTGCTGGATGCGGTCGCGCAGCTCACCGCTGCGCGCAGCGCGCGCGTCCTCGCCATGGTCGCGGCGGCGAGCCCCGAAACCTGGGGCAGCGTGGCCGCAGTGCTCGCCGTCGCTGCGGTCGCGGCGATCGCATCGGCGTGCGGCGCCGGCGCACGCCGCTGGGGGGTCGCCGGTGTCGCCCTGCTCTGCTGCACCGCCTCGCTCATCTGCGGCTTACGGCTGTTGATCCTTCCCGCCGTCGCCGAGGGCATGACGCGGCGACACTACGCCGACGCGCTGCGCCGTGTCGTGCCGCCGGCAGCCGACCTGCGCACCGGACCCAGCCTCGACTATGGCACCCTCTTCTACTGGGGCGCGCCGATTCCAGTATACGATCCGGCGAGCGAAACCGAACCGCCTGATTATCTGTTGGTGACCGCTTCGGTGCGACAGCGCATGAGCGCGGCGCAGCGGCGGCGCTACCGGCCGGTGCCCGGACTGGCTATTGAACCGGGTGGCGATCAAGGATACGCAGCTCTGCTTCAGCGCATCGACGAACCGACCCGCAGGACCGCCGACTGATGACCACCACCATTCCCATGCTCGACTTGGCGCGCGAGCACGCCCAGATCGCCCCCGAGGTCCAGCAGGCATGGGCCGAGACGATGCGCGAGATGCATCTGCTCAACGGGCCACAGGCGGCGGCCTTCGAACGCGAAATCGCCGCGTACCTTGGCATCGCGCATGCTCGCGGGACGAGCTCCGGCACCGACGCGCTGATCCTCGCCTTGGCCGGGCTCGGGATCGGTCGCGGCGACCGCGTCGTGCTGCCGGCCAATGCCTTCATCGCCGCGCTCGAAGCCGTCCATCACGTCGGCGCCACGCCGGTGCTGTGCGACGTCGAAGCCGACGGGTTCGGGCCCGATGTCGACGCGCTCGGCGCCGCGCTGCCGGCGCGCGCGGTCCTGGTCGTGCATCTGTACGGTGCCCCGCTGGCCCTCGGCGGCGTGGCGGATGGGTGCGCGGCGACCGGCGCGGAGCTCATCGAGGACTGCTCGCACGCGCACGGCGCGCGCCGCGGTGGACGATTCGCCGGCAGCTTCGGAACGGTCGGCTGCTTCAGCGCCGGCGTGGTCAAGAATCTCGGCGCGTACGGCGACGCCGGCTTCGTCACCACGGGCGACGCGGCGCTGGCCGAGGAGATCGGGCTGCTGCAACGGCACGGTCAACGCGGCAAGAATCAGCACGTGCGCTACGGCTGGAACTTCCGCCTCGACGAGCTGCAGGCGGCGGTGCTGCGCATCAAGCTGCGCCATCTCGAGGCCCGCAATCAGCGCCGTCGCGACATCGCGGCGTTCTACAGCGAGCGGTTGGCCCGGCTCGGCGTCCGCACGCCGCGCGTCGATGCCGACGAGGTGCCGGTCTATCATCAGTACGTGGTGCGCACCGAGCGCCGCGACGAGCTGCAGGTCCACCTGAAGTCCCGCGGCGTCGAGACCGGCATTCACTACCCGGTGCCGCTGCACCAGCAGGCGGCATGGACGCGCGCCTACGGTGTAGGCGGGCGTTTCCCGCGCGCGGAGCGGTTGGCGGGGGAAGTTCTCTCGCTCCCCGTCTTTCCCGACCTCAGCGACGGCGAAGTCGAACGCGTGGTGGCCGGCGTCGAATCCTTCTTCGGCGCCGCGGCGCGCGCGCCGCAGCGGATCTCGGCTGCCGCGGCGCGCTCGCGCGCCTGAGCCCCCGCGTCGCACTCTCGGTGCAGAGCGGTCGACGTGCAGCCAGCGCCGAGCCTCTCAGTCGTCGTGCCCGTGTTCAACGAGCAGGACAACGTCGCGCCCCTGGTGGCGGAGATCGACGCCGTCGTGCAGCGCATCGGCGAGCCGGCGGAGATTCTCTTCGTCAACGACGGCAGCACCGACGCGACGCGCGAGCGGCTGCTGGCCCTGCGCGCCGCGACTCCGGCGCTGCGGGTGATCGACCTCGACGGCAACTTCGGCGAAGCCTCGGCGCTGTGCGCCGGCATGCACCAGGCGCGCGGCGAGGTGATCGTCACCCTCGACGGCGACGGACAGAACGACCCGGGCGACATCCCCCGCCTGCTCGCCGCGTTGCGCGCCGACACACTGAAGGCGGTATCCGGCCGCCGCATCCAGCGACAGGAAGGCCTGTGGTTGCGCGTGGTCCCGTCGCGCCTGGCCAACGCGGTGATCGTCTGGGTGACCGGCGTGCCGGTGTACGACTGCGGCTGCGGGCTCAAGGCCTACCGCCGCGACGCCATCCCGCGCCTGCACCTGCCGCGCGGCTTCAATCGCTTCATGCCGGCGATCTTCGGTGTGCGCGCCGGTGAGGTGGCCGAGGTGGAGACGGCAGATCGGCGGCGTCAACACGGCACCTCCCACTACGGGCTGAGCCGCACCATCGTGGTACTGCGCGATCTCCTGGCGCTGCGCTTCATCATCCACGACGCCCGCGCTGCCGAGCTGCGTTTCGCGCTGGCCACTGCCGCGGCTGCCGCACTCGCGGCCGTGGCGATGGAGTGGAGCAGCGCCGCGATGGTCGCGCTGGACGCCCTGGCGATCGTATTCGGCCTCATCTGGTGGAACGCGCGCCGCTTCAATCGCGCCCAGGAGGCGGGCGTGTATCGCCTGCGCGAGGAGGAGGCATGAGCTTGCGCATCGGTCTGATCGGCGCCGGGTACTGGGGGGCGCGGCTGCTGCGGGTCTTTCGCGCCCTCGACGGCGTCGACGTCGCGCTGGTGGTGGACGCCGACCCGGCGCAGCGCGCCGCGGTCGCCGATCAGGTCCGCGTCGCTGCCGACCTGGCGCCGTTGTGGAAGGATCGATCCATCGACGCGGTCCTCGTCGCGACGCCGCCGTCGTCGCACGCCGATCTGGCCAGCGCCGCGCTGCGCGCCGGCAAGCACTGCTGGGTCGAGAAGCCGCTGGCGCTGCGCGCCGCCGAGGCGCGCGCGCTGGTGACCCTCGCCGCCGGCCAGGGCCGCATCCTGTTCGTCGACGAGACGTTCCTCTACGATCCGCTCGTTGAGCGCGCCGGCGAGTGGATTCGCAGCGGCCGCCTCGGCCGCATCCTCCATCTGTCGTTCGAGCGGTTGGGCATGGGCCGCATCCGCCGCGACTCGGACGTGTGGTGGAACTCGGCGCCGCACGATCTGTCGATTCTCCGCTACTTCATTCCCGATGACGTCGAGAGCGTGCGGGTTGACAAGTTCGCCTACCTGCAATCCGGCATCGCCGACGTGTGCGTCGGCACCGTGCGCTTCGTCGGCGGCGTCTCGGCGCACATCTATCTGAGCTGGCTCTCGCCGCTGAAACGGGCCAGCGCAGTGGTCGTGGGCACCGCCGGCATGCTCGTGTTCGAAGGCCGCTTCGAGCAGCGCTCCCTCACCTTCTACGACTACGCGCATCCCGAGCCAACCAGCGTGCGCTCCAACGTCGTGCCGATCGAGCGGTTCACCGCCGCCGAGTCGATCAAGGGCGGCGACGACGAGCCGCTGGCGCTCGCCGCCGCGGCCTTCGTGCGCTCCGTCCGCAGCGGTGAGCCGGCGCCGAGCGACGGCCGCTACTCGCTCAAAGTCGTCGAACTGCTCGAGGCGGGCAATCCAGCTGCTTAGCGAGCCGCCGTAGCTCGATCGCGTCATCAGGACACGCGACCAGCCTGAGGCTGGATTGCGTCTGGTGGCCGCGGTGCCTTGGTGGTGAAGAGCTCCTTCACCCACGGACGGAGGTAGATCCATGGCCCAACGGCAATACGACGTCATCGTCATTGGTGGAGGCCCGGCTGGTGAGAACGTCGGGGCCGACAGCGGCGGCTGGCTGTATGCGGCGGGCGACGTCATTCACCGCGTGCTGCTCACCCACATGGGCAACTATCACTGAAGGCGTCCACGGCTGGCTCGGTTCGACTCCAGGGCCGTTGCGCAACGTAGAGAGCTGATTGACAACAGGGCGAAAGCGGTGGTACGCGAACCACCGGCAACGAGGTGAGGTGGGACGGATGGATCCGGTTTCGAATTCGTTGCTGCGGCCGAGAGGGACTTGTCGCGGCTTACGGGTCCGCGTTTGGAGTGGTGCTGAATGTTGCCGAAACACACCGCCAGTGGATGTGTCGAGGGTCGAGCGTCGGTGGAACTCGTTCGGAGGTGATTTCAATGGATCTTGACGTGACCGCTCGCGCGATCGTTGCGGGGTCTGTGAACGGCCAGGCGGTGAAAGGGAACGCGCTGGCGGTCTTCAACACGGGCCGCGGTGGGCATGCTCGCTGTGAGTTCTCGAAGCTGCCGACGGGATTCAACCCGGCCAGCCTGGGCACTCACCTCTGAACGACGCACCACTCGCCTGCTGGTCTGAGCAGGCTCGGTGATGTGCTCAATCTCTACGACCTGACGAAGGGAACGTATCGCGTATCCCGGGCCGTCTCGTATCCCGACCATCCCGACAGCCTCGTCCTGTTCGATGTGGAAGTCCGGGCTGAGAAATCCAAGTGGGCGACGAGCATCTACGTGAACGGCGTCTACGACGGGCCAACCGATGTCGTTGCAGCCCAGAGGTATCAGCTCGAATGGAGGATCGACGATCGCAAGCTGCTCGAGTCGGGTGCCGCTGAACTCCTGCTGTCGTCCGGCGCACGGCTCCGGCAAAGCTGGACATCGATCATCACTCCCGTAACACGCTCCGCCAAGCTCCCCACCGTGTTCGGAAGTTTTCCGCGTGAGGGCGAGCTGGCGAACCTGTTGATTTCCCCGTTCAAAGTGGCCAAGCGGACGCTGCGGTACGAGTGGGCAGGAACTATCAGGAACGCATCCGACAAGGCCCGGTAGCGAACTCCACCACTAGGACGGCTTGGCGAAATATCCGGCTGAGCAACATTCCGCCAAACACTCCTGGGTCGGTGGACGACGACCCGGCGCTCCGCCAGTTCTTCAGAGGTGACGGACGGTCGCTGCCGCGCGTCGGTCGACGCTCGGGAGAGCTACTGGGTGCCCATGGACAGCGTGTTGCCGTCCGGCTGTTGCACCACGCGACGGCGCGCTCGCCGGACCTGGCGATCCCTCGCTCGTCGGTGTTGAACGGCTGGCCGCAGCGCTCGAAGGTCAAGCCCTTCGCACCAGCTCGTCGACGGGCGCGTCGATGTCGTCCACGGTTCGGCCAACGAGCGTCGCCTTGGTGCGCTCCGTCCGCAGCGGTGAGCCGGCGCCGAGCGACGGCCGCCACTCGCTCAACGTCGTCGAGCTGCTCGAAGCGGGCAATCCGGCCTCCTAGCGGTCCCGCGTAGCAGCTCGATTGCGCATCCGGACGCGCGACCAGCGCGAGGATGGATTGTGTCTTGGTGCGCTTGGTGTCTTGGTGGTGAATAGCTCCTTCACCCACGGATGGAGGTAGGTCGATGGCCCAACGGCAATACGACGTCATCGTCATTGGTGGAGGCCCGGCGGGTGAGAACGTCGCAGCGCGCGCCGTCAAAGGCGGCCTCAGCGCCGTGCTGGTCGAGGCCGAGCTGGTCGGCGGCGAGTGTTCGTACTGGGCGTGCATTCCCAGCAAAGCGTTGCTGCGGCCGCTGCACGCGCTGGCCGCGGCGCGCGCCGTCGCCGGGGCGTGCCAAGCGGTCAGCGGCACGCTCGCCGTCGCCGCGGTGCTGGCGCGGCGCGACGACTTCGCTAAGCACTGGGATGACGCCGGGCAGCTCACATGGCTGCGCGACAACCAGATCGATTTCGTACGCGGGCACGGCCGCCTCGCCGGCGAGCGACGGGTGATCGTCAACGCCGCGGACGGCTCGATCGCCGCCGATCTCGCGGCGCGGCATGCGGTCGCAGTGTGCACCGGCAGTCGGGCCGCGAACCCGTCGATCCCGGGCCTGATGGAGCTGCGGCCGTGGACGAGCCGCGAGGCGACCAGCGCGCGCCAAGCGCCGCGCCGCCTCGCCATTCTCGGCGGCGGGGTGGTGGGCTGTGAGATGGCGACGGCGTGGCGCCAGCTCGGTTCCGAGGAGGTGACCATCATCCAACGTGGGCCAGGGCTGCTCTCCGGCTTCGAGCGGTTCGCAGGCATGGCGCTCGCCGCGGCGTTCGGGCGCGCCGGCATCCGCGTGCTCACCAACACATCGACCGTGCGCGCCGAACGCGCCGCCGACGGCAGCGCGCGCCTCGTCCTGGCGAACGGTGAATCGATCGACGCCGACCAGATCCTGGTGGCGACCGGCCGCGCACCGCGCACCGACGATCTGGGGTTGGACTCGATCGGCCTGCGCGACGGCGACTGGTTGGAGGTCGACGACAGCCTGCGCGTGCGCGCCGTCAGCGGTGGCTGGCTGTATGCCGCCGGCGACGTCAATCACCGCGTGCTGCTCACCCACATGGGCAAGTATCAGGCGCGGGTCTGCGGCGACGCCATCGCGGCGCGCGCCGCGGGCAGAAACGATGCTGCCGACCCCGCGCCGTGGACGCCCTGGGCTGCGACGGCCGATGCAGCCGCCGCTCCGCAGGTCATCTTCACCGATCCCGAGATCGCCGCCGTCGGTCTGACCGAGCAGCAGGCGCGCCAGCGCGGCATGCGGGTGCGTGCGGTCGAATACGACCTCGGCCGCGTCGCCGGCGCCGCGCTCTACGCCGACGGCTACACGGGGCGCGCCCAGATCGTCATCGATGAAGCGCGCCGCGTCATCGTCGGTGCGACACTGGTGGGACCCGACGTCGGCGAGCTGCTGCACGCCGCAACCATCGCCGTCGTCGCCGCAGTCCCACTCGAGCGCTTGTGGCACGCCGTGCCGTCGTACCCGACCATGAGCGAGGTGTGGTTGCGCCTGCTCGAAACCTTCGGCCTCTGAACGCCCGCTGCCCCGACGCCGTCGCCGCGACACCGAATTGACAGCCCGAACCGATTCGCCTACCGTCCGCGCTGTTGGATTCAGCAACTCTGCGGGCGTAATTCAGCGGTAGAATGCCAGCTTCCCAAGCTGGACGTCGCCGGTTCGACCCCGGTCGCCCGCTCTTTGAAAGCCCTTGTGCCACAAGGGCTTTCTTGTTCTGCGGCAGTCTCTGCGATGCAGGAGGTTCCCGGGGGTTCCCACTCTAGGCTGGACTTCGCCGCCAACTCGTTCTGAAGTCGCCGAGCGCCGCTTCTGCGCCGAGTGCGGGGCCCCGCTGGCGGCCTCGTGCGCGGCTTGCGGGGCATCGAACGAACCGGGCGAGAAATTCTGCGGCGGTTGCGGTGCGCGGCTCGAAGCACTCGTGCCGGGCAACGCGCCGGCATCTGCCGAGGCTGCAACCGAATGGTCTGCCGGTGAACGCCGGCAACTGACCGTCCTCTTCTGCGACCTCGTCGGCTCGACACCGCTCTCCCAGGAGCTCGACGCTGAGGACTGGCGCGACGTTGTCGGGCGGTACCAGAAAACCGCACGCGCCGCGGTCGAGCGCTGGGGCGGCCACGTCGCCAAGGAGCTCGGCGATGGGCTGCTCGTCTACTTCGGCCGGCCCGATGCGCGCGAGGACGACCCCGAGCGAGCGATCCGCGCCGGCCTCGCGATCCTGGATGCCATGGAGTCAGTCAATGCGCGGCTCACCGCGGGCGACGGCACGCGGCTGGCGGTGCGGATCGGGATGCACACGGGGCCGGTCGTCATCGCCGACGGCGGGGAAGTATTCGGCGAGACGGCGAACGTCGCGGCGCGCGTGCAGACGGCCGCGGAGCCCGACACGGTGGTCGTGACGGCGGCGACGCAGCGTCTGGTGGCAGGGATCTTCGTCCTGGAGGAGCGCGGGGCGCAGGCGCTGAAGGGCGTGCGCGAGCCGGTGCCGCTCTATCGCGTCGTGCAGCCGAGCGGGGTGCGCAGCCGCCTCGCCGTCGCCGCGGGTCGGCTGACCCCGTTCGTCGGGCGCGAGGTGGAGCTGGCGACGCTGGTCGACCGCTGGGAGCGGGCGGCCGACGGCGACGGGCAGAACGTGCTCCTCGTCGGCGAGGCCGGGGTCGGCAAGTCGCGCCTCGCCTACCAGCTCCGCGAACGGCTCGCGGCGGTGCCGCACACGTGGCGCGAGTGCGGCGCCAGCCCTTACACCGAGGGCACGCCGTTCCATCCGGTGATCGCGCTGGTAGCACAGGGGCTGGCCTTCACGGCTAGCGACACGCCGGAAGAAAAGGTGGGGAAGATCGCGCGCGGGCTCCGCGACCTGGGGACGCCGGAGTCCGTGGGGCTGCTCGCGGCCTTCCTCGCGCTGCCACCCCCGACGCCGCTTACGCTCAATCCGGACGTGCAGCGGCGCAAGACCATGGAGCTGCTGGCGCAGTGGAATCTCGCGATCAGCACCATTCAGCCGCTCGTGCTGCTGGTCGAGGACCTGCACTGGTGCGACGCCTCGTCGCTGGAGCTGCTCGGGCGCA
>Ga0066388_100002658_pt1 | contig 11085 bp, 10 predicted proteins | sample PanSoiMetaGPlot6_FD_64539 | JGI IMG/M metagenome (GOLD analysis project Ga0066388, IMG submission 64539) | Tropical forest soil microbial communities from Panama analyzed to predict greenhouse gas emissions - Panama Soil - Plot 6 (Hybrid Assembly) | ecosystem: Environmental > Terrestrial >... | reverse complement strand
CTGGTCATGCTCTGCGGCTGGCACCACACACAGCTCCACCTCACCCGACAAACCCTTCTACGCCACCCCGACGGTCGCGTCGAACTCGCTCCAGACCTCGACCACAACGCAGACAACACCGACCGCGGACCATAACGAGGCCTCAAAGCGGGCAAGGCGCCGCGGGTCCGCGCGCGGTCAAAAGGCGGATACACCTGTCAGCTCCCGCGCGTCAACTTCGCTGCAGCCCTCAACGGCAAGGGAACAACACCGACCGCGAGGCCGTAGCGAGGGATCCGAGCAGGCAAGGCGCCGCAGGTCCGCGGCCAGAAGGCGGAAAGCACAGGTGAGCTCCCGCGTCTCAAATTCGCTCCAGCCCTCAACCGCAAGGGAACAACACCGACCGCGGGCCGTAACGAGGCATATACCCGCAGGCGAGACGCCGCGGCGCTGTCAGAAGGCGGAGACGCCAGTCAGCTCGCGCGCGATGAGCAGTTTCTGGATTTGCGACGTGCCCTCGTAGAGCGTCGCCACCCGGGCGTCACGCAGCAGCTTGCCGGCGACGTATTCGTCGACATAGCCGTATCCGCCATGCACCTGGACGCAGTTGTTCGCAGCGCGCACGGCCATCTCGGTGGCGTACAGCTTCGCCCGCGAGGCCGCGACCCGGTAGTCACACCTGCGGCTCGCGAGGTCTGCGCATCGCCACGTGAGCAGGCGCGCTGCGTCGAGCTCGACAGCGGTGTCTGCGATCAGCTCAGCGACGAGCTGATGCCCGGCGATGGGCTTGCCGAACTGCTCGCGTGATCCGGCGTACGACACCATCGCATCGAGCGCGGCCTGCGCGATCCCCACGCTTGACGCGGCGATGGACATCCGCCCGTCGTCCAGCGCACGCAAGGCCACCTTCAGACCGGCGCCAGCCGGTCCGAGAAGCGCATCCGGGCCAACCTCGACGGCATCCAGGATCAGCTCCGCGGTGTCACACGATCGGAGTCCGAGCTTTCCGTGAATCGGCCGCGCGGCGAATCCAGCGGTGTCGGTCGGCACCAGAAAGGCGGATATGCCGCCGGCCCCGGGACCACCGGTTCTGGCCATGATCAGCGCGACTTTGGCGACGGAGCCATTGGTGATGAAGACCTTCCGGCCAGACAGTCGCCAGCCACCGGCTGCGACTGGCTCGGCCTTCGCGCTGAGCTCGGCGGGGTTCGAGCCGTAGTCCGGCTCGGTCAATCCGAAGCAGCCGAGCACCTCGCCGGTCGCCATCGGCGGCAGCCAGCGCGTCCGCTGCTCCGGGCTGCCCCACCGGGCGATCGAGCTGGCAACCAGGCCAAGGTGCACCGAGACGATGGAGCGCACATTGGCGTCTCCACGCCCGAGCTCCTCGATCAGGAGCGTGTACGCCAGCGGGTCGGCGCCTCCCCCGCCGTACTCTTCGGGGATTGTCAGCCCGATGTAGCCCGTCGACCGCAGCCCTTCAAGGGCTTCGCTAGGGAACCGCTCCTCCCGATCGTTGGGGATCGCAGACGGCGCAACGACGTCGTCCACCCATCGCCGAAATACCCTTCGGGCGGCGTCATGCTCGGCGGACAAGGTGAGATCCATTGGCGGCCACCTCCGTGCTTTGTCGGGGATCGCAGCCGGTCAGCCGAGGCGGCGAGCCGACGGGCGAAGGCTATCGCCGAGAATCAGAGAGGGCGCCAGACAACGTCCCGCTGTCTGGCGCCCTCGTGGGTCGGGGTCAAGAACCGGCTGTCGCGGCGGCCTTCTTGCCCCGCGTGGCGCCACCACGTCCCCGCAGCTGCACTCCGGATTCGGTCAGCATGCGGTGCACGAAGCCGTAGGACCGCCCAGTCGACTCCGCCAGCGCGCGGATGCTCGAACCCCCCTCGTACTTCTTCTTCAGGTCAGACGCGAGCTTCTCGCGTGCGGGGCCGGTGACCCGGCTGCCCTTCTTCAGGGACTCGACCACGGGTGCCTCCTCGGGTGTTGATCCTTCCCTCTGACCCATGATCACTCATTCTTGCGTGATCGGCCAGCGATTGGACCCAATGAGTGACCACGATCAGCCGATCTTCAGGCCAGACCGGGCGGAAACGGACAGATCTCCTCGCGGCGTGCCCTCAAGCACCCGTTCATAACAGGCCGATTCCGGTCAGCTGACCGCGATGCCACGCGATTCGGTCATGTTTACGCGAGAGCGACGAGGTCCGCGTAGGAGTCGTTCCAGAGGTCCTCGACTCCATCGGGCAGCAGGATCAGCCGCTCCGGCGCCAGTGCATCCACCGCGCCCTCGTCATGGGTGACCAACACGATGGCGCCCGGATAGGTTCGCAGCGCCGCAAGTACCTCCTCGCGGCTCGCCGGGTCGAGGTTGTTGGTCGGCTCGTCGAGCAGCAGGACGTTTGCGCTGGACACGACCAGTGTCGCCAGCGCCAGACGGGTCTTCTCACCACCGGACAGCACTGAGGCGGGCTTGTTCACATCGTCTCCGGAGAACAGGAACGAGCCGAGCACCGTGCGGAGCTCAGAGTCGGTGAGATCCGGCGCGGCCGAGCGCATGTTCTCCAGGACCGAGCGCGCCGGATCCAGCGTCTCGTGTTCCTGCGCGTAGTAGCCGAGCTTCAAGCCGTGGCCCGGCGCGACGATCCCGGTGTCCGCAGGTTCGAGGCCAGCGAGGATGCGGAGGAGCGTTGTCTTTCCGGCGCCGTTGAGACCGAGCACGACCACCCGCGCGCCGCGGTCGACCGCGAGGTCCACATCGGTGAAGACCTCGAGCGAGCCGTAACACTTGGACAGACCGCTAGCTGTCAGCGGCGTCTTGCCGCACGGCGCGGGCTTCGGCAGCCGCAGTTTGGCAACCTTGTCCCGCACGACCTCGCCGTCGACCCCGGCGAGCAGCCGCTCCGCGCGACGAGCCATATTCTGCGCGGCAACTGCCTTGGTGGCCTTGGCCCGCATTCGATCCGCCTGCGCAAGCAACGCCGCTGCTTTCTTCTCGGCGTTCACGCGCTCGCGCCGACGGCGGCGCTCGTCCTGCTCGCGCTGCTGAAGGTAGGTGCTCCAACCGACGTTGTAGATGTCGAGCTCGGCACGGTTCGCGTCCAGATGAAAGACCCGGTTCACGCACGTGTCGATGAGTCCCACGTCGTGGGAGATCACGACGAAGCCGCCGGCAAAAGCTTTGAGGAAACCGCGCAGCCAGAGGATCGAGTCGGCGTCGAGGTGGTTCGTCGGCTCGTCGAGCAGCAAGGTCTCGGCGCCGGAGAACAGGATCCGGGCAAGCTCGACCCGTCGCCGTTGCCCGCCGGAAAGGGTCCCGATGGACTGACTCAGGACGCGATCGGGCAGGCCGAGGCTAGCGGCGATCTGTGCCGCCTCGGCCTCCGCGGCGTACCCACCCCGTGCGAGGAACTCGGCCTCGAGCCGTCCGTACGCTCGCATGGCACGCTCGTGCGTCTCGGGGTCGGCGCTCGCCATCGCACCCTCCGCCGCCCGCAGCCGGCTGACCACAGTGTCGAGATCCCTCGCGCTGAGAATCCGGTCGCGGGCCAGGACATCCAAATCGCCGGTACGCGGATCCTGCGGCAGATACCCCACGGTTCCGACGCGGCGAACTCGCCCCGCCGCCGGCAGGCCCTCGCCGGCGAGCACCTTCGTCAGCGTGGTCTTGCCCGCGCCGTTGCGGCCGACCAAGCCGATGCGGTCTCCGGGGGCCACCCGGAAGGACGTCGGCATGAGCAGCTGGCGCGCGCCCACGCGCAGTTCGAGATCGGTCGCGGTGATCATGGTTTCGTGCTCCGAGTAAGAGAAGTAGCGACGCCGGAACGAGCCATTGGCCGACCAGCCGCCTGCCCAGGCGTAGGGGTCGGCCGCTGAGCGGCGTCGCTAACTCGCAAGCACCCGACCAGTGTACGGCCCGCCGCAACCGGATTCGCCTGCTGCGGATAACTGGGCGACGCCATCCATCCCCACCGCTTTAGATGAGTCGCCTGAAGGAACCCCACCACCATCCCGATGCGCACGGCGGTTGGGGTCAAGGTGGCCTTCATCTGGTCGGCCGCTCGGCATCCTTCGCCGACACTTCCCCGGTGGTACCGCGGCTGATCGCAGTCCGATATCCGCCCTAACCGGCGTTCCAACCGGCAATTATCCCGAGAACTTGTCGGCAGGCCTGCCGACTCGCGCGCCCGAATCGACAACCCGCAGCTCGCCCGTGCCGACAACGAATGGGCCGACGGCAAACCCGGTGAGCGGTACGCCGACCATCGCCGGGCGAGGTTTGCGCACACGCCGCTACGGTGAGAGGCACCCTGACCTAACGGCGAGGAGATCCCGCACAGGAGGCGGCCCGGCAATGGACTTCGACGACAGGGCGCAGCTCGACCCGTCGCAGGTCGAGGATGTCCGCGGTCGCGGGTTCCCGGGCGGCGGCAGGGCGATCGGCGGTGGGCTGGGCATCATCGGACTGATCCTGGCGCTGCTGTTCGGTGGGAATCTCGGCGACCTCGTGGGGAGCGGAGACTCCGGCCAAGCGGACCAGCTCCAACCGGGTACCAACATCAGCCAGCAGTGCCGGACCGGTCAGGATGCCAACCAGTCCGAGGACTGCCGGGTCGTCGGCGTGGTCAACAGCATCCAGACCTATTGGAACGACACCTTCGCCCGCTCGGGGGCGCAATACACGCCCGCCCGGACCGTGCTTTTTAGTGGTGCAGTCCAGACCGGTTGCGGCCTCGCCAGCTCAGAGGTCGGACCGTTCTATTGCCCACCGGATCAGAAGGTCTACCTCGACCTTGGGTTCTTCCAGCAGCTTCAGTCGCAGTTCGGTGCCCAGGGCGGTCCTTTCGCGCAGGCCTATGTCATCGCGCACGAATACGGTCACCATGTTCAGAATCTGCTCGGCACGATGGACCGGGTGGGTAATGACCGGCAAGGTCCGCAAAGCGGCTCGGTTCGGCTCGAGCTACAAGCAGACTGCTATGCCGGTGTGTGGGCTAAGCACGCAGTCGACACCGGTTTCTACACCGAGCCGTTCAGCCAGTCCGACATCAACCAGGCGCTCGACGCGGCCGCCGCCGTCGGTGACGACCGGATCCAGCGCCGGGCCACCGGGCACATCAACCCGGAGACGTGGACGCACGGGTCATCTGAGCAGCGAGTCCACTGGTTCGGCACAGGCTACGAGACCGGTAACCCCAACGCCTGCGACACGTTCTCCGGCTCGGTCTAGCAAGGGCGGTTGGTTGCCACCGACCTACCGTGGGGTAGCGCGGCCAGGGATCCTCGCGTCGCGCGGTTAACGAGCTTCGCGGGCCGCCCGGTGCGCATCCCAGACCGGCGGACCGCCAATGTGTACGACTGGTCGGCCCCGCTGACGAACTATCTTTGCGTCTGCCCCGCCGCCGCTGGTGTGCACGCCGCAGAAACGCTCCGCGCTGCTCCACGCTTCCGCGTCAGGGTCAGGCTGGGCCGGCTCCGGGGGGTTGCTCTCACGCTTCCCGCCGTTTGGCTTGGTCCCCTTGTGCCGCTTCCCGGACGCGGAGAAGCGGGCGGCGTGGCTTGGCCACAGCGTGGCTACCCCTGAACGACGGGTGCCCCCGCCGCCCGGTTCGTCTCCTTGACACGGCGCTGACACCGCCATGGTGATCCTGGGAATCGATGCACACAAGCGGACGCACACCGTCGTCGTGGTCGACATGTTGGGCGTGGTCCTCAGACATCCGTTAAGACCTCGTCGACGGACAGCAGCCCTATTCCTTGCCATGATCACTGGCAGTTGGGGTCCGAAATCCGGTGGCGAACACCAGTGATCATGAGAGGGCGAGGACTGACTAGGCGCCGTCGGGTCATGCGAGGTACCCCGCGTGCACTGAGCGTCCCTACTCCGCTGGCGGCTCGAGCGTCACGCGGGCGGAGCGAAAGAGGCGGGGGGTGTCCCGCAAGATCGCCAAACGCGGCTGGGGGACGCTGAGGAAGCGCTCGACGGCACAGTCGAAGATGGGCGCCAGCCTCCGATCCCCCCGCAGCTGGTCGATCGCCCTGCGATCGCCGCCGAGCACAACTGCGTCGAGCCGGGCGACCTCGGGCAGCAGGATGCGGGCGGCTATGGCCGCCGCATCGGCGAGTGACTCCCGAGCCTGGCCGGCGCGGCGGCGGGCGAATCGCTGCTGGGACCAGCCCCCGGCCTTCGAGCGGCCGTGCACCAGCGAACGGCCGACCTTCGAGGACACCAGCTGTGATCCTTCAAACACACCGGCAGCATGCGCGCCGAGCCGTACCAGGAGGACGCCCACCGTCCGCTCCGCCAGCACATGCTCGACTAAGTCGCCGATGTCCAGGCCCACGCTCTCGCCGGCGTCGACCTCCACCGGCGGGAAGGCCGGCTCGATGCGTGCTCGCACCCCATCTCCGGCCAGGAGGGTCCATCGGTGCGCAGATTTGTTCGTGGACGTGACGCCGCCGTGCCGGTCCCCAAATCCCTGGCACCAGCGCTCTAGCCGCTCTGGCACGACCTCAATGGTCTGCTGAGTGTTCATAGCCCCCGCCCGAGTCACACCGGCTAAGGGAGCTTTGGCCGGAGCGGAGTCAGACGTTAAAGCCGAGGGCGCGCAGCTGCTCCCGGCCCTCGTCAGTGATCTTGTCAGGACCCCACGGCGGCATCCAGACCCAGTTGATCCTGAAGTCATTCACCAGGCCGTCGAGCGCCATCTGTGCCTGATCCTCGATCACATCTGTGAGCGGGCACGCCGCAGACGTGAGCGTCATGTCGATGGCGGCCACGTTGTCCGACGAGATCGTGACGCCGTAGACCAGACCCAGATCGACGACATTGATGCCGAGTTCCGGGTCGACGACATCGCGCATCGCCTCGGTGACGTCCTCGACGGACGCAGGCGTGTCGACCGCGGTCATGACCCAACCTCCTCTGCTCCCGACTCCGTCTCTAGTGCAGACTCTGCGCCGTTGTCTTCGGCGCCGGAGCCACGCGCGGGCGTGCCGGCACGAGCGAGCGCCTGTGTTGTGGCGTCCTTCCAGGCCATCCAGCCCAGCAGCGCACATTTGATGCGTGCCGGGTACTTCGACACCCCGGCAAAAGCGACTGCGTCGCCGAGGACGTTCTCGTCGGGCTCGAGCTGACCCTTGGATGCCATCAGCTCTCCGAAGACCTCGGCGGTCTTCATCGCCTCGCCGACAGTTCGCCCGATCACCAGCTCGGTCAGAACGGACTCCGACGCCTGGCTGATTGAGCAGCCCTCCGAGTCGTACGACACGTCCTCGATTCGGTCGCCCGCGAGCCTGACGCGCATCGTCACCTCGTCGCCGCAGACCGGGTTGACATGCCGGACCTCGACATCAAAGGGCTCCCGCAGCCCCTTGTTCTGGGGGTTGCGGTAGTGATCCAGGATGATCTCCTGGTAAAGCGAGGCGAACTCAGCCATCAGTCGTTGATCCTGACCATCGGGAATCGGCACTTAGGGCCGTTGAGGACAACACTGCGATCACCCGAAGAACTTCCGCACCTGCCGAAGACCCGCGATGAGCGCGTCCACCTCGGCGAGGGTGTTGTAGAGGTAGAACGACGCACGTGTGGTCGCGGGCACCTCGTAACGCAAGCAGGCAGGGCGGGCGCAGTGGTGTCCGACGCGGACAGCGATACCCAGCTCGTCGAGCACTTGGCCGACATCGTGCGGATGGATGCCCTGCATTGTGAACGAGATCGTGCCGCCCCTGTTCACGGTCCACACGGGTCCGATCACCCGAAGCCCAGGCACCGTCGCAAGGCCGTCGAGTGCATAAGCGGTCAGCGCCACTTCGTGTGCCCTGATCTCGTGCATGTCGATCGCGGAGAGGTAGTCCACCGCAGCGCCAAGGCCGATGGCCTGAGCGATCGGTGGAGTCCCCGCCTCGAACTTGTGCGGGATCGGGGCGAACGTGGATTCGGCCATCGTGACCGTCTCGATCATCTCGCCGCCGCCGAGGAACGGGGGCAGCGCGTCGAGGAGCTCACTGCGCCCCCATAGCACGCCAATCCCGGTCGGGCCGCACATCTTGTGGCCTGTGAAGGCGTAGAAGTCGACCCCCAGCTTCGACAGGTTGACCGACATGTGCGGCACCGCCTGCGCTCCGTCGATGGCGACCAGGGCGCCCACCTGGTGGGCTCGCTTCACGATCGGCGACAGGGAGTTGACCGTGCCCAGCATGTTGGACTGGTGAGCGATGGAGACCAGCTTCGTCCGCTCATTGATCAGCGACTCGAGATCGGTCAGGTCAAGCCGACCCCGATCGGTGAGGCCGAACCAGCGAAGCCGGGCGCCGGTCCGCCGACAGGCGAGCTGCCACGGCACGATGTTGGAGTGGTGCTCCATCTCGCTGATGACAACCTCGTCGCCGGGACCCAGGCGCAGCCGCGGGTCGTCCGCGAGACCGCTGGCCAGCGTGTTGGCGACGAGGTTGAGCGCCTCGGTGATGTTCTTGGTGAAGATCACCTCGTCGCGTGACGGTGCCCTGACGAAGTCGGCGATCTTGGTCCGAGCATTCTCGTAGGCCTCGGTGGCCTCGGTGCCGAGCTGGTGAACGGCACGCGCGATGTTGGCGTTGTGCCGCTCATAGTGATCCGTCATCACCTCGAGTACCTGCCGAGGCTTCTGCGAGGTGTTCGCGCTGTCGAGGTAGACCAGCGGCTTGCCGTGGACGTGCCGGTCGAGGATCGGGAAGTCCTTGCGGATCTCCTCCGGCAGCAGCCTGGCATGGCCGGCTGCGACGACAGCGTCGTAGGCGCCGCCCGGCGGGACACCCGGCTCCAGCCCGCGCGGGTCCCCGTGCTCGTCGGCGGGGACCGCTACGCGCGACGAGAAGTCTCCGGGAAGGAGATCAGGCGGCGATGCCGCGGCTCTCCTGTCGTGCCGGCTCGGATCCACGTCCGCCCGGCTCGCCGAGGTGTCGCGGGTCATGACACCGTCGCCCTCGTACCCGGAATGTGGATTCCTTCCGCAGGCTGGGCCTTCGCGGAAGAGACGAACCGTTCGTAGCCCTCTGCCTCGAGCGTCTCTGCAAGCTCCGGTCCACCCTCCTGCACGATCCGGCCGTCGATGAAGACATGGACGAAGTCCGGCTTGATGTAGCGCAGGATGCGGGTGTAGTGCGTGATCAGCAGCACGCCGACCTCGCCGGTATCACGGACCCGGTTGACCCCGGCGGCGACCACCTTGAGCGCATCGATGTCGAGTCCTGAGTCGGTCTCATCAAGGATCGCGATACGGGGCTTGAGCAGCTCGAGCTGCAGGATCTCGTGACGCTTTTTCTCGCCACCTGAGAAACCCGCGTTGACATCCCGCTCGGCGAAGCTCGGGTCGATAGAGAGCTCCTCCATCGCCTCCCGCACCTCCTTGACCCAGGTACGCAGCTTGGGTGCTTCACCCCTGGTCGCGGTGGCTGCGGTGCGAAGGAAGTTGGAGACGGACACCCCGGGCACCTCGACGGGGTACTGCATGGCAAGGAAGAGACCGGCACGGGCTCGGGCGTCGACGGTCATGCCAAGCACGTCCTCGCCATCGAGGGTGACCGTACCCGCGGTCACCTTGTACTTCGGATGGCCCGCGATGCTGTAGGCGAGGGTCGATTTGCCGGACCCGTTCGGTCCCATGATCGCGTGGGTTTCACCCTTCCGCACGGTCAGGTCGACACCACGCAGGATCTCCCTCGGGCCGCCCTCTGCCTCGACGGACACATGCAGGTCGTGGATCTCGAGCGTGGTCACGTTCTCTCCTTGGCGACGGCGGGGTCGGGATGGGCGGCATCAACAGATGTCGTCCTGTCGCTCCCAGCGGCCGACACCTCAATGGGACGGATCTCTACCGGTCCGCTGCGCAGGGAGCGGGACAGCTCGTCCTCGACCTTGGCAAGCAGGCGTTCCTTGACTTCCGGCACACCGATCCGGCTGATCAGCTCGGCGAAGAACCCGCGAACCACGAGCCGCCTGGCCTCGTCCTCCCGGATTCCCCTGGCCTGCAGATAGAACAGCTGCTCGTCGTCGAAGCGGCCGGTTGCGCTCGCGTGGCCGGCGCCGACGATCTCGCCCGTCTCGATCTCGAGATTCGGTACGGAGTCGGCCCGGGCACCGTCGGTCAGCACCAGATTGCGGTTGAGCTCGAAGGTATCCGTACCGACGGCCTGCTTGCGGATGAGCACGTCGCCGATCCATACCGTGCGCGCCGAGGCGCCCTGCAAGGCTCCTTTGTACGCGACATGGCTGCGGCAGTGCGGCTGCGCGTGGTCGACGAAGAGCCGGTGCTCGAGGTGCTGGCCTTCATCGGCGAAGTAGATGCCGAGCAGCTCCGCATCACCGCCAGACCCGTCGTAAGCCACCTGCGGGAAGAGGCGTACCAGCTCGCCGCCGAAGGTGACCACGACTGACTTGAAGGTCGCGTCCCGGCCGAGCTTCGCGTAGTGATGCGCCAGGTGCACGGTGTCGTCGGCCCAGTCCTGGATGCTCACGAACGTGAGCTTGGCGCCCTCGGCGATGTTCAGCTCGACGTTGGCGGCATAGGTCGCCGAGCCCACGTGGTCGAGGACCACGACCGCCTCCGCATAGGGCTCGACGTCCACGACGAGATGCCCAAAGGCAGGCTCCGGATCGGCGGAGCCACCAAACCTGCGAATGACCGTGGGCGCGGACACCTTGGTGTCATGCGGCACGGTCACCACCAGAGCCTGGGTGAACGATGCCCAGGCCAGCGCGGCCACTCGATCAGTGGGCGTCGCGGCCCGACCGATCCGAGGATCGGCCCGGTCAACGACCTCGACCTTCACCTCAGGTGCAGCCTCGACCTCCGTCTGCAGCGGCGGACCTGGCTGAGGATCGCGCTGGTGCAAGCCGCGCAACCGCCGGGTCGGGGTGAAGCGCCATGCTTCCTCCCGACCCGACGGAATCGGGAAATCTGCGGGGTTGAACGAGGCGAACGAGTGCAGCGCGCTGCCCGTGGACGTACGCCGGTGACCATCATCTCCGTGCGTATGCGGTGCGACCGTCACCCCGGACGTGTTGATCGTCTCGGTCACGCTCAGCCCACCGCTCCTTCCATCTGCATCTCGATCAGCCGGTTC
>Ga0066388_100002657_pt1 | contig 11086 bp, 5 predicted proteins | sample PanSoiMetaGPlot6_FD_64539 | JGI IMG/M metagenome (GOLD analysis project Ga0066388, IMG submission 64539) | Tropical forest soil microbial communities from Panama analyzed to predict greenhouse gas emissions - Panama Soil - Plot 6 (Hybrid Assembly) | ecosystem: Environmental > Terrestrial > Soil... | reverse complement strand
CCCGCCTCGAGGAACGCTTCCAGTCCGCGAGACAGCGGACGTTCATCCCGCAGGATCCAGGCGCCCGGTTGAAACACCGATGCGTCCGCAGAATCGGGCCACGGCGCCAGCGTGAGGTCCGCGGCGAGCCAGGGTCGATCCGTGAACACATGGCTGCGGGTATCGCTCACCGGAGCAAGGCCGATGGATGTCCGGTGCGCGTTGAGCGCGGAGCCGAACAAGTCGTTGAAGCGTTCCGCGTCTCGAGTCCAGAGCTCGAGGGTGTCGGGGGGTTCGAGCGTCGCCGGCTGACCGGGGATCGGCGGCAGGGGCGGCGGCGCGTGGTGCGGCGACGGCAGAACAATCGGACAGTAGGCCGTGAAGAAGTACGGGATTCCGATCCGCTCGGCCACCGATCGAGCCGCGATCTGCAGAGCAGTCGCACCAACGATGGCGTCGCAGCCGTCGGCGGCCGCGGCGATTGTCGTGAACTGCGCGGCGACTGTGGCTTCGGCCAGCTGACGCCTGCGCTCGGGTGAGAGCGGGCCGGCATTCGCCGGTGGACTGGCGGCGGTCATCTTTCGCAGCTCGGGACCGATCGGGATGACCGGGAAGCCGAGGCCTTCGATCCAGTCGGTGAAGTCAGGCGGCACGCAGAGGCGGACCTCCTGACCGAGCGTCTTCAATTCCGACGCGAGCGCCACCAGCGGCTGGACGTCACCTCGCGACCCGATTGTCGACAGCAATACGCGCATGCGCACTCCAGGCAGGAAGCGTCATTCCGCTGACCGGCCGACCGCGCGGGCTGTGCCGATCGACGCGCCACTATCTGACCAGCAGCGTCACGCCGACGGCGCACAGCGCCACGCCAAGGGCTTTGCTCCATGACAACGTGGCGCCGAGCGCGGCGACGCTGACCAGTGTCACGACCGCTGCCTGGAGACCGGAGATCGCGATGGGATATCCCGGATTCGGCGCGGTCGCGACGGCGCGCACCAGCAGCCAGTTCCCGATGTAGCTGAGCGCGGCGGCGAGCGTGAGCAGCGCCACGGTGCGGGGCGGCTGCAGCAGCGACGCGCGGGAGACGCGCGCATGCAGCAGGTAGAACAGCGCGCCGATCGCGAACACGTAGAGCAGGACGATTGTCACGTTCGTCCCGCGCCGGCTCAGCGCGGCGAAAATGAGCTGCATTACCGCGAAACACGCCATGGCCGTCACCGCCCACCACTGCCACATCGATCACCTCGGACAGCATCTTAGAGCCCTTCGTCAGGTGATAGGATCCGCGGGTTCGCAAGGAGGCTGCGATGGTTCGCAAAGGGCTCGCCTTCGTGTCGGTTACTCTGCTCTTCGTCCTCGCCTTCGGCCGCGCGCCGCAGACGTCGGGGCCGATCAAGCTCGCCCGCCAGCCCGACTACCACGCCGGCAAGATCGCCTTCAGCTATCTCGGCGACATCTGGACGGTGAACGAGGATGGCAGCGCGCCGCAGCGCCTCAGCGATCATCGCGGCCATGACATGTACCCGCGCTACTCACCAGACGGACGCTGGATCGCGTTCTCGTCGAACCGTTACGGCAACAACGACGTCTTCGTCATCCCGACCACCGGCGGCGCCCCGCGCCGCCTGACGTTCCACACCGGTAACGACGACGTGGTCGGCTGGACGCGCGATTCGCAGCAGGTGCTGTTTCGCGCCGCCCACGGCGACGGCGCGTTTCCGAATGTCGCAACCCTCTACGAAGTGCCGGTCGGCGGAGGGCAGGAACAGCCGCTGCCGCTCGACTGGGGCTACTACGGCAGCTTTTCACCGGACGGCAGGCGTCTGGTCTTCAACCGTCATCCCGCCGTCTGGACGCGCCAGCACTATCGCGGCAGCTACTCGGCCGATCTCTGGATTGCCGATCTCGCCGCGAAGACCTACACCCAGCTGCTGCCCGATGAGCGCTACAACCGCTACTGGCCGATGTGGGGCGCCGACGGCGCCATCTACTATGTCGCCGATCCGCTGCCGAACGACAAGAGCGTAGTGCCGGGCAGTCCCGACGTTCGCAGGAGCGTGAACAATATCTACAAGATTCCAGCGGGCGGCGGCGCGCCGGTCCAGGTGACGAAGCACGTCGACGGCAACCTGTTCTGGCCGTCGCTGTCGAGCGACGGAAAAGTCATCGTCTACGAGGAGCTGTTCGGGATCTGGAAGCTCGACGTCGCGTCGGGGCGCAGCAGCGAGATCCGGATCGAGATCGCCGCCGACGACAAGGACAACGAGACCGACGTCGACACCGTTCGCGACGAGGTCGACTCGTTCGATCTCTCGCCGTCGAGCCGGCGCGCGGTGATCTCCGCGCGCGGCCAGATCTTCACGATCGCGACCGAGCGCGGCGACATCACGCGCGTCGCGCCCGACGACATGGCGTCGCGGAATCAGTTTCCGAAGTGGTCGCCCGACGGCAAGTATCTCGCGTATCTGTCCGACAAGTCGGGTCGCGACGAGATCTGGATCAGCGATCCCGACGGGCGCACGCCGAAGAAGATCACCGACCTCGACAACGAGAAAGGCGCGATCGCCTGGTCACCCGATTCGAAATGGCTGCTCTTCACGGCCGCCGACAAGAAGCTGTACGGCTACGCCGTCGCCGACGGCAAGATGACGACGGTGACGTCGAGCGACGTGAATCGGGTCGGAACGGCGAGCGTGTCGCCCGACAGCAAATGGGTCGCGTTCGCGAAACAAGATCGCACGCTGCGATCGCACGTCTACATCGCGCCGATTGGCGGTGGCGAAGAACGCCATGTCTCCGACGATCGATTGCTGTATTCGGAGAGCAACGCCATCTGGACCGCTGACGGGCGCTACCTCGTTTTCACGTCGGCGGAAGGCTTCAGCAACGGGATCGCGACGCAAGGCGGCATCAACACGACGATGGCGCTGTGGGCGCTGTCGCTGCGCGATCAGGAGCGCGACCCGGCCAACCGGGACATCGACAACGAGGCGCAGGGCCTCGCGGCGGAGGCCGCGGCGCGGCCGCAGAATGCCGGCCGCGGCGGGCGAGGAACCGGCGACAACACGGCTGCGCAGGTCCCGGACGTTCGCATCGACTGGAACGGTCTCGCGCGCCGCGCGCGCCGCATCACCGTTCCAGGTACCGCGCTGAGCGCGCTGACGCCGGCTCCTGACGGGCACGCGATCGCGCTCAACGTGTCCACGCCCGCCGCCGGCGGACGCGGCGCCGCCGCGCTCGGCGACTCCGGCAGTGGTCTCTACATCGTCGACGTCGAGAGCGGGCAGGTGACACGGGTGCCGCCGGCGCCGCCCGCGACAGGCGAGGAGGGCGGAGCCGCGCCGGGAGGTCCGCCGGCGGTCGGCCTCGGCTCGGGGATCGCGTTCGCGCGTGACGGCCGCACGCTGTACTTTCGCGCGCGCAACCACCTGTTCGCGGCTCCGATCAATCTGACGGCTGCGACCTCCGGACCGGGCGGCGCGCCGTCTGCAGCCGGCGGGAGAGGCGGGCGTGGAGGACGAGGCGCGGCTCCGAGCGAGCCAACGGAGCCACCCGGCGGTGCGGCCGCCACGGCCCGCCAGGTGACCTACACCGCGAATCTGGAGGTCGATCACAAGGCGCTGCGCACGCAGGTCTTCAACGAAGGCTGGCGGATCATGAAGAACCGCTTCTACGACGCGAAGATGCACGGCGCGAACTGGAATGCGGTGCGCGAGATGTACGAACCGCTGCTCGACAACCTAGTCGACGAAGACGAGCTGCACACGATCATGATGATGATGATCGGCCACCTGAACGCGTCGCACACCGGGGTCAGCGGCGGACCGAATCCGATGCGGACGGCCGTGCAGACGCGCTATCCGGGGTTCGACTTCGTGAGCGATCCGTCGGGCTACTACAAAGTCGGCCACGTCTACACGGCGGGCCCCGCCGATCACGACTACTTCAAGCTGCAGCCCGGCCACTTCATCATCTCGATCGATGGTCACGAACTGAAGACGAGCGAGAGCTACTGGCGCGAGCTCACGATCGCCGCGGGCAACAAGTTTCACTTCCTGATCAACGACAAGCCGTCGAAGGACGGCGCGTGGGACGTGACGATCGCGCCAGTGGCGGGTCAGGCGTTCGGCGACCTGCAGTATGCGCGATGGGTCGACGACCGCCGCGACATGGTCACGACGTTGAGCAACGGCGAGATCGGCTATCTGCACATCCGGGCGATGGATGCGCCGTCGCTGCGCCAGTTCCAGCTCGATCTGGCGGCCAACCGCACGAAGAAGGCGCTGGTGATCGACCAGCGGTTCAACGGCGGCGGCGGCATCGATCAGGAATTGCTCGGCATTCTCGCGGGCCGTGAGTACCAGTACACGATCGGCCGCGACGCCGGATTCCAGCAGCCTCGACCGCAGAACTTCTACGGCCCGATGGTCGTGCTGCAGAACGAGCGCTCGGCGTCAGACGCCGAGATGTTCCCGGCCGGCTTCAAGGCGCTCGGGCTGGGCAAGGTGGTCGGCGTGCCGACGATGGGGGCGGTGATCGGCACCGGCGCCTACACGCTGCTCGACGGCTCGACGATCCGCACGCCGGCCAGCGGCGTCTGGACGGTCACCAGTCAGAACATGGAGAACTACGGCGTGCCGCCCGACCTTCTCGTCGACAACACCCCGGGCGATTTCGTCAAAGGACGGGACGCGCAGGTTGAGAAAGCGGTCGAGGTGCTGAAGGCAGAGATCGCGAGACGGAAAACCTCGACCGCGCAGTAATCAGGACGTTGGAATTCCTGAATTCCATCGACCCCTTGCCCTTCGACAGGAGATCAGGTACGCTCCTGTCGAAGCGCAAGGGGAGCCGATGGCCGACGCGCCGAAGATCGATCTGCCGCAGGGGACTCTCGATCTCCTGATTCTCAAAGCGCTCGCGCTCGAGCCGCAGCACGGGTGGGCGATCTCCGATCGCATTCAGCAGATCTCGAAGGACGCGCTGCGGGTGCAGCAGGGATCGCTGTACCCGGCGCTGCACCGGCTCGAACGCAAGGGATGGATCAAGGCCGAGTGGGGCGCGTCCGACAACAATCGCCGCGCCAAGTTCTATGCGCTGACGCGCTCCGGCAAGAAACAGCTCGAGACGCAGGCCGGGGCGTGGCGGGCGCTGACGGCCGCAGTCGCGCTGCTGCTCGACACGCCCTGAGGATTCGTCATGCTCGCCGATCTCAGGCATCGACTGCGGGCGATCTTCCGGCGCGACGCGGTCGAGCGCGAGCTCGCGGAGGAGCTGGCGCTCCATCTCGAGCACGAGATCGACACCCGCGTCGCCGCCGGCCTCCCGCGCGCCGAGGCGGTGCGCCAGGCTCGGCTGGCGCTCGGAGGCATCGACCAGATCACGGAGGCGCATCGCGACGCGCGCGGCATCGGGTTGATCGAAACGGTCATGCAGGACGTCCGCTACGGCGTCCGCACGATGCGGCGAGCGCCGGTGTTCTCACTGACCGCGGTGGTCACGATCGCGCTGTCGACGGCGGCGCTGGCAACGGTGTTGACGCTGGCGCACACGCTGTTCGTCCGGCGACTGCCGGTGAAGCGGCCCGAAGAGTTGGTCGCCGTGGCCGCGACTCGCGTCCGCTGGAATCCGGAGGCTGTCGCTCCCCGGGATGCCGCGCGCCTGCAGATCCTGGGGCCGGTCTCGTACCCCGACTACGTCGCGTTCCGCGACCGCGTCACGACGCTCAACGGGCTGGCCGCGCATTATCCGACGGCGCCGCTCTTCGCCAGTGCCAACGGCAACGTGAAAGAGATCAACGGTGCGGTGGTCTCGGCGAACTTCTTCACGCTGCTCGGTCTCGAGCCGATCGCTGGCCGGTTCTTCCACCCGAGCGAAGACGCGGTCCCGGATCGCGATCGAGTCGCCGTGATCAGCAGCAATCTCTGGCGAACCTGGTTCGGCTCGTCGCCGCAGGCGATCGGCTCGCCTCTCCGGATCAACAGCGTTGACTTCACGATCGTCGGCGTTGCCTCGTCCGACTTCGTCGGTACGACACCGCTTCCCATCGAGGTCTACATTCCGACGATGATGCTGCGCACCGGCTATCGCTGGTGCGACGACGCCCTGGCGGCCGACTGCACGGTGCTCCAGCTGATCGGGCGGCTGGCGCCGGGGCGAACGCTCGCGGACGCCGCCGCGGAGTTGCCGACGTTGATGCCTGAGTCCTGGCGCCACGCGCGCGCCGGCGAGAACAGCGGCGTGGCGACGACCGCTGTGCGCGGTCTCTCGGACGACGATACCGAACCGCGCCTCGTGACGATTCTGACCGGCATCGCGATCGTGCTGCTGGCGGTCTGCTGCGCCAATCTCGGCGGCCTGTCGACCGCGCAGTCGGCCGCCCGGCGCACCGAAGTTTCGATCCGCCTGTCGCTCGGCGCCGGCGCGCGTCGGATCGTCCGCCAGCTGGCGACCGAGTGGCTGCTGCTCGGAGCCATTGGCGGGATAGCCGGCGCGGTGCTCTCACGCGTCCTCACGGGGATGCTGGCGCAGTCCTTCTTCACGATGGACGATGAGGGGCATCCGTTGCGCTACGTGTTCGCGCAGACGCCGACCATCGTGACGCTGACGATCGGCGCCGCGCTCGGAGCGGCGCTGGTGATCAGCATCAGCCCGGCGTTCGCCGTCGTTCGGCGCGCCCGTGCCAGCGATGCGAGCGTGCGGTCCACGGCGTCGCGTCGACTGGCGGGTCGGTGGCTGCTCGCGGCGCAGGCCATGGCCGCCGTCGCGATGGTGGTCGTCGCCGCGCTGCTGGCGGCGAGCGCCCACACGATGGTCGGCGGGCGGAACTACGATCCGTCGCACGTGGCGTTGATGCGGCTGCGGCCGCGACTCCTGAAGTACCCGCCCGATCGCGCGCAGCAGTTTCAGCGAAACGTCGTGCAGCGTCTGGCCATGCTTCCGTCAGTGGCGTCGGTGAGCATGGTCGGGGTGGGCGGGGTGCTGGACGGCGGGTGGGCGCCGATCGCGCTGCCGGCATGGACGGGCGACCGTCAGGTGCGCGCGCGCTACAACGAGATCGGCCCCAGCTATTTCGCGACCCTGCGAACGCCGCTGCTGAGCGGCCGCGAGTTCGACGCGGGCGACTCGCTGCGATCGCCGCGTGTGGCGATCGTCAACGAGACGTTGGCCGCCCGACTGTGGCCCGACGGCCGCGCGCTCGGAGCGACACTGCTCGTGAACACAACTCCGCACCGGATCGTCGGCATCGTCGAGGACATAAGTCTCGGCAGTCGCGCGTCGCTGCCGGAGTCGTGGATCTACACGCCCTTCTGGCAGAACCCGGCGCAGGTCGACTCGCGACTGGCGATCCGCCTCAACGCTGAACCGGCTGCGATGCTGCCGGTACTGGCGCGCGAGGTGAACCGCGTCGATCCGGACGTGCCAATCGCCGAGATGATTACGCTGCCGATGCGGCTGGCGGGGCTGATCCGGCCGGTCCGTGTCGCGGTCGCGTTCGTCGGCTACACGGCGGCGCTCGCCGTTCTGCTGACCGGGATCGGTTTATTCGGTGCGCTGTCGTTCACAGTGGCGCGCCGCACCAGCGAGATCGGCATCCGGATGGCGCTTGGCGCCGCCCGCGCTCGAATCGTGCGCGCGATCGTCGGCGATGGACTCGTCGTGGTTGGAGGCGGTGCGGTCGCGGGTGTCGCCCTCGCGGCGGCGGCGACACGCCTGGTCACGCACCTTCTGTACGGTCCGGCGGCAGCGGACTGGCTGTACTATGCCGCCGCCGCCATGCTGGTCGTGCTGGTCGGACTCGCCGCCTGCATTGTGCCCGCTCGCCGTGCCGCAGGCGTCGAGCCGGTCGTGGCGCTGCGCTGCGAGTAGCGGCAGCCGGCAAGTCGGAATTCCTAGAGCGCATTGCAGAATCACGAACGGAGGGCCGGGCCCTGAGGCCCGGCCAGGCGAGGCACGACCTGACAGTCGTGCCCTACGGTCCCGTTCGTAATTCGATTGCGATCACGAATTCCTAATTCACAATTCCAAGTTCTCAATTGCGCGAACGGACGGCCCGGGAGGCGTGTCCTTTCAGTCCTGAGTAGCCGGCCGTCCCACCCACTTGGTCAATTCCGCCATGGTCACCGCGCGATTATCGGGGGGCAGGTGGACCGGCACGATGCGCTGGACATCGAGCTTCAGCCGGCGAATGTTGTCCAGCAGGCTGAGCGTGAACGGGCTGGCCGGGTTCGGCGGCGTGGCGGTCGTCGCCTGCGGATTGTAGCCGTCCGCTTCGAGCAGCACCTTCTCCTTCGGCAGATACGCGATCAGCATCGCGTCGTGGTGGCCGAAGTTCTGGAGATGATGCAGTTCGACGGTGTGCACGCCGTCGGTCAGGACTTTCTTTTCGCCGACCGCTTCGATGACTGGTTTCTTGCCGTTCTGCTGCGCCTTGTCGGGATTGAGCGTGTGGGGCAGGGCCAACGTTTTCTCGAGATACAGCTTGTTCAGCTGATAGGTGATGATCGTCGCTCCTTCAGAGACGGCCGCGCGCAGACCGCTCGAGTGATCGACGTGGCTGTGCGTGTTGACGACGTACTTCACCGGCTTGTTGGGGATCAGCCGCTTGGCTTCGGCAATCACCGCCTGCCCGCGCGCTTCGCTCTGGCCGGTCTCGAGGATCAGGATGTGATCCTTCATGTCGACGGCAATCGCGGCGTAGCCGCCGGTGATGAGATAGACGCCGTCGCCGAGCGGCTCAGAGGTCGCGGTGGTCGCCGCGGCCGCCGCCTGACCCGCGCCGCCGCGTCCCTGCGGCGCCTGGATCGCGACCGGCGCGTTCGGTTTCACGTCGGTCACTCTGAGGTCGAAGATCGGATAGCCACCCTGCCTTTGCACGATGTGCATCGGGAACTGCGCGCCGCCGACGTCCTTGTACTCCGTGTAAATCGCCTCGAAGGCCATGTCGCCGAAGAAGGCGTTGTCGATCCAGGTCTCGACCCGCTCCACCTGATTGCTGTCGTTGATGTAGCCGTTGACCTTGGCCTTGTTGTCACCGGTGAAGCTGAGGACGCTGTACTTCTTGCCCCCGACCATCTTCGACTCGAGCGTCGCGTTCTTGACCGCTGCGGCGCGCAGGAACCCGTGCGGCATCATCACGATCTCGAGCTGCTGTGCCCACGGGGTGTCGTTGGTGACGATGATGGTCTGGTTGACCGGCTGCTCGCCGACGATCGGCTGCTGACCGCCGCCGTGCGGCGGATTCTCGCCCTGCAAGCGGACGCGTTCGACGCGTGAGGCGCGCCCCTCGAAGTCGATCGCGCGCGAGTAACTCTTGTTGATGAACTTCGGCCACGCCGAGCTGGGGTTCGGCGCCTGGCCGAGCGCGAAGTCGAGCCCGGTGGCCGAGTACTGCACCGTCTTCAGCGCGTCCACGCCGATCGCCTTCGAGGCGTTCGCGATCACGCCCTTCGCGTCCTGCGCCGAGGGACTGCCGACCAGCACCGCCACTACCGCGAGTCCTGCCAGAAGCGTCTTCTGCATGGTGCACCCGCCTTTCGGCGGCGGATTGTACAATTGAACGGGATGAGCGAGTACAAGCCGCAGCAGCTCGATAAGAAATGGCAGCAGGAGTGGACCTCGTCGAAGGCGTTCGAGGTCGACCTGGACCCGTCGCGCCCGAAGTTCTACGCGCTGGAGATGTTCGCGTATCCGTCGGGGCACGCCCACGTCGGACACGTCCGCAACTACATCATCGGGGACGTGATGGCGCGGACCAAGCGGATGCGCGGCTGTAACGTCCTCCACCCGTTCGGGTGGGACGCCTTCGGCCTGCCGGCGGAAAACGCCGCCATCAAGACCGGCACCCACCCCGAGACGTCCACGCTCGCCAATATCGCCCATATGAAGGGGCAGCTGCAGCGGCTCGGCATCAGCTACGCATGGTCGCGGGAAATTGCGACGTGCCAGCCGGACTACTACAAGTTCAACCAATGGATCTTCCTGAAGATGTTCGAGCGCGGGCTGGCCTACCGCAAGCGCTCGACCGTCAACTGGTGCCCGAGCTGCAACACCGTGCTCGCCAACGAGCAGGTGATCGACGGCAAGTGCTGGCGGTGTGGGTCGACTGTAGTTGCGCGCGATCTCGAGCAGTGGTTCTTCCGCATCACCCAGTACGCGGACGAGCTGCTCAAGGGGCTCGACACGCTCGCCGAGTGGCCCGAGAAGGTCGTGGTCATGCAACGGAACTGGATCGGGCGCTCCGAAGGCGCACGGATCACGTTCCGCGTGGCCGGCTCCGCTCAGACGTTCGAGATCTTCACCACGCGCATCGACACCATCTACGGGGCGACCTTCGGCGTGCTCGCGCCCGAGCACGCGCTGGTCGATCGCTTCGCGGCCGAAAGCCCCGATCCGCAGGCGTTTCGCGAGCGGGTGGCGAAGTTCCGCTCGCTCGATCGCGAGGCGCGGCTGACCGGTGCCATCGAGAAAGAAGGCTTCGACACCGGCCGGAAGGCGGTCAACCCGTTCACCAACGAGGAGGTACCGATCTGGATCGCGAATTTCGTGCTGGCGGAGTACGGCACCGGCGCGATCATGGCGGTTCCGGCGCACGACGATCGCGACTACGAGTTCGCCCGGAAATACAACCTGCCGATCCGCATCGTCGTCTCGCACGGCGACCAGACCCCGGCGTCTGCCGACGCGATGACAGAGGCGACGACGAACTACGGCGTGCTGGTGAACTCGGGGCCGTGGAACGGACGTGCGGCGCCGGCGGTGATCGGTGACATGATCCGCGACGCGGAAGAGCGCGGCATCGGCACAGGCGAAGTCCAGTACCGACTGAAGGACTGGGGCATCTCGCGGCAGCGCTACTGGGGGACGCCGATCCCGATCATCCACTGCGAAAAGGACGGCGTGGTCGCGGTGCCGTACGAGGATCTGCCGGTCGAGCTGCCGAGGGTGACGACGTTCACGGGACGCGGCGATTCGCCGCTGGCACAGGTGGCCGACTGGGTGAACGTGACCTGCCCGAAATGCGGCGGTCCGGCGCGGCGCGAGACCGACACGATGGACACCTTCGTCGATTCATCGTGGTACTTCCTGCGCTTCGCCGATCCGGAGAACA
>Ga0066388_100002656_pt1 | contig 11088 bp, 7 predicted proteins | sample PanSoiMetaGPlot6_FD_64539 | JGI IMG/M metagenome (GOLD analysis project Ga0066388, IMG submission 64539) | Tropical forest soil microbial communities from Panama analyzed to predict greenhouse gas emissions - Panama Soil - Plot 6 (Hybrid Assembly) | ecosystem: Environmental > Terrestrial > Soil... | reverse complement strand
ACAACTGGCCAAGGCCAGAGGGTCAGCAGCGCGCTGTTTGAGAGCGCGGCGTTTCTGATGGCGTCACACATGGCCGGCATGGCAGCCACCGGTCTCCCGGCTCAGCCAATGCCGGCGCGGCGCGGCGCTTGGGCGATTTACGAAGTCTTCGCGGTGGCCGACGGCGAACTCTTCATCGGCGTGACCAGCGATCAGCAATGGACCCGTTTCGTCGAGGAGTTCAACTTGCACGAGTTGGGCGCCGATGCGCGCCTTGCTACCAATCTCATGCGCTCGCACGAGAGATCGTGGCTGATCCCGCTTCTCAAGGACGTGCTCAAGAAGCTGCCACAAGCCGAAGTGGCGCGGCGCTGCGAGCGGGCCAACATCTCCTGGTCTCCCGTCGGCAAACCCGATGACCTCTTCAGCGATGCGCATCTGCTGGCGAACGGCGGCCTGCTCGATGTCTCCATCTCGCCAGCTGGCGGCGAGGAGGGACCCAAGGTCAAATTGCCGGCCTTGCCCATCGCCTTTGCGGACCGTGAGCGGCCGGGGGTGGTCCGCCAGCCCCCGCGCATGGGGGAGCACAACGCGGCCGTTCTCACCGAAGCCGGGTTTTCCCCGGCCGAGATCGCCTCCCTCGCCGAAGCCCGCGTCATCGTCGCGGCCCCCTAGTCGGGGCGCGGCCCGGCTCCCCGCGTGCTATATCAACCACCGGCTTGGGAGCTGCTGCAATCGCGGCCCGTCGATTGACGCGCCTTTCAGCCCTCTTTCCTTTAGGGAAAAAAGCCAGACGCGGAACCGGGACCTCGGCTGGGCACTCCCAAGGGGGAGCCGTTTGGGGCCAAATGCTCAACCGGATTGCCAAGCCGGCGGGCCGGTGCGCACAGCGCCAGATGAGGGGGACCCATGCGTTCGAGATTCTCGCTCTTTCAGACGCGTGAGCTGCTGTTCGTCGCCTTGCCGCTGCTGGCCGTCCTCTTCGGCGTCGTCTGGGTCGCCCTGCATCTTGTCCATCCGGCGCCGCCGGGGACTTTTGTCATCTCCGCCGCCAGCTCCGGCAGCCCCTATTGGCGCTACGCCGAGCGCTACAAAGCAACTTTCGCCCGCCACGGCGTCGTGCTTGAAGTGCGCGAGTCCGAGGGCTCGCTCGCCAATCTCAAGGCGCTCGCCGATCCCACCTCCGGGGTCAACGCGGGCTTCGTCCAGGGTGGCCTCGCCTCCAGCCGGGAAGCGCAGGGATTGCTGTCGGTCGGCCGCATCGGCTACGAGCCGCTGTGGGTGTTCTACGCCGGCGGCGCCCGCCTCGAGCGCCTTGGGGATCTGAAGGGCAGGCGCGTGTTGGTGGGTCCTGTCGGCAGCGGCACCAGCGGACTGGCCTTGCGCCTCTTGGCCGTCAACGGCGTGACCGCCGAAACCGCGACGCTCATCAACAGCGAGCTGCCTGACTACGTCGACACCCTCGCCAAGGGCGAAGCCGATGCGGGATTTCTGGTGCTCGCGCCCGAGGCGCGCACGATCCAGCGCTTGCTGCGCACGCCCAACGTCCGACTAATGAGCTTCGACAACGCCGATGCCTACGCCCAGCGCTTTCCCTTCCTCTCCCGATTGGAGTTGCGCCAAGGGGTCGTCGACTTCGCCGCCAATATTCCCGCCGCCGACACCCGACTGATTGCCACCACGGCTGCGGTCCTGGTGCGCGAGGATGCGCACCACGCGCTCGTCAACCTGCTGGCGCAGGCCCTGCAAGAGGCGCACGGGCAACCAACGCAGCTTGCCGACAGCGAAACGGCGCTGTTCCAGCGCGCGGGCGAGTTTCCGATGCCCAACGATCCCGAGTTCGCCCTGTCGGAGGATGCGCGGCGCGTCTATCGCTCAGGTCCGCCAGTGCTTCAGCGCTATCTGCCCTTCTGGGTCGCCACCCTGGTCGACCGACTGGCGGTCTCGCTCGTGGTGCTGGTGCCGATCCTTATCCCGCTCACGCGCTTTGCGCCTCAGATCTATAATTGGCGGGTCCGGCGGCGCATCAACTACTGGTATGGCGAGCTGAAACGCCTGGAGGCGACCGCCAGAAGGGCCGCGACCGCGGAGCAACGGGCGGCGAAGTTGGGCGAGCTCGACCGCATCGAGGGGGCTGTGGACAACATCCCTGTCCCGCTCGGCTTCGCCGATCGCCTCTATGAGCTGCGCCAGCACGTGGAGCTGACACGCCGCCGCTTGCAGGCTGCCGGCTCGCATCTGGCTGCAGCGGCCGACTGACCGCAGTGAGACCCATTATGGCAACTTCACCCGCGCCCGCGACCATCATCGGTGCCCCCGTTTCCCCCTACGTGCGCAAGGTTTTGACCGTCTGCGAGATGAAGAGCATCCCCTACCACGTGGACCCGATCGTGCCGTTCTTTGGCGATGACACGTTCAGTGAGCTCAACCCGCTGCGGCGCGTGCCGGTTTTCATCGACGACCAGGTGTCCGTGTCCGATAGCACCGTCATCTGCGAGTACCTGGAGGAGCGCTATCCCACCCCCGCGCTTCTGCCAAAGATGCCTGCAGAGCGCGCCCGGGCACGTTGGATGGAGGAATTCGCCGACACGCGCATCGGCGACATCTTCATCTGGCGCATATTCTATGAGGCGGTCGTCAGCCCCTCCATCTGGCAGCGGCCGCGCGACAAGGCGAAGATCGCCCGCGCGGTGGCCGACGATCTGCCGGGAATCATGGCCGATCTTGAGCGCCTGGCACCGGCCTCGGGCTTTCTGTTCGGGGCCGTCTCGATCGCGGATATCTCGGTTGCCGTGTTTTTTCACAACCTGCGCTGGGCCCGCGTTAGCCCCGCCGTCGACCGCTGGCCGCGGACCTTCGGCTGGGTGGAGCGCACCGACCAAGTGCCAGCGCTGGCGAAGATCACCCGCATCGCCGATCGGCTGGTTGAGACGCCCGTGCCGCAGCACCGCAGCGTTGCCGCAATGCTCGGGTTACCCCTTACAGATGCCACGGTGGCAGCGGCCGCTCCGCGTCGTGGGCCCATGACGATCCCGTAATGGCCCCACCGCGGGGGGTAGCCCACCCTGCGCCCGTGCCGCGCCGCGGCCCGCTCGGATCGGGGTGTCGCCTCGGCCATTGGCTACCCGCCCGACATCCAGCGCTTGACGTTGGGCGCGGCGTCGACCTATCGAACCCTAAGCGTGGTTCATCCGGGGCATAGCATGGCTGCCGACCTCCCGCCTCGCGAGGCGATGGATTTCGACGTGGTGATCGTGGGCGCGGGACCTGCTGGGCTCGCCGCCGCCATCCGCCTCAAGCAGCTCGCGGCCGCGGCCAGCCGGGAGCTCTCCGTCGTCGTTCTGGAAAAGGGCTCTGAGGTCGGGGCGCATATCCTTTCCGGCGCCGTCATCGATCCTATCGGCCTCACGGCCTTGCTGCCGGATTGGAAGGCCAAAGGGGCGCCGGTTGACACCCCGGTGCGCGAGGATCGGTTCTACTATTTGGGCCCTGCAGGCAGGCTGCGCATCCCCAACTTCCTCATGCCGCCGCTGATGAGCAACCATGGCAATTACATTGTGAGCCTTGGAAACTTGTGCCGGTGGCTCGCCGAGCAGGCGAGCGAGTTGGGCGTTGAGGTCTTTCCCGGCTTCGCCGCCGCCGAGGTCATCTACGATGAGAGGGGCGTCGTGGCCGGCGTCGCCACCGGTGATATGGGGATCGGCAAGGATGGTGCGCCGACCGACCGCTTCACCCGCGGCATGGCGCTGCGCGGCAAATACACGCTCATCTGCGAGGGCGCGCGCGGATCGCTTGCCAAGCAGCTCATTGCCAAGTTCGGACTGGAACAGGGCCGACAGCCCCAGGAGTACGGCATCGGTCTTAAGGAGTTGTGGGAGGTGCGACCGGAGGCGCACGCGCCTGGGCTCGTGCAGCATACGCTGGGATGGCCGCTCGAGAACCGCACCGGCGGTGGATCGTTCCTCTATCACTACGGCAGCAACCTGGTCTCGGTCGGGTTCGTCGTCCATCTCAACTATCAAAACCCCTACCTGTCCCCCTACGGCGAGTTTCAGCGCTTCAAGACCCATCCAGCGATTCGCGACACGTTCACTGGTGGCCGACGCATTGCTTACGGGGCGAGGGCGCTCACGGAGGGCGGCTGGCAATCAATCCCCAGGCTCGCGTTTCCGGGAGGCGTTCTCGTTGGCTGCGCGGCCGGCTTCATGAACGTCCCGCGCATCAAGGGCTCGCACAATGCCATGCTGTCGGGCATCGCCGCCGCGCAGGCAACCTTTGATGCCATCTGCGCAGGCCGCGCGCACGATCAGCTGGAAACCTACCAAGTCGATGTCATGATGGGTCCGATCGCCCGCGACTTGCGGCGGGTGCGCAATGCCAAGCCGATGCTGGCGAGGTTCGGCACTGCGGTTGGCACGCTGTTGTCCGGCGTGGACATGTGGCTCAATACGGTCATCCCCGGCGTGGGGCTGGGCTTCACGATGCGGCATGGCAAGCCCGACTTCGCAACGACCGATCCGGCACGCGCGCATCAACCGATCGCCTATCCCAAGGCCGATGGTGTCCTCACGTTTGACCGGCTGACCAACGTCTCGTTCTCGGGCACGAACCATGAGGAGGATCAACCGGTCCACCTGCGCGTGGCAGATCTCGCCATGCAAAAGAATTCCGAGCACGACTTGTATGGGGGTCTGTCGAGCCGCTACTGCCCGGCGGGCGTGTACGAATGGTTGGAGGAGCCGGACGGGCCGCGCTACGTCATCAACGCTCAGAACTGCGTCCACTGCAAGACCTGCGACATCAAGGACCCGAACCAGAACATCAACTGGACGGTGCCCGAGGGCGGGGGCGGACCGAACTATTCGGGCTTGTAAGGGCCATGCCGCGCTTGTGGCGGCTCCATTTTCCAACGAGGAACCCAGGATGCCTCAAAAGCTCAATCCCGACGCACAGAAGGTCTGCGATCTGATCGTCGCCTCGGGGCGTCCACCGATCGAGACGCTGACGCCGCCCGAGGCGCGTCAGGCGTATCAGGCCTCGCGTGCGGTGCTGCAGCCCGACCCCGAGCCGGTCGCCGAAGTGGCGGCCCTCGCTGCGGCGGGGCCGGCTGGCCCAATCCCGTTGCGCTTCTATCGCGGCCAGGGTTGCGCAACCGGGCGCCCGCAGCCGGCTCTCATTTATTTCCACGGCGGCGGTTGGGTGATCGGCGATCTGGAGAGCCATGACCAAGTCTGTCGTGCGCTCGCCAACGCCGCATCCTGCATCGTCGTGTCCGTCGACTATCGCCTGGCGCCGGAGCACAAGTTTCCCGCTGCCGTCGAAGATGCCATTGCGGCCGTGCAGTGGATTGCCACCGATGCGGCACGCCTCGGCATAGACGCATCGCGCCTTGCGGTGGGCGGCGACAGCGCCGGTGGCAACCTGGCCGCGGTGGCCGCGATCGATGCGCGCGAACGCGGCGGCCCGCCCATCCGCTTGCAGTTTCTCGTCTATCCAGCCGCCGACATGAGCCTCGATCGGCCCTCTGCGGAGCGCCACGCCCAACAGCTGCCGCTCACGCGCGCCGCCATGGATTGGTTCATTGCGCATTATCTGCGCAGCCCCGCCGACAAGACCGACTGGCGCGCCTCACCGTTGCGGGCAGCGAGCCTCAAGGGCCTCCCACCGACCTTTATTGTCACCGCGGGCTTCGATCTGTTGTGCGACGAAGGCCAAGCTTACGCCCAGGCGCTCAGCGCGGCGGGCGTGAAAGTCGAGCACGAGCCCTTCCCAGGGCAGATCCATGGTTTCCTGTCGATGGGGCGCATTGTGGCGGATTCCCGGCACCTGATCGAGATGGCCGCCGCCCGGCTGAAGCTCGCGTTCTCTGGAACTTAAAGCTAGCCTCCCCAAGTCGGGGGAAAGGGCAAGGTTGCCAAGCGCGTCGACCGATCGCTGTCCATTCCTTCGCCTGATTCGCATGCCTTTCTGCCCAGCTGGGTCGCCACACTTGCAAACAACCCGGCCACTCTCCGATCTTTGCGGTCGCAAGCAGTTGCCTTTCCTGGTAAGCGTGGTGGCAGCAGGAATCAGGGATTGGCTTTGACTCCCGTCACGAGGTGACATGCGCGCTCGCTATCCTGTCCACTTTGGCCCTGCGCGGTCCGGCATCGTTCTGTTCGGCATGGCGATGCTCTGCGCCGTCCTGGCAGAACCCCGGACGGTGTCGGCGGCCACGGGCGCGGGCGATCGGGTGAGCGAGGAGGGAGCAACCCGCTCGCTGCTTGGCAGTTATCTTGCCGGACGGCTTGCGCGAGGCCAGCACGACACCCAGGCAGCCGCCGCTTACTATCGCGAGGCGCTGACGCGCGATCCCAGCAATGAAGTGCTCATTGAGCAGTCGTTCCTGATGGAGCTGATGCAAGGCGATTGGCCTCGCAGCGAACAACTGGCCCGCGAGCTCTCCGAACTGCAGCCCCCGCGCCGGATGGCCCACGCCTTCCTGGGGATCGTCGACTTCAAGGCGCAGCACTATGCCGAGGCCGATGAGCACTTCAAGTCGGCCGCCGCCAACCCGATCGGCGAGATGACGAGCACGCTGGCGCGCGCCTGGCTCTATCAGGCCGAAGGCAAAACCCAGGAGGCGCTGGCCCTCCTCGACACCCCCAAACAGCCCGACTGGGCCCAATACTATCTGCGCTTCCATCGCGCTCTTCTGGCCGATCAGGCTGGGCGTCACGTGGAGGCCCGCGCCGCCTACGAGCGCCTGTCTAAGAACGATCAGCGCACGCTGCGCGTGGCGCTGGCCTACGCGCGCAGCGCGGCCAACGCCGGCGATGCCAAACAGGCCCTCAACATCCTCAAGTCCCATGGCGAGCGCCTGAAGAGCGATCCCCACCCGCTCGCCAAAGCGCTGCAGGAGCAGATCGAACGGGGTGAGCGTCCGGATCTGCTGATCACGACGCCTGCTGACGGCATGGCCGAGGCGTTCTATGGCCTCGGCGAGGCGCTCACCGGCGAGGGGGGTGTGGGCTTTGGCGCTACCTACCTGCAATTTGCGCTCTATCTGAAGCCCGATTCGGTCTTTGCACTCGCCGCCCTCGCCAGTGCCTACGAGACGGCCAAGCGCTACGAGGATGCGATCGCCGCCTACGACCGCATCCCCAGGGGGACGCCATTGCAGATGAGCATCGACATCCGCAAGGCGTTGAACCTCACGCAACTGGAGCGGATCGACGACGCGCAGAAGCTTCTCGACGAGATCGCGCGCGAATATCCAGCAGAGATCCAGCCGCTCGACGCACTGGGCAACATCATGCGCGGCCAGAAGCGGTTCGCCGAGGCCGTTGATTACTACACGCGCGCCATCGCCCTCATCGACAAGCCCGAGCAGAAGCACTGGACGTACTATTATTCGCGGGGCACGAGCTACGAGCGCCTGAAGAAGTGGAGCCTTGCGGAGACCGACCTGCAGAAGGCGTTGCAGCTCAGCGCCGACCAACCCATGGTGCTCAACTACCTCGGCTACTCCTGGATCGATCAGAGCCGCAACCTCAAGCAAGGCCTCGCCCTCATCGAGAAGGCCGTGCGCCAGAAGCCCGACGACGGCTACATCGTCGACAGTCTGGGCTGGGCCTACTATCGGCTGGGCAACTTCAAGGAAGCCGTGAAACACCTTGAGCGCGCGGTCGAGCTGCGACCTGAGGATCCCGTCCTCAACGACCACCTGGGAGACGCCTACTGGCGCGTTCACCGCGAGCGCGAAGCGCGCTTCCAATGGGACCAGGCGCTGACGCTGAAGCCGGAGCCCGAGGACGCCGAAAAGATCAAGAAGAAGCTGATCAAGGGCCTGCCGGTCGTGGCTCAGGCGCGCCAGGTCAAGCGCCCCAACGAGGTGCAAAAGCGCGCCGACAAAGGCAAGAAGAGCACCGAGGTCAAGAATTTTCCATTCCAGTGACGGGACGGCGGCGCCAACGGATGAGCACCGAGGCCATGAGCGCACCCTTGTCCCGCGCGCAGGCTCTCAATGCCATTCCGCGAACTCGCCCGCGCCAAGATCAATCTCACCCTGACGGTGCTTGGTCGGCGCTGCGACGGTTATCATGACATCCTGAGCCTGGTGACCTTCGCCGACGTCGGCGATCGCGTAACGTTGCTTCCGGGCCGCGATCGCCAGGTGACGGTGTCCGGCTCGTTCGCCAGCGCCATCGAGGGTCCCAACCTCCTCGATAAAGCGCTCGACCTGCTGTGGAGACTGCAGCCCAACCTGCGGCTTGGCAGCGTCGAACTCGAGAAGGCTCTCCCCGTCGCGGCCGGTCTCGGTGGCGGATCAGCAGACGCTGCGGCACTGCTGCGGGCCGTGCGGCAGGCTAACCCTGGGCACGCCGCGGCCATCGACTGGCGCGGCCTCGCGGCGCGCCTTGGTGCCGATGTTCCCGTCTGTCTTGCGGGCAAGCCGGCCGTGATGACAGGCGTCGGCGACCAGATCGCACCGCTCGCCCCGTCACTTGCGCTGGCGCCGCTCGCTTGCGTCCTCGTCAACCCGGGCGTGCCGCTGCTCACGGCACGGGTGTTTGCCGCGTTCGATGCGCGCGCTGATGCCGCGCGCCATCGACACGAAGGACGCGCAGAAGGCAGCGCCGGGATTTTCGATTTTGAGTCGCTCCTCACCCACATGCGCGACCGCGGCAATGACCTCGAACCCGCCGCGATCTCCCTTCTCCCCGTGATCGCCGAGATCAAAAGGGCGCTCGCTGCCGAACCTGGATGCCGAATTGCCGCCATGTCCGGCAGCGGCCCAACGTGCTTTGGCATCTTTACCAACGAGGAGGCCGCACAGGGGGCGAGGCGCGCGCTTGCACGCGCACATCCGGCCTGGTGGATCCAGTCCACCCGCCTCGGCTGATCGCCACGCGATGTTGTTTGCGGCCGCGCGCACGCCCCAGCCGGAGCCGCATTTGGGTCGCATCCATCCGTGTCCAAAACAGAAGCTGGCTGCCCCTTGCTCAAGTTGGGCGCTGCGCCCGCGGATTGGCGACATCCTCGATGATGAGTTCGTGGCGATCGCGCCCGCCCCAGGTGTCGCGGCGCAGATGTCCGGCAACGTGAAGTGGCATGCCGCTCGAAGCGAGCAGCGCCTGCCCCAACGGCTGGTCGGCGACGCGAAAGGCCACGGCATCGATGCGCGAGCCGTCGCCGGCTTCCAGCACGCAGCGCACGTGCGCCTCGCCGACGGTCTTGGCGAACTTCACGCGATGCGCGGGAAACGCGAAGCGCGGCTGCGGATTGCCCTGGCCGTAGGGCCCCGCGCGATCCATGAGGTCGAGGAACTCGTCGTTGACCGCCGCCGGCGTCAACGCCCCGTCGATCGCCAGCGCGTGCGCCGCGCGGCTTGCGCGCGCCACCGCACTCAGGCGCGCGCACAGAAAGGTCTGTAAGGCATCGAATGAAGTGCGCTCCACCGTCAAGCCCGCGGCCATGGCGTGCCCGCCGCCCTTGGTGAGGTGACCTAGTTGCACGGCCGCGCGCACTGCGGCGCCGATATCGATCCCGTCGACCGATCTGAGCGACCCGGTGCCGAGGCCCGACCCCTCCCAGGCGATCACACAGGCGGGTCGCCGAAAGCGCTCGGTGAGCCGGCTCGCCACCAACCCCACAACGCCCTTATGCCAGCCCTCGCCGGCAACCACGAGCAGCGGTAGCTCTGGATCGGACTCCAGGAGCCGGTCGGCGCTTGCTGCGGCCTCCTCGACGATGCGGGCCTCGATGGCTTTGCGCTCGCGGTTGAGCTTGTCGAGCAATACGGCGATGCGCTGGGCCTCCATTGCATCGCCGGTCGCCAACAGGCGCGCGCCCAGCGCGGCATCGCCGATGCGCCCACCGGCATTGATGCGCGGGCCTAACACGAAGCCGAGGTGATAGGGTGTTGGCGCCACGGCGAGCCCCGCGGCATCGGCCAGCGCCCTGAGGCCGACGTTGCGACGCCCCCGCATGGCCTGCAGTCCTTTTGCCACATAGGCGCGGTTGAGACCTTGAAGCGGGACTACGTCGCAGACGGTCGCAAGGCCCACGAGGTCGAGCAGCGCCAGTAGATCGGGCGCGGGCGTGCCGCAGTTGTAGGCGCCGCGCTGACGCAATTCGCGCGTGGTGGCGACGAGCAGCATGAAGGTGACACCGGCCGCACAGAGGTTGCCGAGGCCCGACAGATCGTCGTGCCGATTGGGATTGACGATGGCCACCACGTCCGGAAGGCGCTCGCCGGCCTGGTGGTGATCGACGACGATGACATCGGCCCCCAGAGGCGCGGCTGCCCCAAGCGCCTCGACGCCGGTGGTGCCGCAATCGACCGTGACGATCAGGCGGGAGCCTTCCCTCACAAGGCCCTCGATGGCCTCACGGTTGGGGCCATAACCTTCGGTCATGCGGTCGGGAATATAGATGCGCGCTTGGTGCCCGTGCGCCACGAGAAAGCGCTGGACCAGCGCGGCCGAGCAGGCGCCATCAACGTCATAGTCGCCGAACACCGCGATCGGCTCGCCGGCCGCAATCGCCTGCGCAAGACGGACCGCGGCCTTATCCATGTCGCGCACCGTGCTCGGGTCGGGCATCAGGGCGCGCACCGTGGGATCAAGCGCGATCGTCACCTGATCGATGCCGACGCCCCGTGAGGCGAGCACGCGGCCCAGCAGTTCCGCCAGTCCATGGCGCTGACTGATGGCAACCGCGGTCTTGGCCGCGGCGGCATCGAGCCGATCGCGCCAGGCAAACCCGCGCACGGAAGCGTGCACGCCGAGATAGGCGTCGCAATGCTCATGCGGTTCGGGTTGGATTTTGTGAACTGCCCCCATGCACCCCGCCCCGTCGCTCCGACGAGCATCCTATGCCAGGCGGGTGTGATAGAGACATCGATTCGGCGCCGCGCTCCACAGCTTAATTCCTGACGAGCGAACGCGCCCCGACTGGCTTTTGGCGCTCACTCGCCATGCCGCGGCAGGCACGTTTCGGGTCCGCGCGCAAGCCAAGCGCGGTCGAGCACGCCAGCGCACAGACTTGGCCAGCGGACTGACTGGCCAGGGGAGCGGCCAGGGGAGCGCGGCCTGGGAAGCGCGGCCAGGGAAGCGCGGGCCTGGG
>Ga0066388_100002655_pt1 | contig 11088 bp, 8 predicted proteins | sample PanSoiMetaGPlot6_FD_64539 | JGI IMG/M metagenome (GOLD analysis project Ga0066388, IMG submission 64539) | Tropical forest soil microbial communities from Panama analyzed to predict greenhouse gas emissions - Panama Soil - Plot 6 (Hybrid Assembly) | ecosystem: Environmental > Terrestrial > Soil... | reverse complement strand
AGATCTTCTGCGTCGGCTGGGTTGCCGGTCATCCGCAGCGCGGCCGCATAGAGCCGACCCAGATGCGGCAGCGTGTCCCGCTCGAAGCGAGCGCTCCGCGCCACGGCAGTCTCGCCGAGCAGTCCGTCACCGGCCGTGTCGGCTTCCGCTGACAAGCGACGGCGAGTCTTGCGAGGTCCGTCAGAACGAGCGATGGATCGCGCGGTCTCGGTCATCCGCGCCACCTCCTTCCTGCCTGCTCTGGGCTCAACTTTGTGTCCTCTACCGTTAGACCAGATGACGGCCCCAGATGTGACATCTGGCTGTCGGTGGGGCGTGGCAGAGTCGGCATCGACGTTCCCGGAGGTGTCCGATGGCGGTGTCGTACCAGCTGGTGATCGACTGCACATCACCCGAACCGCTCGCGCACTTCTGGGCCGCAGCCTTGCATTACGTCATCGCACCTCCGCCGCCCAACTTCGACTCGTGGGATGACTTCTACAGGTCGATCGGTGTGCCCGAGGCCGAGCTTGGATTTGGCGCCGACCGCATCGAGGATCCGAACGGTGAGGGTCCGAGCATCTGGTTCCAGATCGTCCCCGAGAAGAAGTCGATCAAGAACCGTATCCACATCGACGTGAACGCGAGCGGTGGCCGCGATTCGTCCCTCGACGCTAGGCGCGAGCGGGTCGAGGCTGAGGCAGCACGGCTCGTGTCTCTGGGTGCTACGCGGCTGCGCACAAACGCCGAGGAAGGTCTGGACCACTATGCGGTCGCGATGACCGATCCCGAAGGAAACGAGTTCGACATCAACTGACCGCTGCTGAATGCCATCCGCGGACGTTAGTTGGCGACGTATGCGGTTCGCCGGTATAGGTCGGGGCGATCGAGTGAGTCCAAGAGCGCGGTGGCCAGGTCGGCATAGGTGATGCTGCGCGCCTTGGCCAGTGGCCGGTCCGCGTCCAGGCGGTAGCGGCCGGTCGGCTCCCTGCTGACCAGTCGAGGAGGGCGAAGGCAGACCCAGTCGAGATCAGTTCCGCCCAGCAGCGCCTCCATCCGGCGCATGTCGTCATAGGTAGCGCCGAACACACGCTCCAGGATCGGAATGATCACGTGCCGCTGCATGAACGGTTGCTCGGCACGAGGTCCGGCCGGGACGGCCGAGATCACGGCGAGCTTTCTGATCCCGTGAGCGTCCATCGCGTGCACGACGTTCGCGATCCCCTCGGAGTAGACGACGGTCGGCTCTTTGGACGTTCCGATCCCGAGCGTTGACACCACGGCATCAGTCCCGGCCAGTAGCTCAGCCAGGCTGGCGCGGTCGAGCACATCCGCTGCAGCGCTGACCAAGCCCCGGTGGGACGGCAAGGCCCTAGGGTGCCGTGCGAGCGCAACCACATCCTGTCCCCGCGCGAGCGCTTGCTCGACGACCTGCACGCCGGTCCGTCCCGTCGCCCCCACAACACCGAGCTTCATGATTCTCCGTCGCAAGACTCGGTGCTGGGTCGATCGACGCTGCGTGGGCGCCGTCCACGCGTCCCTGGCAACATTGACAAGCGGGCCCTTTACTCGCCCAAGATGAGGGCGGCGACCTGCTGCGGCTGGTCGACCTGGACGTAGTGCCCGGCGTCGTCCAGCAGGTGCAGCTCGCTGTTGGGGAACAGCGCGGCGAACCGCCTGGCGACCCGAGGATTCATGTACCGGTCGCCCGTCCCGAAGACCACGCGGACCGGTGGCTCGAAGCGGCGCAGCTCGGGAAGGCGCCGCCGGCGGGCGGCCACCGCGGTGAGCAGGTCGTCGTTGAGCCGCCAGAACGCCGGCCGGGCGAACCGGTACTGCTCGTACAGCTGCGCGACCAGCGGCCCGCGCACCGCGGCGTCGGCGATGAACCCGCCAACCTGCCAGGCGTACAGGCGCCGGTCCAGGCCGGGTCGCCAGCGAACCAGGGCGCGGGCGGCGCTGCGGACCAGCGGCGTGGAGTACAAGGCGATCGCCGGCGGGCGGCGCAGGCTCGGGGTCCAGTGGTAGTAGGTGTTGAGCAGCACCAGCGTCGCGACCCGTCCCGGATTGGCCAGCACCCAGTCGATCGCCGGCAGCCCGGAGGCGTCGTGCGCCACCAGCACCAGCTCACCGGCGCCGACGTGCGCATCGAGCGCGCCGACGACGGCGGCGAGGTCGCCGGCCTGGTTGGACGCCGTGTACGGATAGCCCTGCGGCTTGTCCGACCGGCCCCAGCCCAGGAAGTCGAAGCGCACCACCGGCCGGCGCCCGGCAAGATACGGGAGCAACCGGTCGTAGAGGTGGGTGCTGTCGGGGAAGCCGTGCATCAGCACCAGCGGCACGCCGCTCCCGGGTGTCAGCTCGGCGTACAGCCCGTACGCTCCTCGCCGCACGGTCAGCCTGCGGCTGGTCAGGTCCACAGCACTCCTCCTCGCCCTCCGAGCGAGCAGCCCAGGTACCCCTGCGACGCTACCCGGCAGCCCAAGGGACGGAATCCGTCACGTATAGGTAGCCGCTGACCTCGGAATCGATCATCTAGGTGTCGCCACAGCCGAGCAGCCGCCGCGTCGTAGGCCGCCAGCTCCTCCTGGCTGAGGCGGCGGATGATCCTGAACGCGTCCCCGTCCCGGACGGCCAGGTGCTCCAGCGTGCGCACCCTCATGGCGTCGTCATTGTGCGCCGGTTGGTGGGCTCACGGGGCGCGGGTGGTGGCCCCGTTGTGCTCGGCCATCAGCCGCCGGTGCGCTCGCGGGCGGCGGCCAGCTCCTCCTCGCGCTCCTCCAGGGTCCGTTCCAAGTCCAGGCCCCGCTGCTGCAGGCGGGCCCTGCCGCATCGCCCGCTCGACCAGGTGCGCGTCACGGCCGGCGGGCAGGTGCAGCAGCAGCACGTAGCGGGTGGCCCGCTCGACCAGGGTGCCGACCGCTGACCTGCAGTCCTTACCGATGAGCAGGTCGCCTCCCCAGTGGCCGGGCACGGCCCGGTCGGCGGCCTCGGCGGGCCGCTGGCTGATCATCACCATGTCCCGGAGCTGGCCGGTGTTCTCCACCCGACCCCGGGGGCGGCGCTTTGCCCGCCCGGTCCGCAGGCAGCGGGCCAGCTCCCGGCGCAGCTCGCCGCGGCCCTGCACGTACAGGCCTGGTAGATGTTTCGTGGCTCACCCGCATCATGGGATCGCCGGGGAACTCGATCCGCAACCGGGCCGAGACCTGCACCGGCGACCACCATTCGGCCAGCCAGCTACTTGGTGATTGTCGGTGTAGGGGGCCGCCGACGACGGTCCCTTGCCGTCCAAACCACGATAGGCAGCGGGCCGTCCGTCTCATCCGGGAGGACACGCCGCGACGATCTGACGCGCAGGCACGCGGACAGACCGCAACGCCGATTTGACCTTCACTTGCCGACGAGTTCGTCGAACTGCCTCGAGTCAAAGAGGACATAGTTTTCGCAGACCAGCCCGTCACGCACTCGGGTACGGTCCATCCCAACGAGCTCGAAGGGACCGCTGGCCCCGGTCGCGTGCATCACCCATCGGGAGAAGCCGAACTCGCCGTCCGCGGTCATCGTGTGCTCGGCCACGTCGAGGTGGAGATCAGGGAGGAGTCCGAGCAATTCCTCCAGTGCCTTCACGTACTGCTCGGCGCCGCGAACGGTCCTCCCACCTGGCCAATAGCCGACGACGTCATCGGTAATGATCGACGGGATGTACGTCAGATCGGGCTCAGCCCAGAACTCGGCGAACAGATCCGTCGTCCAGCCGGCCGCGAAGAGCTCCTGCAGCCGTGCTTTGCGCTCATCAGTTGTCACCTCGAACCTCCGGTTGGGGTTGGACATCGATTCCAGATCCTCCGATCCTCCAGGCCGCGAAGGCGCGAGTCGATTACCTGCGAGGTAAGGCTGACGGTGAAGCGTCGCGGCTACGATCCGGACATGGTCACCAGAGGTGGGCCGTCGGCGGGGACGCTGCTGCGTGAGTGGAGGCATCGGCGAAACCTCAGCCAGCTCGAAGTCGCGATGCGATCGGCGATCTCAGCGCGGCACCTCAGCTTTATCGAGACCGGACGCGCGCAGCCGAGCCGTCAGATGGTCCTCCGCCTCGCCGACCACCTGGATGTTCCACTGCGCGAACGCAATCACCTGCTCCTTGCGGCCGGATTCGCCCCGGTCTTCGGTGAGCACTCACTGAACGAGAAGGAGATGGGGCCGATCCGTGCAGCGCTCGAGCGATTCCTGTCCGCGCACGAGCCCTATCCGGCATTGGTCGTGGACCGCCGGTGGGACATCGTTGCCGCGAACCGAGGCATCGCCTACGTCACCCGAGGAGTCGCGGATGATCTCCTTGCGCCGCCCGCAAACGCGCTGCGGATCGCGCTGCACCCACGAGGCCTGGCCCCCCGAATCTCCAACTTCGCCGAATGGAGCGGCTACCTGCTCACCCGGTTGCGCCGCGACATCGACACCACCCGCGATCACAGACTCGAAGCACTTTATGAAGAGGTCAGCGCCTACCCGGGAGTCACCGCCGAGCATGATCGCGGAATCTCGCCGAACCCGAACGACATCCTGCTGATACACGAGCTGCGTGTCGACGACGCACAACTCGCGCTCTTCAGCACCGTGACAACGTTCGGAACCGCCCGCGACCTCACGCTCGCAGAACTCACGATCGAGGCCTTCTACCCGGTCGACGCGTCAACTGCCGAAGTCCTTGCCGTTGCTGTCGGCGACGCTCAGCCAAACCAACACAGGTCGTAGCCGCCAGGCTCGGCCGGAGTGCTGTGGCGTCGGGCCACTTGACCGGCCGGATTCAGCGGGGTGACGAAGGAACGGCCCACAGAGGCCGCCTTCTAGACTTCTCGCGTGGTCGTTTGCCCGGTCTGCGGAGAGGAGAATCCGGGCCGGGCCCGATTCTGCCTGGCCTGCGGCTCTGCGCTGGCTGCCGAGCAGGCCGGTGGCAGAGAAGAGCGAAAGCTCGTCTCCGTGCTGTTCTGCGACCTGGTCGGATTCACGGCCCGGTCCGATGAAGCGGATCCCGAGGATATCCGGGCAACCCTCGCCCCCTACCATGCACGTCTCCGGAGGGAGATCGAACGGTACGGCGGCACCAGCGAGAAGTTCATCGGTGACGCCGTTATGGCGGTGTTCGGGGCTCCGGTCGCCCACGAGGACGACGCCGAAAGGGCTGTTCGGGCCGCGCTCCGCATCATTGATTCGATCGGAGAGCTCAACGCGGAGCGGGCGGACGGAAGCCTAGCCGTCCGGATCGGGATCAACACTGGCGAGGCGGTTGTCGCCCTTGGGGCGCACCCGGAGAAGGGTGAGGGCCTGGTCACCGGCGATGTGGTCAACACCGCCGCTCGGCTTCAGACCGTGGCGCCCATCGACGGCGTCCTCGTGGGGGAGGTCACCTACCGGGCCACGAAGGAGCTGATCCAGTACGAGGCGCTCGACCCAGTCATGGTCAAAGGCAAGGCGAGGCCCATCGCTATCTGGCGGGTGGTGCAGGCCCGGAGCCGGTTCGGCGTCGACGTTGAGCAGCGCGCGCGAACGCCATTTGTCGGCCGTGACCACGAGCTCGCGCTCCTCGTCCAGACGTTCGCCCGAGCGGTCGACGAGCCCTCGGTCCAGCTCGTCACCATCACTGGCGAGCCCGGGGTCGGGAAGACACGGCTCCTATGGGAACTCCGCGCCCACCTGGACGACCAGCCCGAGCGCATCGACTGGAGGCAAGGCCGGTGCCTCCCCTACGGGGAAGGAGTGACCTACTGGGCGCTTGGCGAGATGATCAAGGCACAGGCCGGCGTGCTCGACTCGGACCCGGCAGAGGCCGTCATGTCGAAGCTGCAGAGAGCGCTCTCTACGGTTACCGCGGACGGGGCCGAGCGCGATTGGCTGAGGGGGCGGCTGGCCCCGCTGGTGGGGGCGAGCGGGGCCGAATCGGAGCGGGACAGTCGCGAGGAAGCGTTCACTGCGTGGACTCGGTTCCTGGAATCGCTTGCTGCCCGGCGGCCACTGGTCTTGGTGTTCGAGGACCTCCACTGGGCGGACGGCCCCTTGGTGGAGTTCGTCGAGCATCTTGTCGAGTGGTCCAGCGGGGTTCCCATGTTCGTCGTGTGCTTGGCTCGCCCAGAACTTTATGAGCGGCATCCACAGTGGGCCGGCGGCCAGCGAAACTCCACGACCATCTCGCTGTCGCCGCTTTCCGGGCATGACACCGCCAAGCTCCTTTCGGCGCTCCTTGAGCAAGCGGTCCTGCCTGCCGAAGTTCAGGCGGAACTCCTCGAACGGGCCGGAGGCAACCCCCTGTATGCGGAGGAGTTCGTCCGCATGCTCATCGACCGGGACATTCTGCAGCGTCATGGTCGAGCCCTTCGGATCGCGGCTAGGGAGGGTGGCATCCCCATGCCCGAGACCGTGCAGGCGTTGATCGGCGCTCGGCTCGACACGCTAAGCGCAGAGCGGAAGGACCTCCTGCGGAACGCCGCGGTGGTCGGGAAGGTGTTCTGGTCTGGCGCGGTCGCCGCGATGGCCGGGCTCGACGAGGACAACGTGCGGACCGGCCTTCACGACCTGTCGCGGAAGGACCTGGTGCGAACGATGCGGGTCACCTCCGTCCAGGACCAGGTCGAATACTCGTTCTGGCATGCGCTGGTTCGGGACGTGGCCTACGGGCAGATCCCCCGGGCCGGACGAGCGGCGAAGCACGTGGCCGTGGCGGCCTGGATCGAATCCGCCGTCGGCGAGCGAATGACCGATCAGGCCGAGTTCCTCGCCTATCACTACGAACGAGCCCTGGAGCTCTCGGCGGCCGCCGGCGGCGAAGCCGGCGATGCGCTTCGAAAGAAGGCCGCGAGAGCCCTTGAGATGGCCGGCGATAGGGCCCAGCAACTCGACATCGTCAAGGCCTTGGACTTCTATCGACGGGCGGAGGCCCTGCTCCAGCCGAATGATCCGTTGTTCCCCGTGCTTCACGTGCGAACTCTGGCTGCGGCCGCCGAACTGCGGGAGGCAACCTGGTCCGAGGTGGCCGACGCGTACGAGGCAGCCATCGCCCATTTGCGGACGCACGGCGACCTCGTGAGCGCAGGGGACATGCTGCGTGAGTACGGAGCCGCTGTAAGGGCCGCCGGCTTCACCGAAAAGGCAGAACGGATCAACGATGAGGCCGTCGAACTCCTCGAGCCTGCCGGACCGAGCCGCGAACTGGTAGCGGCCTATTCCGCCCGGGCTGGTGGTCACATGCTCGCCGGGCGGTACTGGGAGTGGAAGACGTGGACCCAGACGACGCTGGATCTCGCCGAGCGCCTCGGCCTCGACGACTACCGGATGCGCGCTCTGCAGTATCGCGGGAGCTATCGCATCATGGCGGGGGATCTGGACGGCCGGGCAGATCTCGATGAGGCACTCCGCCTCGGCCTGCGCTTGGGGCTGGGTAGGGAAACCGCCATCGCCTACACGAACCTCGCGGACGCTGTCTCCAGCGTCGATGGGCCAAGCGCGGGGCTCGCTCTGTATCAGGAGGGGATTGCCTTCGCCGAACGCCGCGGCATCGGCGGAGCTCGGATGTGGCAGCTGGCGGAGACCACGTGGCGGCTGTTCGACCTCGGCCGGTGGGACGAGATCCTCGAGGTGGCCGAGGAGGTCCGGCGGTGGTTCGGCGGCCAGAGCCATTGGATGCAGGTCGTGATGGCCGGGACCCAGGAGGCCCGGGTAAGGGCCTATCGCGGCGAGCTCGCTCGCGCTGCGGAGCTGATGGAGGAGTTGCTTCCGGCGGCCAGGCAGGGCGGCGACATCCAGGCGTACCACCCAGCGCTCACCACGGCTGCCCTGATCGCCCAGCAGACGGGCCGGCGGGATCGAGCTGCCGAGCTACTCGACGAGCTGCAAGAGGATCTTTCGGACGCTGGCTACAACCGCGCGTACGGCATCCTGGACGGGGTGCTGGTGGCGCGGGCGCTCGAGGACGCGGACCGCGCCGGGCGCATCGCCAGCGTGGAGGAACCGTTCATCCCCGCCTCGCCGGTGGGAAAGGCGTTGATCGAGGCCAGCCAGGCCGAGGCGGCCGAGATGAGCGGCCGCTACGAAGATGCGCTCGCTGGGTTCGAGCATGCCGAATCGTCGTGGACCACGCTGGACCATGTCTTCCACCGCGGGCTAGCACTGCTTGGGGAGGCGCGGTGCCTGGCGGCCCTGAAGCGGTCGGCCGAGTCCTTCGAGCCCGCGCGGGAGGCACAGGAGATCTTCCTCTCGCTTGGAGCCCATGCCCTGGCGGCGGACGCCGAGGCGTTGGTGGTAGAGCCCACGGCGGCCAGCTCCTGAAGGTCGGCCCAGCCGCGGGGCTCGCGCCGGAGGCGACCTCACGCTCGCGGTTCGGCCGCGATGGTTCGCGCGAGCTCTGGTTCCAGCTGTCAGCAGTCGGTCGGCTCGCTAAGTCGCAACACCGTGCGGATGTAGGCGATTCGGAGGCCGGCACGCTCCAGTGTGCGCTGGCTGGCTGAGCCGAAGGTCGTCAGCGAAGCGACGAGGTCACAGCCGAGGTCGGCCGAGTCGGCGATGCGTCGCGCGACGAGCGCCGTCTGGCAGCCTCGCCGCCGGAATGCGGGAAGGGTGGAGGCCTGCGCCAGATAGCCGACGCGGTCGTGCGGCGCGAGCACGCCCGCGCCCGCCTCATGACCGTCCACCACCGCGGTATAGAAGGTGATGTCGTTCCGTAACCCAGCGGCCGCGATTCCGGGAGCGTCCACCGCACGCGCCGCGGCCGAAACGCCGTGGCCGGCGAGCAAGAGATCCGCAAATCGTCGTGCGTCCGCACCGCCAACGCGGCGAATCTCGACGTTCGGGGGCGACGGCCGCGCGTATGCGGTCCCGAAAAGCACACTGAGACTCTCGACGGGCCGCGCACCGGCCTCGGCGAGGTGGGCCGCGACCTCCTCAGCGCCCGGTGGCAGCTCAATCCACGGCCGCAGTCCGAGCGACCGGTAGAAGGACAACACCTCCACGAGCACGGCGGGTTCCGCGAAGGCTAGGCCGTGAATGCGGTTCATGAAGTCGAGATCGGGACGACCGGGAGTGGCTGCCGCGACCACGTCACCGAACCGCTCCAGGTGGATCCCGGCCGGGTTATCGCCTGATGCGTGGCCTTCGAGCCACGCGACTGCGAAGGCGTCGATGGCCCCTTCGAGACGGCGCACCAGCTCGTCCGTCACGAATACGATCTCGAGTTCCACGCAGCGACGATACGTCTCCTCTCACAGACCTGATGAACCCCCGCGCACCAGCGCGCCATGAGTGGCCGTGACCGCACTATTCTCGATGCGCCGACCCTGATCTATCCTCCCCTGAAAGGGGGAGGCACATGGCGGTCGCTGCCGACCACCTCGTCGGCCGTATCGACGAGCTCGGTTCGCTTGAGGAGGCGCTCGACGAGCTCGATCGCAGCGGCTCGGCGGCGATCGAGCTGGTCGGTGAAGCCGGGATCGGCAAGACGCGGCTGCTCCGTGAGCTGACGGCGCGTGCCGAGCTGCGCGGACAGCTCGTGCTCTTGGGATCGGCGTCGGAGCTTGAGCGCGACCTGCCGTTCTCCGTCTTCGTGGACGCGCTCGACGAGTACCTCGAGAGCCTCGCGCCAGGCCGTTTCGCCTTACTTGACCACGACGTGCAATCTGAGCTTGCGCATGTTTTCCCGTCTCTGTCGGCACTCGCAACCGCCGGAGACGTGGCGCTCCAGCACGAGCGCTATCGCAGCCACCGCGCGGTGCGCGCGCTGCTCGAGCAGCTTGCGGCGGCGAGGCCGCTCGTGCTCGTGCTCGACGACGTCCACTGGGCAGACTCGGCGTCGGTCGAGCTGCTCGGAGCGCTGCTGCGCCGGCCACCGGCCGCATCGGTGCTCATGGCACTCGCCCGCCGCCCCAGCCAGCTGCCGGACCGTCTCTCGGTCGCCCTCGAGCGGGCGCATCGGGAGGCGGTGCTGACCCGCATCGGGCTCAGCGCTTTGACCGCCCACGAGTCCCGGGAGCTTCTGGGCGTAACGGTCAACGCCGCCGACGCGGACGTCCTCTACGAGGAGAGCGGTGGAAACCCGTTCTATCTCGAGCAGCTCGCCCGGTCGTTCAACCGCGCAGAAGGGGTTCCCCCGACCTCCGAGGTCCCATTGGCCGGCATTGGGGTCCCGTCAGCCGTGGCTGCAGCGCTGAGCGAGGAGCTCGCCCTCCTCTCGGACAGCGGACGCCTCGTGCTTGAAGGTGCTGCGGTCGCGGGCGATCCATTTGAGCCCGAAATGGCGGCCGCTGCCGCCGGGACATCTGAGGCCGCCGCGATGGACGCAGTCGACGAGCTCCTGCACCTCGACCTCGTTCGTGCGACAGACGTCCCTAGGCGCTTCCGCTTCCGACACCCGCTCGTCCGCCGCGCGATCTATTCGACCACTCCCGCCGGCTGGCGCCTAGGTGCCCACGAGCGGTGCGCCGAGGCGCTCGCGGCGCGGGGGGCTCCGGCGGCGGCTCGCGCCCACCACGTCGAGCGCTCGGCGCGCGAGGGCGACATCGCCGCCGTGGCCGTCTTGCGCGAGGCCGGCGAAGCAGCCGTGCGGCTGGCGCCTGCAAGCGCCGCACACTGGTTCATGCACGCAATGCGCCTGCTCCCGCAGACCGCATCGGCGCAGGAGCGCGTCGAAATCCTTCTCGCCCGAGCGGGGGCGCTGGCCGCCACCGGGAATTTCGCCGAGAGCCACGAGGCGTTGCTCGAGGGCCTGGCGACTGTCCCGGACGAGTCAACCGCGCTCCACACCAGGCTCACGACGGCGTGCGCCAGGGTCGAGCATCGCCTCGGGCAGTACGAGCAGGCCCACTCGCGTCTCGTGAGTGCTCTTGGTGGCCTGCCGGAGCCGGTATCGGCCGAGTCGGTCGCGCTGCTGATCGAGCTCGCGGTGAACGAGTTTTATCGCTCGAAATACCAGTCGATGCACGACTGGGCCAAGCGAGCGGTGAGCGCCGCGGAAGTACTCGAAGATGCGCCTCTGATGGCCGCGGCGCTCGCCATGCCAGCGCTCGCGGCCGCCATGACCGGAGCGGGTGAACGAGCTCAATCCGAGCGTGCCCATGCCGTGGGCCTCGT
>Ga0066388_100002654_pt1 | contig 11088 bp, 10 predicted proteins | sample PanSoiMetaGPlot6_FD_64539 | JGI IMG/M metagenome (GOLD analysis project Ga0066388, IMG submission 64539) | Tropical forest soil microbial communities from Panama analyzed to predict greenhouse gas emissions - Panama Soil - Plot 6 (Hybrid Assembly) | ecosystem: Environmental > Terrestrial >... | reverse complement strand
TGTCGCGCCGTTACATGCAGGAGATGATTCCGTTCGTCGGTCCGCACATCGACGTGATGGCGCCGGACATGGGCACTGATGAGCAAGTCATGGCGTGGTTCATGGACACCTACTCAGTTCACCAGGGCTACAGCGTGAGCGAAATCGTGACCGGCAAGCCGGTCGCCATCGGCGGAACGGAAGGCCGTCGAGAAGCGACCGGGCGCGGCGTCGTTTACCTGGTCGAGCGCGCGATGAACATGCTGAAAATGGATCCAGAAAAATGCACCGCCATTGTGCAGGGCTTCGGCAACGTCGGGTCCGTCGCGGCTCTTTCGTTAGCCTACAAGAGCGGCGTCAAAGTCGTTGGCATTAGCGACGCACATGCGGCGATCTACAATCCAAAAGGAATTGATATTCAAGCCGCCGAGCAACACATTTTTAAAAAAGGAACCCTGCGGGCGTTCGCCCAGGACCATCATGTCGATCCGAACGAACTTCTCGTCATGCCGTGCGATATCCTGGTCCCGGCAGCGGTCGATCGCGTTATTAACGGGAAGAACGCTGGCCAGCTTAAATGCCGCATCCTGGCCGAAGGTGCCAACGGGCCAACTACGCCAGAGGCAGACCTGATTCTGGAAAAACGCTGGGACGAAATTTTTGTGATCCCGGACATTTTATGTAACGCTGGCGGCGTAATTGTTTCTTACTTCGAGTGGGTGCAGGGGCTGCAATCCTACCTGTGGACGGAGATGGAAGTGACCGACAAGCTTTTTCGCATCCTGGAACATTCGTTTGCGCAAGTCATCAGACGCGCGAAAGCGCACAAAATTTCTCATCGCACCGCGGCCATGGCGATTGGCGTCGAGCGCGTTCTCAAAGCTAAAAAAGTGCGCGGCCTGTTTCCGTGAGTCTTTTTTGTAGCCACGCCCCTGTGGGGCGTTGCATTGTTCGAGAGCAGAGCGTCTCGGACAGCGCATAGAGCTGTGCTTACAGCGCATCCGTATTTACACACCTACAATGAAGTTTTCGCACAGCGAAGAAGACCGCGAGGGAAAGCATCTCGACGTCCTGATCGACAAGGAGAGCGGTCTGCGGATTGTGGTTTCTCGCCTGGGTGCGGAATTGATCAGTCTCGCGAGAGTTAACGAGACAGGTCAATGGACTGGTTTCCTTTATCGGGACAACGACATTTCAAAGCCCGCTCAAGGCTGGGCGAATCATGCAACGGTGATGGGTTACTATCTCCATCGGCTGAAAGATGGACGTAGTTGGTACCGGGGCCGCGAGATCAAAGGCGGCAATCACGGTTTTCTCCGCTCCAAGACGTGGCATTTCGCTGGAACTTCTCTTCAAGGAAGCGGCGCATCACTCCAATATGGGATAACGCCGAATGATTTCTCAGCAGAAGAATATCCGCTGAAAGTTAGCGTGAACCTCACCTACGGGATCGATGCGAATAAAGTTGGCGTGATTTTCGAGTTTCGAAACGATGAGCCTGAGCTGACTGCACATGTTTCTTTTGGATTGCATCCTGGATTCGCGGCGACATCCTTTGAAACTTTTCATCTTCAAATGCCCAGGGGGCTTTACCGTCGATACTTTTCGCCAGGAAATTATCTCTCGGGAGAGACGCGTGATATTGAGTTTGCCGGCGGCGAAATGCCATTTTCCAAAACGGAATTACCTGGTTCCATTATTCTGGAACTGCTCGACGTTCCGAGGCGCCGATTTTCCTATGTCGATCCATCCAGCGGCCGCTGGGTGTCTCTCGATTTAGCGAGCGTGCCTTACCTGACCCTCTGGTCCGATGGCGGACCATTCCTTTGCGTCGAACCATGCTGGGGACTCACTGATCGTCATGAACAGCGCGCCTTTGAGAATAAGGACGGGATTCAAACGATCGCGCCCGGTGGCGTACTGCGCGCATCGTTCAGCATGGCCCCGGAACTTGCCTCCTGCGATTAGCCAGCTCACTGACGACTGACAAATAACCATTATGCCAGCTACTTCACTTCGCGCCTTGCTCGCGCACTCAATTGATTATGCGGGAATGTTCCCGCCATGCAGTCTAGGTCTTGAACCAGCGCTGAGAAATCAGGCTGAATATCTCCGCTCTGCCGACGCATCGATGCTTGGCGCGTTCGTTCTTTCCACCGAACAATTCGATGCGACCAAACAACTTCTTTCGCAATTTGATGCTCAGCATCCACTTCGCGTCGCTGCGCTCGGACCAAAGACCGCGAACGCAGGAGCTTTTCTTGGAACGCTCGATGATGCGGACGCGGCAATTCGCTCGTTATCGAAGTACAACGTCGATCTAATATCAGTCAGCCACCTTGAGATGTTTTTGCCGCACGATGTCGATATCTCGTCGCTGAAGCAGGCGAGATCGATTCTCGGTGATTTACCCGTTTTCTGGGAAGCGCCGCCTGATAGAGCGGAACAAACCATTGCGTTGCTCGCCGAATTTAATGCTGACTCAGCGACCTTCGGCTACAAACTGCGCACCGGTGGAGTGACCGCGGATGCGTTTCCCAGTTCGCTGCAGATTGCCAAAGCGCTCGTGACCGCTGCTACGCATCAATTGCCGATCAAGTTTACAGCCGGTCTCCATCATCCGCTGCGACAACACCGAGAGGAAGTCCAAACAAAAATGCACGGCTTTCTGAATGTGTTGGGAGCGGCGGTGCTGGCTGCGGAGCATCGATGGGACACAAATCAAACCGTGAGGATGCTCGAAGACGAAAATGTGGATTCATTCTCATTCACTGACGATTTTTTTGAGTGGCGCGAATGGCGCATCGACATTAAACGGCTGCAATATCGCCGCCGTTTCGTTGTGTCGTTTGGGAGTTGTAGCTTCGATGAGCCGCGCGAGGATTTGCGCGCGTTGAAATTGCTGTAGGGTAGGGACGCCGCGCTGCGGCGTCCGGTCGGCGCAGCCCGCCGACTCTGCCAAATATGCTACTGAAATCATTCATCGACGTTTCGCCTGATTCGCATTTTCCCATCCAAAATCTTCCATTCGGCATTTTTCAGCCGAAAGGAGGCAAACCGCGCGCCGGGGTCGCCATCGGCGATTTTGTCGCCGATCTTTCTGTTCTCGAAGAACTCGGACATTTCCGTTCGCCGGAATTTCGAGGCCAAAAACCTTTTTCAGAAGCCTCGCTGAATGCGTTCCTGGCGCTGGGTCGTCCGGCATGGCGCAAGGCGCGCGCGATCCTTCAACGTCTTCTCTCGTCCAAAGCGCCGATTCTGCGCGACAACGCGAGGCTGCGTGCGCGGGTGTTTCATCCGCAAAAGAGCGTCACCATGAAATTGCCCGTGCGCATTGCAAATTACACCGATTTCTATTCGTCTTATCACCATGCTCATAACGTGGGAACGATGTTGCGCGGCCCGGAAAACGCGTTGATGCCAAATTGGAAATGGTTGCCTGTGGCCTATCACGGACGCGCGAGCTCGGTTGTGATCAGCAGCACCGATGTGCGTCGACCGGAAGGACAGGTCAAGCCGCCCGATGCCTCGATGCCCACATTCGGTCCGACCAAGAGCCTTGATTACGAACTTGAGATGGCGTTCCTGATTGGCCCGGGAAATTCGTTAGGCGAACCAGTGCCGATTGACCGCGCGGTTGATCACATCTTCGGGTTGGTTCTAATGAACGATTGGAGCGCGCGCGATATTCAGGCGTGGGAATACCAGCCGCTCGGTCCGTTCCTGGCGAAGAATTTTTGCACCAGCATCTCGCCGTGGGTGGTGACACTGGAGGCACTTGAGCCTTTCCGAAAACCGCTTCCGACGCAGGATCCCAAGCCGATGCCGTACCTGAGAGTAAAGGATGATTTTACTTACGACATCCAACTCGAAGCGAGCTTGCAAACTTCATCGATGAATGCGGCGCACGTTATCACGCGCACCAATTTTCAAAATCTGTACTGGAGCATTACCCAGCAACTCGCCCATCACACGATTAGCGGCTGCAATTTGCAGCCCGGCGATCTGCTCGCGAGTGGAACAATCAGCGGATCAACAGAAGAGTCGCGCGGTTGCATGTTAGAGCTGACCTGGCGCGGCGCGAACCCGTTAAAGCTTCCGAATGGCGACACCCGCAAATGGCTCGAAGACGGAGACCGCCTCATCATCACCGGCTGGTGCCAGGGCGACGGTTACCGCGTCGGCTTTGGCGAAGTAAGCGGGTGCATTATTGGAAATCACAAAGACAAGTGAATCGTGACAAGAGTCACCTCAAGCCGACTGTTGTATTTGCACGATGGGTTTCTTGGATCGGGCATCCGTTGGTTTTCATCACTCTTTCCGTCGGCATTATCGTAACCTTGCGTCTGGCTAATGGCGCCGGTCTAGCGCTTTTACTGACTCTGTTGGCGACGGTGATTCTACCCATGGCGCTGTTGCTTTTTCGCGGGTTCCAATCAGGCCAGTGGAGCGATCCCGATGTTTCCATTCGCGCTGGACGCGTCCGATTTTATCCACGGGCAATTTCGATTTCACTCGTGGCCGTGATTGTACTTTTGCTAATGCACGCGCCGGCGTTCGCACTACGTGGCGCCACGATGACCTTGTTTCTGTTGATTATAGCTGCGTTAATCAATTTTCGAATCAAGCTGTCGTTGCACACGCTTTTTGCTTTTTATAGCGCCATCATTCTATTGGTGGTCAATCCGGTCGTCGGCGCGGTAGCCTTCGGACTCGCTCTGCTCGTTTTCTGGTCGCGCCTTTATTTGAAGCGCCATGATCTTTCGGAAACGCTCGTCGGAACTTTTCTCGGCTTACTGGGTGGACTGGTCACGGCTTGTTATTACCGCTGACGTAGCGCCGTTGCACCAAAAGAAGAGGATTAGTATCCTCGCGCGACATAGTGGCCACGGATCCACACTCGCTGGCCATTCCGCCATGCCCGGTGACCGGGCTTCCAGACATAATACACGCGGCCATACCAATATCCGGGTCCGCGATAATATGGTCGATCGCCAACCGCGACCACGACTGAGCTTCCTCCATAGTACGGGCCGGGACCGTAGTAAGGGCCATAGCCCGGATATGGGCTGTAATAACCTTCACAGCCGCCTGTCGAGAATAAGGCTGAAAGCAAGAGAACCAAGACAATCACTCGTTTCGATTTGGTTTCCGTTTCGTTCCCATCCGCCTTTCGGAGAAAAACAGTACTCATCTTCATGTAATCATATTCGGTTTCGGCAGAGTTTTACGCGCCTGGATTCGCCACGGCGAAACGTCGTGTCTCGCGACTGAGAATCTAGACCACGCCTTGATCGAGCATCGCGTCAGCCACTTTCACAAATCCAGCTATGTTGGCGCCAACGACAAGATTGCCAGGATGTCCATACTCCTCGGCTGTTTCCCACGAGTTTTTGAAAATGGTGAACATGATGTGGCGCAAACGTGAATCGACCTCCTCGCGCGGCCACGGCAAACGCATTGAGTTTTGGCTCATCTCCAAACCTGAGGTGGCTACGCCACCTGCATTGGCCGCTTTTCCGGGACCAAACAGAATTTTCCTCGCCAGGAAAAGGTCAACCCCGGCCGGGACGGTCGGCATGTTCGCCGCCTCGGAAACGAGGTAGCAACCATTCTCTACCAATTTCTTCGCGTCCTCACCGGTGATTTCGTTTTGCGTCGCGCATGGAAACGCGCAATCACATTTGATTCTCCACGGCCGCTGACCAGCCACATACTTGGCACGAAACTTCTTCGCGTATTCCGCAATGCGCCCTCGTCGCACGTTCTTGACACTCTTCACCCAGGCCAGTTTTTCTTCCGTGATCCCGTTCTTGTCGTAAATGTAACCGCTCGAATCGGACATGGTGATCGGTTTCGCGCCGCACTCGATCAATTTTTCAACGGTAAATTGTGCGGCGTTGCCGGCGCCCGACACGGTACAAATTTTTCCTTCGATTGTTTCGTTACGGGTCTTGAGCATTTCCTGCGCGAAATAAACAGCGCCGTATCCTGTGGCTTCCGGGCGCATGAGCGAGCCGCCCCAATTGAGCGCTTTGCCGGTCAATACACCCGTGAACTCGTTTGCCAGCCGTTTGTATTGCCCGAAAAGATATCCGATCTCGCGACCACCCACGCCGATGTCGCCAGCCGGCACATCAGTGTCCGGACCCACGTGGCGGAATAGCTCAGTCATGAACGATTGGCAAAAGCGCATGACCTCAGTATCGGATTTCCCCTTCGGATCGAAATCTGCGCCGCCCTTGCCACCGCCCATCGGCAAACCCGTGAGCGAATTCTTAAAGACTTGTTCGAACGCGAGGAACTTGACGATACTGGCGCAGACCGTTGGATGAAAACGCAGGCCTCCTTTGTACGGACCCAGCGCGCTGTTCATCTGCACGCGGAAACCGCGGTTGACTTGAATGTGGCCTTTGTCGTCGATCCACGGGACACGGAAGTGAATCACCCGCTCCGGTTCCACCAAGCGCTCAAGAACCTTTCCATCGCGATACTTCTTGTTACGCTGGATGACCGGGCGAATCGATTCGAGCACTTCAGTTACCGCTTGAAGAAACTCCGGCTCATTTGGATTACGCTTCTTAACAACTTCGAGAACTTGCTGCACCAAACCCATAAGGCTGTAATTTCTGCAGGTTATTTGCCTCTCGGGCAAACAAAAAGAATGGTGCGCGATGCAGGGTTCGAACCTGCGACTTCTTGCGTGTGAAGCAAGCGCTCTACCACTGAGCTAATCGCGCGGGTTTTCAGAAGCGGACAAAATAAAGTACACGCAAAGCAGCGCAAGCCAGGCGCGAACATTGCGGTGCGGGCGTTTGCCTGGCAAACGGCTTTCGGGCAGCGAAGCGCTTGCCCTACAACGGATGCCACTCTATTTAAAAGGATGTCAGAACATAAGATTACTCTCACCTGGAAGCGCGGCGACACGCCGTTCGAGTATCAGAAGTATTCACGCGATCACATTTGGAAATTTGATGGCGGCCACGAAATGCAGGCATCGGCTGCTCCTGCGTATCTCGGGAACCCAAAGCTTGTCGATCCGGAGGAAGCGTTCGTGGCATCGCTCTCGAGTTGCCACATGCTGACTTTCCTTGCCATAGCTGCGAAAAAAAAGTTCATCCTCGATGAGTACATTGACGATGCGGTCGGTCACATGGAGAAAAATGCCGAAGGCAGGCTCGCTATTACGCGCGTGACTCTAAACCAACGATTAAAGTTCTCTGGCGATAGGCAACCCACCGCGCAAGACCTCGAAGAGATGAATCACGCGGCCCACGAGCAGTGTTTCATTGCAAATTCGGTGAAGACCGAGGTCACGGTAGAAACGCAGACGTAACTGACGCGTTATGTGTAACGGCGTTTGTGTCAACCGCCAGAGATAAAAGGCGCTCGCCGCGGCGAGCGCCTCTACAAGCATTCCGGATCGTGTAATCTGTGGCCAGATAATGACCAGGTCTTCCAACTCTCAGCTCATGGAGAAAATCGTCAGCCTGTGCAAAAGGCGCGGTTTCATTTTCCAGTCGAGCGAGATTTACGGCGGATTAAACGGTCTCTGGGATTACGGGCCCCTCGGCGTTGAGTTAAAGCGCAACCTTAAAAATTACTGGTGGCGTGTGACTGTCCATGAGCGGGACGACGTCGTCGGCATGGACGGATCGATTTTGACGCATCCTGCGGTGCTGAAGGCGTCCGGCCATGTCGAAGGATTTTCTGATCCCATGATTGATTGCCGGACTTGCAAAGCGCATTTGCGAACGGACCAGCTCATCGAGAAGAAAGGGGTTAAGCAGTGTCCAAATTGCGGTGGCAAAGATTTAACTGCGCCGCGCCAGTTCAACCTGATGTTCGAAACCCATGTCGGCGCTGCAGCAGACGAAAGTTCTATCGCTTACCTGCGTCCGGAGACAGCCCAATCGATCTTTGTTCAATTCAAGAACATCCTGGAAGTTTCGCGCAAGAAACTACCGTTCGGCATCGCGCAAATCGGCAAGGCATTTCGGAACGAAATTAATCCGCGGAATTTCACCTTCCGCTCGCGCGAGTTCGAACAAATGGAACTCGAGTATTTTTGTCGGCCGGAGCAGGGGATGGAATTGCTCGAATATTGGAGGGAAGAACGCCTGAAGTTTTATGAAGACATCGGTATTCCGCGAAGCACACTTCACGTACTGACAGTGCCCGACGAAGAGCGCGCGTTTTATTCAAAGGGGACTTACGACATCGAATACAATTTTCCGTTTGGGCGACAGGAACTCGAGGGTGTCGCGTACCGCACCGATTACGATTTGTCGCAGCATCAGAAAGCCAGCGGGAAATCTCTCGAATATTTTGATGAGGAAACGAAACAACGATTTGTGCCGCATGTGGTCGAGCCGAGCGCGGGTGTCGATCGCACAGTGTTGGCGCTGATCTGTGAGGCGTATTCGGAAGACCAGGCACCAGATGAAAAAGGAAAATTGGAGACGCGCATCGTGCTGCGCTTTCATCCGCGAATTGCCCCGGTGAAATGTGGTGTATTTCCGCTGCTCAAAAACAATCCGCAGCTGGTCGCGAAAGCAAAAGAGGTTGTCGATCTTTTGCGGCCGCACATGGTTGTTTTCTATGATGAGAGCGGCGCCATCGGGCGGCGGTACCGGCGTCAGGATGAAATTGGTACTCCGTTCGGAGTGACGGTTGATTTTGAAACGCTCGGAGAGAGAGACGCCGCACTGCGCGACACAGTGACGCTGCGCGATCGCGACTCGATGAAACAAGAACGCGTCGCGATTCACGATCTGCCGGCGATGTTAACCGACCGGCTGTCCTGATGGATCTCGCGCAGTTCCGCGAATACTGTCTGAGCAAACCTTGCGCAACTGAGAGCACGCCATTCGGACCCGATGTTCTTGTGTTCAAGGTCTGCGATAAAATGTTCGCGTTAGCAACTCTCGACGAAGTGCCGACGACAGTGAACCTAAAGTGCGACCCTGATTTGGCGCTCGAATTGCGCGATCGTTACGAGCAAGTCACGCCGGGTTATCACATGAACAAGAGACACTGGAACACCGTCGATATTGAGAGCGGCATTCCTGCTCCCGAGCTGCAAAAAATGATTGACCATTCCTACGATCTCGTGGCCAAAGGGCTGCCAAAATCTAAGGCAAAGGTTGCAGCTCGATCTCGCCGAAACTCAACTGCAGCGCGTCGCGAGCGACATTGAGGAAATTGTCGGCCGCGTCAGTTAGAGCGACACGTAGCTCGCCTCGATTTGATGACGTCGCTCGAAGTGATTGTCGATCCAACGTTTCCTCTACCGCGCGGGCACAATTCTGCGCGGAATCAACGAGCATGACTTGGCGCTTGAGAAGTCGCGCGATCGCGTCCGTGAGCAGTGGATAATGCGTACAGCCAAGCACCAATGTGTCGATTCCATCAGCAAGCATGGGCTCGAGATAGCGCATGATCATTCGGTCTGTCACTTCATCGTCGAGCAGTCCTTCTTCGATTAGCGGGACAAGCAACGGACAGGCGCGGCTGCTTACGCGCACATTGTTGTCGGCCGCGCGAAGCGCCTTTTCGTACGCGCCGCTACGAATCGTCGCACGGGTTCCGATCACACCGATGTGCCGATTGCGTGTGGCCCGCAGCGCAGCTCGCGCCCCCGGCTCAATCACTCCGATCACAGGCACGGAAAATTTCCTTGTTAACAATGACAGCGCGACCGACGAAACCGTATTACACGCAACAACCAGCGCCTTCGCGTTTTTCGCAGTCAGCATTCCCGCCAGTTCTACGGCGTAGCGCTGCACGGTTGCCGGGCTTTTCGGGCCGTACGGAACTCGCGCAGTGTCGCCGAGGTAAAAAATGTTTTCGTTTGGCAGCAAATCGCGCAGTGCCTTCACTACGGTAAGGCCGCCGATGCCGGAATCGAAAACGCCGATTGGGCGCGAGTCACTCATGCAGCGCGAAAACTCATCGCGGTTGGGACACCCTGCAACTGTCTCGTGCGGTGTGCGCCACCGATTTGCAAACGCGCCCCGGCTTTGGATGATTGATCCCGATGGGTGGTCTCCCGAAAAGATACGATCCAAAGTCGGTTGAACCGAAATGGTATCAGCACTGGATGGAAAATCGCGATTTCGTTGCGGATCCGAATTCGTCGAAGCCGCCGTTCTCTATCGTGATGCCCCCGCCAAACATCACCGGCGTGCTTACGCTAGGTCACGTGCTCAATAACTCCATCCAGGATATTCTTGCGCGACGCGCGCGAATGCAGGGATTTGAAGTTCTTTGGCTGCCAGGCGTCGATCACGCTGGAATCGGTACGCAAACGGCGGTCGAAAAACACCTGCGGCGAACGGAAAACAAAACGCGGCATGATCTCGGCCGCGAAGAGTTCCTGCGTCGCGTGCTCGAATGGCAGGACAAACATGGCGGCATAATTATCGAGCAGCTTAAACGGCTGGGCTGTTCCTGCGACTGGTCGCGCGAGCGGTATACGCTCGATGCTGCTTACGTTGCGGCTGTCCAAAAGGTTTTTGTCGATCTTTATCGGAAAGGGCTGATTTATCGCGGCCGGCGAATGATCAACTGGGACCCGGCTGCGCAGACTGCCGTGTCGGATGAAGAAGTGATTTCCAAGCCGCAGAAGGGGAACCTTTACTTCGTCCGCTACGAAATTGTGGAGGAACCGGGACGTTTCCTCGAAATCGCAACTACTCGTCCGGAAACGATCATGGCCGACACGGCAATGGCTTTTCATCCGGGTGACAAACGATACGCGGATCTCCTAGGCAAGCACGCGTGGCGTCCGCTCGCGCGTGAGAGAATTCCGATCATTGCCGACGAAGCAATCGATCCGGAATTCGGCACGGGCGTGTTGAAAGTTACACCTGCGCACGACGCGCTGGATTTCGAGATTGGCCAACGCCATAGCCTGCCGATTGTCGACGTGCTAGATCCTGACGGTCGCATTAATTGTCCAGCGGTTCCGGAGTTGGATGGGCTCGATCGGTTCCAAGCGCGGGAAAAAGCCGCGGAGTTATTGCAGGCAGGGGGAGCCTTCGCGAAAACGGAACCGTACGAAAACAATGTCGGGTTCAGCGATCGCAGCGACGTGCCGATCGAGCC